>Ga0315273_10000440_pt1 | contig 43109 bp, 41 predicted proteins | sample YL17G02_0_MG_FD_205753 | JGI IMG/M metagenome (GOLD analysis project Ga0315273, IMG submission 205753) | Sediment microbial communities from Yellowstone Lake, YNP, Wyoming, USA - YL17G02_0 | ecosystem: Environmental > Aquatic > Freshwater > Lake > Sediment | place: USA: Wyoming | collected...
ACATTCATTTGATGATGAATTGACCACTCGGCATGTTCTTTGGACGCAAGACAGGCGGCACATTGACATTCGTAAATCTTCGTTCTCATTCGGCTTGTCCTCATTACGTTTTTTTTCTTGACACGTATTTTTACCTGCTGACAAACCGTATCTATTCTTGCTGCGGAGTTATACTTTTACACATCCTAACCATTCTGGCGGTGATGCCAGTTGGTTTTTGGAAAGATTCAGTTCTGTCAACTGCGTGAGTTGTCCCAGCGAGTCTGGCAGGGCTGTCAGTTGGTTGCTGGAGAGATCCAGTTTTGTCAACTGCGTGAGTTGTCCCAGCGAGTCTGGCAGGGTGGTCAGTTGGTTGTTGGAGAGATTCAGTTCTGTCAACTGCGTGAGTTGTCCCAGCGAGTCTGGCAGGGTAGTCAGTTGGTTGCTGGAGAGATCCAGTTCTGTCAACTGCGTGAGTTGCGCAAGCAGCGAGTCTGGCAAGGTCGTCAGTTGGTTGCTGGAGAGATTCAGCGTCTGCAACTGCGTGAGTTGTCCCAGCGAGTCTGGCAGGGTAGTAAGGTGGTTGCTGGAGAGATTCAGGTTTTTCAAATGTGTGAGTTGTCCCAGCGAGTCTGGCAGGGATGTCAGCTTGGTATAGAAAATTGTTAGCGACTTTAATTGCTTAAGTTTCCAAAGTGACTCTGGCAATTCAGAGAGTTTCTCTTCATCGGGAGTCTTGTAATCGACGCCAAGGACAAGTTCTGTTGCGCCCGATTGCAGGGCTTGTTGGATTTTTTGTTCGGCTTCGAGGTAGGGTTGGGAGTTGGGCATTGTCTTAACCTTGATTTGCTTGATTTACCTGATTGCCATGATAGATTGCCTGGATTATCTCGATTTTCGAAATCAGGGTAATCCTGTAATCCTTATAATCATGGTCTGACCGTGATTTTCTTGATTTACTTGATTACCTTGATGGATTGTCTTAACCATGATTTGCTTGATTATCCTGATTACCATGATGGATTGCCTTGATTTGCAAGACACCCAATCATGGTAATCCTCTAATCCTTCTAATCAAGGTTAAGTTTGTTGTTATGGACGCGCTTGAATTGCAAACTCTTCGCGCCGAAGTTGATCAGCAGTCCGATCTCCATCTTATATGCTTCGAGGTAATTCATGGCTTGGGCAAGGTGAACGTCTTCCAGTTGAATGATGGCTTTCAGTTCGACCATGATTAATTTTTCGACAAAGAAATCCACCCTGCGCGTGCCAATTTCCTGTCCGCGATAAAAGATGGACATTTCCTTTTCACGCTCAAAGGCAAGGTTATGATAGGGAAATTCAATTTCCAGCGCGCGCTGATAGATGACTTCCTGAAAGCCATTACCAAGCGTGGAATGGACTTTCATGGCGGCGGCAATAATGCGGCGAGTGAGGTTCTCATGTTGCATGTCAGTTCCTTCTGTCATTAACTGTGATTTGCAGGATTCTCAATCAAGGTAATCCTGTAATCCTTCTAATCAAGGTTAAGACCTTCATATATATTTTACTCTGAAAAGAACTCGCCCCTGAGGACAAGTGTCCTTTCAAGGATGAAGCGTTTTCACAGTCTTACGTTCTTCGGCCATCATATTATCCATTCTTTTTCTTGACGTGCTACTATCACGGTGGTATCCTTGCGCCCAATGTTCAACCTGTTCAACAATACCAATGCCATAAATAATAACCGCACTCATACAGTGACGGGACGTTGGTGTTGGGTACAGGAAGCAAGTCGAAGAAAAGCAGGCTAACCCTACACACTAACGCCCCGAGCTCTCGGGGCGTTTTGTTACCCTCACCCCAACCCCTCTCCCATATTGGGAGAGGGGCAATAGGAGAAAAAAAATATGACAACTGTATCGAACGAAACCCCTGTTTACGCCGTGCCAGAGAAGAACCTCGTCCCTGTCAGCGGACACTTGCGCGAGATGATGGACATCCCGCCTTCGCGCATGTTCCTGATCAACAAGTCGCTCAAGGTGTATGTGGAGAAAAATCCCGGCGCGAAAATCTTCGACGCATCACAAGGCGACGGCGGCGCGTCCCTGCCTGGGGTGTCGCGTATGCTTCTCGAACGCGCGGCCCAGCTTCAGGTCGAGCATGGAACCGCTTACGATATGCCCTTCGGCACGGATGCGTACCGCAAATCCGTCATCGAGCAATATTGGAAACTGGATGCGAGTCTCGGCTGGGGTCCGAATAATGTGCTGGGCACTGCAGGCGGACGCGACGCACTGGTCAAGGCGTATCAGGCCATGCTGGCGCTTGGTTACGGACGACAGGGCGACGCGATCATCGTCTCGCGCGTGCCGTGGATCTCGTACAACTGGGGGCCGTATGGAATCGGCGCGAACGTGATGTGGGCGCCCGGTGACCCCGCACAGGGTTGGGCGTATTCGGTGGATGGGATCAAAGCCAGCGTGGAGTTTGCCGCCAAAAGCGGACGCAAGATCGCGGGGCTGGTCATCACCAATCCCGATAATCCGACCGGCATGACGGTTCCGGTTGAAAAACAAGTCGCGTTGGCGAAGGCCGCGCTTGAAGCAGGCGTGGCGTATGTTTTGTTCGATTGGATGTATCACTATGTGACCGATGAGCAGCCGATGGACTTGAACACCTTCCTGCCGCATTTCACGGCGGAGGAACGTAAACGATTAATGTTTTTGGATGGCATTACGAAGAGTCTCGGCGGGTCGAATATCCGCAACTGTCATTTGATCGCGGACGAGAGCGTGGTCAAGTTTACGGTTGCGCGCGCTTCGCATACCGTCATCCCCACTTTTTATTCACTGGCTGTTGCCATGGCCGCTTATGAAATGGGTTATGCCGAAGCCGCAAAGACCATCATCGAGCCGACCAATGCCAGCCGCGTAGCATTGAAGGGTTTGCTCGCCAGGAGCGGATTGCAGCACATCATCGGCAAAGGTTATTATGCCTTTATGAATGTTGGCGAGTTTATCAAAGCCAAAAGCCTCGCGGACAGCGAACCTCTCGGACAATATCTCGCGGAAGAACACGGCATTGCAATTGTCCCCGGTGCATTCTTCTCACCCTTTGGCAATGACTGGATCCGCTTCTCATACGCCACGCCCGTGGAAAGAACAGAGGGCGCGTTCAAGAGATTGATGGAGGGGTTGAATGCGATGAAAGGATGAAGATATCAGGATTTTCGGAGCTGAAAATCTGATGCAAAGTAGGTGAGCGCGCCGAGAATTAAGACATAGTTAAGCATGCGAACAGGTATATCTGACTGCAGAACTGATCCAAAGTAAATGGATAGAATTGCAATCGCTATGCCTAAGACAACAAATGCGTTTCGAGCCGCGTGGTTGTTGATCTGTTGAGTATGCTCATCACGGCGCAAAGCAGTGATTCCTAATTCTGGATGTACCGTATAGCGCCCGCTATGAGGCGCCCAAAGGAACCAGGCAAAAACAACGGAACTGATCACGATCGCCGTCCACAAGGAATTTCCAGAGAGATAAAATAATCCTCCGAAGGCGATTGATACGATAGCGCGACTAACATAATAAAGGGACATACTTTTCATTGTTCTTTCTCCTTACTGGTTATTGAGCCAGAATATTGACTCAAGTGGTTTATTAAGAGCGTTCGCGAGCTCCAGCGCCAATTTGACTGAAGGGACAAATTTTTCCTTCTCAATGGCGATGATCGTTTGTCTGGTCACCCCGACCATTTTTGCCAGGGCTTCTTGTGTGAAATCTTTTTCCAGACGGATTTCTTTCAGACGATTTTGGAGATTCATAAGATAGCCTAAATGTAAAGTTTAGATTACATTCTTATTCTAATCCGATATTTCCCAAATGTCAAGTATGCATTACATTTCAGTTTAAGAGTAAAACAGCTTATTATTGGAACGAATCAATGTTCGTTATTCCAAAGGAATACCATGCCCTTCAACCCTCAACAATTCGCGGAAAAATATAAACTCGCCGTCCAATCCGCGCAGGAACAAAAGCCCGATGGCGGACTGAACGGCGTCGAACTCGAATGGAACCTGCTCGATGAGCAACTGCGTCCATTGTTGACCGTCGGCACAGGTCCGGCGTGCCAATCTTTCGTGGATTATCTGCGCGGTCACAGCCTCGCGCCCTGGCTGGCAAACTTCTCACAGCTTGAGGTCTTTCATTGGATGGTCGAATTTGCCACACGCCCATATTACAGTCCGCGCGGTGCGGCTTACGAAGCCCGTCTGATGGAGGCCATTCTTATGAATGCCCTATCGCGCGCGGGCACACAGTTCGGCGAGCGGTTGTTCCACTGGCATGGCAACCTGCTCTTCCTGACCGCCATAAACCACGAAAGCATTCCCGGAAACTGGAGCATTGCCAAACGCCGCTATCTCGAACGCTGTGTGGATCTGTACGGTGATACCCTCGCCACTGCCGGCATTCACATCAACCTGTCCCTGCCCGATCCGCTGTTCGCCTGGGACTTCATGCACCTGCCCGCCAACGAACGTGGCGACAAACACCTCGATGATTTCAAGTCCGAGTTCTATATTACATCTGCTCGTTTACTGCGCGCGTTTGCGAGCCTTTTCATCGCCACATCGGCTTCCACCCCGCTTCAGGCGCAGGTGCGCGGCGGACGCGCTGTTGTTGTGATTACCGGGAACGATTCCGTCCGCAATCTTACTTTCCCGAATCCACTCGATGTTGACCTGCCCGATCTCTACCGTTCTTATGAAGACTATCTGCAAATCTCATACGATCTCGTGCGGCGCGGCGTGCGCTTTGGAAATAACAACTGGACTCCCGTCCGCGCCCGGTCCTTTGCGGAACCTGTCGAGCGGCTCATTTCAACTACGGGCGACCAGCTCAACGATCTTTACACCCGCGGCCTGTACGCCGTTGGTGAGACTGCTCCTGCCGAGGAGATGGCGCGCCAGATCGAAAAGCAGAACCTGATCTCGCGCATTGATCTTCCGATGGGACGTGTCGAAATCCGCACCGACGATGGCGGCAACCCGCTGGAAGTGGACATCGCCAACATGACCCTCAAGAATCTGTTAATGCTCCGCTTCTACGCGGACCCGAAATTTGCCCGCTCCTTCCGATATGACCGCGAGGACATCCCGCGCGCCCGCGTCAACGAGCGGCTCGCCGCCCAGCACGGACTGCGCGCCGAAATAGAGAATCCCTTTAACGCCAAACCGATCGGTATGCGCCAGTTCCTGAAATGGACTCTCGATGAAGTCCGCCCGCTGGCTGAAGCTTTCGGTCAATGGGACGATTTGAATCCGCTGGTGGAAATGGCCGCTGGCGGACACAACACCGCTGAACGCATCCGGGCACGCCTGCAAATGGAACTCGGTGCAAATGACGAAGTGCCTGTTACGATTTTGCGCGAACTCGCACTGGAACGCGAGTATCAAGTCCGCGCGGATGTGGAAAAGGTAGCGGCGCGCGTAACCAGCCTGAACGGCGATTCTGAAAAACTGGGCGAACTGCTCCAGCATGCGCGTGAAGATGCACGTGACAACCCCGACCTGCCGGTGCGTTTCCGCTCACCTTCGGGCATCGTGGTCGAAACATCCTATCCTGATAAAACATCCGAGATCGTGGATTTAGCCCAGCACCTGATACGCATTCCATCGGTCACTGCCTGCCCGAACGAACGCCTCGACGAAGTCCATCGCGCCTGTACATTTATCTTCGATTACCTGCGCGGCAACGGTTTTGAGCCGCGTTACTTCGATGGCAAGTATCCTGCGGTGTTTGTTGAGTTTCCGTCACGTGGAGGAGTAATGAGTAATAAGAAACGAGAAGCGAGTAACAAGGAAGAAGACACGTCACTCGTTACTCGTCACTCGTCCCCTATTCTCCTCACCGGTCACTTCGATGTTGTCGAGCCTGAACCTGACGATTCTCAATTCACCCCGCGCATCGAAGGCGATTATCTCTTTGGCCGCGGCTCCGCGGATATGAAAACTGTCGTCGCTACGTATCTTGTATGGATGAAGGACACATTGAAGGGTAGGGGCGTCCCTCCAGGGATGAGCAAGGGTTCTGAATCCAACATGGCGGAACGCCCTTACACATTCCCAAACATTTCCCTGTTGCTGGTTGGCAATGAAGAGAACGGCGAAGCCGAGGCCTGGGGCACACCGTTTGTCTTGAAGGAATTAGATTTGAAACCATCTCTATTTATCGCCGGCGAACGCACTGGCGAAAAAGGTGACGAATTGTTTGGCGAGGTCTGCGTGGAAAATCGCGGCGTCATGCGTTTTGACGTAATCGCTCACGGTACGAAAGGTCACTCCGGCGTGGCGGGTGCTGGCGATTTAAGCGAACGTCTCATCACAGCGCGCGCCGCGTTGAGTGACATCTTTGCGAAACATCTGACTCTCAAGGCCTCCGATGGCTGGCAATCACAGGCCAAATTCCCATTCATCAATGTCGGCACACCGGGCGTTTATAACGTCACCGCCGCGGAAGGAATTCTCGGCGTAGAGATCCGTCCCATTCCACAGGATGATACCTCCGAGTTGCGAAAGGAAATCGAAGCCTATTGCGCGGCAAACGGACTCGAAGCGCGCTTCTCCGTTATGGAGAACGGTGTGGCTTGCGACCCGAATAATCCAGCCTTGAAATTACTGCTCAAAGCGGTCAAGCAGGCCTCAGGGTCCAAAGCGAGAATCGGCAGGAAACTGCCTGGGACGAGCGCCCGCTTTGCTCCCGGTGGGCAGGCTGTGGTGTGGGGACAGTCCGGTATCGGTCCACATGCAAAAGATGAACGCCACTTTATCCCCAGCATTGAGCCGTATTACCGTGCGCTGGTGGAGTTGGGCAAACTGGCGAAATAAAATACTGCGCTTTATCCCTTTTGTGTTCGCAACGTTTTTCGTCTCCTGTCGTATGTTCTTGCGAAGGAGAATTTCATGAACAAGAAAATCGTATTTGCTTTGCTTGCAATAACCCTTGTCAGTATGGCATGTGGATTTAGTATTGACCTGCCCAAAACGCCCACACCCGGACCGGATATCACAGATGAAATAACGGTGGCAGACCCAAGGCGTGGACAGAGCGGCGACGAAACGTCCAATGCGATGCGTTTGGATATTTCGTTTGGTGCGGGAGAGTTGAAAATGTCATCCGGCGCGCAGGATTTGGTCAATGGGACAGCCACCTACAATGTCCCTGAGTTGAAGCCGCAAATCACAGAAAAAGATGGTGATATCAGAATTGAGCAGGGCGACTTCAAACTTGATAATTTTGCTGCGCTGAACAACGTCAAGAATGAGTGGGATCTGAAGCTGGGCGATGTGCCAATGGATCTATCCATTGAGGCCGGGGCCTACGACGCGAAGATCGACCTGGGTGGACTCTCGCTGACCAGCCTGAGCATAAAAGATGGAGCGGCGGATGTGAATTTTTCCTTCTCGTCTCCCAACCTGACCGAAATGTCTTTGTTCCGTTATGAGACGGGTGTTTCAGATGTGAAACTTGAGAAGCTTGCCAATGCAAATTTTGAAGCGATGAGTTTTCAATCTGGCGCGGGCAACTACACGCTGGATTTTAATGGTGAACTGAAACGAAGCGCTACGGTAATGGTCAATACCGGCTTGAGCAACATGATCCTGGTGATACCAGATGGCGTGAATGCTGTGGTCACCGTGGACAGCGGCATCTCGAATATTAGCGCCGGCTCAAATTGGGAGCAGAATGGAAATGTGTATACCCAAAGCGGTTCCGGTCCCAAATTGACATTTTCAGTGCAAATAAGCGCCGGCAATTTGACGCTGACGCACTAATTTCTTCAACCCTTGCGAAGGTTGTGCAACCTTCGCAAGGGTGGGTAGTAACTATTTCGGAGTAAAAGATCATATTTCATCCATGACCTCTATCACTTGCTTTGTATAGCAGGGTACAATAAAATCGTCTTAACTGGTAAAATTAGTTATATTAGAAGAGGTAGCCATGCAGATCACCCGTCAAGCCGATTACGCTGTACGCGCCGTTTTATATCTGACAAATTTGGATGAAAACCAGCGCGTTGCCACGAGCACCATTGCCGAGAAGCAACGAATTCCGCCTTCATTTCTGGCGAAGATCATTTCCCAACTTTCGATTGCAGGCCTTTTGCACACGTCACGCGGCGCACGCGGCGGTGTGACGCTGGCGCGCGATGCCAGGGATATTTCCCTGCTTGATGTGGTCGAAGCCATTGATGGCCCGATACAACTCAACGAATGTGTTGACGCTTCAGGCTTATGCTCTTTTGAAGATGATTGCCCGATGAAGTCAGTGTGGTGTGATGCGCAGGCAGATCTGGTGAAAACATTAAAAGACACGAACTTTTCTGATATGACAGGAAAGAAATAGACAAAGGCTTAGTTAAAATAAGCAGAAAATAATTCCTCTTGGCTATAATAGCCGGGAGGAATTATTTTTCACCAAGGAGACGCATCATGTCTGGACCCAGGACTGTCCGTGCACCGCGCGGCACTCAACTCACCTGTAAGAACTGGCTTTCCGAAGCCGCGTATCGCATGATCCAAAACAATCTCGACCCTGAAGTGGCCGAGAGACCCGATGATCTCGTCGTCTATGGTGGGCGCGGGAAAGCCGCGCGCGATTGGGAATCGTTCGATGCCATTCTCGAATCGCTCAAGAATCTCGAAGAGGATGAAACGCTTCTCGTGCAGTCGGGCAAACCGGTGGTTGTGTTTAAGTCACACAAAGATGCGCCCAAGGTATTGATCGCAAACTCCAATCTGGTGCCGCATTGGGCAACATGGGAACACTTTGATGAACTCGCCAAAAAGGGACTCATCATGTACGGCCAGATGACGGCCGGCTCGTGGATCTATATCGGCACGCAGGGCATTCTGCAAGGCACATACGAAACTTTCGGCGCGCTCGCCAGGCTCAAAGGCTGGGGTTCACTGAAAGGGAAATTTGTTTTAACTGCCGGTCTCGGCGGCATGGGCGGCGCGCAACCGTTGTCCATTACCATGAATGAAGGTGTTGGATTAATCGTTGAAGTTGACCCCGAACGCGCTGAGCGCCGCCGCGCCATTGGGTATGTGGATATGGTCGTGGATAATCTCGAAGAGGCCATGACTCTCGTCGAGGATGCGGTAAAAAACAAGACGCCGCGCTCGATTGGATTAATTGGTAATGCATCAGACGTATACACTGAACTCTTTCAGCGTGAAGTCATTCCGGATGTGGTAACAGATCAAACGTCCGCGCATGAAGCGTTGATGTATGTCCCATCCGGTTTGTCGGTAGTCGCGGCAGATGAGTTGCGCAAGTCCGATCCTGAAAAATATAAAAAGATGGCCATGGACTCAATGGCGAAGCACGTGCGGGCCATGCTTGGTTTCCAGCGCGCAGGCGCAGAAGTATTTGATTATGGAAATAACTTGCGGCAGCAGGCATACAATCATGGCGTGAGCGATGCTTTTGAATTCCCCGGCTTTGTGCCAGCATATATTCGTCCGCTGTTTTGTGAGGGCAAAGGCCCGTTCCGTTGGGTGGCGCTCTCGGGCGACAAAGAGGATATTTACACTACCGATCAAGCTATCATGGAACTCTTCCCCGATGACGCGCATTTACACCGCTGGTTGAAGATGGCGCGCGAGAAGGTTCCGTTTCAGGGATTGCCTGCGCGCATTTGCTGGCTCGGTTATGGCGAACGCGTCAAAGCAGGCCTGAAGTTCAATGAGCTGGTGGCAAGCGGCAAGATCAAGGCACCGATCGTGATCGGCCGTGATCATCTTGATTCAGGTTCTGTCGCTTCGCCAAATCGCGAAACCGAAGCGATGAAAGATGGCTCGGATGCGATCTCTGACTGGCCGATCCTTAACGTTCTCATCAACGCAGTCGGCGGCGCGACGTGGGTTTCATTCCATCACGGCGGCGGCGTTGGGATTGGATACAGCCAGCATGCGGGACAAGTGATCGTTGCAGATGGCACTCCCGAAGCGGCCGCTCGCCTCGAACGCGTACTGACAACTGATCCCGGTATGGGTGTCGTCCGCCACGCGGATGCCGGGTACGAGATTGCGATCAATGCCGCCAAGAGACATGGTATCAAGATGCCGATGTTGAAGTAAAATTATCAAACCCTAAAGGTCTTTGAGACCTTTAGGGTTTTTATTTTTAGATATGAAAAAATATTTCATCCTTATTATCGTTTCCATTTTTCTATTTGCCTGTTTGGATATTCCCGCGTTACAGGGCATCACACCGCCCGCGCCTGAGACTCCTACTTTAGGCTTGCCTCCCACCCAGCCAGCGACTCTGACTCCGCCCCCGACTGTCACTGCATCCCCAACATCCACTCCGCCTACATTTGCCATTCGTCGCGTGCTCATCATCAGCATTGACGGCTTGCGCCCGGATGTGATCAATCTCGCGCCGATGCCTTATTTACTGTCACTGCTGCTAAAGAGCGCATATTCGTTATCCGCGCAGACTGTGCAACCCAGCAGCACACTTCCTGCGCATACATCCATGTTGTCGGGTTTATGCGTGCTTAAACATAACGTGAGATGGAATGAATACATCCCGCAAAACGGATACGCCATTGGCACGGACTTATTTGATCTCGCACACGCGGCGGGATACAAAACCGTCATGTACGTTGGCAAGGAGAAACTTCGTCAGATTACCGAGCCGCAAAGCACGGATATATTCCAATTTGTGGATAGACCTGGCAGCATATTAATTGACGACATATTAATGACCCAATTGCTGACCAACTTTCCACAGGATTTTGGCCTGATGTTCGTGCACTTAAGAGACGTTGATATTGCAGGTCACGATACGCGCTGGCTATCAAGGAAGCAATTGGATACTGCTTATATTGCGGATCAGGAGATAAACCGTTTGCTCAATGCGTTGGATAAATACAACCTGCGAAATGAAACGCTGGTCATTATTACAGCCGATCATGGTGGGAATGGCGAAAACCACGTTGAGAATATCCCCGAAAACGCAACCATCCCGTGGATCGTCTTTGGTCCCGGCGTGCAGCCAAAAAAGCTTACCACACGCATTCACATCACTGATACTGCCGCCACCGCCGCCTATGCACTCGGATTGAAAATCCCAAAAGAATGGGACGGGATTCCGGTGTATGAGGCATTTGGTTTACCCGTGCAACCACACGCAGAACCGGTTTGCCCGTAATATGAGTCGTCAACTTGGAAGGAGTGCTATAATTAATCTTTGACCATCATAAGCTGTTACGAAGTGCCACGTAGTGGTATACAGTGGTTGCCTAACCATTACTGATAGTTGGGTGCTTGTCCCAGAAAGCGAACTTGTTTTTTCAATCAATGCAATGAGGTGGAGTAACGATGCCTAAGAATGAAAAACCTAAAGACGAAAACACGAGATTGGGATTCCTCGGAATCGAAATATTTGACAACGGAACAGCAATTCGTGGGGCTATTCTTATCACAGACATTGATACGAAGCCCTACGAGTTTCGTATTACCAGCCCCGTTAGAGCATCGTTCTTTCAAAGAGCGCTATATGGGAACACGCTTGAAGACTATATGCACATTGAATTGATAAGCGTTCCTTTGATTAAAGAGCTTCGGGAAGAGGTGGATTTAATAATAATCTCGTCGCCCTCGTTACTTCGGATAAGACCCAAAATATCAATTCCTGTTGCTCTCATCAGTGGCGATGCAAAACCTGTAAGTGAAAATCCCGATGATGTTAGCAGTAATAACGGAAAATTAGTAACAATTACTACTCATGATGAATTCCCAACAGAAAATCCAGTTGCCAAGTCCCTTCTCATTCCCATAATGCAAAAGCGCGATTTACTTGAACCTTTCGAACGAATCAAGATAGCTCTTACCGAAGCGCATAAACAAAAAATTGGCGAAAGTACGAAATAAATCTATGTTACCTCTTCGCTTGAATATTGGCAAAATAATATTGCCAATAGCAAATCCAAGAACTTTTTCTGGCGACCATGTTATTCCATCTTCCATCAGCGAAGATGTTAGTATTATTTTTGAAAAACCTTCCCTTCACGAAAATATGGATGGCTTTAGTATTGAAATTGACTGCAGAGTAGGGGTTGATGCAATTACTAGCCGTCCCATAAAATCAATTATTGTCGAGCCAACAAGGTTAGACTTTATTCCATCTCATATTATCGAGGTTCAGCAGAATCTAAATTATCTTGAAGCGATACGCGTTTTTGGAATGAATTACAAGAATCGTATTTGGCGTGAAATAATGCGAAAGGCTGACGAACCTGTTAGCCCAAAACTGTCAAAAATGAATTCTTTTACGAAATCTTACCTGGAACCCGAAGATCAGTCTGGGCCTCGCAACAAAATCAAATCAAATGCTCCATCTTTTTGGGATTTAGTTTATGCATTGCTACAACCGCCCCTAGTAATTGAGCAATTGGAAAACCTATTTCTACCGCACGACTTGTATCCCTTTCAAATGACAGGCATCCAGTTTTTGATGGATAATGAAAGTGCGTTGCTGGCCGACGAAATGGGAACTGGCAAAACAGTGCAGACAGTAGTTGCGCTTCGATTGCTTATTCAAAAAGCTCGTGCTCATTCAGCCCTGATCGTCTGTCCTATTTCGGTTTTGCGACAATGGGATGAGCATTTACGAGATTGGTCGCCTGAACTTTTGGTTACCATAGTTAGGGGTGATAAAAAAACTCGGACTTTAGATTGGTCTATGCCCGCGCATGTGTATGTAACAGGCTACGACACGTTACGAAAGGATATTGAAGAAGATGTCTTACCACAAGATAGTCTTAGCAAGTTTGACGTTATGGTTTTAGACGAGGCGCAATATATCAAAAACGCAGATAGCGGACGCGCAAGAGTTATACGTAAGATGAGAGCTCGCCAACGATGGGCACTAACTGGAACTCCAATTGAAAACAGAATAGAAGACGTTGCTTCAATCTTTGATTTTTTACGCCCAAAATACCTGACGCCATACGATCTTTATCCAGCAGGTATTCGTAGAAAAATAAGCCCTTATTTCCTTCGTCGTCGCAAGGAAGATGTATTGAAAGACTTACCGCCTAAAATACTCCAAGAATTTTGGCTGGAACTTGACGCGAATCAGCGAGAAGCATACGATAACGTTTTATTAGAAGGGCAGGCTGAACTTGGTGGACTTGGTGAGAAAGTTAGAAAGACCGATATTTTTCGGGTTCTTACCAAATTGAAGCAAATATGCAACTTTGCGCCAGAACAAAATAACAGTCCTAAATTAGAATTCTTAATCGAGCAAATTGAAACCATTGTGGAAAACGAGCAAAAGGTTATTGTCTTTTCTCAATACATTTCAGAAGGGATTGAAAAGATAGAAGCATCTATTCAGCAATACGGAGTATCAAAGGTTATTGGCGGTCAAAGTGACCGCGATTTTCAAGTCAAACAGTTTCAGCAATCAAAGAACATATCCATTCTCATTGCGTCAGTTAGAGCGGGCGGCGTTGGATTAAATTTACAGGCAGCAAGTTATGTTGTGCATTTTGACCACTGGTGGAATCCAGCGGTCATGTGGCAGGCTGAAGCACGCGCACATCGACAGGGACAGAAGCGAACCGTTAACGTGTATTCTTATTGGATCGCAGACACGATTGAAGAGAAGATATATCAAACGTTGAAAGCTAAAGGCTTATTATTCGCAGATATTGTTGATGGTTTATCTGAAACCGAATTAGATAATGTCATCTCAACAGAAGAGTGGTTAGATATGCTAGGAGTTAAGCATAAAGTCGTCACATCCCCACCAAAGTTTGTACCGCTCAATCTTTCTTTATCAGAGATACAAGAAAAACTACAGACGATTCCACCAAGCGATTTCGAGCGCGTGGTAAAAGACCTCCTCCATTCCTTCGGCTACCCAAACAGCAAAGTAACAGGGCGCACCGGTGATGGAGGTATGGATGTAATTTCGACTCGTAATACATCTGATGGGGTTGTCAGGGTGATAGCGCAATGCAAAAGATATAAGGGTACAGTTGGTGTCGAGACGGCACGTGCCCTAATGGGTGTTATTGCTTCCGATGACAGCGTTGAAAAGGGCTATTTGGTGACGACGGGAGAATTATCGAGAGAGTGTATGGCGTTCTGCGAAAGGAGCGGAGTGATTATTGCGCTAAACGGTTCCCAAACTGCAAATTATGTCAGAAAATTCGGAGTACAAATCTAGCCTTATTAGGCAAAAACGCACCAACATAGCGTACCCCGAAGAACCATCGGGATTTCACAGCAACTGTCTTTAATGTCAAGGACAGTTGCTGTATTTTTATGCGAAAAAGCGAAAAGATCAAGCCGTAATAGGTAATCTGAAAGGCCACTGGTCTCGACACCTGCACTCCACGGCACTTGCGCCCCGGGCAAGTGTACATTTCGCTACTCGACCATCAGCGGCTCAGACTAACAACCTTGACTTATTATGCTACTTTCCGCCCTTTGGGAAGTTCATGTGAGACCAGCGCGGCGTCCAATGCCTGCTGTACCGAGCGCGCCTCGATGATCTCGATTCCTTTCGGCCAGCCTTCCCCTGCACGGATTGCCTTTGGCACAATGGCGGTTTTGAATCCAAGTTTGGCGGCTTCACGCAAACGCGCTTGCATCTGGCCGGGCATACGCAACTCACCAGCCAGGCCAATTTCGCCGATCAAAACCGTATCCGCACGCACAGGCACGTCCCGCCACGAAGATGTGATTGCCGCGGCAACTGCCAGGTCCGCGGCGGGCTCGTCAATTTGAATCCCACCGACCACGTTCACGAAGAGGTCCTGCTCCGCGAGTTTGAGTCCCATACGCCGGGTCAGCACAGCCGCGATGAGCAGCAGCCGGTTGAAGTCCACGCCGTTGGGCGTGCGACGCGCATTGCCAAATTGCGTGGGAGATGTCAGTCCCTGGATCTCAACCAGGATGGGACGCGTCCCTTCCATCGTCACAGCGATGCAGGAACCCGGCGCGTTGATCATCCGCTCGGCGAGAAAGGCCTCCGACGGATTCAACACCTCAACGAGTCCGCGCTCGCGCATTTCAAAGACACCCACTTCCGAAGTGGCGCCAAAACGATTCTTGACAGAACGCAATAAACGATATGCCTGGAAGCGGTCGCCCTCAAGATACAAAACCGTGTCCACGATGTGTTCCAAAACACGCGGCCCGGCGATGGCACCATCCTTGGTCACATGGCCGATCATAAAGATGGATATGCCGCTTGATTTTGCCAGTTCGCGCAAATGCGAGGAACACTCGCGCACCTGTGAAACCGAGCCAGCCGAAGAATCCAATTCAGAGAGATAAACCGTCTGGATCGAGTCAACGATCAAAAGGTCCGGTTTGATTTCGCTGATATGGTTGAGGATCACTTCAAGGTTTGTTTCGGTCACAAGCAAAAGGTTGGCGGGCAGGTCTTTTTTTCCATCTGCCAGAAGACGGACCGCGCGCATCTTGATCTGTCGTTCAGACTCTTCCCCTGAGACATACAATACACGCTTCGACCCAGCCATTTCCATCGCCATCTGAAGCATCAACGTGGATTTGCCGATGCCGGGGTCGCCGCTCACAAGCACGATCGAGCCGAGCACAATACCGCCGCCCAGCACGCGCGCAAACTCAGCGATCGGCAAATGGATTCGATCTTCCGCATCATCGCTGGCATCGCTAATGGGTCGCGGCTGCGAACGGCCAGTCAGCCCTCTGACGGCGGCCGGGCCTTTGCTCACAGGCTCATCGTGCACAATTTCTTCGAGCATGCTGTTGAACGATCCGCACTGCGGGCATTTGCCCATGTATGAAGCGGCTGCACGTCCGCATTCCTGACAAACATAACGGGTATGAGTTTTTGCCATATTCCTAGGTTCCCCCTCTCCTTTTAGGAGAGGGCTGGGGTGAGGTCAAGTATAACAGAATTTATGTTCTAATTTGTAATTACTGCATAAACTTGATTCAACAAGGCCACAAATTCAGCGGTTGGCCTCACGCGCAGAATTTCCTTGCGTGATTCTCTTGAAAGAGTTTTTAGCAATATATATTGCACGGCATATTTGCGGAAGAGTCTCTGCCCATCTTCCTCCCCATAAAATTTTATGCTCCGCTCAAGATGATCCTGGATGGTTTTCTGCACCTGTTCCGGTGAAACATGGTCACGGTCAAGCCGCGAGAATATCCACGGGTTGACCAATGCCCCGCGCCCGATCATGACCGCGTCACAGCCTGTATATTTTTTCATGCGTTCAATATCCGCGATGGTCTTCACATCCCCATTTCCAATGACGGGAATCTTTACTGTGGCTTTTACTTCCGCAATCGCATCCCAGTCGGCCTGCCCGCTATAGTTTTGCTCCTTGGTGCGTCCGTGGATCGCGATCAATGAGCCGCCATTCTCCTCGACAATGCGCGCCACCAATTTATAAGTGCGGCAATTCTCCCAACCCAAACGGATTTTCCCTGTGACAGGCACTTTCAACGCGGCGCTTAATTTCTTGAATGTGCTTGCGATCTTAAAGGGCGCGCGCATCATACCTACGCCCGCGCCGCGGCTGGCAACTGTCGTTGCCGGACAACCCATGTTGATGTCAATGATATCCGGCTCCATATCCTGGATTTTCAACGCAGCTTTCAGGATCAAGTCAGGGTCGTCGCCGTAAATCTGAAAAACGACCGGACGTTCCGCCTCTTCGTAATGCAATTTGGCGGCGGGTTGTTTCGATTTGCTCAGGATTTTTTCCACTTGAACAAATTCGGTGTAACTCATCGCGGAGCCCAGTTCGCTGCAAATGGACCGGAAAGGCCAGTCCGAGTAGCCATCCATGGGAGCCAGAATGGCATCGCCATAGACGGGCACATCGCGCACATAAAAGGTGGGTAAAGAGGTTTGATCCGACATAATAAAAAGGGCGGACTGTTTTGTCCGCCCCAAGTATACCTGTTTATACAGTCTGCTTCTTCAACATCTCCAGGAAATGCTTTCTGAATTTCGCCACCTTCGGCGCGACCACAGCCTGACAATACGGCTGGCTTGAGTTCTTTGCATAATATTCCTGATGGTAATCCTCAGCTACATGGAATTTATCGAACGCAGTTACTTCCGTAACAATGGACTTGCCCCAGATTTGCTGGTTGTTCAGGTCCTTGATGGCTTCTTCTGCAATCTGTTTTTGCTCGTCATTGTGATGGAAGATTGCCGAGCGGTACTGCGTGCCTGTATCCGCACCCTGGCGGTTTAAAGTAGTCGGGTCATGGACGACGAAGAATACATTCAACAGATCGCGGTAAGAGAGCAGGTTCGCGTCGAACTTGACCTGTACCACCTCCGCGTGTCCTGTCGTGCCGCTACAGACTTCACGGTAGGTCGGGTTACCTGTCCCACCGCCTGCGTAACCTGATTCTACAGATTCCACGCCGCGCAATTCAGCAAATACAGCTTCGAGACACCAGAAGCATCCTCCAGCCAGCGTCGCGGTTTGCAAATTTTTGCTCATAATTAGTTCTCCTTTGTACTGGTATGACGCAGTGAAAGCTCGAAATATTATTAAGAAAGTATTACAGAAATTACGTAACTACTCAGCGGATAATGATGTAAACGCAGGGTAGTAAGGCTGCCCGCAAAAAGCGGAATGCAAAGCCTCCAGGACGCGCTGCTTATTCTTGCGAGCGGTAGAATTGTAACCACGAATGATACAAATAGTTTGGCACATCTGGAAATTATTACTGCACCCGCGGCGCGTCATCTACGTGCCGCGCTGGTTACAGATCGTGCCGTGGGTAGAGTTAAGTTTCGGCTGGCTGGAGGATTTGATCGGGCCATTGCTGTTGAGACAGCGACCTTGATTAGGTCAGGACTTTCGCTCAATCTCGTTTTTTTATGTCACCCTGAGCATTAGCGAAGGGTCTCTGCTCTGAAATCAGAGATTCTTCGCTACGCTACTAAGGAACAAGGTCGGTTGTTGCGCGATATTCATATCGCCTTACCGTGGTAGAGCGATATAAATATCGCGGTACGCTTGTTTCTTTCACATTGAACAGCGGCTTTTTTCGCTGTGGTTTTACTCAGAATGACAAGCGAAAGTCCTGAAGGTAATAACTGATTTTACGCACCGTCCCGAAGGTTTGATCGGCTACACAAGATTTTTCAAGGAAACCTTCGGGACGTTCTGCGAAAGGTGAGGTAAGAAAATAAAAGGACTTGCAAAAAAACGCAAGTCCTTTTATTTTACACAGTTGCTTCCACAGTTTTCAATTGATCGTGATCGGGCAAAATATCCTCCGCGTTGCGAATGGCTGGGAAGAAATAACCTGCCAAACCGACCAGCGCGCTCAACACACCGCAGACGACGAACAAAAGCCCCATGCCCGCGCCAGGTCCGGTTCCGACGAGCCAGCCAAAAGTCGAGGCGAGAGGCGAAGCGGTCTTCATCGCCGGTTCAAGTACGTAATCCGCAAGCACGCCGCCAATGATCGGGGAGATGGGATTGGTACACCACGCGATCAATCGTCGGGCAGAAAAGACGCGGCCCTGCAAATCGGGCGCGACTTTGGATTGCCAGATGGCTTGATTCGATCCGTTGAGAAGAGGGCCAAGCAGCGCCGCCAGGATCATTCCGACAATCCATACGGGCAAGCCGCCTACCAAGCCGAGAATTGCCAAGCCGATTCCGCTAAAAATCCAGCCGAACAACACGCCATGCACGCGGCGTTTGAATCCGCCCCACGCGCTCATGATGACTCCGCCCACGATCCCAGCGGCAGCGCCGGCTGTTTCCACCGTGCCAAAGATCAGGCTGTTGCCGCCCGTGCGCGCCAGAATCATGGGAGCCAATACGGTTCCACTAATGCCCCAGAATAAATTGCCCATGAAGAAGACCAACTGCAATCCCAACAGGCTTGGACGCGCGAAAATATATTTAAACCCATAGGCGGCCTCTTTCAAAATACCGCCCTGCCCCTCTTGACCTTCCTCGGTGCGCGGCGGCTGGGGAATATGCACAAACATCAACGCGCCGATGGCAAGCAGAAAGGTGGCCACGTCAAATAATAAAATGCCGGTCAAGCCGATGACTGGAAGCAGCGCGCCCGCCAAAAGGGGAGCCAGCACACCGGGTCCCGCTTCGATGAGCGACATCATTCCGTTGGCGCGGCCTAACTGCTCCTTTGAAACCATCGTGCTGATCGCGGCGGAATACGCCGGCCATTGAAAAGCCATGCCCAAACCATAAACAATGGATGTGACGTACAAATGCCAGAATTGCAGAATTCCAAAATATTGGAAGGCAAGAATGGCAAGCGTAGCCACTCCCGCGGCCATGTCGCTGACCATCATCATCAGCTTGCGGTTGTGGCGATCCACCATCACACCTGCGAGGGGCGAGATCAAAAGGAAAGGCGTGATGAAGAATACCTGCATCATACCCATTGCAAAGGCGCTTTTGGTCTGGTTGTACATCCAGATGGTTAGACCAAACTGACTCATGGCGCTGGCAAGCACCGAGACGATCTGTCCCAGCCAAACGATGGTAAAGCCAAACATACCTGTTGGACGATTTTTGTTCATGGGTCTCCTATGTGAGGATCATCAAGGTGGATATATTAATGATAAAGACAATCATCTACTGGATGCTTGTCTTTATCTAAAGAATGACAAATTAACGAGGGATATTTTGTTGTAAAAGCCGCTCATCACTTAATCCTGACACACGCATTTATGTACACATGTCATTGCGGCCCTGGAAAATTATTGCACACCCTTTACGTTCTCATTTTGGCAACTATGGCAAACTCATCTCCGTCAGCATCAAATTCATCGCCGGCAACATTGGCCAGATACTTCTCAATTATCAGGCCGCTCGCAGTGAATTCATTTGTTATGCTTTCCTGGTCGTAATGCTGTAACCAATTAAATATTTTACGGATGCGATTTTTTTCGACCATTGTGTATTTTTCCAAGGTCACTTTTACATCATCGTATTTGAAAGTATTTAGAAACTCGTAATATTTTTCCGGAGACCAAAAACCATTTTCAAGGTTAATCGCATATGAGGCGCTTTCTTCTGTTTGATTGAAGGCGTTTAGTGAATACACATCCAGCAGAATGGAGCCATCAGGTTTTAGTAAGGTTTTGAACTTTTCTAATAATACCTTCCTTTGCCCGGGACTTAAAACGCAAAAATCACAAAATATCATGATAATCAGATCGTATCTATCATCCGAATTGAACTCCAGATAATTCTGATTGACATAATTGATGTTTAATTTCTGATCCCTGGCCCTGTTTCTGGCATATTCAATGGAGTTTTTTGAAAAATCTATTCCAGTGATGGCCGCGTTGGTTTTTGCGAGTCTTTCCGCGTACAACCCTGGTCCACATCCAAAATCGGCAACTGACTTGCCTTCACGGATATCAAATTGAGAGATAATCCAATCAGCCGACTTGTTAATAAAAGAAAGCTTTCTGCTTGAAACATCAACGTCACCATTCAGGTGAAATGAAAGCATTTGATTTGACGTATATTCATCTGTCCATAAGTCGCTTGCAGTATAAAACTCAAAAGGTTTGGGACGGGAATTGATTTCTTCGAGTTGATTAAACACTACCCACACTCCTTAAGCGGCATATCCAACCACTGAATGTTTGTCTTCATCATCGTTACAATCGTTCCTTTTTGTCATCATGCAAAAGAATTCATCTGCGCTCCCCGATATTCACGCCCGAGGCAGGCAAAATGACACAATACAAACAGGATGTCACCTGCAAATTAAATGATCAAATACATCGCTTTCGCCAGCGAAGCAGAATTATTCCACAAAAATCTCCACATGCTCCCCATCCTCCTCATCCACCACATCAATGATCTTGCCGGTTACGCCGGCGCGCAGCGCATCCATCACATTCGACATATCCACGCCTTCGACTTCGGGCGCGAAATGCGCGCCGATCTTCATGCCGGCATCCACCAGCGCCAGCGGGATTTGCACAGAAGCCTTGGAGCGGCCCGTGCGGACATCCGTCACGCGGATGCGCAGCCAGCGCGCCGCACCAGACATGCCGGGCGGACGCGGCGGGTTTGGGATGCCAATCCCGCGGCGGCTCTGATTCAATGCAGAGAGCAGCTTCGTGCCTTCTTCCGCGCTGATCTTACCTTCTTCGATCATCTTCAATATTTTCATTCGCTCTTCAATATTTACCATGGCAATCTCCTTCAAAATGACAAGTTGTATTTATAAACTGGCTTCCTGTGTTTTCGCAGGCAGGCGGAATTTTATCAGAATGGGGATGATGGACAACAGCACAACGATACCCGTCACCATGAAAGGAAAACGGGGATTCACGCCAGCCCATAACTGTGCACCGATCCACGGGGCGGGCAGGGAAATAATCCCCAGGCTCGTGCTGAATAAACCAAAGGCGGTGCCAAGCAATTCCTTCGGAACGGATTTGCTGATCAATGACTGATACGCAGGCGTCATCAACCCCACGCCCAGGCCAGCCAATGCCCAGCTCGCGAAATACATCCACGCCAAACCGGAGGGAGTACCGACCATCATCAACATTGCCGCGCCAATAAGGGCCATGCCCATTGCGATAACGACGCGCTCGCTGAGCTTATCCGACAGCCAGCCGCCGGGAATCATCATCAACATCATACTCACACCAAATACACTGTTCATCCACCCGATCTGAAACATGCTCATCCGGCCAATGTCCTGCAAATAGACCGGCATGAGATTCATGGAAAGGGCAAACGAACTATCGCGCACACCGTCAGTGATAAGGATCCAGGAGATGATGCCGCCTGCGAAAACCAGGCCAAACATTGAAGAGAGATTTGATTTCAAACCGGTAAAAGAAAGCGCCTTCCATGATTTGCCGCCTTTGTCGCCTTTGGCGGCTTCACGCGCCATACCCACGCGAATCAACGTGGCAAGGATATAAAAGAACGCGGCCACCAGCATCATTCTTTTGAAACCATACGAACCCGCCAGCCAGCCGCCCAACGGAGGTCCCACCACAGCGACGATCCCAAAGATTGCCTGGGTCACACCGAACATCTTGGCGCGGTTCTCTTCGCTGGAATGTTCCGCGATAAACGCATCGAAACTTGGTCCCACCAACGAGCGCGTGACTGCGCCCAACGCTTCGCCCAATAATAACCATTGCCAGGTACGCGCCAGGATGAATGGCACGAACACGAATACACCAAACACACTTCCAATCGCAATCGCGCGCAAACGTCCAATGGAATCGCTCAGCCATCCGCCGAGAATTTGCAACAAGAGCGGGATGATCTGTGAAAGCGTAAAAAACAACCCGATCTGCGGAATGCTTGCCTTCAATTCCTTCAAATAAAGCGGCATCATCGGACCATACATATTCCCGCCCAGGTTGGCGAGAATCATCGCCACCAGAAACAGGATCAGTATGCTGCTTAATAAGGGTAGTTTCTTCGCCTGCGCAAGACTCGCTTCCATGCTTTTATCCAATGTAAACCTGCACGCGCTCCCCGTCTTCGCCTTCATCAACATTCACGATCAACGGCGCGTCACTTGTTGCCGAAGTGGCCATGGAGATTGCAGAAATAACTTCATCCACATTGGTATGGCGAAGCCCTTCGATATTATGACCGAAATTACGCAGGAACCAACCCGCCAATCCGATGGGAAGCGGAAATCCAAAAAAGATATGGCGAGGCCAATCTCCGCTCGGCTGTTCCACATTCATAAAAAGCCAGCGCGCCGTGCGGCTCCATCCCGCCAGTGCGATCACCGCCACGCCGAGCATCAGCCACATTGTCAGGCAATAGAACCAGAAATTATGACCGGCGCTTTGCTGAATGGCATACATGCCCCACGCGGTGAACACTGTGACGAAGATGCCGATCCAGAGTGGGATCTGCCAGAGACTGCGCGCCCATTTGGCGGTCTTTTCCAGTTCCGGCGCTTCGTTCCTGCCTGACCCCTGGCCTGCTTCCGTTTGAAAAACCTCTTCCTCCGCCTCGGGCGTTTCATCGAGAGTCTTCATCAAGGTAACGGCTTCGTCGGCGGAGATTTTTCCGTCTTCCACCATCTTCAAAATTTGTTTGCGTTCTTCAGAGGACATTATTCGCCTCCTTCCAATGCCGCAAGCAGTTTGTCAGCTTCTTCGCTGGTAATCTTTTTCTCTGACAACATCTTCAAAATGGACATACGCTCCTGATCCGAAACGGCCTCATTCGGAGTCTCAGGCGTAAATTTACCGGGACTGACATCCCAGTTCCAACGCCCCACTTTGACGCTGGCATTCGCGTGCTTTGTGTGGCGTTCGGCCTGCCGCTCTACACGGCGCGCGGCCTCTTCCACGCGCCGCGACGCAAGCTTTGTGGCCTCCTGCACCCTCTTCGAGATGCGCTCTCCAAAGCCAGACCAGTCAAATCCGATACCTGCGAAATTGCCGAAATCTTCGGCTGAGTCGCCCGCATCCGATTGGTTCGTCACGCGGATATCAGCTCCCGCATTCAAATTAATATTGGCCGAACCATCACCCAAAACAACAACGCGTGAGGTGGCATCCTCCTCTTCCGGGACGCCCTTCCAGTCAACATCAATTTCATCACCACTCAATGTGAGAGTCGCATTTGCCTTCGGCGGCATGACAAGCAAAATATCATCGCCCGCGGTCACGGAATAGGTATTTCCGGGTTGTGGATTGAGATACAACACCACGTCATCGCCCACATTCACGCTGACGTTGCCGCGCACATCACGCAGGGCGAGATCAGCAGAAACCGATCCAAGCGACACATGACCTTCCACCTCACGAATGGACGCATCGCCATGAATTACTTTGACACTCAAATTTCCCTTCGCGCCGCGCAGGCTGAAATCTGCATGGACGTTGCCGATCGAAACTGAATCCACATCGCGGATGGAGAGATCGCCGTGTATCTCTTTCAATTCCACGCCGCCCGTCACACTGCGTAAAGACATATCCCCGTCAACTTTGTTAACAAGGATTGTAGCGGACTTGGGCAGACGCAGTGAAAGATCATCATCACAGGATACTTTGACGCGTTCGCCTTGTTGCTCAACCCGCAATTCATCCTCATCGGCCTTGATCAGGATATCATCGCCATCCCAGCCGACCACGCTCAAGTCGCCGCCGATCATTTCAATTTCAACTGCGGGTGTTTTCCCTGCGGAAATCGTTTTGGACATGGTTACACCTCCTCGCCGCGCAATATACGCATGGCGGCATCTGCAGATATTTTGCCGGCATCCAGGTCTTCCAAAATGGCGCGGCGCTTCTCGTCGCCGATCTCGGTGGATTCTTCCTTGCCGGGTTCAAATCCAAGCGCCCGGATCACTTCATGCAAACGGTTGCGAATGGTTGGATAGGATACTCCCAACTCCTGTTCCATACGATTGATCTTGCCTTCACAACGAACAAAGGTAAAAACAAATTGCATTTGCTCAGGCGTGAGGTTGGAAAAATGTCCCGCCGCGAATTGTCCTTCAATGGATGTATCGCATGACGAACAATGCAAGCGCGCGACAGTAAGTTCAGACTGACAGATCGGACAAAGAGTAGGTGCTGAGTGCATGGGGTTCCTCCAGATAAGACTAAAAAGCTTCAGCGGACAGCGGCGCGTCAACCAACGCTTCCGAGATGGGTTTACGTTCATAAGACCGCGCCAAAGCAAGAAACGCGAGCGTGGATACAATTCCAATGGCCCCGGCGATATACCATAACAGGCGCGGGTTAGGCCCATCCATGACAAGGCCAGCCAGATAAGGTCCAATTGCAAATGGAAGCCCCCACGAAAGACCTGCGACGGCCATATATCGTCCGCGCATGTCTTCAGGGGCAAAGCTGGCAACCAGAGCTTGTGAGACCGGAGCGACGATCATCTCGCCGATTGTGATGATCACCATGGCGGTCACGAACAACCAGTAGATTGATACAAATCCATACATGGCAAAACCGATTGCATAAAGGAAAGTACCAAACGCCATCATCAACATCGGCGAATATTTCTCGATGCGCCGCGTGATCGGGAATTGCATCAGCACCACCATCGCGGCATTAAGGCTGAGCAGCATACCATAACCGGATGTGGGGACGCCATGTTCATTACGCAGGTACACACCCAAAGTGGTATTCATGTTCATGTAGGTGAATACTTCCAGCATGACTGCGCCGAGGAAGAGCATAAAGGCCGCGTTGCGAAAGACAAGGCCGTATCCTTTGAAGGAGCCAGCCACTGTTTGTTGTAGCGCGTCGGGATGCGCCTCGGGTTTCGTCTCAGGCAAAAACAACGAGACCAGCACAACGGTCAGGAGGGAGATCGCCGCGTCTGCGATAAAGAGTAAAAGATAGGAACGGGATGCAAGCAATCCGCCAATGGCCGGGCCAATCACCACTGACAAATTGAAGGCCACGCGCAGGATGCCATATCCATCGGCGCGCTTATCTTCGGGTAGAATATCTGCGATCATGGCTTGATGCGCAGGGCCGGCTACATCGGCCAGAAGTCCCACGAAAATCGCCAGAAAAAAGAACGCCTGAAAAGTAGTCGCGAAGCCCATCGCCAGCGCGCTGAATGCGGAAGCAAAAAGCCCAAAGATGATGATACCTTTGCGGCCAAAACGGTCAGTGAGCGCGCCGCCAATGGCAGAACCGCCAAAACTTGAAAGCGAGAAAGCGGCAAAGAGCACGCCAACCTGGGTCATGCCTACGTCAAATTTGCTGGTAAGATAAAGGGCAAAAAAAGGAAAGATCAGCGCGCCACCGATATGGTCAATGAAGGAGATCACCACCACATTCCAGAACGTGCGCGGGTACTCGTGATAAACCTTTGAGATTTTCCGGATTATGTTCTGTAAAAACACTTTATGCTCCAGTCTTCCTGGCCTTGTTGTGTGAAAACTCAAGCTGATTTATTTGTAACGATGCTGCGTGGCGGGCTTGCAGTTTTTCGCCAATCGCGACCATCCATGTTCCTAGTGTGGCCAACCAACGCTTGGATGAAGAACGCCGCTGGGTTTTCTGAGCTAACTGCTGGGCTGTAATATTTTCCTGGATTTTCCGCTTGGATATCTCCAGTAAATCTTCAGGGGTAAAATTGTTCATGATATGCTCCTGCAAAGAAAGGAAACGACCGACAAAAGGTGAAATATTAAGGTTTACATGGTATTTCTAATAAAATTATACTCATTATTTAAATTTTGTCAAGTATAAATTAATATAATCAATCTAAACATTGAAATAATCAATAATAAATTTGAAAATCCAATATCAAGGAGTCCTTATGATCCGCTCTCTCTATTACACCCCTCGCAAGCCTGTTCGCATGAATGTTCCCCCACTGGAGTTCGGCAAACTCATCCGCGATAAGCGCGGCTTGCTTTGGATTGACTTTATCGGCGAGACACCCGAAGCAACCAAGCCAATCCTGGAAGAATTTGGTTTTCACCCATTGGCAATTGATGATTGTCTCGAAGAGACGCATGCCCCCAAACTCGACGATTGGGGCGATTATCTCTACCTCGTCTTGAACTATATGCATCTGGCAAACAAAGGCGACGAGTGGGAAACTGAGATTGACGAGCTTGATATTTTTCTTGGCTCCAACTACGTGATCACTCACCATGATCTTCCCCTAAGCGCGATTGACGATACGCTCGCCGCTTGTGACCGCGATCCACGCACCTTACAAGAGGGCGCCGATCACCTGCTTTATAAGATCATAGATAATCTGGTCGCGGAATATATGCCGATTGTGGAAAAGATTGACGAAGCGATTGACCATATCGAGGATGAAATCTTCGACACGCCTCACTCCGGGACCCTTGAGCGGTTGTTTACATTAAAACGCCTTTTACTATCCATGAGGCGGATCCTGCTGCCTCAACGCGAGGTGTTAAATAAAATGGCACGCGACGATTACAAGGTCATTGACCGCCGCGACCGAATCTTCTTCCGTGATATTTACGATCACCTCGTGCGCCTGCACGATTTAAACGAAAGTTTGCGCGATCTCGTGAGCGGCGCGCTCGACTCTTACCTTTCAATGACCAACAACCGCATGAATGAAGTCATGAAGACCCTGACTGTCATCACTACATTATTCATGCCGATCACATTTGTGACTGGATTCTTCGGCATGAATTTCTTTGAGCCGGTGGCAGGGCTGGTGAGCTGGACGGCACGCGCAGCCTTCATTGCTATGTTAAGCGTTGTATTGTGCGCGCCGATAATTATGCTTATCTGGATGAGACGCCGAACCTGGCTTTAAATCCGCCCTATGGCTTTCTCAAAGTAGCTTGACGGTCTATTAATTCTGTGGCAAGCCCCAACGCGAAAAGCATCCGCTTCGCGCAAGGCGAAAAAACGCGATTTTTTTAATTTTTTCGCGGTCTTTAGCCTCTTTCGCGGAATTCGCGTTAAGGTTTTTCGACTTTGAGAAAGCCATAAAATCCGCCCGAGAAACGCTTGACACAGAACAATTGTTCGTGTTATCATTTGTAGCACAAATGAGCAGTTTATGCTCAGGAGGTTGTTATGATGATGATGGTACGCAAAAGCAAGGGTCTGGGTGAACGCCACCAAAAGATCCTGGAGTTTATCGAGGAATATCAAAATAAGCACAAGCACCCGCCTTCAATTCGAGAGATCGGTGTAGACTGTGCTATTTCATCCACTTCGGTTGTCAATTATTATCTTGACCAACTGGAGAAATCGGGGCACCTCGAACGGGATCGCAAAATCTCACGCGGCTTGAGGCTTTCCAACGTGAACGCCTACAATAGCGATATGTTGCGTATTCCAATCCTCGGTCCGATTGCGGCTGGTATCCCCCTCCCGGAACTTCAACCTGGTATCTCGTATATGACCGATAATGAAGTCAACGCGGTGGATATTGCCCGCAATATGCTTCCTTCCAAAGAAAAAGGCAACGATCTCTACGCCCTTGAAGTAAAGGGAGATTCCATGATTGACGCCATGATCAACGATGGCGATATTGTTGTTCTCAAACCTGCGATTGAGGCGCGTAACGGAGAGATGGTGGCTGTCTGGTTGCCGCGCGAGAACCAAGCGACCTTGAAATATTTCTTCAAAGAAAAAGATGGCTATCGCCTGCAACCCGCCAATCCCACGATGAAACCCATCTTGATTAAGAAGACCGAGCCACTGGAAATCAAAGGCAAGGTGATAATGGTCATCCGCAAAGTTGAGATGCTATCTTAAGTAAAAAACGACTTAAACAAAAAGACGACTCGCAAGAGTCGTCTTTTTGTTTTTGTAACGCGTCTTACTTGACTTCGATCGAGGCGCCGACTTCTTCAAGCTTCTTCTTGGCATCCATGGCGGCATCCTTGCCAACAGCGGTGAGAATCTTGCCGCCAGCGGTTTCAGCCAACGCCTTGGACTCGCCGAGACCGAGACTCGTCAATTGACGAATGATCTTGATCACGTCAATCTTCTTGGCGCCCGGCTCCTTGATGATCACATCGAATTCAGTTTGCTCTTCGACGGCTTCAGCAACCGCGCCAGCGGCGGCAGCCATAGCTACAGGCGCGGCGGCGGAAACGCCCCACTTCTCTTCGAGCTTCTTCACGAGATCAGCGGCTTCCAGAACAGATAGTGTGGAAAGTTCATCCACGAGTTTTTCGAGCTTATCAGACATTGTAAAATACTCCTAACTTTCAAATAGAGATGGATTTTTATTTTGATCGTAGCGGCGGCTTTCGCCGCTGCCAATTTATGCGGCGGCAACGGAGGCTTTCTCAGAGAAAGCCTTAATCACGCCAGCCAAACCGCGAGCCGGTTCAGCGATCGTGCGGACAAGTTTGCCAGCAGGAGCCTGCAGTACGCCCAGTAACTGAGCGCGCATTACGGGCAACGGCGGTAGTTCAGCCAGGATTTTCACCTGCGCAGTATTGAGCGATTGTCCGCTCATAAAACCGCCTTTAACCTTGACGAACTCACTGCCTTTCGTCGCATCAGAAAAAGCTTTTGCGGTTGAGGCCGGGTCTGTGAAAGCGAACAGGATAGCCGTACTCTTCACAAGATAATTTTCTGGAAATTCCATCCCATTATCTTTGAATGCGCGGCGGGCAAGCGTGTTCTTTACGATATGGAACTCACCGCCCGTATCCCGGACTTTTGCGCGGATGGTATCAAGATATTTCATCTTCGCGCCGGAATATTCCACGAGGATCACAGCATGACTGCGCCTCATCCAATCCACATATTCGGTCAATAGTTCATTCTTGCGTTGCTTGGAAATTGCCAAAGGGTATTCACCTCCTTTCAATTAAAAAGTCTTTGCCACAATCACAGGCAAAGACTTTCAGCAAACACCCAAAGGCAGGGAACAACCCGGTAAAGGGCTGTGATTTGCTTTTAGTCTCCACCTGAGCAGGATATTAAGTTCTCACTGGTCAAGACCAGAAGAACACCCGCCTTCATCGGCGAAGTGGCTATCTAAGGATAACGAGTATAGATCTACTCGACATCTTCCGCACGTTCATTCGGGTCCACTTTAATGCCGGGGCCCATGCTTGTGGTTACAGTAACGCGCTTGATGTAACCGCCTTTTGCGCCTGCAGGGCGAGCCTTTTGAATGGCATCCATGAGCGCAGCATAATTCTCGTGCAATTTATCGGCATCAAAAGAAACTTTACCGATTGAAACGTGAATGTTCGCGGTCTTATCAAGGCGAAACTCCACGCGGCCCGCCTTGGCTTCCTTGATGGCACGTTCAATATCCTGTGGGCCAACCACTGTACCAGCCTTTGGATTCGGCATCAAACCACGCGGGCCAAGTACACGACCCAGGCGGCCGACCTTACCCATCGCATCCGGTGTAGCGATCGCCACATCAAAATCAAGTAAACCACCCTCGATCTTCTTCATGGTCTCATCATCATCGGCGACAAGATCCGCGCCAGCCGCGCGCGCGGCAACAGCGCCTTCACCCTGAGCAAAGACCAGCACGCGTACGGTCTTCCCTAATCCGTGCGGGAGAACAACTACGTCACGTACTTGCTGATCCGCCTGACGAGGGTCGAGCGCGGTGCGCATGTGTACTTCCACTGTCGAATCAAACTTGGTGATGGAGGTTTCCTTTGCAAGCTTAAAAGCTTCATGCAAAGGATAAATCTTATCAATATCAACTTTGGCCGCGGCGGCCATATATTTCTTACCGTGTTTTGCCATTGGTTCCTCCGTGGTTCAAACGGGCCGCATCAAGCAACCCTCCCACCATTTAGTCGGTTACCGTAATGCCCATCGAACGGGCGGTGCCTTCGATCTGTTTAATCGCGCCTTCGAGAGAGATCGCATTCAGATCCTTCATCTTCAATTCCGCGATTTCCTTCACCTGAGCACGAGACACCGTGCCGACCTTATCTTTATTCGGCACGCCTGAACCCTTCTCAATCTTTGCGGCTTTGCGCAACAAAACTGCGGCAGGCGAGGTCTTCAACACAAACGTGAACGATCCATCGGTATAAACCGTGATCTCTGCGGGAAGCACCTCACCCGGGCGATTAGACGTACGGGCATTGTATTCCTTACAGAACGCCATAATGTTGATGCCATGCCCAGCCAATGCCGGGCCAATCGGGGGTGCAGGATTGGCTTTTCCGGCCTCAATCTGCAAACGAACAATTGCCTTAAACTTCTTTGCCATATTTACTCCTTCGTGGTTTTAGCGGGCCATTTTGGGAGACCCTCCCACTGCATCAAGCTGCGGATCCTGCGCCTGCGCTCAAGACAAGCCCCAGCCTGTTACCGTTTATTTAAGCTTTCTCAACCTGCAAGAAATCCAACTCTACAGGCGTTTCACGCCCGAAGAAACTTACCATCACACGTACTTTGGTGCGGTCCATATCAATCTCGGCAACCATGCCGCGGAAATCATTGAACGGCCCATCCACAATACGAACACGCTCACCCACTTTATATGTGACTTTGACCGTGGGTGCCTCAGCTTCCATGCGCTTGACGATCTGTGAAACTTCCTCAGGCCGCAAGGGTGTCGGCGAATTGCCCATGCCAACGAAACCAGTCACGCCGGGCGTATTGCGAACCACATACCACGACTCTTCGGTAAGCGTCAAATTCACCAGTAAATAGCCGGGGAAGATGTGGCGCTCTACAGTGCGGCGCTTGCCTTCCTTGACTTCGATCTCTTCCTGCGTCGGAATGACCACATCAAAGATCATATCCTTCATACCCATTGTCTCAATACGTTGCTCAAGATTATGTCGTACTTTGTTCTCATAACCTGAATAACAATGGATTACATACCAAGCTGGCACTTCTGCAAGAGTTTCAACAGGAGGCAGGTCAGAAGGAATGGAATCAGAGGCTTGCGAAGGCGCGGCAGGCTCAGGGTCCGGCAATGGAGTGACATCCGAATGAGCAACTTGCTCTTCGGCTTGTTCATCCATTGATTCCTCCTGTTCAAATTGTTCTTGCGGTTCCTGCACGTCCATCACTTCCTCAATTCAAATAATCGCTAAAGGCCCAGTATCAGATCTAACAACTGACCAGCAACCCGGTCGACCAGACTCAGGTAAATACCCATGATCACCATTACGATCAACACCAGAATCGTTAGGCGACGCGCCTCTGGCCAGGTAGGCCAGGAGACTTTGCGTAGTTCGCCAACCGTCTCGCGAAAAAAATTTTGGATGGCGTTTTGTTTTTTTGCTTTCTCAGCCAATGTCGTTCTCCTTCTTTATTTTCCGGCTAAAACGCCGCCTGGAATAGCGGCGTTGCCAAAGGCAGGCCAGGCAGGAATCGAACCCACAACACCTCGTTTTGGAGACGAGTACTCTACCAATTGAGCTACTGGCCTAAATGAGGGTGGGAGAAAACCCCACCCTCGCATTTTACTTCGTTTCGCGATGCTGAGTATGCTTTTTGCAACGCTGACAATATTTATTAAACTCGAGGCGATTCGGATCGTTGCGTCGATTCTTCTCAGTTGTGTAGTTTCGCTCTTTGCAGTCATTGCATTGGAGTGTAATGACAGGGCGAACGTCTTTCTTTTTTGAAGCCATTGTAACTTACCAACTTTCTATTATATTACTCGATGATCTTGGTAACGACGCCCGCACCAACAGTGAGACCGCCTTCACGAATGGCGAACTTCGAACCCTGCTCAAGCGCCACAGGCACGATCAATTCCACCGTCAGGTTCACATTGTCTCCCGGCATGACCATCTCCACGCCTTCCGGCAGGGTGATGTCGCCAGTCACATCCATGGTGCGGATGTAAAACTGCGGCCGGTAACCACTGAAGAATGCCTTGTGACGGCCACCTTCTTCCTTCTTCAGCACGTACGCTTCCGCCAGGAATTTCTTGTGCGGCGTGATCGACTTCGGCTTGGCCAGCACCTGGCCGCGCTCCACATCATCGCGCTCAATACCGCGCAACAACAGACCCACATTGTCACCGGCCCGGCCTTCGTCCAACAGCTTGTGGAACATTTCCACGCCCGTCACAACCGACGCAGTCGTCTCCCGCAAACCAATGATCTCGACCGGCTCACCAACTTTGATGATGCCGCGATCAATTCGACCAGTCACTACCGTCCCACGACCCTTGATCGAGAATACATCTTCCACAGACATCATGAACGGCTTTTCTGTCTCGCGCTTCGGCTCGGGAATGTACTCATCTATCACGCGCAGTAACTCTCTGATCGAAGCATATTCCGGCGCATTCGGATCCGTGCTGGCGCTGTCTAATGCCTGCTTCGCTGAGCCGCGCACAATCGGGGTCGTCTCGCCCGGAAAGCCCTGCTTCGTCAACAATTCGCGCAGTTCGAGTTCAACCAGCTCGAGCAGTTCAGGGTCATCCATCATGTCCACTTTGTTCAAGTAGACAACGATGGACGGCACTTCCACCTGGCGAGCCAACAACACATGTTCATGCGTCTGCGGCATGGGACCATCAGGAGCGGCTACCACCAGGATGGCGCCATCCACCTGCGCCGCACCGGTGATCATGTTCTTGATGTAGTCACGGTGACCAGGCATGTCGATGTGCGCATAATGACGCTTGTCAGTCGAGTACTCTACGTGAGCAATGTTGATCGTAATACCACGCGCCTTTTCTTCCGGCGCATTGTCGATCTGGTCATAGGCCTTGAATTCGGCATTCCCCAGAAAGCCCGCCACTTTCGTGATCGCGGCTGTCAGGGTTGTCTTGCCATGATCAATGTGCCCCATCGTCCCCACATTGAGATGCGGTTTGCTTCGATCAAATTTTTGCTTCGCCATAATGAACTCCTTGAATTATGAAAAAAGGGTTTATGCTTTAAGAATTTCTTCTGCCACTGATTGCGACACAGGCGCATAATGGTCAAATTCCATGCTGAACACACCGCGTCCCTGTGTAGCGGACCGCAACTGAGTTGCATACCCAAACATCTCGGCCAACGGAACCATAGCCTTAACTGCTTGAGCATTCCCCAGGCGAATTTCGATTCCTTGAATTAAGCCTCGACGGCCATTCAACTGTCCCATTACATCACCGAGATATTCCTCAGGAGCTACAATCTCAACTTTCATCATAGGCTCAAGCAGGATGGGATGTCCCTTGTGTACACCTTCTTTAAAGCCCATTGATGCGGCCATTTTGAAAGCCATTTCGTTGGAGTCAACTTCATGATAAGAGCCGTCTATCAATTTGACCTTCAAGTCGACAACCGGATAGCCTGCCAACACACCGCTTTCAGCGGCTTCCTTAACACCTTTTTCAACAGCAGGAATATATTCTCGTGGAATAGCGCCACCGACTATTTTGTTTTCAAAGATAACGCCACTACCTCGTTCTCCGGGCTCCATTGAGAAGACTACGTGGCCATATTGACCATGACCACCGGATTGTTTGGCGTATTTAAAGTTGATTTCCTTAACCGCTTTCGTTATCGATTCGCGATAGGCAACGCGCGGTGCACCTACATTTGCCTGTATTTTAAACTCACGCAATAATCGATCTACAATAATATCAAGATGCAACTCGCCCATACCGGAAATGATCGTTTGTGCCGTATTTTCGTCAGAACGGACCCGGAACGTGGGATCTTCTTCTGTTAATTTGTGGAGAGCTTCACCCATCTTTTCCTGGTCGCTGGATGTTTTGGGTTCAATCGCGATAAAGATAACCGGCTCAGGGAAAGAAATATTTTCCAGGATAAGCGATTTTGTATCGCATAAAGTATCGCCCGTAAAACTTTCCTTGAAACCAAGAACGGCACCGATATCCCCCGCGCGCACTTCGGTGACATCTTCACGGTGGTCTGCATGCATTCGGATCAAGCGACCAATACGTTCTTTTTTTCCTTTGGTACTATTTTGTACAGTCTGTCCCTGGCTTAATACGCCGGAGTAAATGCGGACATAGGCTAAACGCCCAACATAAGGATCCGTAACGATCTTAAAAACAAGAGCGCTTAACGGGGCGTCATCTTGCGTAAGAATCTCAAATTCCTTTTCAGGATTATCAGGCTCTGACACTTTAATCGACGGAATATCAGCCGGGGAAGGCAGATAGTCAATGACTGCGTCTAAAAGAACTTGAACACCTTTATTTTTTAAGGAGGAGCCTGCAAAAACCGGGGCAACCTTATTGTTAATCACACCCTTACGAAGCGCGGACTTTAATTCTTCCACGCTAATCTGAGCACCTTCAAGATACTTTAATGTCAATTCCTCATCAAGCTCAGCGATTTTTTCAACCATTTGTGCACGGGCTTCTTGAGCCACTTCTTGTAAATCAGCAGGAATATCGGTGATCTTTGGTTCTTTTCCAAGATCATCTTCATATATAGTAGCCGTCATGGAAAGAAGATCAACTACACCCCGAAAACCTGCCTCGAAGCCGATCGGAACTTGCATCGGAACTGCATTGGCGCCCAAGCGATTTTTGATTGAATCAACCGTCCGCTCGAAAGAAGCGCCTACGCGGTCCATCTTATTAACAAAACAAACGCGTGGCACGCTGTAACGATCAGCTTGACGCCACACAGTCTCAGATTGAGGTTCAACACCCTGCACTGCATCAAAAACCACCACACCACCATCCAGAACGCGCAAAGAGCGTTGGACTTCAGCCGTGAAGTCAATATGACCTGGGGTATCGATGATGTTGATCTGATAGCCTTTCCATTCAGCTGAAACAGCCGCCGAAACAATGGTAATGCCGCGTTCGCGTTCCTGCACCATCCAGTCAGTTACAGTCGTACCATCGTCTACTGAACCGATACGATGTGTCATACCGGTGTAGAACATGATACGCTCGGTCGTTGTGGTCTTCCCAGCGTCAATGTGGGCAATAATGCCAATATTTCTGTACTTTTCAAGCGGATATGCGCGTGGCATTTCTTTCTACCTATCTAAACAAATTTGTGTTGCGTTATTACATTCGATAATGGGAAAAGGCGCGATTAGCCTCTGCCATTTTATGAGTTTCGTCGCGCTTGCGGATCGCAGCGCCTGTTTCATTAAATGCATCAATCAATTCTGAAGCGAGCTTATCGGAAAACGATTTGCCGGAACGATCATGAGCCGCCGCCAATATCCAACGAATTGCCAGGGTAGTACGCCGATCCGAAGAAACTTCCATAGGAACCTGATAGGTGGCACCACCCACACGACGTGGTCGGACTTCCATTGCAGGTGAAACGTTCTTCAATGCGCCATCGAAAACATCCGTTGGATTTTTTTCGGTACGCTCTTTAATCAGGTCCATGGCATCATAAATTAAGGTTGTGGCAACAGTCCTCTTGCCACGCTTGAGTACGTGTTGCACCATGGTTTGAATATTAACGTTGTTATAACGAGTATCGGGAAGGATTTCCCGTTTTTCAGGTTTTGATCTGCGCATTCTTGAGTACTCCCATAAATATTACTTCGGCCGTTTCGCGCCGTACTTTGAGCGGCCTTGCTTACGATTGGCAACACCGGTCGTATCGAGAGATCCACGTACAATATGGTAACGCACACCGGGCAAGTCTTTTACACGGCCACCGCGAACCAACACCACGGAGTGCTCTTGCAATTGATGGCCCTCACCCGGAATGTACGCCGTGATTTCAATGCCATTTGTCAGACGTACGCGGGCAATCTTGCGCAACGCCGAATTCGGCTTCTTGGGAGTCATGGTGCGGACAATGGTACATACACCGCGTTTCTGCGGTGCGCCCTTATCCTGACGCACACGACGCTGCTTATAGCTGTTAAGCGTAAATTGCAGAGCCGGGGCTTTACTTTTAGCTTTTTTATTCTTGCGGCCCTGGCGGACCATTTGATTTACAGTGGGCATGTTCGCCTCCAATTACAGATTCTTTCACAAAGACTTTTCGCAAGAAATGAGGCCATCAGATACAGCAATGATGGCCACATTTGCAACTGCCATTTATTTGGGCGGGATTTATTGTCGCCCCTTCTTGAGTAACGGCTGGTTATTCTATCATGTGGTTATCCGCACGTCAAGAAAATTCCTACTTTTTCTGTGCCAGCTTTTCGCCCAATCCAAGTAAGCCCGTGTCCATCCTTGGTGGATGCTGCTTCTCTTCATCCTTACCAAACTTGACCACATCCCCGCCTTCATTGATCGCCTCAACAGCAAGGCCAAGACTTTGTAATTCCTTGACCAATACACGGAAAGAGGCAGGGATGCTTGGCTCTTCGATAGGCTCACCTTTAACAATCGCTTCGTATGCATTGACGCGGCCTTGCACATCATCAGATTTTACGGTCAGCATTTCCTGCAATGTATAAGCCGCACCATAGGCTTCAAGCGCCCACACTTCCATTTCACCGAAGCGCTGACCACCGAATTGAGCCTTCCCGCCTAATGGCTGCTGGGTTACGAGGCTGTATGGGCCTGTTGAGCGGGCATGCACCTTATCTTCAACGAGGTGATGCAGTTTCAGGATGGTCATCACGCCAACTGTCACAGGTTGATCGTAAGCTACGCCGGTCTTACCGTTGCGAAGTATCTGCTTGCCAAGTGTCGGTAATGGAATGTTTTTTTCTTTCGCCACTTCTTGAGCGGCTTCAATCACACGGTCGTCTGCAACCCTACGAGTATAGCCAAGTGTCTCCATCCACAAGCGCAGACAGGCTTTTACTGTGGCGTCGTCAACTTTGGGATCGTGATTGGTTGCCTCTTGATCTGCCAGAAGAATACTATCAGGGTCTTCGTAACCCTTCTCACGTAACCATTCTTTGGCTGTTGCATGACGCGCGTAGTCTACATCGTTTAAACTATAGACGTCATACTTCTTTTTGCCCAGCCATTCCTCCAAATACAGGCGACGGACTTCATCATCGTCCTGGATCGTGTTGGGATCATATTCCTGTTCTTTGAGCCAATCCCATGCGAGTTGAGCCGATTCTCTCCATGCTTGATCTACAAGCCAGGCACGCGCGAGTTCCGCTTCAATCTGTTCTTCACTTGCACCATCAAACACCGGTGTGATCGCGCGGAAGCCCATGCGCTTGGCGGCCCAGCCAAGGTGAACTTCAAGAACCTGACCAATATTCATACGACCGGGAACGCCCAACGGATTTAAGATGATGTCCACTGGTGTGCCATCTTCAAGGAAAGGCATGTCTTCTACAGGCACAACCTTGGAAACAACACCCTTGTTACCGTGACGCCCCGCCATCTTATCACCTGCCGTGATCTTGCGACGCTGAGCTATGGATACGCGTACCATCATATCCACACCGGCAGAAAGGTCAGAATTATCTTCGCGAGTGAAGACTTTGACATCCACGACTTTTCCACGTTCGCCATGCGGCATACGTAAGGATGTATCCTTCACATCACGCGATTTCTCACCGAAGATAGCCCGCAGAAGGCGTTCTTCAGGTGTTAACTCTTTCTCACCTTTCGGGGTGATCTTGCCAACTAAAATATCGTTTGGTCCAACTTCAGCGCCGATACGGATGATGCCGTTCTCGTCAAGGTCCTTGATCGCATCTTCACCAACGTTGGGGATATCACGCGTAATTTCCTCCGGTCCAAGTTTTGTATCGCGTGCTTCCACTTCATGCTTTTCAATGTGCACAGAAGTAAAACGGTCTTCCTGTACCACTCGTTCGGAGATCAGGATGGCATCTTCAAAGTTGCCGCCTTCCCAGGAGAGGAAAGCTATAACGGCATTCTGGCCAAGGGCGAGCTGACCGCTCTCAGTCGAGGAAGAATCGGCGATAATATCGCCTTTCTTGACAATCTGGCCTTTGACAACGGAGGGCCGCTGGTCAATACAGGTACTTTGATTCGAACGCTGATATTTTCGCAGTTGATATGTATGCAGGCCGCTACGTTTCTCTTTAACAACGATCTTGCTACCCGTCACAGAGACTACCTCACCGCCTTCTTCGGCCACTGCTACCTGACCCGAGTCGAGCGCAGCATGATGCTCCATTCCTGTGGAAACAAGCGGGATTTCAGGACGCACAAGCGGAACCGCCTGCGCCATCATATTCGAGCCCATCAAAGCGCGATTGGCATCGTCATGTTCGAGGAATGGGATCAGCGCGGCGCTGATGCCCACTACCTGATGAGGAGCAACATCCATATAATCTATGGCATCAGCATTCTGGAATATAAACCCGGAATGGTAGCGGCATGAGATGCGCTCGCGCAAGAATTCACTATTTTCAGTAAGTATTGCGTTAGCCTGTGCGATCACATATTTATCTTCTGCATCGGCAGAAAGATAATCCACTTGCGATGAAATAAACGGAATGATCGAAACCTCGCTGCCAAGCCTGGCCAGCTTTTTCATCATTTTAGAGTCAATAGTTTCGCCCGAAGTGTATAACACCTCCTCGGTTTTGGGGTCAAGCACATCTTCGCTCAGGGTACGACCTTCAAGTCGCTCATCATCGGCAGGCAAAACTTTATAAACTTTACGATAGGGTGTTTCAATGAAGCCATACTCATTGACGCGTGCAAACGACGCCAAACGGCCGATCAACCCAATGTTTGGACCCTCTGGTGTTTCAATCGGACAAATCCGCCCGTAGTGAGAGTGATGGACATCACGCACATCAAAGCCGGCGCGTTCGCGGCGCAAACCACCGGGGCCAAGCGCTGAAAGTGTACGTTTGTGGCGAAGCTCTGCCAACGGATTGGTTTGATCCATGAATTGGCTCAACTGGCTGGAGCCAAAGAATTCGCGCAATGCCGCAACTACTGGGCGGATATTGATCAACGTTACAGGAGACAATCTTTCCTGGTCGCGGATGGACATGCGCTCTTTAATGACACGCTCCATACGACGCAGACCGATACGCAGTTTATTCTGGATCAACTCACCCACTGTCTTGACGCGGCGGTTGCCGAGATGATCGATATCATCCGCCTTTTCAACGCCGTTGTTGATCTGGATCATGCGGCGGATCAAGCGAATAATATCGGACTTTGTAACTGTGCGATGCGGAATGGGAATTTCCTGGTCGAGTTTTTGATTCAACTTATAACGACCAACGCGCTCAAGATCGTAATGCTTCTGGTCGAAAAGCTGCTCCTCAAGGAACTGGCGCGCGTTCTCTATGGTAGCAGGATCGCCAGGGCGCATCTTGCGGAAAAATTCGATCAGTGCGGCTTCGGCAAGGGTTTGCCCCCGGGCAAGTTTCCACTCTGGTTCCTGTTTGAGAGTAGATGCAATGAACAAGCGATCCGGGTTGTTATCTACATCCTGAAAGATAGAGAGTATTTCTTCATCCGAGCCGGTTTTGATCGGGGAATCTTTGACACCATCATCAACTGCTGCGAGAGCACGCAGGAACACAGTAATCGGCACAGTGCGCTTGCGGTTAAACTTCAGGATGATGTAATCTGACTTGCGCGTTTCAAATTCCATCCACGCGCCGCGATCAGGGATAAGCTTAGACATCGCCAACGGGCGGCCTGTGGAACGATCGGCAGGCGCTTCAAAATAAACACCAGGGGAACGGATCAATTGAGATACGACAACGCGTTCTGTACCGTTAATAATGAAAGTCCCCTTGTCTGTCATTTCAGGGAAGTCACCTAAAAAGATATCTTCTTTTATTGGTTCGGGGATTTCAGTCCCAGCCAAGAGAACCGAAATATACAATGGGCAGGAGTATGTTAGATCACGTTCCACACACTCCTCAATTGTATGCTTGGGGTCGCCAAACCAATATTTGAGATTCCATTGTTTTGATTCAGGGCTGCGGCTTGGGAAATAAAGTTTCATTCCCTTGTTATAAGACTCAATTGGCGATACCTCGTGCAGGAGATCGCCAAGTCCTTCTTTTTTAAGTCTTTCAAATGAGTCTAGTTGTACTTCGATCAGGTTGGGGAGACCGAGTTGAACGGGAATACGTGCGTAGTTCTTGCGGGGCAAAGAAGACGCCATTCTTCTCTCCTGACTTTCTTTTGGATGGATGATTGGATGATAATTAAAACAAAAACTGCTTGTCCTAAGGACAGCGACCCAATATTATAGCGAAACTGAATAACAAAGTCAAGGAACTTTCAAGGGCAGTTTCAGGAATTCTCGTCCACAATCCCTGGCCTCAATATCCACGAGGGGCAGCGGCCAGCAATCATCGGTGTAGGATTGTTTGCTTAATGGAGTCCGCACAAGGTCCAAAATGAAGCGCTGGGGCAGGAAAAATCCTAGCTAGAAGGAAATGATAAGTCGTTGAATTTTATGCTATCCTGATGAATATTCTTATCAAATGCTCAACAAGAATTAAAAAGAAGAAGAACAGAGCTTTCAAATGTAGGGTGTATTCCTGTATAATATCAAACAAATCATGAAGCTGGAGAAGATATGAGCACATCCCAGGTACTGGTAAATGATAAAAAAGAAATCTTTGGGTGGGCAATGTATGATTGGGCCAACTCGGCTTTTAGCACAACCGTCGGCACGGTCTTTCTGGGACCTTACATTGCTTCAGTAGCCGCAGATGCGGCAGGTGCAGATGGGATGGCGCGTTTCCTGGGCATCCCCGTCGCACCAGATTCGTTCCTGCCGTACTGTATCTCGTTTTCAGTGGGGCTTCAAGTTTTATTCCTGCCCATTCTCGGTGCGATTGCAGATTACTCACATCTTCGCAAAAGGATGATGCAACTCTTTGCCACCATCGGAGCATTGGCAACAATTGCCATGTTCTTCCTGACTGGTGACTTGTGGTGGCTTGGCGGTGTATTGTTCATTATCGCCAATCTTGCATTTGGTGCGGCGATCGTCTTCTACAATGCCTATCTTCCCGATATTGCCAGTGAGGAGGAACGCGATCGCGTTTCGTCTTATGGCTGGGCAATGGGATACCTCGGCGGAGGTATTCTGCTCGCGCTCAATCTGGCGTTTTATACCTTCAGTGAAGAACTAGGAGTGCCTGGAAATTTGGCAATTCGCATTAACCTTGCGTCAGCTGGTGTATGGTGGCTTGGTTTTTCGTTTATTACATGGTCACGATTACGTCCGCGTCACGCGGCGCGTTCATTACCCACTGGCGAAACCTATATAAGTATTGGCTTTAAGCAATTAGGCAAAACATTCAGGGAGATTAAACACTTCCCGGAAACACTGCGATATCTCCTAGCTTATTTCCTTTACAACGATGGCATCCAGACCGTGATCGCGGTATCTTCGACATTTGCCGCCGCCCCGCTTTTGCGCGGCGGGCTTGAACTTCCGCAAGATACATTGATCACAGTGATTTTGATGATCCAATTCGTGGCATTTTTCGGTGCGCTGTTTTGGGGCAAACTGGCAAAATGGATCGGCGCAAAGCAATCCATTATTGTCAGCCTTGTGATCTGGTCTGGCGTGGTTATCTACGCATACGGCGGACTATATGGTGATAGCCGCGTGTTGCAGTTTTTCATTTTGGGTATCTTTATTGCTCTTGTTATGGGCGGCTCGCAGGCAATCAGCCGAAGTTTGTTCGCCCAGATGGTACCCATTGGCAAAGAAGCCGAGTATTACTCTTTCTATGAAGTCAGCGAACGCGGCACATCGTGGACCGGCCCTTTGATTTTCGGATTAGCAAATCAAATCTTTCACAGCCTGCGCTTTGGCATCCTGGCGCTCATCTTTTACTTTATTGCGGGATTGATCATTCTGCCCTTCGTAAATGTCAATAAGGCAATTGAAGATGTAAAGAAATACGATATAAATCAGGCATAGTGGCTTGCAATAAAAAATCCCGTAGATTTATCACTACGGGATTTTTTATTGCGATTAGGGCTACTTCAAAACGAGCCACAGCGCGTGGATGATGCCACCGATACCACCAGTGAATATCCACAACACGAGGTTGATCCACAGGTTATTGGTAACCTGACTACCGTCTTTTAAATAAACGGCCAACGGTGGGATCACAATTGCCAGGATAACCATCAATACTTTATTACTACTATCCATGAGACACTCTCCTTATAAAGTTGGTGAATTTACTTGCCAATCCATATTATACAATATTTATCCGATTTTTAGGTACAATTCATTGTGGAACTTTGCACAGCTCTTCATACGCCGACCACGTTTATCAACGCATCATAAGTTGATGGAATGACCTTTGGAGATTCAAACGACTCGGTAACGATGGATGGATCTTTTAATCCGTGACCTGTACATACCACCACGATTTTTTTACTTTTCGCTTCCAATGCCCCGCGAGCTGTTTCCGTTAGTAAACCAGCCAGCCCTGCAGCCGACGCCGGCTCCACCCACACCCCTTCCGAAGCGAGCATCCTCTGGGCGGATAGAATCTGTTCATCTGTTACTGCGATGATTCTGCCATTTGATTGTTGCGCGGCTTCCAAGGCCTGCTCACCACGAGCCGGGCGACCAATGCGGATGGCCGTGGCAACCGTCTCAGGTTTACCTACGGGATGCCCCAACACCAGCGGAGCCGCGCCCGCGGCTTGAACTCCAAGCACTTGAGGCAGACCTTTTTGATATTGCTTAAAGCCAGCCCAATACGATGTAATAGACCTCTTGCAAAAGTCGAAAGCCGGGGCCTTTATCCGCTAATCCGCGCTAATCTTCACTAATCGTAAAGCTAATTCGCGTGGATTGGCGAAGA
>Ga0315273_10000441_pt1 | contig 43083 bp, 32 predicted proteins | sample YL17G02_0_MG_FD_205753 | JGI IMG/M metagenome (GOLD analysis project Ga0315273, IMG submission 205753) | Sediment microbial communities from Yellowstone Lake, YNP, Wyoming, USA - YL17G02_0 | ecosystem: Environmental > Aquatic > Freshwater > Lake > Sediment | place: USA: Wyoming | collected...
ACGCGGATGGCGATGCACGAGCGAGCGCGGAGCGGGATCGGATACCTGGCCCAGGAACCCTCGATATTCCGAAAGCTTACGGTGCGCGAGAACATCCTGGCGATCCTGGAAACCCTGCCGATAAACAACAAAGAACGATCCGAGCGGCTCGATCGGTTCTTGCAGGAGTTGAACATCTCTCACATCGCGGACCGGCGCGGCTACAACTTGTCGGGTGGGGAGCGGCGCCGCGTGGAGATCACGCGCGCTCTCGTGACGCATCCGAAGTTCTTGCTTCTGGACGAGCCGTTCGTCGGCATCGATCCGATCGCAGTGGCCGAGATCCAGGACATCGTGGGAAGGCTGAAGGCGAGGGGACTTGGCATCCTGATCACCGACCACAACGTGCGCGAGACGCTCAGCACGACCGATCGCGCGTATATCATGTTTGAGGGTAAGATCCTTCTCCAAGGGACGAGCCGCGAGCTCGCGGAGGATCCGGTCGCTCGGCAGATCTACCTGGGCGAGCGTTTCAAGCTGGATTGAGGAGTTCGACCGCATGGAAATGAAACAGGGCCTGAGCATGCAGCAAAAGCCGACGCTGATCATGACGCAGCGTCTACAACACGCGCTCAAGCTTCTCCAGATGCCGACGCTCGAGCTTCAGCAGGCTCTGAAGATGGAACTGGAACGGAACCCCATGCTCGAGGAAGTGGACGAGGTGGAAGAGGTCCAGGAACTCGAGGAGGCGAAGCAGGAGGTCGGCCAGACCGAAGCGGAGCCGGCCGAAGCGGAACCCAAGAAGGAAGAGATCGACTGGGCCGAGCTGTGGCCCGACAACTTCGACAACATCACGGCCCCTCGTAACGAGGACGGCGACGCGGAGTTCTACGAGCGCGTTCCCATCACCGTGAAGAGCCTGTGCGAATACCTGCTGGAGCAGCTTCGGTTGAGCGACCTGGACCAGCAGGGTCTCGAAATCGGCGACTACCTGATTGGCTCCCTGGACGAAAACGGCTATCTCCAGACCACGATCGACGAGGTGGCCGAGCAATTCAGCGTCGCGCCGGAGCGCGTCGAGGAGATCCTCGCCGTGATCCAGACGTTCGAGCCGGCGGGTGTTGGCGCGCGAACCCTCCATGAGTGTCTCTGGATCCAGATCGTGCAGAAGAAGCTCCAGAACTCGCTTGCCGGACACATCGTGCAGGAGCAATTCGACAACCTGCTGGCGAAGCGCTTCTCCGAGATCGCGCGTAATCTGAAGTGCACCGTGGAGGACGTCCAGAAGGCGAGCGACGTGATCGGGACGCTGGATCCCAGGCCGGCGCAGGATATCGCGGCGGAAGAAACGCGCTACGTCGTTCCCGACCTTGTCGTGGAGCGCGTGGGGGAGGATTTCGTCGTCGCGCTGAACGATCGAAACGTGCCGCGGCTCCGGATCAGCCAGGCCTATCAGCACATGCTGAAGTCGAAGGGCCAGAACGCCGACGAGACCCGCAAGTACATTTCCGAGAAACTCAACTCGGCCAAGTGGCTCATCCAGACGATCGAGCAGCGGCGGAAGACGATGATCAAGGTGATGCGCCGCATCGTCGAGGAGCAGCGCGAATTCTTCGAGAAGGGGGTCGAGGGGCTGAAGCCGCTCACCCTGCAGCAGATCGCGAACCAGATCGGCATGCACGAGTCCACGGTCAGCCGCGTCACCACGAGCAAGTACGTGCAGACGCCCCGCGGCGTTTTCGAGCTCAAGTATTTCTTCTCCAGCGGGCTTGCGACCGAAGAAGGCGACGACGTCTCCGCGAAGGTCGCGAAGGGGAAGATTTCCCAGCTCATCCAGGGCGAGGACAAGCTCGAGCCGCTCAGCGATCAACGAATCGCCGAGCTCCTGCATGAGCAGGGGCTGAAGATCGCGAGACGAACGGTGGCCAAGTACCGGGAGGCTCTTCGAATTCTCCCGGCGCGGGCGCGCCGCCGCTATACCTGATCCAACGGGTACCAGTTTTCCGCCAGGGGGTGTGGATGGAAATCACGGTCAAAGGGCGACACTGGAAGGTAACTGCCGAGTATCGCGAGTACGCGGAGCAGAGGATCCAAAAGCTTCTCCGGTATTTCTCGCATCTGGCCAGCGCCCAACTCACGGTGACGCAAGAGGGCTATCGGCACGAAGCCGAATTGCGCCTGATCGGCAACGGCGTAGACCTGAGAGGCAGCGCCCAGGATGCCGATCCTCGCGTGGCGCTGGACTCGGTGCTGGTACAGCAGGAACAGGCCCTGAAGAGGCGGAAGGACCGCCTCAAAGACAGGAAGAAGCGCGGCACCACGGTGCGCCGCGACGTCGCGGTCCAGATGCCCGCGGCGCGGGCGACGAAGCCGCGCGGCGAGCCGGATGTCGTGCGGGTGAAGCCGCGTCAGCGCACACTCACGGTGGCCCAGGCCGCCCGTGCCCTTCTGAAAAGCACGCAGCCCCTGCTCGTGTTCTCCGAACGCGATGGGGGAGGATTGCGCGTCGCGTACCGGATGGACGACGGACAAGTAGGATTGCTTGAGCTCGATTAACACCACTCAGATCACGGTCGAGCAGCTTTACGAGCAGCAGAAGGAGAGTCTCTCCCTGGAGCTGCTCTCGACCAGCACCGATTCGCTGGTTCCGATCACCGTGAGCGACATCCACCGCCCCGGGATGGCGCTCATGGGCTACCCGGAGAACTTCCTCTTCGAGCGCATCCAGATCCTGGGGCGCACCGAGATCGCCTACCTCGGAACGCTGACCCCGCAAGCTCGGGCGGAGGCCCTGGATCGGCTCTTCCAGTTCGCCGTTCCGTGCATCATCGTGACGAAGGGGCTCGATCTTCCCGAAGGCCTGCTGGATCGGGCGAACCGGCAGGGGGTGCCGGTTCTGCACACACCGCAGGACACGACCCCCTTCATCCACCAACTCACGGGTTACCTCGACTGGGTTTTCGCGCCCTCGGTTACGGTGCACGCCTCGCTGGTGGATGTCTACGGCGTGGGGCTCCTATTCACCGGGCGCAGCGGGATCGGCAAGAGTGAGACGGCGCTCGACCTCGTGGAGCGCGGCCATCGCCTCGTCGCCGACGACGTGGTTCGCATTACCCGGCGTCACGGCGACATCGTCATCGGCTCGTGCAACGAGGTGCTCAAGCACACGATGGAAATCCGCGGCCTCGGCGTGATCGATGTCCAGTCGATCTTCGGCATCCGGGCCATCCGCGCACAGAAACGCGTCGAGGTCGAAGTCCATCTGACGGAGTGGGACAGCAAAGCCGACTACGAACGACTCGGCCTCGACGAGGCGACAGCCCGCTATCTGGACGTCGAGATCCCGCTCGTGACGATCCCGATCCTCCCGGGCAAGAACATCACCGTGATCTCCGAGGTCATCGCGCTGAACCACCTGGTCAAAGTCTACGGCTACCATCCGGCGCGCGCCCTGAACGAGCGCTTGGTGGATGCGATGCGAATGAAGCTTCTCTCGAATCCATTGGTGCGCGACGATACGGAGTGACTCTCGATGAGCGCGACGCACTCCCGGCACCGGCCCTTCGCGCTCCTGGTCACCCATGGCGCGCTCGGGGAGGAACTGGTTCGGACGGTGGAGTCGATCCTGGGCGTTCAAAGCGACGTGCATACGCTGAGCAACGCCGGCTATTCGACCGACGATTTGACGGCGGCGGTCGAGGAGCGCGTGCATTCGGTCCCGGCGGAGTGTCCGGTCGTGCTGTTCACCGACCTCGCGGCCGGAAGCTGCGGGATCGCGTCCCGCCGCGCAACGTTCTCCGGGCGGGATGTGCGCCGCATCACCGGCATCAATCTTCCGATGCTGCTCGAGTTCTTCCACTACCGCGAGACCCTTCCCCTGGACGAGCTTGTCCCCCGGCTCGAGACCAAGGGAAAGGCCGGAATCGTCGTCCTCTAGCGTGCCGCTCCTCCTCGCGCGGGTCGACGATCGGCTGATCCACGGCCAGGTCGCCTTCGGCTGGGGAGGGGCGCTCTGCCCGACCTGGATCGCCATCGTGTCCGATTCGCTGCGCCAGGATTCCGACCGCGCGGCGCTCTATCTTCTTGCGGCCCCGGAAGGAGTTCGCGCCGTCGTACTCTCGGTCGCGGAGGCGCTCGATCCCGCCCTTCTGTCGACCATCGAACGAGAGCGGGCGTTTCTCCTGTTTCAGGGACCCGAGGAAGCGTTGCGGCTCCGCGAGGGGGGATTCCCGCTGACGGAGTTGAATGTCGGCGGCCTTCATTTCTCCGGAGGACGCCGCTTCGTGCTTCCGTTCGTCTACCTGGACGACCAGGATCGCGGTTGCCTCCGCCGTCTGGCGTCGCTGGGCGTGCGCCTCGTCGCGCAGGATCTTCCGACGAATCCCTCGCAGCGGCTCGAGCCTCTGCTCGACGTGACGGGCTGATGCCCGGAAGCGACGTCGCGCTCGGCGCCCACATCGGCATCCTCCCCGGGGAGGTGTCTCTTGCCGGCTGATGTTGCGCGGATCGCGCTCCTGGGAGGCATCCTCGCCTTGGACCGCACGGCCGGCTGGAACCTCATGCTGGGCCAACCGCTCGTCGGAGCGTGTCTCGCGGGAGCGTTCATCAACCCCGGCCCCCAGTGGGAGCTTTGGGCCCTGAGGATTCCGCTCGGAATCGGGGTCCTGCTCCAGCTTCTCTTGACCGACGCCTCGCTCCCGGCCGCGCAGCGCCCACGGGACGTCGCGACGGCCGGAGTCATCGGAACCTCGGTCGCGCTGATCGGCATGCAGCGACTCCATCCGACGTTTCCCATATCCACGGGGGGGCTTCTCTGGGTCGTCGTCGGCACGGTGGCAGGGCTCGTCGCCTCGGTCCCCGGCGGGTGGTACGAGGTGGCGATGCGCGCGCGAAACGAATCCCGCCTGAAGCGCGCGGATGAATACGCAAGGCAGGGAAAGCTCGCGAAGTTCGAGGCGCTCTACTGGGGCTCGGTGGTTCGGGCGACCCTGCGGGGCGCGATCTGGTCGGTGGCGGGTACCACGCTCGGCATCGCGTGTGTCACGGCGGTTCTCCCACGTGTCGCATGGGCCATCACCGGGCCTCGGATCGGCCTGGCCTTCGCAGTGCTGCTCGGCGTGGCGTTTGGCTCGGCGTTCCACGCGCACGTGCGGGGCCGCGCGCACGGGCTTCGATGGGCGGCCGCGGGCGCGGCCACAGCCCTCGTCCTCATGCTCCGGCTGGGCGGATTCGCGCCATGAACGCGGGCACCCCCGCCGTCCGCCCCTCCGATCTCGCCAAAGTCACTTCGCGCTCCTTCTATCTCCAGGGATTCTTCACCGCCGAGCGCCAGCAGGGGCTGGGCTTCGCATTCGCCCTCCTCCCGATCTTTCGCCGCCTGTATCCGGATGACGAGGCGCGAGGAAGGGCGCTTCAGCGTCATCTCGGCTTTTTCAGCACGCACCCTGTTCTCTCCGGCTATGTTCTGGGGCTCGTCGCTCGGCTCGAGGAGAGGCTCGCGCAGGGCGTGGATGCGGAGGAGGACCGGATCGAGCAGGTGAAGCGCGCCGTGGCCAGCCCCCTGGCGGCGATGGGAGACCCGCTGTTCTGGGTGACGCTCCGTCCGCTGGCCGGTCTCGTGGGGATCCTGGGGATGCTCCTGACGCCCCTGGCAGATCCCGCCGGTCCGGACTGGCGAGTGCTCGTCTGTCCGCTGCTTTCGCTTTTGGCGTACAATAGCGTCGCTCTGCCGTTTCGCTTCGCCGGCGTGCCTCGGGGGTATGCGTCGGCGGAGGAACCGGAGAAGCTCCTGCGATCGCTCCGGCTCAACGATCTGAAGAGCGCGCTCGAGCGCGCGGGAGCGTTCATCTTCGGCGCGCTGGCCGCGTCGACCCTTCTGGCAATCGCGGCGAGCGCGAATCCATTGGCGTGGGACTTGGGGCGCGGGGCGCTCGTGTTCGCGCCCTTCGGCCTGGGAGCCGCGGCGGCCGTTCTGGCACTGCGATACTGGCCGGGTCGGGGCGTCGAGATTTCGCTGCTTTCGCTCGTTCTGGTCCTGATTCTTTCGGCCGGGGTGTAGGAACCAAAGACGCTCCATGGTGGAACAGACCGTCACGATCCAAAACCGTCTCGGGCTCCATGCGCGGGCGTGCTCGGTGTTTGTGAAAGCGGCCGCGAAATTCGCATCGCACATCTCGATCATCCGGGACGACCTGGAGGTGAACGGAAAGAGCATCCTGGGCGTCATGATGCTCGCCGCCGAAATGGGGGCGCAGGTCGTGTTGCGCGCGGAGGGGAAGGACGAACAGGAAGCGCTGGAGGCCTTGGTGAAGGTCGTGAACGACAAGTTTGGTGAAGAGTGACGACGCTGCAGGGAATCGCGGCCTCGCCGGGGATCGGGATCGGTCCGATCCACATCGTGGATCCCGAGGACGTCGAGGTGCCGGACCACGAACTCGACGCGCAGGACGTCGCGTTGGAGCAGGAACGTTTTCGCAATGCGATCGTGGAGAGTCTGGCGGAGGTCCGCGATCTCCATGGAAAGATAGCGCTCGAGACCGGCGAAGAGCAGGCCAAGATTCTCGACGCCCAGATCGAGATCCTGGAGGACCCCGACGCCATCGAACGGACGCTGGCCGCGGTCGATCGCGAGCGGCGCCCGGCCGCCTTCTGCTACCGTAAGATCTTGACCGCGGTCGCCGCGCGCCTGGACGAAGCGGACGGAGAGTATCACCGCGGCCGCGCGATCGACGTGCGCGATGTGCGCCGACGGGTCCTGGCACATTTGGGCGGCGTGGGAAGGCATTCGATCCTCGACCTCCCGAGACCCTGTCTCATCGTCGCCTCCGATCTGCCTCCGAGCGAGATGGCGCTCCTGCCGCGCGACAAAGTGCTCGGCTTTGCCACGGATCTGGGCGGGCGGACCTCGCACACAGCGATCATGGCGCGGGCGCGGGGCATTCCCGCGGTCGTGGGACTGAAGACCGGCATGCACGCGGCGCGCCACGGTGCCACAGCCATCGTGGACGGAACGCGCGGCACCGTCATCTTCGAGCCCAACGAAGAGACCCTGGCGGAGCACGAGCGGCGGCGGCAGCGGTGGAACGAGCTCGCGGCCAAGCTGATCGAACTCAAAGATCAGCGCTGCGTCACGCGGGACGGCCACACGATCGAGCTCTGCGCGAATCTCGAGGTTCCGGAGGAACTCCCGGGAATCGTGGCGAACGGGGCGGACGGCATCGGGCTTTACAGGACCGAATTCTTCTATCTCGCGCGAAAGCAGCTGCCAACGGAGGAGGCGCAGTTCAACGCCTACCGGAGCATTGTCGAGGCGATGAGTCCGAAGCCCGTGATCATCCGAACCCTCGACGTGGGAGGCGACAAGTTCGCTTCCTATCTCGGCACGCCGATCGAGAAGAACCCGTTCCTCGGAATGCGCGGACTTCGTTTTTCCCTCAAGCGGCAGGAGATCTTCCGCACCCAGCTTCGGGCGATCTTCCGCGCGGCGCCTTACGGGAATCTGCGCATCATGTTCCCGATGGTGTTGGGCGTGGAGGACTTCCGCCGCGCGAAGGAAATCGTCGAGCGCGTCCGTCTGGAGCTTCAGGGAGAAGGGGTTGCCCTTCCCAAGCGAGTCCCGCTGGGTCTCATGGTCGAGACCCCCGCCTCCGTATTCGGAATCGATCTTCTGGCGAAGGAGGCCGACTTCGTGAGCATCGGGACGAACGATCTCATACAATACACGCTTGCGGTCGACCGAGGGAACGAGGCGATCGCGGAGATCTACGAGCCGCTCCATCCCGCCGTGCTCCGGGCGATCCGCACCGTGGTCGAGGCCGGGCACCATGCCAAGATTCCGGTCGGGATCTGCGGCGAGATGGCCGGCGAGCCGCTCTACGCCGTGCTCCTGGTGGGTCTGGGCCTCGAGGAATTCAGCGTCAGTCCCTACCTCGTTCCCGAGATCAAGACGATCATCCGGGATTCGACGTACGAAGAAGCGGCGCTCCTCGCGGAGCGATGCCTGTGCCTTTCGACGCCGACCGAGGTGCGCATTGTGGTGACCGAATTCATGGGCGAGCGTTTCCCTCGCCTCTTTGCCTCCGCTTGAGCCCCGCGCGGAAGGGGAAGTCCAGGGCTCCGGCCGGGCCCACGGGGCCCAAGAGACCGAGGTCGAGCGTCCGCAAACCGCTGGATCAAAGGGAGCGGCTGGATCGCCTGGACCCTGACGGGATGGGCGCTCGCATCGAGGGATTCTCGGCGCAGCTGCGCGCCGGCGGGATCATCGCCGCCGAGGCGATCCGCCACATCGCTCCTCACCGTCCCAGGCGGCTCGTGATCCTGGGTATGGGGGGCTCGGCGATCGCCGGGGATCTGCTGCGCAACCTCTCCGACCGCGAGGGTGTCGTGCCGGTTCACGTCGTGCGCCACTACGAACCGCCGTCCTGGCTCACGCCCGAGGACTTCCTCGTCTTCTCCTCGTACTCCGGCGAGACCGAGGAGACCATCACAGCGTACCGGACACTCCGACATCTGGGCGCCCGCTCGGCAGTGCTGGCGACCGGCGGGACGCTGGCCGCGAAGGCGCGAGGGGACGGCATTCCGGTCGCTCTGATGCCGCCGGGGCTCCCGCCGCGCGCCGCGCTGGGATACTCCTTTTCAACCCTGGCCCACATCGCCCACCACGTCGGGATCCTGGCCGATGCCGAGCGCCGGCTGGAGCGCGCCGCAGTCGCCGTGGGGCGGGCGGCTTCCGCGTGGTCCAGGGATGTGGTACAATCCCGCAACCTGGCGAAGAAATTGGCGATACGGCTGTTCGGCCGGCCCCTTCTCCTGATCGCGAATCAGCGAACCACCGAGCCGGTGGCGCTGCGCTGGAAGGGGCAGATCAACGAAAACTCCAAGCAGCTCGCCTGGGTGTCCGCGCTTCCCGAAATGAACCACAACGAAGTGGACGGATTCGTCCACCCGCGGGGCATCGTGGGCAGGATCGCGGTCGTGCTGATCCGCGATCCGGAGGACCATCCTCGAATCGGACGCCGGTTCGACTGGCTCGCGGCCTATCTGAAGCGGCGCGGGGTGCTGGTCGAAACCGTGACGCTGGAAGGAGACGATCCAATGGTGCGGCTTCTCTGGGGTGTGGCGCGAGGTGACTTCCTGAGCTACTACCTCGCGATCCTGAACGGCGAGGACCCCACCTTGCTCCGGGGCGTCACCGCGCTCAAGCGGGCACTCCAGGCGTGAGGCCCGTCGCCATCGTGCCGTTGGCGGGAGCCGGCACCCGGCTCAAGCCCCATACGCTCACGACCCCGAAGGCGCTTCTCAGCGTCGCCGGAAAGCCGATCCTCGGACACATCTTGGATCAGCTCAAGTCCGCCGATCCGGAGCGCGTCGTTCTGATCGTCGCGCCCGGTCCGTTTGGAGATCGAATTCGTCGGTATGCGCAGGAGCGGGGCGACCACCGCATCGAATGCGTCACCCAGATGGAGCCCTTGGGGCTCGGGCATGCCGTGGCGCAGGCCAAGGAGGCGGCGGGGTCAGCACCGCTCCTCATCGTCCTCGGAGATACGATCGTGAGGGCTTCGATCGCGGACATCGCGCGCGCCGGGTCCATGGTGGGAGTGCGCGAGGTGGACGACCCACGCCGCTTCGGCGTGGCTACCGTCCGAGACGGGAAGATCGTCGCGCTCGTGGAAAAGCCGGAGAGGCCGGAATCCAGGTGGGCGCTGGTGGGGCTCTACTACCTTGCGAACGGCCGAGCGCTTTTCGAGTGCCTCGATGAGCTGTTTCGATCCGGGCAGAGGACCCGGGGGGAGATGCAACTGACCGATGCCCTCCAGATGCTGATCGATCGTGGGGAGGAACTCCGCCCCTTTCCGGTTGAGGGCTGGTATGATTGCGGGAAGCTAGAGACCCTTCTCGAGACGAACCGGGCGCTCCTCGATCGGCTCGCGGTGCCGGTTTCGCGCGAGGGCGTGGTGATCCTGCCCCCCGTGATTCTGGATCCGACCGCGGATGTGGCGGAGTCAGTCCTGGGGCCGCACGTCTCGATCGGCCCCCGCGCCAGGGTTCGGCGCGCGGTGGTCAAGAACTCGATCATCAACGAAGGGGCCATCGTCGAGGACATTCTGTTGGACGGTTCCGTGGTGGGGGAGAATGCGGTCGTACGCGGTCCGTACTTCCGCCTAAACGTGGGCGAATCATCTGAGGTGGAGCACTCGTGACAGCACCCGCAACGAAGACGGAAGCGAAGAAGGAGGGGAAGACCGCGCGAAGGATGCTTTTCACCTCGGAGTCGGTTACCGAAGGGCACCCCGACAAGGTCGCGGATCAGATATCGGACGCGATCCTGGACTCAATTCTGGACCAGGATCCTTTCGGTCGCGTCGCGTGCGAGGCCCTCGTCACCACCGGGCTCGCATTCGTGGCCGGCGAGATCTCCACCAAGTGTTATGTGGACATCCCGAAAATCGTGCGGGAGACGATCCGCAACGTTGGTTACGACGACCCCGCCTATGGGTTCGACTTCGAGACCTGCTCTGTTCTCACGTGCATCGACGAGCAGTCCGGGGACATCGCGTTGGGCGTGGACCGCTGTGGCGCAGGGGATCAGGGAATGATGTTCGGCTATGCCGTACGCGAGACTCCGGAACTCATGCCGTTGCCGATCCGCCTGGCACACCGACTCACGAAGGCGCTCGCCGATGCCCGTCGCTCCGGCAAGTTCCCGGAACTTAGGCCCGACGGCAAATCGCAAGTGACCGTGGAGTACGAGGACGGAATCCCGCGCCGCATCGACACGGTCGTGCTCTCGACGCAGCACGCCGAGATGGCGGACGCCGAGTACGCTCGCTTCCGCGAACGTCTCATTACGCAGCTGATCCGCCCGACCCTGCCGGCCGAGCTCATCGAGGGTGAGGTCACGTACCATATCAACCCGACGGGACGGTTCGTCCTGGGCGGGCCGCGCGCCGACACCGGACTGACCGGCCGCAAGATCATCGTCGATTCCTACGGCGGCTTCGGCGGGCACGGCGGCGGCGCGTTCAGCGGAAAGGACCCGTCCAAAGTGGACCGCTCGGGTTCCTACGCCGCGCGCCACGTCGCCAAGAACATCGTGGGGGCGGAGCTTGCGGACCGCTGCACGGTCCAGGTCGCTTACGCCATCGGTGTCGAAGAACCGGTCTCGATCATGGTCGATTCCCACGGCACGGGCAAGGTCACGGACAATAGGCTGGAGGAGCTGGTCCGGAAACACTTCGACCTCAGACCGCGCGCGATCATCCATCACCTCGATCTGCGCAAGCCGATTTACAGGAAGACGGCCGCATACGGACATTTTGGACGCGAGAACGAGGGCTTCCGCTGGGAGTTGCTCGACCGCGTGGAGGACTTGAAACGTGACGCCTAGCGAAGCTGCAACGATGACGGCTCAAGGACATGTACGCGATTCGAAGCTCGCCGCGGAGGGCGTGAATCGGATCGAATGGGCGGAGCGCGAGATGCCGGTGCTGCGCCAGGTGCGCGCCAGGTTCGAGCGCGAGCGCCCGCTGAAGGGCAAGCGGATCGCCGCCTGCCTGCACGTCACCAGCGAAACCGCGAATCTCATGCTCACGCTGAAGGCGGGCGGGGCGGAGATCGCGCTGTGCGCGTCGAATCCGCTGTCGACGCAGGACGACGTCGCGGCGGCCCTGATGCACCGGTACGGAATCCCCACGTTCGCGATCAAGGGGGAGAATGAGGATACGTACTACAGCCATATCGGCGCGGCGCTCGACATCGGTCCGGAGTTCACGATGGACGACGGCGCCGACCTCGTCACGGTGCTTCATACGAAGCGGGCCGACCAGGCCGGCGCGGTGGTCGCGGGCACCGAGGAGACGACGACCGGCGTGATCCGGCTGCGCAGCATGGCGCGTGACGGAGCGCTCAGGTATCCGATCCTGGCGGTGAACGACGCCAAGACGAAGTACCTCTTCGACAACCGATACGGCACCGGCCAGAGCACGATCGACGGCGTGCTCCGCGCCACCAACCGGCTCATGGCGGGCTCCAAGTTCATCGTGCTGGGGTATGGCTGGTGCGGACGCGGCCTGGCTTCGCGCGCCCGCGGCATGGGCGCCCACGTCATGGTGACCGAAATCGATCCTCTGCCCGCACTGGAAGCGGTCATGGACGGCTATCCCGTCCTGCCCGGGATGGAAGCGGCGAAGATCGGAGACGTGTTCGTCACGGTGACGGGGAACATCCACGTCCTGGGAGTCGAGCACTTCCGCGCCATGAAGGACGGCGCCATCGTCGCCAACTCGGGTCATTTCAACGTGGAACTCGATCTCGCCGCGCTCGCCAAGGAGGCCACGTCGGTTCGCACCGTGAGGCCGTTCGTGGAGGAATTCTCGCTCCCCTCCGGGAAGCGTATCTTCGTCCTCGGCGAGGGACGTCTCATCAACTTGGCCGCCGCCGAGGGACATCCGGCATCGGTGATGGACATGAGCTTCGCGAACCAGGCGCTGGGTGTCGAATACCTCTTGAAGCACGCTCGTGAGCTCAAGCCCACCGTCTACCCGATTCCGAAGGTTCTCGACGATGAGATAGCGCGGCTGAAGCTGGAAGCGCTGGGCGTCCGGATCGATACGCTCACGCCCGAGCAGAGCGCCTACCTCGCTTCCTGGCAACAGGGAACGTAGGCGGGATAGCGCGCCATGTGGCTTTGGGGCCGGCTCTCGGTCCGACGCAAGTTCCAGGTCCTTGGGCTTTGCCTCCTCTCGATCGCCGCGTTTCTGGCGCTCGCGCTCTTCACCCGAGACGTCCGCGACCAGGCGGTCGAGCTCCTGGGCACGGGAACGGTCCGCAACCAGGGCGGTGTTCTCGGCGCGCTCATCGCTTCCGGTTTGACGGCCGTCTTCGGAATCGTGGGGGTATGGGCGTTTCCCCTCGCCATGTCCGTGTGGGGGTGGAATCGGCTTCGGCTCCGCCCGGCGGCGGAGCTGGGTCTCAAGACCGGACTCCTGGCCATCGGGCTCGTCCTCCTTCTGGGTTTCCTCTATCTCGTCACCTCCGGCAGCCGTCCACTGTCGGGCGCGCTGGGTGAGGTGATCGGTTTCGGCGCGGCCAGGCTCCTCGGCCGGATCGGAGCCGAGATCGCGATCGGAACCGCGCTCGCGATTCTGGGCGTGATCGCATTCGAAATGGGCTCGTCGCATCCGATCGGCAAGGCGATTCAAGTCGCCATGGCCGCCATCGCGACTCCATTTCTCTCGAAAGACGCGCGCGTCAAACCGAGCGAGGGCGTGGAGGAGGTCGAAGCCGAGCTTCTTCCCAATCCGGCCCCGCCGCGCCGGTCGCGCAAGAGTCCCGCGGTGGAGGAAGAGGAGACCGCGGCCGCTTGGCAGAACGCCGAGGGGAAGCCGGCCAAGGAATCGCGTCCGCGGATTGTCGCCCGCAGGGACGCCGAAGCGCGCGCGGAGCCTCTGTCGATTCCGTTCCCTCCGGCCGCGCCCAGAACCGAGGCGCTGTCGCGGGAAGCGCGACGAGGCGCGGGCGTGGGTGGTGCGACGGGGGCCGCCTCGCTGGCGGGCCTGGACCTCGGTCCGGCGGCGGCGGCGCCCGCGGCCCTTCCTCCGATCGATCTCCTGGACCGGCACGAGAGCACGCAGCAGGTGATCGACGAGAAAGAACTGCTCGATCTCTCCCGAGTGCTCGAGCGGACGCTGGCCGATTTCGACGTCGACGGAAAGGTTTCCGAGGTTCATCCGGGCCCGGTGATCACCCTCTTCGAGTACGAGCCCGCGCCGGGCATGAAGGTGAACCAGATCTTGAACCGCCAGGACGACCTCGCCCTCGCATTGAAGGCGCAGCGAATCCGGATCGTCGCGCCGATCCCGGGCAAGGCCGCGGTCGGCATCGAGATCCCGAACCGGATCAAGGCCACCGTCTCGCTGCGCGAGATCGTGACCTCGCCTCAGTTCCAGGACTCCGACGACGCGCTGCCGTTCGCGCTCGGAAAGGACGTGGCGGGCGTGCCGTTCGCGGCGTCGCTCGAGCGCATGCCGCATCTTCTCATCGCGGGCGCCACCGGCTCCGGCAAGAGCGTCTGCATCAACACGCTGATCATGAGCCTTCTCCTGCGCAGGACACCGGCCGAACTCCGGTTCATCATGATCGACCCGAAGATGCTGGAGCTCACTCCCTACAACGGGATTCCACATCTCCGCATGCCGGTTGTGACCGATCCCAAGAAGGCGGCCCAGGCGCTGCGCTTCTGCGTGAGGGAGATGGAGCGCCGCTACCAGCTCCTCGCCAAGCATGGCGCGCGGAACATCGACGCCTACAACCGGCTGAAACTCGATCCGCAGACGTTCGAGGAGCCGAAGCTTCCGTATCTCGTCGTGGTGGTGGACGAGCTCGCCGATTTGATGGCCCTGCTCCCGACGGAGATCGAGGAGCCGATCCTGCGTCTGGCCCAGATGGCGCGCGCGGTGGGCATCCATCTGATCCTCGCGACGCAGCGTCCTTCGGTGGACGTGATCACCGGAATCATCAAGGCGAATTTCCCGTCGCGAATCGCGTTCCAGGTGGCCAGCCGCACGGACTCGCGCGTGATCTTGGACATGAACGGCGCCGAGAGCCTCCTTGGATACGGCGACAGCCTGTTCCTCCCCGCGGGGAAACCGGAGCCGATCCGCATCCACGGCTCGTACGTTTCGGGCGAGGAGATCGAGCGCGTCGTTGCGTTCCTGAAAAGCCAAGGCGGGCCGGTCGTGGCGGACGATTCGGCGTTGGAGCAAGTCCGGGTGGCCGAGACCGACGCCGACGATGACCTCTACGACGCCGCGATGCGTCTGGTCGTGCTCCACCAGCAGGCTTCCACGTCGATGCTGCAGCGCAGGCTCAAGGTCGGGTACTCGCGCGCGGCGCGATTGCTCGATCTGCTGGAGGAACGCGGGCTCGTCGGGCCATCCGATGGTGCGAAGGGGCGTGAGGTCCTGATCACCGAGGACGAATTGGACGCGAACGCGTCGGATCCGCCGCGGCCAGGTGTGGGTTCGAACGCGTGATTACGCCCATCGCCCTTTCGGGCCCGGCTCCCAAACGCGCCGAGGGAGCGAGGGCGCGGGTCGCGCTCGTGACCCTGGGCTGCGCCAAGAATCTCGTCGATTCCGAGATCATGGCGGGGCTCATGAGTCGCGGGGGATTCGTCATGGTCGGGGACGCGGAGGGCGCCGACCTGGCCGTCGTGAACACGTGCGCGTTCATCGGCCCCTCCAAGAAGGAATCGATCGATCGGATTCTGGAGCTGGCCGTCTTGAAGCGTGAAGGACGATTGAAGGGGCTCGTGGTGGCCGGTTGTCTCGCGCAGCGCTACCAGGCCGATCTCCTGGCCGAGATCCCGGAAGTCGACGCCGTCGTGGGCACGGGACAAGTCGACGCCATCGTGCGCGTGGCGAATCGCGTCCTAAAATCCCCGACGTCGCGGATCATCGAGATCGGCCCCCCCGGGACCGCCGTGGATCTGGCCATGCACCGCGCTGTATCGACCCCGCGACACGTCGCCTACCTGAGGATCGCGGACGGCTGCGACTTCCGGTGCACGTTCTGCATCATCCCCGCGCTTCGCGGGGACCTGCGGAGCCGCCCCGTGGAGTCGGTCGTCGCGGAAGCCCGCCGGCTCGCCGAAGCGGGCGTGAAGGAACTGCTGCTGATCGCACAGGACTCCACTTCCTACGGAGCGGACCTGTACGGTGCGGCCAAGCTCCCCGAACTCCTGCGCGCCCTCGCCCGGATCGACGGGATCGAGTGGATCCGGGTCCACTACACCCATCCGAAGACGTGGAGCGAAGATCTCCTTCGTGTGTTCGAAGAGGAGCCGAGAATCTGCCGCTATGTGGACATCCCGCTGCAGCATGTGACCGATCCGATGCTCAAGCGCATGCGCCGCGAGGTGCGCCGCGCCGACATGGAGCGCCTTCTGGAGACGCTCCGGCGCCGCCTTCCGCACGTGGCGATCCGCACCCACTTCATCGTGGGCTTTCCGGGGGAGACCGAGGAGGACTTCTCGGAGCTGCTTCGGTACGTGAAACAGGCCGAGCTCGACCACGTCGGCTGCTTTGCCTACTCGCGCGAGGAGGGCACGCCGGCCGGGCGCATGAAGGAGCAGGTTCCGGAGCGCGTCAAGCTCGCGCGACGGCGCGCGCTAATGGCCGCGCAGCGCCGGGTCGCTTCGAAGGTTTGGGGCCTTTGGGTCGGTCGCACCGTGGACGTGCAGATCGACCAGGCCGCGCCCGGACGCAATGGAGTATGGGCCGGCCGTGTCGAGCAGCAAGGGTACGAAGTGGATGGGGTCACATACGTGCGAGTGCCGAAGGAGCGGGAGGTTCCGGCGCCTGGATCGAAAGTGCGCGTTCGGATCACGGGCGCGCGCCAGTACGACTTGGACGGGGAGGTGGCCGCGTGAGAATGGTTCGGTGGGGCACGGCGGTTGTCGCCGTCTTGGCGATCATGGGATCGGTTGGTGCGCCCGCCCAGGCATCCGGCGGACGTCCGAGGACGAACATCGCCGTGCTGGATTCGGTGGCGTCCATGGCAGCCGCCGATCTCCTCCGAGGCGCCACGATCCCGCAGGGACGCGCCGTTCGCGTGTTGACGCCGCTCCCTGGCGACACCCTGGGCCTCTTCGCCCAGGGGCTCGTGGAGCAGCTGCGCGCGGGAGGCGCGGAAGTGAAATTGCCCCAGGTGGCGGTGATTTCGCCCGTGTCTGCCCCCGATGCTCCCGATGCTCCCCCGCTGAACGGCGGGACCATGGACCTGGAAATCAGGGTGCAGGTCACGGGGGCGGGCGTAACCTGGGTGCGAGCCATCAAGAAATTTCCGATGGGCGTCAGCGGGTACGAGCGCTTTGCCACCATGCGCGCCGTGGCCACCCTGGTGGACTTGGGCACGGGGGATGTCCTGTGGACGAGGGTGGCCTCGGCGGAAGCCACCGATCGCGTCTCGAAAGGGCAGATCGCTCTCGTACAGGCCGCCTCGGTCGGTTTGAACCCGCCTTTGCCGAGCGGATCGAAGGGAAGGCTCATCGAGCCTTTGATCGTTGTGGGAATCGTGACCGGGCTCGTCGTCCTCTTCTATTCCAATCGGAATTGATCGAACGCGCGAGCTGGATCCAGGGAGGGACGGCATGAGCATTGCGGCGAAGCGTCATATCCTGCTCGGAAGGGACTATTTCGAGCGCGGGTTCTACCAGGACGCCATCCGCGAGCTTCTAGAAGGGGTGAAGGTCAATCCGAGCTTCCCCGACCTTCACAACCAGCTCGGGCTTGCGCTGAGCATGAACGGAGAACGGGAGGAGGCCGCCGAGGAGTTCCGCCGCGCCCTCGAGCTGAATCCGAACTACGTCGAGGCACGGCTCAATCTCGCCATCGTTTTGAACGAACTGGGCCGCTACGACGACGCGCTGCGCGAATTCAACGCGGAGCGGTTCCGAAGCCACGAAAGCGACAACCTCTCGCCGGATGTTCGCTCGTACCTGGCCGAGTCGCACATGATTCTCGGGGACACCTACCGGAACGTCAGCATGCTGGTGGACGCGACCCAGGAATACCGCAAGGCGCTCAAGCTCTCGCCACAGTACTTGGACATCAAGAACAAGCTGGCTTCCACCTACTGCGAGATGGGGCTCCTCCAGGATGCCGAAGCACAGCTGGAGGAGGCGCTCGCGCAGAATCCGCACTACATCGACGCGCGGGTCACCCTGGGCGTCGTGCTCCTCCGTTTGGGCCGCGCCGCCCGCGCGCGCGAGGAGTGGGAGAAGTGCCTCGGCTTGAATCCCGCGGACGTTCGGGCGCGAGCCTACCTCGATCTGCTCGACCGGGAAGGCACTCCGGAGGAATCCCGCGGGTAATGAGATGTGGCCTGGTCCTCTTCCTGTTCGCGCTGGCCCTCTCTTCATCGGCGGGGTGCGGCGGCACCATCGGTGAAACGCAAGGTGGCACCGCCGACTTCGACCGCGCTAAGGCCGCGTTCGATCGAGGCGACTACCTGGACGCGGTGATCGACTTTAAGGCATACATCGAATTCTTCCCGGGAACCGAGAGGACCGACGACGCCCTCTTCTATCTCGGTGAGGCGTACATGCACCAGAAGGATTATGCGCTCGCGTCCGGGCAGTTCGACCGACTCCTTCGCGATTTCCCGGCCTCGCAGTTTCAACCCGATGCTCTCTTCGAGCTCGCACGCTGTGACGATCTCCAGTCGCGCGGGGCGCTGCTCGATCAAAGCGAGACCGAGCGCGCGCTGGGCCGATACAATCAGTTCCTGGAACAGTACCCTGCTGATCCAAAGGCGAAGGACGCCCAGGCGAGGATCCAAGCGCTGCGCGATCGCCTGGCGGAGAAGAAGCTCCGAACCGGGCGCCTCTACTACAAGCTCCACGTGGAGGAGGCCTCGGCCATGTCGTTGCGCAGTGTGCTCACGGATTTCGCCGATTCGAAGTGGGCCCCCGAGGCCGCGCTTCTTCTCGCCGACGTGCTCGTGCGGCAGGGAAAACATGAAGAGGCGATCGAGACATTGAAGAGGCTCCAAGCCTCGGTTCCGGAGGGCGAGATCCGCAGGCGGGCGGACGAGCGCCTCCGGATACTCGAGCGTTCCGGGACATCGCGATGAGGAAGCGGCGCATCGGCGTTTTCGGCGGCACGTTCGATCCGGTGCATCACGGGCACCTGCTCATGGGGCAGGAGGCCGCCGTGAGGCTCGATCTGGACCGCGTCCTCTTCGTTCCCGTGAATCGCCAGCCATTGAAGCGGGGCCCGGGTCTTGCGGACGTGAAACACCGCGTTGCGATGCTCCACCTTGCGACGCGTGGGAACCCGCGGTTCGAGGTTTCGCAGGAGGAGATAAGGCGCGGGGGGGTCTCGTTCACCGTCTCCACGCTCGAAACATTGAGCGAGACGCTTCGCGGCGATCTCTTTTTCGTGATGGGGCAGGATAGTCTCGACGAGTTCGCGCGGTGGCGCGATCCGGAGCGCATCCTGAAATTGGCTCGGCTGGTGGTCGTGCCGCGCGGGGATCGTGACCTGCCGGCGCTCTCGCCCGCCGTTCGCCGCCGCATCATCTACGTGAAGCCGCCACGAATCGGCATCTCCTCGACCGAGATCCGCCGCCGTCTCAAGCGCGGCCTTCCGGTCCGGTACTGGACTCCCGACGCCGTCGTGAGCTACATCGTTCGCCATGGTCTCTACGGAACCGGACGCCGGCGCGGGTAAGAAGCTCCTACTCGTCGACGGGTCGGCGCTTCTCTATCGCTCCTATTTCGCCTTCGCGAAGAATCCGCTTCGAAACTCCAGCGGGGAGCTGACCGGCGCCTCGTTCGGTGTTCTGAACACGCTCCTTCCGCTTCTCGAGGAGCAGCGTCCGGATCACGTCGCCGTCGTGTTCGACACCGCGGCGCCCACCTTCCGTCACCGCGAGTATGCGGATTACAAAGCGCACCGGCCGCCGATGCCGGACGATCTAAAGGCGCAAATTCCCCGAGTGCGCGAGCTCATCCGTCTTCTGGGCATTCCGCTCATCGAGCAGGAGGGAGTCGAGGCCGACGATCTCCTGGGCAGTCTGGCCACCGAAGCCGCGCGGGCGGGCGCAGAGGTGTGGATTCTCTCCGGGGACAAGGACTTCTACCAGATCGTCTCGGACCGGATCCGCCTGCTCTCGCCGCGGGGGCGCGGAGAAGCGGTCGAGACCGTGGACCGCGACGCCGTACGCCAGCGCTTCGGCGTCGAACCGGAGCAGATGGTGGACCTCCTGGCTCTCATGGGAGATTCCTCGGACAATGTGCCGGGTGTGCCGGGGGTGGGCGAGAAGACCGCGGCCGATCTCATCCGGAAGTTTGGCTCCGTGGACCAATTGTACCGCTCGCTCGAGTCGGTCGAGCGGCCCCTCCTCCGCGAAAAGCTCCGCACCAACGAATCGTCGGCGCGGATCAGCCGGAAGCTGGTGACGATCCGCACCGATCTTCCGCTCGATCACCACTGGGACGAGCTCCACAAGAAGCCGGCGTGCGCCGCCGAGATGGTGCGCGCGCTGGAAGAGCTGGAATTCCGCACCCTGAAGAGACGCTTCCAGTCGGAACTGGATGCGCCTGCTTCGCAGGACCTTTTTCCGGAGGACTCTGCCGGAGCGGCGCCGCTCGCTTCCGCCTCGCCGCGCGCGCCGCTGGGAGAGTACCGCACGATCAGGACCGCGGAGGAGCTCGAGGCGCTCGCCGGCGCTCTGGGGGAGACCAAGGATTTCGTGGCGTTCGACACGGAGACGACAGGGCTCAACCCGCTCCGAGCCGACCTCGTCGGGATCTCGGTGGCGCTCGCTCCGGGGCGCGCGTTCTACCTTCCTCTCGGGCACGAGTCGGGCGGCAATCTGGATCCCGATCGCGTGCGCGAGGCGCTCCGCCCCTTCTTCGCCGACCCGGGCAAGAAGCGGGTCGCGCAGAATGCGAAGTACGACTGGCACGTGCTCCATCGGTTCGGCATTCCAGTCCTCGACATCGCATTCGACACGATGGTCGCGGCATACCTGCTGGATCCCGATCAGCCCAAGAACATCGATGCCTTGGCGCTGGGTCGGCTGGGCGTCGAGAAGATCCCGACGTCCTCCCTGATCGGTCAGGGCCGCGACCAGATCACCATGGCGGCACTGCCGATCGAGCGCGTCGCCGAGTACTGCTGTGAGGATTCCGACGTCTGCCTGCGGTTGGCGGGAATCCTCTCCCGCGAGATCGACGCGGCCGGATTGGCGCCGCTCTGTGACGAGGTCGAGACTCCTCTCGTGGGAGTGCTCGTTCGGATGGAGCGTTACGGGGTCAAGGTGGATACCGACGTGTTGGGCGTCATGTCCCGGACGTTCGGCGAAGAACTCTCGAGGCTCGAGGTGGAGATTCAAGCGGCCGCCGGCGTACCGTTCAACGTGAATTCACCTCGGCAGGTCGCCGAGGTGCTGTTCGAGCGACTGAACCTCCCGCGGGGAAAACGCACCAAGGAGGGATACTCCACCGACGTGGAGGTGCTGGAGGGGTTGGCGCCGCTCCATCCTTTGCCCAGACTTCTCCTGCAACATCGCCAGTTCCAGAAGCTCAAGGGGACCTACGTGGACGCCCTCCCCAGGCTGGTGAACCCCGGGACGGGCCGAGTCCACGCGAGCTTCCATCAGACGGTGGCTTCAACGGGCCGCCTCAGCGTGAGCGAGCCAAGTCTTCAAAACATTCCGGTGCGCTCCGAGGAGGGGCGGGCGATCCGGCGCGCGTTCATCGCGGAGCGCCAGGACGGCCTCCTCGCCTCCTTCGACTATTCGCAGATCGAGCTCCGCATCATGGCGCACCTCTCGGGGGACCCGGTCCTGACGGAGGCCTTTCGGGAGGGAGGTGACGTTCATCGCACGACGGCGGCGAGTCTCTTTGGCGTGGCGCCCGAGGAGGTCACGCCCGCGCAGAGGTCGCAGGCAAAGATCGTCAACTTCGGAGTCCTCTACGGCATGGGGCCGGCGCGCCTGGCACGCGAGCTGTCGCTCTCTCGCGCTCTGGCAAGCGCATTCATCGAGGAGTACCGGAGGACACTCTCGGGCGTCGCCGGCTACCTCGACCACATGCTCGAACTGGCGCGCGAGCGCGGCTACGCCGAAACGATTCTGAAGCGCCGGCGCATGCTCCCGATGCTCCGTTCCGAGGACGGGGCGCGCCGGGCCGAAGCGGAGCGCGCCGCGGTCAATACGCCGATCCAGGGATCGGCCGCGGATTTGATCAAGGTGGCCATGGTTCGGATCGACGCGTTGATTCGCGAGCGCGGGATGGGCTCGCGGTTGATCTTGCAGCTCCACGACGAGCTCCTGTTCGAGACCGACACCGAAGAGATCGACGAACTCAAGGCCGCGGTCTCGGAGATCATGAAGCGCGCGATACCCATGCGGGTGCCTCTCGACGTGCACGTCGGCGTCGGAAAGAATTGGGCCGACGCCCACGCGTAAGGCGCCCGCTCTCTCGGCGGGGAAACCACTTGCCACGCTTCCTTCCGCTCGATAGGTTGATAGGATGCTCCGCATCGGAGTGACCGGCCTCATGGGTTCGGGAAAGTCGAGTGTCTCGGAGCGTTTCCTGGAGCACGGGGCAAAGCTCGTTCGAGGGGACACGCTGGGCTGGCTGGTGCTCGAGCGCGACGAGGTGAAGGAAGCGGTCGCGATCTGCTTCGGTCCCGGGGCGCTCGACGAGGAGGGCCGGGTGGACCGCCGGGCCTTGGGAAGACGCGTCTTCGCGGACCCGTCCGCGATGGCGGCCCTCGACGCCATCGTCCAGCCCCCGCTAATGGCGCTTGTACGGGAACAGTTGTCGGCGATTCGCGGCGATGTAGTCGCAGTGCTGGACGCGGCGATGCTGACGGTCTGGCGGATGGAACCGGAAATGGACGGCGTCGTCGAGGTCGTCGCCCCCGCGGAGCTCAGGATCGCCAGGCTACAAGGCGCGAAGGGATTCTCCGAGGCGGAAGCTCGGGAGCGTGTCCTGGCGCAAGCGTTGCCCGAGGTCCGAAACGCGAGAAGGCTCTGGCGCATCGAAAACACAGGCACCCTCGAGGATCTCCTGGCCAAGGCCGACGAGATCTGGCTGCAAGTTTCGCAGCTTCGCGAGGGACGAAGAACCGGATAGATGTCGGAACGAGGAGGAACGGATACGATGGACCTGTTGACCACACGGAAGCGGCTCGAGGACGGACGCCAGATCCTGGCGCAACTCGGGAGCTATCTTTGACGTCGAACAATGCGAGCATCTCGCCAAGGAACTCGAAGCCAAGATGGCGGGCCCCAATTTCTGGGACGATGCCGAGTCAGCGAAGAAGATCGTCTCTCAGCTCAAGTCGCTTCGCCGCGTCTACGAGCCCTACCGTGATCTCGCGCGCGAGGTCGAGGACGCCGAAGGTCTGATCGCGCTGGTCGAACAGGAGCCCGACGAATCCATCGCTGCGGAGCTAGACCGGCAATCGCAGTCCCTCCTTCCCAAGATCCAGGCGTTGGAACTCCGGAGCCTACTCGCGGAGGAATCCGACTCCCACGGCGCGATCCTCACCATCCATCCGGGCGCCGGCGGCACCGAGTCGCAGGACTGGGCGCAATTGCTCTACCGCATGTACCTCCGGTACCTGGAGCGAAAGGGATTCTCGGCGGAGGTTCTGGACCTGCAGCCGGGCGAAGAGGCCGGTATCAAGGACGCCACGATCGAAGTGGACGGCGAATTCGCCTATGGCTATCTCAAGGCGGAGCGGGGAGTGCACCGCTTGGTCCGCATCTCCCCTTACGACGCGAACCACCGCCGCCACACTTCGTTCGCCTCGGTCTTCGTGTACCCGCTTGTCGAGGAGAACAGCGAGATGCAGATTCCCGAGACCGAACTCAGGATCGACACATATCGCGCGAGCGGGGCGGGCGGACAGCACGTGAACAAGACCGAATCGGCCATCCGGATCACCCACGTTCCGAGCGGCATCGTCGTCACATGCCAGAACGAGCGCTCCCAGCATCGCAACCGCGACTCCGCCATGAAGATCCTGAGATCGCGGCTCTATGCCATGAATCTGGAAGAGGACATGAAGAAGCGCGTCGCCTTGACTGGAGGCAAGAAGGAAATCGCGTGGGGGAACCAGATCCGATCGTACGTCTTCCACCCGTACACTCTGGTCAAGGACCACCGCACCGATCTCGAAGTCCGCGATGTCCAGTCGGTGATGGACGGCGACCTGGACCAATTCATCGACGCCTACCTAAGGCTGAAGGAGCCCAAGTGAACCCGCAGATCTTTCGCGAGTACGACATACGCGGCATCGCGGACCGCGACCTGTCCGACGAGGTGATCCGTTCCGTCGGGCGTGCGTTCGCTCAACGGATGCGGGAACGCGGCAAGAATCGGATCGCCGTGGGAAGGGACGTTCGCCTCTCCTCACCGCGCATCTGCGCCGCGCTGGTCGAGGGGCTGTGCGAGCAGGGGGCGCACGTCGTCGACGTGGGACAGGTGCCCACTCCCACGCTCTACTTCGCGATCCTCCATCTGAAGGCGGACGCGGGCGTCGTTGTGACCGGGAGTCACAATCCGATCGAGTACAACGGGCTGAAGCTCTCGGAGGGCGTCCAATCGCTTTTCGGCCCGGACATTCAGGAGCTTCGGGAGCGAGCGGAGCGGGTGGGTATCCTGTCCCAGCGCGGCACAGTCGAGACGGTTTCCGTGGACGAGGAGTATCTCCGGGATCTGGTGTCGCGCATCAAGCTCGAGCGGAAGCTCAAGCTGGTCGTCGATCCCGGGAACGGCGCCGCGAGCATCCTTGGCCCCAAGTTCCTGCGTGCGCTTGGCTGCGAGGTGGATGCCATCTTTGCCGAGCCCGATGGCCGCTTCCCGAATCACCTGCCGGACCCCACGGTGCCCGAACTCATGCGTTCGCTGCAAGAGAGGGTCGTCGCCACGGGCGCCGATCTCGGGATCGGCTTCGACGGCGACGCGGACCGAGTCGGCGCCGTGGACGAGAAGGGGAACCTTCTGTACGGCGACCAACTGCTGGGGCTCTATGCCGCAGACGTCCTGTCCCGGCTCCCTGGAAGCGCGGTCGTGTTCGAAGTGAAATGCTCCCAGGGGCTCGGGGAGTGGATCCGCCAGAACGGCGGGTCGCCGGTCATGTGGAAGGCGGGGCATTCGCTCCTGAAGGCGAAGATGCGCGAGATCAATGCGCCGCTCGGGGGCGAGATGTCGGGACACATGTTCTTCGCCGACGAATTCCCCGGATACGATGACGCCCTCTACGGAGCCGGCAGGCTGCTGCGCATCCTGGGCCGGGGAAGTGCGATCCCGCTTTCGAAGCGGGTCGAGGCGCTGCCGCAGTCGAACTATGTCTCCACGCCGGAGCTCAGGCTCGACTGTACCGAAGAGAAGAAGTTTGATATCGTGGATTCGGTTCGCGAGCACTTCCGCGCCCGCTACGACGTCATCGACGTGGACGGAGTGCGCGTCCAGTTCGGCGACGGATGGGGTCTCATCCGGGCATCGAACACCCAGCCGGTCCTGGTGGTCCGATTCGAGGCCAGAGGAAAGGATCGGCTGCGCGCGATCGCCCGCGAGGTGTATGATGTGCTCGCACAGTATCCTGAGGTGACGGTTCCCGCGCTGCCGGTTTGAGCGCCGTCCTCCTCGTGTCGCGCCGGAAGGAATTCGACAATTGCCGTATCGAACCGGCCGCGGTACGCATTCCAGAAACCGACATCCGATTTCCGGTGCCCTGAGGGGCGTTCTCGCCGCTCTTACGGCAGCGACGGGCGTCCTGGTTTTCTGGGCGTCCCCGGTTCTCGCGCAGGATGAGCTGCTGATCAACGACGACCGCGTCGCGCGCAACCAGTTTGCGCCAAGGGCAGCCTGCGGTTCCAGCAAATCCGTCGTCCTATGCTGGACCGACGGACGGAACGGCCCAGACTCTCCCATCGACTACGATATCTACGCCATGACCGTCCGGGATCCGTTGGGGCTCGGCGCCACGTTGAATCGCCGCCTGAACGACGATGTCGCCGGCGCGAGTCAGTCGAGCCCGGATATCGCCGCCAGCCCCGCCGGCACTTTCTTCGCGGTCTGGGAGGACAGCCGGACCAGAAATCCGGACATCTTCGGCGTTGCGCTGGACACGCTGGGCTTGAGGATCATCCCGAATCTTCGCATCAATGATGACGGCGGGACCGCCGATCAGCGCAACCCGCAGTTGTGCGCCGTTGGCGCGGATCGCTACCTGGTTGTCTGGGGGGATCAGCGCTCGGGCCAGTCCGACATCTACGGATCCTATCGGACCTCGGGCGGTGCTCCTATCGGCGCCAATTTCATCGTGTCTGCCGACACGGTGCTGGGAGGGAGCTTCCAGGGTGAGCCGGCTGTCGCTTCCGACTCGAATGGACTCACGCTGGTGGTTTGGCTCGACGGCAGAGAAGGGGGCGGCGTCTTCGGCACGACCTTTGACGTGTACGGCCAATGGATCGATTCCGACGGAGCGCCCCTCGGAGGAAACTTCAAGGTCAATGACGCGGTCAACGACGCGACGGGGTTGCCCCGGGACGCTTCTCCCACCGTCGTGGCGGATCCGGCCCGGGGGTTTGTCGTGGCGTGGATCGACCGCAGACTGCCGGTCTCGCTGGATCCCGGCGATGTCTACGCGCAGCGCTACGGTCCCGACCGCTCGGCGGTCGGCGGCAACGTTCGCGTGAACGACGATCCTCCGACGCGAGACCAACGCTCGGTGCGCGCCATCGCGGGTCCGGATGGCGCCTACCTCTTTTGGGAGGATCTGCGCGAGAATTTTGGGCTGGACGCCAACATCGAGTCGGCGAGGGTCCCCTACGACGCATCGCCGCCGGACCTCAACTACCGCGTGAACGGAACGACGACGGGCAGACAGGGAACACCGAGCGCTGTGTGGGATAGCCGTGATGCCTTCGTGGTGGCCTGGGAGGATTCTCGGAACGGAGCGACGGACATTTATGCCAGTACCTTTCTGCCCGGCGGCATTCGGCGGAGCTCGGACACGCAGATGAACGACGACGCGGCTCGCAACGACCAGTGGCACGCGCGTCTAGGGCAGGGACCGGGGCAGTGCGTGCTCACCTGGATCGATCGTCGCCTCGGCTCGAACGATCTCTACGGCCAGTGGGTCCTGGCGAACGGAGGGCGTGACGGAACGAATTTCGCGATCCAGCAGGAAGGAGCGGACTCGAAGCTGGTCACGAGCGATGCGGCAGTCGCTCCCGGAGGAGCGGCGCTCGTCGTGGCGCAGGTGACACGATTCTCCGATGCGGGCGAGATCCGGGGGTTCGTTCTCCCGTCCAGCGGATCGTCGCCCACCGGCGGTTTCTGGATCAGCGATGCGCTTCCGAGCGCCCAGGCGAGCCCGGCCGTGACCGCGCGGGAAGGGGAGTTCGCCGTGGCATGGATCGATTCGCGGGACGCGGGTCCGCGTCTCTACGGCCAGCGGCTCGCGATGGATGGAACGCGCCTGGGGTCGAATCATCCGCTCCTCACGCAAGAGCCCAACGAGTCCGTCACCTCCGTCGATCTCGAGGTGGATCCCGCGGGCGGATATTGGCTCCTATACGCGGAGGGGGCGAGCGCCGATCAGGGACTCTGGTTCGCACACCTCGACGGGACTCTCGTCGAAGATGCGGCTCCCGTGGAGGTAGCGCCCGGATTCGGTGGACCGAAGGAGAGCCCGATGGTGGCCGTGTCCGCGAACGGTCGTCTGGAGGTCGTCTGGCAAGGAGTGGGCGCATCGGGGCTGGCGGCTGTCTACCAGATCGCGTTCGGTCCCGGGCCGGTCGCGCTCGGTCCGGTATTCACGCTGGGCGACACTTCGTATTCCGGCGCGCGCGCCTCTCCGTCGATCGCGGCGCTGGGATCGCGGTCGATCGTGGCCTGGCAGGAAAAGCGGGACGGGAACTGGAGTATCTGGATGCAGGAGTTCGACCAGGGCATCGTTCCTGCGAGCGGCGTCGTCCGGATCGACGAGGACACGGGGCAGGCGGACCAGTTCCAGCCAAACGTGGGGCTCGACGTGCAGGGGCACGCGATATTCACGTGGATCGATACGAGGTCGCTCTCGAGCGGTTCGGATGTTATCGCCCGGGTGCTGGATCTTGCTCCGACGGCGGTGGAGCCGCTCCCGGACCCGTCGCCGCAGCCGGTCTTTGCGCCCTCGGCTCTGCGCATTCTCCCGGCTCGGCCGAATCCGTTCTCCGGGGCGCTCGGCGTGCCGGTGGAGATCCCGCTCGCGTTTGCCGGACGAGTCCGGGCGATCGTGGTGAATGTCCGCGGAGGCGTCGCGGCGACACTGTACGATGGCCCAGCGCCCGAGGGGAGGCTCATGCTGCGCTGGAACGGTTCCGACGCGCTCGGCCGGCAGGTTGCGAGCGGCGTCTACTGGCTGTTGGTCGAAGCGGGGGGAGTGCGACATGCGATTCGTCTGGTCCGCGTTCGCTGATCGGCGCGCCGGACCCTCGGCGCTCATCGCGGCGATCGCGCTTTCGCTCTGCGGAAACGCCGCCGCCGGCGAAGGAACGAAGTGGGATGCGGCCGCCTCTCTGGGCGCCCACCCCGCGCCACGCGGCCTCGTTGCCGTGACTGCGGTGGGCGTCCAGGATCCCAAGACCGCGCTGGACCGTCTTGCGTCCGCCGGATTCCGGGTGGCCGTGGCGGTCCCGCCCAGCCTCTACTATGTCCTCCGCGACGGCGCTCCCGCCGCCCTTCCACCGGGGTTTGCGGTATCCGGCGGGGCCGAGACGCCCGGACCGTCCGAGGATTCTTTGTCTCCCGCAGCGTCCATCTCCGACGTGTTCGGGGTACAGGCCGACGCCCTGCCGCCGCTGACGCTGCGTCCCGAAAGGGCGGGGGCGCGGCGCGCCGCCGCGACGAAGGCGGACGCGATCGCCGGGCTGCCGTGGGGGGCGCGCTGGTACGACACCAGCGAGTTCATGATGGGGCGCGTGGCGGTCGCGATCATGTTCCCGGAGAGCGACGGAAGTCTGGACCCGAACAAGTACGACTGGACACCGGCGCTGCGCGATTCGGTCGTGCGCTCGGCGGTCCGGGGTCTTGCCAAGTGGACGGTCTTCGCGGCCAGACGCGGAATCGACCTGACGTTCGCGATCGAGACCCACGCGGGTCTCGCGACGCGCTACGAGCCGATCGACCGGCCGGTCTCCGAAGAGGAGAACTGGATTCAGGATGCGCTCACGTCCTACCTTGGCTACCGGTCCGACACGCGCACGATGTGCTATGAGGTCGCGAACGGTGCGCGCGCGCGGCTGGGCGCCCAGTGGGCCGCCATCGTCTTCGCCGTCAACAACGGGGATCCCGACAGCACCTTTCCCGACGGCTACATCGCGCACTCTCCGCTGGGCGGACCCTACTTCGTCGCACCCATCAATAACCTGAAGACGAGCGCAACCTTGGACTACTACATGGAGCACGAGATGGCGCACATCTTCTGGGCGCTGGACGAAAATGCATTCAGCCCCAACGCCTGGTGGTCCTGCACGCTGGCGACGGGGTACTTGAATCAATACAACTTCAATTCCGCCATCCCGTCGTACCAGTACTGCAGTGCCCTGCGCGGGTACCTCAACCCCCGCCAGTGCGTGATCTACGGCAACTATCCGGACAGCGTCTGCCACTACACCGAGGCACAGGTCGGGTGGGCCGATCGCGACGCCAACGGAGCGCTCGACATGCTGGAAACCCATCCGATCGTCGTTCCCGACTCGTCCATCTACCGCGCGGTTGCCGGGGAGCCGATCACGTTGAAGGGCTACGCCCTGGAAAGGCCGCTCGCGAACGAGAACCCGTACCACTACGGAGAAGGGGACTCGATCTCTATCGCGAGGATCGACTCGGTCGCCGCTCAGATCGACGTGGTGGGCCGAGTGCGACCGCCCGCGATCGACGGAGCCTACGACTCGGGTCGGGAATACTTCGCCGTGACCCTCGATCCGCTCCCGCCCGGCGAGTACGTGGTCCAGTGGAATGCCTGGAACTCGAGCGGAAAGTCGCTCAGGTCAACCCTCCTCACAGGCATAATCCTGTCCGCGCCCTCGGCGCCCACCGGTATCCTCGACGAAGCGTCGCACCCGAAGACGAGCCTGGCGGCCGGGCCGGTGCCGGCCAGGGGTCCGGTTCGATTCGCGCTCACAGCGGCTCCGGGGACGGCCGCTGTGGTGCGGATCCACGATGTGCAGGGTCGCGTCGTGGCATCGTGGATCCTTGACCTGCCGGCCTCGGGCCGGATCGACTGGAGATGGGACGGTCGAGTTGGAGGTGGCGCCCCCGCCCCCAGCGGCTTATATTTCGCTACGGTAGAGACAGACGGGGCGCGGGTAACGCGCCGGGTGGTCATATCGCGATGAGGGATCCAATCCGCAGATGAGCTCGCTCGAACGCTTGGCGGCCGCCGCTCCCGCAGCGAAACCGCCGTTCTCAGCCTGGAAGGGTCGGCGTGATGGGGAGGACCGGCTCTATCTCATGGCGCGCGACCCGCATTCGGCCTTCGCAGCGTGGGAAGTCACCCCAGCGCTTCACCTCCGCGCAGAGGCCGCCGCGCGCGCGAAGGGCGCCCGGACCTCCTATCAGCTCCGTGTCGAGAGGCGCCTGGGTGAGGGGGCACAAGTCTCGATCGCCGCGACCGCCGACCTTCCGGACGCCGTGGGCGGCGAGGGTTGGCACCTCGATCTGCCCGAGTCTGGGGGCGAATGCCGCGCACTGTTGGGTATCCTGCTGCCCGGAGGATTCGAGACTCTGCTTCACTCTCGGTGGATCGCTGTTCCACCGGACGGACCGTGCGCCAAGACCGGGGACTGGGACCTGGACCAGGGTGCCCTCGAGTGGCTCGACCTGCGGTTCGGGGCGGCTCGTCCCGGGGCCGGGATCTCCTTCGGCAGCTCGGCGAGGCGCTATCTCGGGGCCTCCGGGCCTCCCGGGTGGAGGCCCTAACCGGAACTCGGCGATGTACGACGGCTATCTCTGCTTCATCCTCCATGCGCATCTACCGTATGTGCGTCATCCCGAGTTCGAGGACTGTCTCGAGGAGCGGTGGCTTGCCGAGGCGTTGACGGAGACGTATCTCCCGCTCCTCCGCGTGCTGGAATCGCGGGTGGAGCGTGGGAAGAGCGGACGGATCACGATCTCGCTCTCCCCGACGCTGCTCGCAATGCTCGAGGATCCGCTTCTTCGCGGGCGATATGCGCACCGTCTCGAGCGTCTGATCGAGCTCACGGAGAGGGAGATCGCGCGGACGCGCCACGATCCGCGCTTCCATCCGGTCGTCCACCACTATCTCGAGCGCTTCCGTGCCGCACAGGATCAATTCGAGAACCGCTACCACCGCGATCTCATCGGCGCCTTCCGCGCCGTCGCGGACGCGGGCGCAGCCAGCCTGATCACCTGCGGCGCGACCCACGGGTACATGCCGCTCATGGACCTGGGCGCCCCGTCGTGGAGGGGCCAGATCGGCACGGCCGTCCGCGAATTCCAGCGGCACTTCGGCAGGAAGCCCGACGGGTTCTGGCTGCCGGAGTGCGGATACGTACCGGGCGTCGAGCGGGTGCTCTCCGAGTTCGGGATCCGCTATTTCGTCGTGGATACCCATGGGATTCTCGATGCGTGTCCGCGTCCGCTTCCGGGCACGCTCACACCGCTTCGGACCGAGTCCTCGGTCTATGCGCTGGGCCGGGACGCCGACTCCTCGCGGCAAGTCTGGAGCGCGACCGACGGATACCCGGGCGATTCCCACTATCGCGAGTACTACCGCGATCAGGGATTCGATCTGCCGCTAGAGGAGGTTCGCGAGTTCCTTCCGTCCGGAGGGACGCGGACCCACACGGGTCTCAAGTACTACCGGATCACCGACAGGACCCGCCCGGAGAGGGAGCCCTACGAGCCCGCGACCGCCTCGGCGCGCACGCGCGAGCACGCGCAGCACTTCGTGACGGAGCGCAGGGCGCGCGCGAGGGAGGCGGCCTCGCGCATCGGGCAGCCCGCGCTCTTTGTCGCGCCGTACGACGCCGAGCTCTTGGGACATTGGTGGTACGAGGGTCCGGAGTGGATGGGGCATGTGCTCGATCTCCTCTCCGAACCGGAATCCTCCGTGCAGGCGGTCGATCCGATCGCGGCGCTCGACCGACTCCCGCGCATGCCCGATGGGCGGCTTCACCCCTCGAGTTGGGGGGAAGGGGGCTACTCCCGCGTCTGGCTGGATCCGTCGAACGACTGGGTCTATCGGCACTTGAATGCCGCCGCCGAGAAGATGCAGACCTTGGCAAGAGCGGGCGACGGAGGCGATGCGCTGCGCGCGCGGGCGCTTCGGCAGACGGGGCGGGAACTCCTGCTGGCGCAAGCGAGCGACTGGGCCTTCATCATGCGCACCGGTACGCTGGTGCCCTACGCCGTGCGCCGGACCGAGCTTCATCTGGAGCGCTTCTCGCGCCTCGCGGAGGGTCTCCGGGAGGGCCGGATCTCGCCGTCTGAACTGGAGGAGTTCGAAGCGCTTGACCCCATTTTCCCGACACTCGATCCGGGGCTTTTCGCTTGACAGCCAAGGGACCCAAACGTAGTCTACCGACAGTTCCCCCCACGGTCCGATTGATCCGAGGACTACATATGCTGCGTAGCGAATCGATTCGTGTAGGGATTCTTTTTGCCATTCTCCCGTGGTTCATTTTGTCGTGCGGGAATACGACGCCGACCCAGCCCGGACCTTCCACAACCGTTGTCGCGGTCCCGGCCCCAGAGCGCTTCCTGACGTCGCCGCAAAACGAAGCGCGCGAACTTCTGGTCGATGGGAGGCAAACGGGAATCGAGTGGAACATCTGCGGCCCCCCCATCTATGTACTCCTCAGCGGCAAAGATGGCGGCGGCGGCGGCAACTACATGGTCGCGGTTCGGAGCCTCTGGAGCTACGACAGCCGATTTGGCGATCCGAAATCCTTCTACCTGCTGCTCCAGTGGCCGGACGTCAGCGAGGATCGTCTCGACCGGCCGGTCGTGAACGACTCCGTCGATATCTTCGACGACGCCGGAGTACTGAAGTACGATTGCAGCGTCGGCGACGACGATTTGATCCTTCCCACGAGTTGGCATCGCTCTCCGATCGAGGAGGATCAAGTCGTCGTAGAGATCTTCTCCGACTCTCTCGGTTCTTTCCCGGCCGATAACTGGCGATGGGGAGCGGGGACGACCGATCCGGTGTTCCCGAGTCCGTCGCTGGAATACATCAACTCCGCGACCGATGGAGACAGCCTTGGCCAGACGGTTCACCCCGGCGCAGGGTTCATGGAGGACCGCTGGGACATCGGCGGCGGTCCGGTGGACGACGAGGGCCGCACGACCTATTTCGACAACTTCAAAGTCTCCCTGAATGGAATCGTCCCCGACAAGATCGTTTCCAAGGGAACCAAGGACACACGATTGAACCGCGCGAAACCTTCGGCCTACACGGTCTGGAGCTACGTGGCGGAACCCCTGACCGCCTGCGCCACCCAGAACCCTGTTCGCGTCGACGACAGCGGACAGCGTGACAAGTCCTGGAATCCAGGCGATTACGTTCCCAGCCACCAACTCGTTTTCCCCACATTGAGCCAACTGGATGTTCTGGCGCGTGGGTCGTGGGACGCCGGTAAGTGGGAGTTGGAGATCCGTCGGGAGTTGGAGACGTTCTACCGCCCGCCGTTCTCTACCCAAAAGAGCGAGTGGACCCCCTGGCCCGACGACTTGAAGCTGGAGCCCGGTCGCCACTACCTGATGCGAATCACGGTCTACGACGCTTCCTCGACTCGGGGCAGCCGCTCCGGGTTGATCCCCCTTTACCTCAAGCCGCGAAGCTGATCCGCGCATGACTCGAGACCCGATGAGTTCCGAGGGAGCCGCCTCGTCCACTTCACGCTGTGCTCGCTCGGTGTGTCTCTTGGCGTGGGCGGTGTCGTTCGCGCTCGTGGGCATCGGTTTCATGCCGTCGGCTGCGGCGGCGCAGATCTCCGACGCGTGGACTCGCGCCATCGGCGTGGATGTTTCGGACGAGCCGTTCTCGGCGCGCCTGCAGGCCCTGGGCTCCCTGGACGTATCCCTCGAGGAGCCTCAGGCTCGGATCAACGCGTACAGCTTCTCGAGGAATCCGGCCGCGCTTCTTTCCGACGAGGACTCCTCTGTCGTGGAAATTCCGTTCCGCTACTCCCTGTCCAATGACAGCTACTACGACTTCTCGCACAGCGCGGCCTACCGGGACGGTTGGGTCCGGGCCTTCCTCCGGAACAACAAGCAGTGGGTTCTCGGGCTCGAGGCGGATTACGGCGCGGCATCGGCAAGCCGGCACGACATTTCTCCCTGGCCTGACCAATCGCGCTTCATCCGCGATTTCGACATCTCGTACCCGTCTTACTTTCAGCCCACGACCGGCGACAACGAAATCGGCGCGAGCGCCACGCAATCGCATATCCGAGTCACCTACGGGAGGGCGTACGGCAAGAAGCTCTCCCTGGGAGCGCGAATGGCCTTCCGTTTCGAGAGCGAGGGGAGAAAGGTCCCCAATCCCTATGAGATCGACCTGTCGTCCGGAAGCTCCGAGTTCACGGGAGGCGCGCAATACGGAGCCGATCTCGGCTCCACGAAGTTGACGCTGGCCGGATACGCGGGGTGGATGGCTGCCCATGTGAAAGGCGTGAGCAGCGGATCGTTCAACGAGGATCAATACGATTGGAGCCGGCCGCAGGTCTCCTACGGCGGCGAGCTGGCGCTGAAGCAGGGGGCGTGGGCGCGTGGAGTCGTGGATTTCAGCCACCGCTCGAACAATGGAGAGGAGATCGCGGAGATCAACTGGGCACCGCAGTTCTTCCTGAACCCACTCTCATACGAAATCAACAACCCGGGCCAGGGCATTTTCAAGCTGAAGTGGACTTCCGTGCTGAGCGGGCTCCGGAGGAACGAGATCGCAACGCGCTGGATGTTCGACGTACAGAACACGCCCGCCCATATCGGGGTTCTCTACCGTTACTATCAAGAACTCGAGTGGGTGACTCCGGACGATATCGTGTTCCAGACGATGCTCCCGCTTGACGTGCGGCGTCTCGGGTACCAGGCGAATGCGGGCATCTCCCTGGATCTCCCCGGAGGAAAGGGCCTTCTCGCCACCGAGGGGCACTTCTCGCGTCTCGCCCGAACCGATTACACGGGCCAGCTTCCCGAGATTTCGATGTCCGAGCAGACGTATCACGTTGGAGCCGAGTACCGGGCCTTATCGTGGTTGCCGCTGCGGGCCGGGGCAGTCGTCATCCGGCGGGATTGGGACCGCGCGGACGGGTACCCGCCGATCAAGGGAACCCGGTTCACGTTTGGCATGGGCTACTTCTCGGGATTGCTGAGAAGCCAAGTGGACGCGTCGTTTGCCCACGAGCATCTGAACTGCACGCCTGGCGATCCGAGCCAGGAACTCTCGACGGGCGACCAGGTGACGTTCCTGGTCCGTCACACTTTCTGATCGACCATCGGATTCCCGCCTCGTGAGAGACGTCGCCCGCCTCGCCCTCGATACCGCATCGGCGCGGGGAGCCGACTACGCGGATGTCCGCGCCATCCACTTCACCCGCGAAGAGCTCCGAGTCAAGAACGGCGAAGTGGGGGGACTGGACCAGAGCGAAACGACCGGCATCGGCGTGCGGGTTCTCGTGCGCGGCGCTTGGGGATTCGCGGCCACCGACGATCTGACGAGTGCGGGCGTGGAGCGTTGCGCGGCGCTTGCGGTCGAGATCGGCCGCGCGAGCGCGGGACTTCCCCACGAGCCGGTCCGTCTTGCGCCGGAGCCCGCCCACTGCGCGGTCTGGAGATCGCAGTGCGAGATCGATCCGTTCGCCGTTCCCCTCGAACAGAAATTCGATCTTCTCTTCCGCGTCGATGCCGAGATGCGACGCGTGAAGGGAGTCAAGAATGCCGAATCCTTCCTCTCGTTCGAGCGCAAGCATCAGTTCTTCCTCAGCACGGAAGGCTCCGATATCGAGCAGACGATCACGCACTCGGGCGGAGGGTACTCCTCCACGGCGGTTTCGGCGGGAGAGGTGCAGCGGCGGAGCTTTCCGCAGGCCGAGGGTCATTACCAGACTCTGGGCTACGAGTTCGTCCGATCGCTGCCATTGATCGAGAACGCGCAGCGGATCGCCGAGGAGTCGGTCGCGCTCCTGACGGCCGATCAGTGCCCGGCCGGGGAATTCGACGTCATCCTGGAGGGATCGCAGCTTGCGCTCCAGATCCACGAATCGGTGGGACATCCGACGGAGCTCGACCGGGTCCTGGGGATGGAGGCGAATTACGCGGGCACCAGCTTTCTCACGCTCGACAAGCGGAATACGCTTCAATTCGGGTCCAAGATAGTGAATCTCGTCGCCGACGCCACGCTGGAGCACGGCCTTGGTTCTTTCGGATTCGACGACGACGGTGTGGAGGCTCAGCGATGGCACATCGTCAAGGATGGGCTCTTCGTGGGTTATCTGACATCGCGGGAGCTGGCGCACCGGGTCGGAGAGACCCGGAGTCGCGGTTGCGTCCGATCCGATGGGTGGCACCACATCCCGATGATCCGAATGGTGAACCTCAGCTTGATGCCGGGTGAGGGGAGCTTCGAGGACCTGCTTAAGGACACGGACCACGGGATCTACATGGAGACGAACCGGAGCTGGAGCATCGACCAACTGCGATACAACTTCCAGTTCAAGACCGAGCTCGCATGGGAAATCAAGAAGGGGAAGAGAACCCGGCTTCTGAAGAATCCCACCTACCAAGGAATCACGACGCAGTTCTGGAATAGCTGCGATTTCGTCTGTGGCCCCGCAGAGTGGAAGCCGTGGGGCGTCATGAACTGCGGAAAGGGTCAGCCGGGCCAGGTTGCCCAGATCACCCACGGCGCCGCGCCCTCCCGCTTCCGCAAGGTCCTCGTCGGAGCCGGGTACGATGAATAGGGACGAAGCGAAGGCGCTCCTGGACCAGGTGCTGCAGACGGCCGGGACCGAAGAGGCCGAAGTGACTCTCGGCGGAGGCTCCACCTCCCTCACCCGCTTCGCCAACAACGAGATCACCCAAAACGTTTCCGAGCGCCGATACGTCCTCTCGGTTCGGATCGTGCGAGGAAAGCGGGCGGGAAGGGCGACGGGAAACGATCTGAGCCGCGGGGGGATCGAGCGGCTGGTGCGGCAGGCCTCCGAAGCGGCGCGATTGCAGCCCGAATCGGCGGATCTCTTGCCGCTTCCAGGCCCTCAGCAGTACCGATCAGTCGCCGCCGTCGACCCCGCCACCGAATCGCTCAGTCCCGAGTCCAGGGCATTCGAAGTCGGTCGAGCGATCGAGCGCTGTAGAAGGTCAGGCGTCGAGGCCGCGGGGATCTACGAGTCCGGCTCCGGGACGATCGGGGATTACGGCGAGGTCGGACCGCTCGCGATCGCAAATACGCGGGGGCTCTTCGCTTATCACACGGGTACCGATGCGGCCTTCCGCGTGTCGGCCATGGACGGAACCGTTTCAGGATGGGCGGCTCGCGAGACGCACCGCGCCGGCGAAATCGACGGGGAAGCGCTCGCCTCGCGCGCCGTCGAAAAGGCCCTGAATTCACGCGATCCGAAGCGTTGGGAACCAGGCCGTTACACGGTGGTGCTGGAACCGGCCGCCGTGGCGGACCTCTTACAGGACATGTCGTGGATTTCTCTCGGGGCCCTACCCGTGCAGGAGGGAAGGAGCTTTCTGTCGGGCAAGATCGGTCAAAAGGTCATGGGGGAAAACATCACGCTGCGAGACGACCCCTATCACCCGCTTCAACTCGGGGCTCCATTCGATGCGGAGGGAATTCCGACGCGGGCAACGACGATCATCGAGCGCGGAGTCGCCAAGAGTCCGGTCTACGACCGCCAGACCGCGGCCAAGGAGGGACGCGAGTCCACCGGCCACGGACTTGCGGTCCCCAACACGTGGGGTCCGATGGCCAGGCATCTCGTGCTCGAGGGTGGGGATGGCGCGGTCGAGGATCTGGTTCGGGGCGTGGACCGTGGGCTTCTGGTCACCCGCGTCTGGTACACGAACGTGGTCGACCCTTTGACGGTCACCCTGACGGGAATGACCCGGGACGGACTTTTCGCGATAGAGGGGGGGAAGATCACCCACGCGGTTCGGAACTTCCGCTTCAACCAGAGCGTCGTTAAGATGCTCGGTGACGTCGAGGCGATGTCACGGGTTGAGATGGTGGGAGGGGTGGTTTGCCCGGGCCTGCTGGTCCGGACGTTCCACTTGTCCAGCGTCACCGAATTCTAAAAAAAAGCTTTGCGGGTTGGAGACGGCTGGCCTATAATTCGGCTCGAGTGGTCAGAAGGCATGGTGGCCCCTCGAGTTGAAGTGCCTCCCCCCCCTGCGGAATTCGAAGCGTCCCCCCATTCATTAGAGTTTTTGTCGCCTGTGCAGTTCGAAAATTCGGGACATCCGTTCGATTCTGCGGAAACCCGACAAGCGGGCGTGTAGCAATGAATTGCCTTGACGAGAGCCATCAAAAACGGCATAAAGTAATCTGGACTTTGGCGAAACTTCAATCCCAGAAAGGAGCGCTTGAAGCCATGCCGAGGCAGTCTCGACATCCAGGCCCTTTTGCGGCCCTCGGGTTGATCGCCACGCTCCTCCTCGGTCTTTCCGTGCTCGGGGCGGGTTCTGCCGCGGGTCAAACCGGCAGCATCAGCGGGAGGATCACGGACGAGAGCGGAGTCGGAGTCCCCTACGTTAGCGTCATGGTGAAGGGTACGACGATCGGCGCCCTCACCAACGCCGAGGGCAAGTACACCATCATCAAGATCCCGGTCGGCACGTACACGGTGGCGACCCGTCTCGTCGGGTACGCCTCTCGCGAGCAGGCGGGCGTCCAGGTCAACGCCAACCAAACCGCCGCGGTCAATTTCCAGATCGTGGAGCAGGCGGTCAAGATGAAGGTGACCGACGTCAAGGGCGACGTGAAGATCGCGATCCGCAAGAAGGACAGCTCCGCCCGGCAGATCGTGACCAGCGAGGATTTGCGAGTTCTTCCCGTCGACAGCTACAAGGATGCCATCGCGCTCAAGGCTGGCGTCATCAGCCAGGGCGGAGAGCTCCATTTCCGTGGTGGTCGCGGGGACGAGGTGCTCACGATCGTGAACGGGATCGCGAGCCGCAATCCGCTCCGGGCCGAGGGTGTGGACCTCGGGCTTCTCGCGGTCTCCTCCAGCGAACAGGTTCTCGGAGGGCTGGATGCTCAGTACGGAAACGCTCTCTCGGGCGTCATCAGCCTCACCACGCGCGAGGGCGGCGACAAGCTGGGCGGAGAAGTGCGTTACTTCACCGATCGCTACGGCGAAGCGGACAAGGCGTTCAATAACTTCGAACGGCTGAGCGCCGGATTCGGTGGACCGTTCCTCTTCCCCAAGACCAACTACTACGTCGCTTACGAAGGGACCTTCACGGAGACGTATCTCCGAAACGTCAATCAGCAAAAGGAGCACCGCTTCCTCGACGTGATCCGCCTGGGGCTCAAGCAATCCAACAACACCAAGATTTCCTCGAAGCTCACATTCAAGGTGAGCCCGAATCAGAAGCTTAACCTCGAGGTCATCAAGAACTATGGCCTCAACGGGGAGTTCCAAAATCGCTGGAACCGTTCCGGATACGTCCAAGTGATTGCGGACAGCACGTCTCCGACCGACGGGACGGTTACTCGCCGGTACGGCACTTGGGCATACTTCCCGGTCGACTCGAGCTACGTACCGATGAACACCGCGCACCATCTGCCGGTTGACGAGGAGGACTACCTCCAGACGGCGGTGACCTGGAAGCACACCCTGGGCATCGGCTCCCTCTATAACCTGCGGGCGTCGAGGCAGGAGTGGCGAAACACCCGGGACGTGTTGGATCGCCTGCCGTGGGAATACGAGCAGACGCCGAATAACTATTACGACTCGCAGAATCGTCTCGAAGGACCGTACTACGTGACGAACGGCGACTACCCCTCTTACGAGCGCAAGAAGACCGTCACGTGGACGATGAACGCCGACTACTCCAAGATGATAAAGTCCCACAATTTCATGGCTGGCGGAGATATCAACTACAACGATCTCGGCTTCCTCCGGACATCCTATCCAAACGTCGTCACGGGGCAGGGACTCTATGGCCTCGATCGGGACGAATTCCGCTTCTACAATCCCGAGGGTGCGTTCTTCGTGCAGGACCGGTGGGAGTACGAAGGCATGGTGCTCAACGCCGGTATCCGGTACGACGCCTTCTCGGTAGGAAATCAGATCTCATCGGCCGAGGTGAGGGATCGCGTCAAGACGCAGGTCAGTCCGCGAATCGGGATCGCGTATCCAATCTCCGATCGCGACGTGATGAGCTTTCACTATGGGCGGCTCTTCCAAGTTCCGGACAGACAGTACATCTACCAGGGACGGCTGTTCTCCGCGAATGCGCGCGGAAATCCGAATCTCGAACCTCAAACCACCATATCCTACCAGTTGGGCGTGCAACACCTGTTCAGCAAGGAGATCTACGGGCAGTTCGGCGTCTACTTCAAGGATATCTACGGACTTCTCACGACCGTGGAACAGGCGGTGCCCGGGTTCGCGGTCACCGTGCCGACATTCGTGAACGGGGATTACGCCTCTTCACGCGGAATCGAGTTCACGCTCATCAAGCGTCACAGCCACGGCTTCTCCGGCGAACTCAACTACACCTTTGGAAACGCGACCGGAACAGCATCGGATCCCAACCGCGCCCTCGATACCGCGGGAAACCTCCGCGACCAGTTCAAACCCACCTCGGAGCAGCCGCTCGAGTGGGATCAACGCCACTTGTTCACGGCCAGCCTCCGTCTGGGAAACCAGAAGGACTGGGGCGCCTCGTTCGTTTACGTCTTCGGAACGGGGTTCCCGTACACTCCGCTCGCGCGCGAGTCGCGCCGTCAAAATCCGGACGAGGTGAACTCCGAGCGTCTCCCCTCGACCTCCACGCTGTCGATGCAGGGGGAGCGGTTCTTCCGCGCGTGGGGGCAGAATCTGACCCTCTACGTCCAGGCTTCGAACCTGATCGACGCAAAGAACATCAACAGTCTGCAGCCGACCCTGTATCCCGGGGGTTCGATCAACGGCGAGTCGTACACGATCTACTACACGGAGACCGGCATTGCGGGAGGAGCCTTCCTCACCCCGGATCAAACGGGGGACGGAAGGGAAGATTGGTACCCGGTGCACGATCCGCGGGTGTTCGAGCAGGGGCGCGTCATCCGCGTCGGACTTGGGCTCCAGTTCTGATCTGCCGAGCGAAGGGAATTAGCGTCTTCGAAAGCGCCAAGGCCGGGATCGTCTTGAGGGGGACTATCGAATGAGAATCTGGCGTTGCGCGACGCTGGCCTCGACGGCCATCTGCCTCTGGCTCGGCGTGTGCGCGTTTCACGAGCTGCCACAAGAATCCGTCGATCCAACGGCAAGGAATATTCTGAGGGGGTTCCGGCTCGACGGTAAGTTCGTTCACAACGTGGGCCGGCTGCAGCTCCAGATTACCAACTTCGGAGAAACGGGGAACCAGAACAACCCCAGCCGCACGACCATTCCTTCGGCGGAGTGGCCGGCGGGATCGGGAAACGACTACCTCTACGCCGCGGGGCTCTGGATCGGCGCCCTCGACGCCACTGGCATTCCGCACGTCACGACGGCCACGTACGAGCGCGAATTCGCCCCCGACGACGCACCCGTGGACGTGTGCGTTCCACTACCGGTCGATCAGGTGGCGGACGTGCGCGAGTCCTACGAGGGCATTCCCGGCGGCAACCGTGTCATTTCGGCAAGCGTGTATCCGGACGACGACAATGACGGTCTCATCGACGAAGACTTCCTGAACGGGATCGACGACGACCAGGACGGGTTGTGCGACGAGGACTACAGCGCCATCGGGCAGCAGATGTTCGCGTGCGAATACGCGGATGATTATCCGAACACGAGGCGGACCTACCCGGAACACGTTCCGCTCGGAGTCAAGATCCAGCAGAAGAGTTATGCTTGGGCGACACCGGGACAGAACGATTTCGTGGGAATGGATTACAGGATCATCAACCGGAGCGGCCGGGCGCTTCGAAACGTCTACGTCGGCATCTTCGCCGACGTGGATATCGGAAACCGCGCGGTTCGCGGCTATTTTTCGGATGACGAGGCCGGTTTGGTTGACACGACCGTGACCTACGTCGGTTCCACCGGCGAATTCGTGACGCGGCGTATCCAGATGGGTTACATGTGGGATAACCCCGACGATCCGAACAAACCGAATGAGGCGAAGGGCGGGGATGCTCCCGGCTATTTCGGCTGCATGTTCCTGAACCACACGACCGATCCCAGCGGGGCGAGCGCCCCGACGCGCGTGGGGATCACTTCGTTCAAGTTCTTCTCGGGTTCGGCTCCCTACATCGCGGGAGGCGACCCGGAGAACGACGCGCAGCGCTACCAGCTCATGTCCGATCCGCTTAGGAACCCCGATGTCACCGGCCAGGTCACGACGAGTCGGCCGCTGGACTACCGATTCGCCATGTCGACCGGTCCGTTCCGGACGATCGCACCGGACTCGGCCCTCACGATTTCGGTGGCGTGGGTGATCGGTCAGGGACGGGGTCCCGTACCGGGCGGCGGAAGCATGATCGACAACGCCGTCAATGCCCAGCAGGTCTTCGACGGGCTCTACTCCGACCTGGACGGGAACGCTCTGACGGGTCAATGCGGGAAAGAGACGTGTCTTCGCTACACGCAGATCGGCGGTCGCGGGTTCACGTATTCGATCCCGGAATCGTCCCTCTGCCGGTTGCGGTTCCACACGGACGTGAACACCGTTGAAGAGTTTGCCAGCGTGCCGCCTTGGGATCCGAATACACCCTGTGAACTCCAGCAGGACGCCAAGTATGTTTGCCAGGACGCGCTGGGCGGAACGATTCCGACGGGGGACGCGCATTGCGCCAGTGCGGATACGCTGGCTATCCAGATCGTGTCGCCGGAGTGCACGTACGTGGACTTCGACTGCGACCCGAACACGGGGAATGGGGGGCGGGAGCACCTGGTGAACTGGGTCGCGGCGGCGCCTCTTCCGGCGCCGTTCTACGCGGGGCAGAACGGACATAGCGAGGTGACCGATTTCCTCGCGACCTACGATACAAAGTCCGATTCGGCGCGGGTGTCGGCGTGGTTCTTCCCGGGAGACCGGAAGGTCACGCTGAAGTGGAACAATTTCGCGGAGCAGGTGCGCGACCCGCAGCGGGGGAATCTCAAGGAGTTCATCGGCTACCGCATCTACCGGGCAAACGGCTGGAAGCGTCCGTACGGATCGAACGCGCCCTCGCGCGATCTGTGGTCGCTCTTGGGCGAGTGGCGGGCGGACACGAAGGGCAATTCCGCTCGTCCGATCTCCGAGTTGATCGATGGGTCGGCGCCGATCATCAACATCAGTCAGGTGACCGTGCGATGGGATCCGGTGCAAAGGATCGTTCTCACCGACTCCACCTTGTTCCATGTGGAGACCGACACGCTGTT
>Ga0315273_10000442_pt1 | contig 43034 bp, 30 predicted proteins | sample YL17G02_0_MG_FD_205753 | JGI IMG/M metagenome (GOLD analysis project Ga0315273, IMG submission 205753) | Sediment microbial communities from Yellowstone Lake, YNP, Wyoming, USA - YL17G02_0 | ecosystem: Environmental > Aquatic > Freshwater > Lake > Sediment | place: USA: Wyoming | collected...
GATCGTGTCGAAGGCGAGCGAGGATTTGCCGCTGCCGGAGACACCGGTGACGACCGTCAGTTGACGCGCGGGGATCGTGACGTCGAGATGCTGCAGGTTGTGCGTCGTGACGTTGGTGAACCGGATCAGCGCGCCCGCAGTCCTCGGACCCCGGGCGTCCGCTTTCACGGCCGCTGGCATGATGGCTTCGCGAGGTGGGACGCTCAACGCTGCGCGCAGCGCCTGGCCCGTCGCCGACGCCTCCGACGCGGCCACCGTCTCGGGCGGTCCGCTGACCACCACGCGTCCGCCGGCGTCCCCGCCTTCCGGCCCGAGGTCCACGACCCAGTCCGCCGTCTTCACGACGTCGAGGTCGTGTTCGATGACGATGACCGTGTTGCCCTTCTCGATGAGGCCGTTGAGCGCCTGGAGCAGCCGCGCGATGTCTGCAGCGTGCAGGCCAGTCGTCGGTTCGTCCAGCACGTAGAGCGTGCGCCCGGTGCCCGGCCGGGCGAGTTCGGTCGCCAGCTTCACCCGTTGTGCCTCGCCGCCCGACAGCATCGTCGCGGGATGGCCGAGGGTGAGGTAGCCGAGGCCGAGCGTGTGCAGGACGCCGACCACGCGGGCAACCGCCGGCTGATCGGCGAAGAACGCGACGGCCTCCTCGATGGGCATGTCGAGGACGTCGCGGATGCTCTTGCCGCGAGAGCGAATCCGGAGGGTGTCGTCGTTGAAGCGGCGCCCGGCGCAGGCCTCGCAGACGACGGCGACGGTGCCGAGGAACTGCATGCCGACCTGCTGCACGCCGGCGCCCTCGCACGCGTCGCAGCGACCGCCGGCCACGTTGAACGAGAAGCGGCCCTTGTCGAAGCCCGCCGCCACCGCCTCGGGCTCGGCCGCGAAGCGCGCGCGCACCGCGTCGAACAGCCCGGTGTAGGTGGCGGGGTTCGAGCGAGGCGTCCGACCGATGGGTGCCTGGTCGATGGCGATCACCTTGTCGATCGGGCCGCGCTGGTCCTGCACGCGGCGGATCGTCTCCTCGACGAGCGTGGACTTGCCAGCGCCAGACACGCCGGTGACGACGTTGAAGGCGCCGAGCCGGAATTCGACGGCCACGTCGTGCAGGTTGTGCTTCGTGATGCCCGACACCTGGAGTGTGCCGGTGCCCGCGCGCCGGTGTGCGGGGACCGCGATGCGTTCGCGGCCGCTCAGGAATGCGTGTGTACGGCTCTCGCCGAGGCGGGGCGCAAGCGCGGTGCCAGCAGCGGACGTGAAGCCCTGGGCCGGGCCGCTGTAGAGGATCTCGCCGCCTTCGTGCCCGGCGCCCGGGCCGACGTCCACGATCCAGTCCGCGTGCCGGATCGTCTGCTCGTCGTGCTCGACGACGAGGACGGTGTTGCCGGCGTCGCGCAGATGGCCGAGGACGTCGAGCAGGCGCCCGGTGTCGCGCGGGTGCAGGCCGACCGACGGCTCGTCGAGCACGTAGAGGACGCCCGCCAGGCCGAGGCCCGCCTGGCGCGCGAGGCGAATCCGCTGCGCCTCGCCGGCCGAGAGCGTGGTGGATTCGCGATCGAGCGTCAGGTAGCCGAGACCCAGCCGTTCGAGCACCTCGCAGCGCGCGACGACCGCCCGCGCAATCATCTCAACCGCAGCATCCGCCCCCTCCCCGAAATGGGGTCTGGCACATTTTCTCAGGTCAGTCTCATTTTCGAAGGCGGCCCGGACGCGGGAAACCGGGAGTGCCGCGGCGTCCGCAATCGTCTGGCCGCGGAACCTGACGGCCAGCGCCTCCGGTTTCAGGCGCAAGCCGGCGCACGCCCGGCATGGCATCGAGCGGACGAAGCGCAGGATGTTGCGGTTGCGCTTGGCCCGGAGAATCTGCTCCATCACCGGCAGGATGCCTTTGTAGACGCCCTCCTGCCGGGGCCGTGCGGTGATGCCGCTCCAGCGCAGGCGCGATTCGAGCGGGTGCTTGCCGTACGGGATCCGGATGCGGTCCGAGCCGTTCAGAATGACCCCGCGCTGTTCCGGCGTCAGATCCTGCCAGGCGATGTCCACGCTGAAGCCGTGCGCGCGGCACACCTGGTCGAGCACGTCCAGCGTCACCTGCGAGTAGATGACGTAGCCGGTGGGCGTCGTGATCCTCAGCGCGCCGTCACGCACGCTCTTCGTGGGATCAGCGACGAGCAGATCCGCGTCGAGGCGGTCTTCGACGCCGAGCCCCTTGCAGGCCGGGCAGGCACCGCGCGCCGAGTTGAAGGAGAACAACGCGCGCTCGAGCCGCACGCTCACCCCGGGGTCGACCGTGCCAGCCCTGGCCCAGAGCAGGCGCAGGAGGTCGTACACCTCGGTCATCGTGCCGACCGTCGAGCGAGGGCTGGCGACGTCGGCGGACTGTTCGACGGCGACCGCAGGAGACAGGCCGTCGATGTGCCGCACGGCGGGGCGTCCGAGCCGTCCGAGGAACTGCCGGGCGTAGGACGAGAAGGTTTCGAGGTACCGGCGGCGGCCTTCCGCGCAGATCGTGTCGAAAGCGAGCGAGGACTTGCCGGATCCCGAGACGCCGGTCACGACCGTGAGCATACCGCGGGGAATTGCGACGTCGATGTCCTTCAGGTTGTGTTCGGTGGCGCCCCGAACGGCGATCGTGCCTGCCGGGGTTGCGTCGGCGCTGTTCGGCTGGCTGTGCGGCATCCGATCGTGAGTATACGTCGGGGATGGCGAGGCGTCCCGCAGGGCGCGACTCGTCACGTTGCCACAGAGATCGCTTCAGTCCGCCTCTAGTGCCCTCAGTACCGCAGGCGCATCACCAAGGGGCTCTTCCCGTCCCCTGGAACGACCATCCACAGGTTGCCGTACTCGCTGGAGGCGACCGTCACCTCCTGCTTGTCGCCCAGGGCGGCGAGAATGGCGGGGATCCGATCGCTGTGGCTGACCACGAGCACACGGCCCCGAGGGCCCGCTGCGCGCAGTTTCGTGAGCAGCCCATCGAGATCGGTGGCCGCGATCGGCTGGACGGGCAGTTTCAGGAGATCGGCCAGCGGCCTGGCAGTGTCCTGCGTCCGCTTGAACTCGGAGGCGACGATGGTCGTGATGCGCGCGTCGCGGAGCATCTGCGCCAGACGCGCGGCGCGGGCCTGGCCGTCCGCCGAGAGGGGTGAGTCGGTCGAGGAGTCCAGTCGTTCGGCATGGCGGACGACGAAGACGGCTTCCTGGGCGATCGCCGGTTGCGCGAACAGGCCGGGCGCGATGCACGCGGCTGCCACGGCGACGAACACGAAGAGGCGCGACGCTCGCACGAATCCTCTCTTTCGCACGCAGTGCCTGCGTGCCCTGATCCCCCCCAATGGGGTCTGGCACATTTTCTCATCTCTGTCTCATTCTGGCGCGGGCGTCCACGGTCGGTCGGGGTCTGGCGCATTTCCATCGCCTGGCGACATGGATCGGTTCTTTCATGTCTTTCTGGCCATCAAGGAGGTGCTCGATGGCGCGGCCACGAAGAATCATGCCGGCGGGGTACGTCTACCATGTCCTGAACCGCGGCAACGATTGGCAGGTGTTGTTCCGGGAAGATGCAGATTTCGTGGACTTTATGGCGCTGCTCGTGTTCGGCGCCATCAAGTTCGGTGTGCGCATCTGCTGCTACTCTCTGATGCGGAACCACTGGCACCTGCTGGTCTGGCCCCTTCGGGACGGGGCAGTTTCTGCATTCATGCACTGGGTCACGACCACGCATTCTCTGCGCTACCGCCGTCAATACGGGACGGTGGGGAACGGGCATGTCTACCAGGGGCGCTTCCGGAGCTTCCCGGTACAGACCGAGCGCTATTACTTCAATGCGCTGCGCTACGTCGAGGCCAACGCGCTTCGCGCCCACCTGGTGCGCCGTGCGGAAGATTGGCGCTGGTGCAGCCTGCACGACCGTCTTCGCACGGTGCAGTTGATGGGACACGGTCCGCTGGTGCTGCCTCCCGACTGGGTGGACATCGTGAACGCGCCTCAGGAGGGAACTGAACTGGAGGCCATCCGGGCCTGCGTGGGCAAGGGCCGCCCCTACGGCGAGGAGCGCTGGGTGGCAACGACCGCGGCGGAGCAGTTTATCGAGCAGACGCTGCGGCCCCGCGGGCGACCGACGCGCGGTACGTGAGCGCGGTAGAGAAAGGTGCCAGACCCCATTTCGCCCATTTCGCACCGCAAAAGGTGCCAGACCCCATTTTGCACCCGGAGCGGGTCGGGCGGGCTTGCGTGCTGTCGCCGCTGGCCGCGTGGCGCAGAGAGCGCGGCAGCGAAGGCCCGTGGGCGAACCGGGGCAGCCGGCCGATCGTCCTCCCCTGCGGTCCAGAGCCTTCAGGCCCGGGGGGAGTCGAGCACCCGCCCAAGAAACCGGCCCGCGGCCGACCTGAACTCGTCGGTCCACTCGTGGCCGCCGTCGAAGGTGACCGCCCGCGTCTCGACGCCGGCGGAGCCCAGGAACTGGATGTCCGCCTGGTGCTTCTCGGCCGTGTACCAGGGGTCGGCGACGCCGCGGCCGATGAGCACCGGCGGCCAGGGGTGTGGCTGCTCGCTGCGGACGTCGGGCGGGATGTCGCCGCATAGCGCGATGACGCCGTCGGCCGGCCACGCGCCGGCCCGGGTGGCGCGAAACGCCATCGCCACGCCCTGCGAGAAGCCGGCAAAGACCAGCCGCGTGATCTCGTGGTCGCGCGCGATCGACGCAACCACGCGATCCATGTACGCGACGTTATCGGCAATGGCCAGCTCCCGGTCCTGCCTGGTCATCCAGCTCGCGACGACCTCCTTCATCTTCGGCGCGTAGAAGCGGTGCAGCCCCTGCACGGCGCACAGGATCCACCCGGCGGTGCCCGGCACGCTCCGCAGGTCCTCGAGATGGCGCTCGGCGTTCTCGCCGTACCCGTGGAAGCCGACGAGCAACGGATGCGGCCCGAAGGTGGCCGGCGCCTGGACGAGGCAACGGCCGTGCGTGCGTGCTTCAACGCTGCGGATGTCGATCATGCCTGTGATTCTAGACATCTTCCAGGGCTGCAGTCGTGACAATTGAAGCAAGTTATCACGCACCGCCCTGGAATCTGTCTTAGGCCCCTTCGGGGCTTACCGCTGAACCGACGGTGGCCCAGGAAGATGCCGTCGCCCCGCGCGTCGCGGGGCCAGCCAACAGGGCGACCAGCGAAGCGGGGTGACCGCCGTCGTGCCGGGCGGTTTGAGGCGACGCTTCGCTGGGAGCCCGTCTGAGTATTCCCGGACGGGCTCCTAGTATTCGCACTTCGCGCGAGATTCCCTAACCATTTTCGCATTCCCGCCGACGAAGTCGGCGTGACTGGGAGCGTGTCGGTGACTACTCGGACACGCTCCCACCGTGGTAGCATGCCGCGATCTCGTCCCGCACCTCAGATGTGGGCTCGCGCAGTCCTGACGCGACGGCGGTGACGCGGCCGCCAGACGAGGCGCAACGGGGAGCAGCAATGCACAAGTGGATCCGCGCGGCGTGCGTGCTGGGCGTCATGGCCGGCCTCTGGTCGGGCCTGCAGGCACAGGAGAAGAAGGCGACTCCGGCCGCGAAGGCGCAGGCCGCCACGCCGGGCGGGATCGCCTGGGCCGCCTCCTACGACCTGGCGATGACGAGAATGGGCGCCGACGCGACGCCGGTCATCCTCTACTTCACCTACGACGGTTGAACCTGGTGCAAGGCTCTCGAACGAGACACCTTGCCCGACGCCGCGGTCGTGGCGTTCAGCCGGCAGTTCCACTGGGTCGAAATCAACAAGGACCACGCGCCGGGCGGCGCGATCACAAAGCGATTCAACGTGAGCGCGTTCCCGTCCTTCATCACCATCAACCGCGCCAGCCAGGAGATCCATCGTTTCCAGGCCTACATGAAGCCGCCCGAGTTCCTGAAGGAACTGACCGAGGCGCTGCGGAGATGGCGTCTCTTCAAGAGCGGCCGGCCCTGGGACGACCCGAATCCGAGGGCGTCGAAGATCTGCGAGGAAGGCACCATCGAGATGTTCCGGGCGCCAGGCTCCGGGGTGTCTGGCGGCCTGGCCTTCCTCGGCGGCGATCTCCTGCTGGCGCAGTGGCCGGACCGTCTGCCCGGCGGAAGCGACGAAGAGAAGGAGACACCGACCGCTACCCTCTACCGCCTCGATGTCGCCAACGGTTCGGTGAAGGCCCGCGCGCCGATCCCGACCGCGATTGCCGACCTGTGCGTGGACGCTGGCCGGCTGTACGGCATCGAGTCGGGGTGGACGGCCGGGCTGCCGATCCACGAAATCGATCCGGCGACCGGCAAGAGCGTGCGGGCGATCGTGACCGAGGCCAACAAGGCGAACAAATCGTACGGCGCCAAGGGAATCGCTGCGTGGCGCGGCCGGCTGTTCGTCCTCGACGGCATGCCCGGCACGATCCACGAAGTGGACAAGGTCACCGGCGACATCGTCCGGACGCTGAAGACCGGCGAGAAGTGGCTGGCCGGCCTCGCGACCGACGGCGACCTGCTGGTGGCGGGCAGCCGGACGGCGATCGTGTGGGTGACGCCGGAGACCGGCGAGGTCGTACGGAAGGTGGCGGTGAACTACGCGATTCGCGCGCTCGAGGCGTTCGATGGCGCGGTGTACGTGATGGAGCAGCCGGTGTTCGGCTACGACAAGGACCACCGGTGGATCCAGGTCTGGCCGAAGCCGGGCGAGACCGTCGTCTACAAGCTGCGGTGGCCGGCGCTGCGATAGGGCAAAACTCCCCGCCTCCGCGCGGTCCTGAATCCGGCCGCGCTGCGGCGAGGCCTCGCCGTAGTTCGCTGAACCCCCGGAACGAAGGCAGGCAGCCTTGTCGCTATCCCCGCTTGACCAGCGGGTACCGCTCCGACTCCACGCGCGAGGTGTCCATCAGGCGCCGCAGGCGCGCGGCCACCTCCGGCTGCTCCTTCGCCACGTTGCGCGTCTCGCCGGGATTCGCGACGAGATCATACAGCTCGAAGACGTCCTTGCGTGCGTCGCGGAACGCCTTCCAGCGATCCTGCCGGACCGCCTGCTTCCCCTGGAACTCCCAGTACAGGCACTCGCGCCGGATCGGCTTGCCGCCGCTGAGCGCGGGCCACAGCGACACACCGTCCACGCCTCGCGGCGGCGTCGCGCCGGCCAGTTGCGCGAACGTGGGCAACAAGTCCCAGCTCGCGCTCGCATCGTCGCGCACGCGGCCGGCGGGGATGCGGCCAGGGCACCACGCGACCAGCGGCACCCGGATGCCGCCCTCGTAAAGGTCCTGCTTGGCGCCGCGCCAGGACGCGTTGCTCCGGAAGAACGGGGGATCGTAGCCGCCGACGTTGAAGGTCGCGCCATTGTCGCTGGTGAAGACGACCAGCGTGCGCCGATCAATGCCGAGTTCCTTGAGCGTGGCCACCAGGTGACCGACGCCGCGGTCGAGCCGGCTCACCATCGCCGCGTAAGCCGCGCGCGGCGTGCGGTGCGGCAGGTAGCTCTTGTCGCCCAGGTACGGCGTTTCGGGAAACGCGCCGGCGTACTCCTCCAGCGAATCGTCCGGGACCTGCAGGGCGACGTGCGGGATCGTCGGCGCGAAGTACAGGAAGAACGGCTGCGATCGGTGAGACCGCACGTAGGCGACGGCCTCGTCCAGCATCACGTCGAACGAGTACTGGCGGCCGCGGTACGCGTCGTAGGACCGCGGGTCGTTCGGGTCCTTGCCCGGCGGGAGTTTCTGGTGCGCGCTGAAATACACGTTGTCGAGCGGCACGCGCTCGCCGTTGCGCCACAGGTGATCGGGGTAGTAGTTGTGCGCCTGCCGTTGACAGAGGTACCCGAACGAGTCGTCGAACCCGTGGCGGTTCGGCGCCCCCCCGCTGCCCGGCCCGCCCAGGCCCCACTTGCCGACGACCGCCGTGTGATACCCGGCGTCCTTCAGTACGCTGGCGATGGTTCGCGTCCCTTCCGGCAGCGGCCGCTGCCCCTCGATGGACGGCGTGTTCCAGACGTCGCCCAGTTCCGGCATCTCGTCGTTGTCGCGGATGTACGCGTGCCCCGTGTGCAGGCCGGTGAGCAGCCCGCAGCGTGACGGGGCGCACACCGGACTGGCCGAATAGTGCGCCGTCAGCCGCACGCCTTCGGCGGCCAGCCGGTCCACGTTCGGCGTGTGGATCTTCGTCTGGCCGTAGCAGCCGGGATCCGCGTAGCCGAGGTCGTCGGCCAGGACCAGCACGATGTTCGGCCGCTCGGCCGATTCGGCGTCGCGAAGGACCATCGATCCGAGGCTCGCAGCCACGGTCGTCCGGCCGACATCCGCCAGGAACTCGCGCCTTGTCGTGTGAGCCATTGGACATCTTTCTATCACAAAGCGGGCTCCGCCTCCGCCGATGCCGGAAGAAACCAAAACGCGGGTGCTTCTCGGCAGCCCGTCGTGGAAGTCGCGCACGGGCTGCCAGCGAAGCGTCGCCTCAAACCGCCCAGCACGACGGCGGTTCGCTCCGCTTCGCTGGGAGCCTTGTTGGCTGGCCCCGCGAAACGCGGGGCGACGACATCTTCCAGGGCCACCGTCAGCCCGGCGGTGAGCCCCGAAGGGGCCCAAGACAGATTCCAGGGCGGTCGCGGGAAACGTGCTTCAATCGTCACGACTTCGGCCCTGGAAGATGTCTAGCGCGCCACCATGCGGTAGCCCTGGCGCGCCCGCACCTGGTACCCGCCGGCCACTTCGACGCGGATGCGGTGGAAGGTCGCGTCGCGCGTGGGCGAGGGGGGCGCGTAGGACAGCAGGTACTGGTTCGACATTTCCTCGAGGATCGCGTCGAAGGTTCCCCGCAGTTCCTCGATCTGCTTCGGAAAGAAGGCGCGGCCGCCGCTCGTGGTGGCCAGCCGCCCGCACAGCGCCTTGAGACTGGCCGACTCGACGGCGCGGCCCTGGCCAATCACGTAGACGACGGCGTCGCTCGTCTCCGACCGCCGCTCCACCGCCTCGCGCGGAATGCGGCTCGAGGTGTCGTCGCCATCGGTGAACATCACCAACCCCCGCCGCCGCGCCCCCCTCCCGAGCAGATCGAAGGAGCGGACGAGGGCCTCGTGCAGCGACGTCGATCCCCAGGGGGCCAGGCGGTCCAGCGCCTTCAGCCGTCCGGCCAGGTCCACCGACGGCCGGGTGAGCACGAAGAAGTTCTCGTTGAAGAGAACCAGCGTCACGCGGTCGGTGGGGCGCAGAGCCGACACGAAGTACTTGACGTTCTCCTTCACCTGGTCGACCGCCGCGACCATGCTGCCGCTGACGTCCACGCCGATCACCAGTTCGAGGGCGCTCGCCTCGGCGGCAAAATGGTTGATGGGCTGCAGCACGTCGTCTTCGAACACCCGGAAGGCTTCCCGGGACAGGCCTCGCACGAACTTGTTGTTGTCGAGCACGGTTACCGTCACGTGGACCATCTCGACGTCCACCGCCTCGGCGTAGTCCACGCCCTTGGTCCGCGCGATGCGCACGAGCCGCCCGCCGCCCGGCAGGTAGGCCACGATTCTGAACACCCGCGACCGCACCGCGGTCCCTGCGTTCCACGCGCACTCGAAGGGGGGCTGCTCCACCGTGCACACCAGCCGGCCGTCCACGAAGAACGCCACGCGGTCAACCGGCTGACCGGGCGGATCGACGGCGGCTCGAACGAGGACCTCGCCGCTGACGTACGCGCCGTCTTCGGGTTCGAGGATGCGCAGGGTCGGCGCGGGCGCCTGACCGAGGACCGCCGTCACGGACAGGGCGGCGGCCACCAGCACGCTCGCACGCTGGAACCTCATGTCGATGCCTCACAACGCCTGCCGGCTGGCACGCCGGTCAGTGTTTCACCTGCGCAACGGGCACCAGCGGACCTTCGGCCGTCAGCGCCGACACGTGATCGGCCATCCGATCGGCGGGCAGGGCCTGGGCGGTCCTGATCGGGGCCAGCCAGTCGTCGAAGTCTGCCATCCGGGTGCTCATCGCCAGATCCCAGGCCGCCGCCCGCAGCAAGCCCGGCGCGAGCCCTGCCGGCAGCCGCACGTCGGCCAACCACTCGGCGACGCGCAGGTGCAGGTCGGCGAACCGAACGGAGAGCAGGCCCATGCCGAGCCTGCCACCAAGGTCGTGCATCGAGAGTCGCACGGGCAGCGCCTGTCCCCAGCCGCCGACGTCTGCCACGATCGGGTCCACCTGCCCGACGCCGCACACCTCGCCGAGCGACCAGTACTGCATCACCGCCGCGGCGCCGACGCCAACGGCGAGGCGCATGAGGCGCCGGCGCCACCGCTCGACGCCGGCGCGTTCGGCGAGCGCGTCGAGGTCGCTCCGGTCGCGCGATGCGGCAGCGATGCGATCCCGGCCACGCCGAAGGGCGGCGCCCAGTGCGTCGCGATCGCGATCGTCCAGGCGGAACGGGTTCATCGTCGCCACGGATTCCGCGATGCCCTGCAGGTCCTGCTGCCCGAGGTTCGGGGCGACGGCGGGCGCGCCGAGCGTCGCCTGCCGCAACGAGGAGACCGCCAGCGCGCGCTCGAGGCCGAGCAGCGACCCACGCAGGATCAACTGGGTGCCGGCCCGGACGGCGTGCGCAAGCAGCCAGCAACCGGGTCTGCCGGCGTCGAAGTCGTGGGCGCGGGCGGGATTGCCGGCCAGGAGCATCGGCGAATCCGGGTCACCGATCGCGATCGCGTACGCGTAGGAGGCCATGAGTTCGGCCAGCAGCACCTCCTGCCAGTTGCCAGACTGATCGACCCGCGCGCCCGTTTTCGCCCCGCCCCGGTTCCCCGGCGCGCCCGCAGCCGCTCCCCCCACCCCGAGAAATGTGGTCGGCTCGCCGGCCGCGAAGAGGGTCCGGGCGTCCTGCAAGCCGATCCGGGAGACGACGGCAGATAGCGTCGATGCGAAGGTGGCGTCGCCCTGCGTCTTCAACTGTCGCAGGCGGAGCACGGTCGTGAGGTCGTTGCCGCCCTGTCTGTCGCGAATCCGCCGCAGTCGCGATCGCTCGCCGGCGGCGATGTCCACGCGGTAGGTCTGCTCCTCCCAGGTGATCACGGGCAACGCGCGATTGTCACCGACGCCTGCCAGGCCGTCGAGCAGGCGTGGCTCGGCGTCGGCCGCCCCCGGGCTGCCGGGCAACGACGGCAGGAGACGGTTCTCGATCCACCGCGCGACAGACTCGGAGTATCCCGCGTCGGAGGTCGGGAGCTTGATCAGCGCCTGCACGAGATCGCGGGCTGTCCTGGCGTCGATCGTGTCCACGTCGTACAACCGTGCCACGACAGCGAGCGATCCCTGGAATGTCGCGACGCGAAGCGAGGCACGCGACTGATCGGCGCCGGCGGCGAGCGTGTCCGCGGCGCGGGCCGCGTTCACGAAATCGAGCGGCTCGGTGAACCCGACGTGCTCGAGCGTCAGCATGAGCGCCGAGTGACTGGGATATGCGGAGAGCGCTTGCGACAGCAGGTCCAGCGCGACAGCCCACGGTCGTGCGGCGGCGGGCGCCGCGAATACGCGCTGGGCGAACAACAACGTGTCCAGGCGCGGCCGCCATTCCCGGGTCGGGACGGATGCAAAGGCGCGAAGCAGCCAGGCCGCGCTCACCTGTTCCCCCGCGACGCCGCCGCCTGCCTTGAAGACCCTCTCCCACAGCGGCAAGTCACCGGGCGGAGCCAGCGTGCCGTTGCGTGCGACGTCAATCGTCCTCAGCAGGATGGCGGGATCGATCGGTGGGCGCGTGAACGGGCGGGCGGAGAAATCGACGGGCACCTGGCCGACACCGAAGGCGTCGTACAACCGGTCGAGTCCCCCTTGCAGGGCGAACATCTGCCGCGCCGCGTCGAGCGACGTGAGCGTGTCGAACAGCCAGCCGAGGCGGCCGGCGTCGCGGTCGAGCAGCGCCGGGATGAAGCGATCGGGCTCGCTGGCTGGCGCGCCGACCAGGCGCTCCCACTCCTGCAGGCGGGGCGCGCCGCCTGGCAGCACGACCCGGGCCGCGCGAACCGTGAGGCTTTCCGCGAAGGCGGCGAACGCGCCCGAATGGCTGTTGTAGATCGAGGAAACGAGTCCCGGGTGGCCCGCAGCGTACGCGAGCGTCTCGGGATCGAGTGAGAACAGGCCGGTATACAGCAACGCCGCGCGCCGGTCGCGAAGAATGGCAAAGGCCAGGTCGGCGGACTCCACCGGCCGGCCGAAGACCGCCTGCTCCCAGACGGCCCGCGGCAGCAGCGCCGGCACGTGGTCGGCCTCGGCATCCCCGCGTCTCGCGGCGTCGGCCAGGTGCGGCTCCATGGTCGCCACGCTGACCGGCGCGCCCTCCGCCGGGAGGCCCCCGTGGAGCACCCGCGCCAGCACCAACCAGGCGCGCGGTGGTTCGACGTGGGCCGGGATGCGGGCGGCCTTCAGCAGCGCCGCGGTGCCGCCCGGCACGCTCATGCGCTCGTCGTCTGGTCCGTCCGGTGGTCGGCCGGGTGACGCCGCCGTCCCAGCCAACGTCAAGACCAGCGCGACGAGCACGAGCGAAGCACGGCCGACACGATGCAATGAACGCATGGCTCGCTGGCCGTCTTTGCCAAGTACGTGGTTCATCGTCTCACGCCAGTTCTGCAACGAGCCCGTGCTCGCCAAACAGCGCGAGCGTCTCGTCGATCGTCGAGGGCGTCAACGGGGCGACCTCGGGTGGAACGGGCAGGCCGACCTCCCGGTACTTGTCGCGGCCGAGCGGGTGGTAGGCCACGAGGTTGACCGTCGTCAGCCGGTGCTGGCTGGCGAGCCTGGCGACGGTCACGACGTGCGCGCAGTCGTCAGTGAGCCCGTGGATGAGCGGGACTCGGAGGATCACCTTCTGCGGGCTGCGTGCGGCGAGCGCCGCCAGGGTGTCGAGGATGACGCTGTTGGTGACGCCTGTGAACAGACGGTGACGCTCCGGATCGGCCAGCTTCAGGTCGAACAGGAACAGGTCGACCAGTGGCTCGGCGGCCAGCAGCGCCGTGGCGTCGACGTGGCCGCTGGTCTCGACGGCCGTGTGGATGCCCAGCTGCCGGCAAGCCGCGAGCAACGCCACGAGGAACTCGCTCTGCGCAAGCGGCTCGCCGCCGGAGAAGGTGACGCCGCCGCCGGAATTGCGGTAGAACTCGCGATCCGCGGCCACGCGCGCGGCAACCGCCTCCACATCCATCTCTTTGCCCGACTGGGCCAGCGCCTGCGAGCTGCACGCGGCCACGCAGGGCATCTCCTCACAGCGCGCGCAGAACTGCCGATCGAGGACCACCGCGTCATCCTCCATGCGGATCGCGCCCTCCGGGCATGCGCTGGCGCGACGAAGACACTTCTGGCAACGAGCGACAAAGCGCCGCAGCACGGGCCGTGGCGCCTGAGACTCCGGATTGCAGCACCTCGAGCAACTCAGCGGGCAGCCTTTGAGGAAGACGATCGTACGAATCCCCTGGCCGTCGTGCACGGCGTAGTGCTGGATGTCGAAGACCACCCCGGAGGTGCGGCTCACAGGGTGTGCTCGATTCGCCAGATTACTTGATCCTGCAGCGGCTTGCTCATCTCGACCCAGTACGCCGAGAACCCGGCGACGCGTACCACGAGATCGCGGAAGCGGTCGGGATGTTCCTGCGCGTCACGAAGCATCCGTGAATCGACGACATTGAACTGGACGTGGAACCCCGGCCCGTCGAAGCAGGTCTTGATGAGGGCCAGGAGGTTGCGCGAGCCCTTCTCGCCTCGAAGCGCGGTCGGGTGGAACTTGAGGTTGAGCAGACCGCCGCGAATCTGCGTGTGGTCAACCTTGAGGGAAGACCGCACCACGGCGGTCGGGCCGTGAGTATCGGTGCCGGGGAAGGGCGAAGTCACGCCGTCGGCGAGCGGTTGTGTGCCGAAGCGGCCGTCCGGAAAGGCCGCACACGCCTTGCCAAACGGCACCGGCGTCGAGATGGCCAGCATCGACGGGTCGTAGGGTGCACCAAGGTAGTTGCTCTGGCCGCGCACCCACGAGACATAGTCGGCAAAGAGGTCCAGGAAGACCCCATCGACGTCGTCGTCGTTGCCCCACTTGGGCACGTCGAGCGCCCGGCGCCGCAACTCGTCGTGGCCCTCCCAATTGGCCGCCACCGCGGCCTGCAGGTCGGCGAAGCTGCAGCGCCGCTCCTCGAAGCACAGCCGCCTGATCACGGCCAGCGAGTTGGCGACATTGACCAGGTCGGAGGAGAGCGTGGTCGGCGTGTGGTTGTTGACCGCGCCGCCATCGTCCATGCACAGTCCACGGTCGAGACAATCGCGCACGAATACCGAGCAGAAGACCAGCGGCACCGTCTGGCGGTGGGCCACCATCACGTAGTTCCAGTACCGCTGCCAGTTGCGGACGGCCCGGTGCATCTTGTCGAGGTACGAGTCCCTCACATCCTGGTAGGACGAGACCGGCCACGACTGGAAGAGCCGGATGCCCGTGCCGGGATCGACACCGTCGTTCATCAGCAGGTCGATGAGCTTGCCGTGGTTGACGAAGCCGGCCTGGACCACGCCGTAGGACATGCCGCCGAGGATGGGTTCGGTGCAGCCCCCCATGGCGGCGTGCTTGCGCACGATGTCGGCAGGGATGCCCGAGGTGGCGGTCTCGTGGGCGACGTAGGTTTTCTGGTTGAAGAATGCCGGGTACCCCACGCCGGTTTTGACGCATTCGGCGGCCTTGAGAAGAAAGGCGTCCGACAACCCGTCGTCGTACCACACCGACAGGGTTGGCTGGGTCATCTGCATGTTGATCTGCGCCTGCAGGATGGCCAGCGACACCACGTTGTCCCCGGGGCGCCCGTGCTCGTCGACGCCACCGAGGATGAGGTTCTGGAAGAGGTTGCCGTGGCCGAGCCCCTGCCAGCTCATGCTGGCGATGTACTCGATCTGGGTCATCTTCACGAACAGTTCTTCGAACAGTTCGACGGCTTCGCCGAAGCCCACGTCCTCGTCGGCTGCGTAGTACGGGCCCAGCAGCATGTCGACGCGCCCCGGCGAGTACCCGAGGTGGGCGCCTTCCAGATGGCCCAGCAGATACGTGAACCAGTACGACTGCACCGCTTCGCGGAAGGTGCGCGGCGGCTCGGCAGGCACTCGGGAGCACACGCCGGCGATGTCCAGGAGTTCGCGCCGGCGCCCTTCGTTCGCTTCCTGGGCGGCAAGTCGCCTGGCCTCGCCGGCGTAGCCGGCCGCGAAGGCCAGGCCACCCTCGATCGCGCGACGGGCGGCTCGCCAGAAGAAGAGCCGCGTGCCGTCGGCGGGCGACGCCGGACGGAACGACGCCAGTCGCTGGTCGATTGCGCGGAGGATGGCGTTGTAGCCCTTTGCGAGGGCGGTCTCGTAGTCGAGCACCAGGCGCCCCTCCGGGGAGGAGTCGTGCGGCGCAGTGTACAGGCCCACCGCCCAGCCGTCCTCGATGAACCTGGCGTGCGGAAAGCTGCCCTTCCACAGCCGGTCACCAACCGCCATCATGCACGTGTCTTCCCAATACGCGCAGATCCCGGCAAAGGCCTCGCGGGCAGCCGGCGTGATCATGAACTTGCCCGAGAAGATCTCGTAACCCCTGTCCCTGGCGGTGCGAAGGGCTTCGGCGATGCCTCCTCCGTAGCCCTGTTCGACATGCTTCTGCTGCGCGTCCTGCTCCTGCCGGCGCATCTCCCTGATGAACGGGCCGGCGGCATAGTTGGCGTAGGGCACGGCGCCGCGAATGAAGCGTGTCTTGTTGCCGACGATGCGGTCCCCGGGATGGATGACCGGGGTCAGGCGTTCGAGCGCGCACGCGTGGTTGACTGCCCGGCGTTCCAGAACGTCGAGGCCGCCGGTTGTGCGGTGCGACTCGGTGAGGTGCTGGATGTACTCGATGTCGACGACCAGCGGGGCCTCGAGGTAGCGCTGCTTGAAGAAGGCTGTTCGATGGCTGCCTGGCGTGCCGGAAACCTCGCGCGGCGCGATTGTCTGTGCCGTGCTCATATGTCGAACTCCATGCCCGGGAGCGTGGCACGCAATCGTGCCGACGCGCCTGGGAGGGTGCTGCACGCCACGGTGGGTTGCGCGCGGCCGGGGAGGATTATAGGGGCGATCGCATCGCGGGGCCGACATCGCCATCCGGACGCCCGCGGAGCTTCCCTGACCTCGCCACGCTGTTCACGCACCCACCCGCCGGCGCCCACGCACGTTCAGCGCCCGGGCGGACCCGCAGCATCCGCCGCGTGGTGTGAGCGTGCCGCGGGCTGGCCACCAATACCTCGGACGCCTCTCCAGGATCCAGTCACCCGATGAACACCCACAACCGGCACGCAAACCCGTGGACCACCTTCATGCTCCGGCTGTCGTCAAACGCGCTCGCGCTGGCCCAGAACAGCCACCGTGTGAGATGCTGGGACTCGATCCTCTTGCCAAAGGAACCTCTGTGCCATTCAGCAGCCTGAAGCTCGATCCGAGTCTCCTCAAGGCCGTCAAGGAACTCGGCTTCGCCCGGCCGACGCCCGTCCAGGCCGAGGCTATTCCACCTGCGCTCGCGGGTCAGGACGTCCTGGCGTGTGCCATGACCGGCAGCGGCAAGACCGCGGCGTTCCTCCTGCCCATCCTCCACGGCCTCATCAACCGACCTCGCAGGACGACGCGGGCGCTGGTGCTCACGCCGACGCGAGAGCTCGCGGCCCAGATCCTCGAGGATCTCAACGAGCTGGCGACCCACACACCGATCACCGGCGCCGTCGTCATCGGCGGCGTCGGCATGGGGCCCCAGGAGCACGCGTTTCGGAGCGGGGCCGACGTGCTCATTGCCACGCCCGGCCGCCTGCTCGATCACTTCCGGTTCTCGTACGTGAAGCTTGGCGGCCTCGAGTACCTCGTGATCGATGAAGCGGATCGCATGCTCGACATGGGGTTCCTGCCCGATGTCCGCCGCGTCCTGCGTCATCTGCCCGCGCGCCGCCAGACGCTGTTCTTCTGCGCGACGATGCCGGCGCCGATCCTCGAACTCACCCGGGAGTTGCTGCACGCGCCGGCCACCATCCAGATGGAGCGGAAGCCGGCGCCGGCCGTCGGCATCACCCACGCGGTGTACCCCGTGCCGCAGCACCTGAAGTCGGCGCTCCTGGTGACGCTGCTCGAACGCGAAGACATCCGCGACGCGCTCGTTTTCACGCGCACCAAGCACCGGGCGAACCGTCTCGCGTTGTACCTGGTCAAGCAAGGCGTGGAAGCCGAGCGGATCCACGGGAACCGGTCGCAGGGGCAGCGGACCGCGGCGCTGGCCGGGTTCAAGAGCGGCAAACACCGCGTGCTGGTGGCCACCGACATCGCATCGCGCGGGATCGACGTCGAATCGCTCGGGCACGTGGTGAACTTCGACGTCCCGAAGGTGCCAGACGACTACATCCACCGCGTGGGCCGGACGGCGCGGGCCGAGGCGATCGGCGATGCCTTCACGTTCGTCGCGCCCGAAGACGAAGCGGACCTGCGGCGGATCGAGCAGGCGATCGGCAAGCGCCTGCCGCGGGTGACCGTGCCCGATTTCGACTACAGCGCGCCGGCCAAGGAGCGGCTCGAGGTCCCGCTGGCCACCCGCCTCGCCGCGATGCGCGATGCCCGGAAGACGGGCCAGGCGCGGGCCCGCGCGAAAAGCGCCGCGGCGGGCGGCTCTGCCCCGCACGCCCGGCCGGCCGGGCCACGGCCGACGCCTCGGGCCGCGCCACCTGGCGCCGGCGGGCAGCGCCGCCATCCGCATGGGCGCGGGCGCCAGCGGTGATCGGCGTCACGCACGAACTGCCGGCCCGCGGCAGGCGGGATTCAATCGGTCCTTGCCGCGTCCTGCCGACCGCGCCCCGCGCCTGCCAGCCAGTCGGCAGCCTCCGAGCGGCCGGGGCGTGGCGGATGGCGCCGGGAGGCATGAGGTCCTTCGGCGGCTTCACGTCGTCGCGGCACGCGACCGACAGGCCAAGCATCGTCCCGAGCAGGGCGCCCAACGCATGACGCCAACAGCCGGCCGCAACCAGAGACTGGACTCCCCACCCCGCGCGGCGCGGAACTGCGCCGGTACGTCCCGTCGTCTCTGGTGTCATCGGCACTCCTCTCGACGCCACACCTTTGCACGCATGCCCTAGTTCGGGTGCCAGTAGTGGCCGCCGCCGCCCACCGACTGGCAGGTGCATACGGTGTTGCAGGTGCAGATCGTGTTGCACGTGCAGACCGTGCCGTTGTACCGCTTCTCGTGCCCGGTTGGCACGGCCTTCACACCCACGGCGATGGTGTCGCATACGCACACCGCGCCAGTTGGTTTCGCCGTGCCCGCGGGCACGCTGATCAAGTCGCAGATGCACACCTGCTGTGTCCCGTGATAGCTCCGAGACGTAGCAATGCAGTCGCACACGCACACCGCCCCCGCCGGAGTTGGTGTCCCGCACGGCACCGTGTACGTCCTGGCGCCCATCTGGCGGAATTGGCTCGTGTCTGCTTTGTCCACCAACGCCTCATCGAACAGGCACTGCCGCGGCTCTCCGGCGGGAAGCGTCCAGACGCGCACCGACCCGTCGAGCGAGCCCGCCACCAGCAGCGTCCCGTCGCGCGACACCGCCACGCTGGTGACATCGCGCTCGAGGCCGTCGATGGTCTTCAGCAACGCGCCATCGGGCAGCGACCAGAGACGAATCGTGCGGTCCTGGGCCGCCGACGCGGCGACGGTGCCGGTCGGGCTGACCGCCACGGACAAGACGCTGGCCGTGTGCCCATCGAGCGTCTTCAGCAGCGTGCCGTCCGGCCACGCCCAGACGCGCACCGTGTTGTCGAAGCCGCCGGACACGAGCAACTTGCCGTCGGGCGACACGGCAACGGCGCCCACGGCCTTCGTGTGCCCCTCGAGGATCTTCCCCGGCAGTCCATCGGGCAGCGACCATGAGCGGATCGACCGATCCGCGCTGGCCGACACGAGCGTCTTCCCGTCCGGATGAAACGTCACCGACCGCACGAAGAACACGTGTCCCTCGAGCGTCCGCACCGGCTGACCGTCTGGCAACGACCAGAGCCGGATCGTCTTGTCGTCGCCGGAGGTCGCCAGCGTCTTGCCGTCGGGCGACACGGCGGCCGTGTACAGCCACCGCGTGTGGCCCTGCAGCGTCTTCAGCAGCTTGTTGTCCGGCCGCGACCAGAGGCGGACCGTCTTATCGCCGGAGGCCGACACGACAAGCTTGCCGTCGGGGCTGAAGGCGACGGCGCTCACATCTTCGGTGTGGCCGCTCAGCGAGGCGAGCAGCTTGCCGGACGACAGCGCCCACAGTTTGACGAGGCCGTCTTCGCCGCTCGACGCGATGGTCTGGCCGTCCGGGCTGAACGCCACACTCGACACCGGCCCGGCGTGCGCCTTCAGACCGCCGCATCCTGCCGTCGGTGCAGGCGTCGGTGTGGTGGCCTGCTCGACGGGTCCACCGAGCGAGGTCGGCTGGTCCGCCGTGCCGCTGGCTGCCGACGCGGTGGCCTGCACGGCCGCGGCGCCAAGCACCCCGCCACCGAACGTGCGCCAGAAGTCCCGACGGTCGAGCTGGAAGCCCTCGCCCTTCCGGCGGATGGCATACACCTCCGGTACGTCCCGCTCCGGCTCGTCGTCGCCGCACTCGGTGGGTTTGTCTCGATTCTGTTTATCCATCAGGTCGCTCCACACTGGCAAAGGGCAAAAGAGACAAAGGACACAGGGTCACAGAGTCCTGGCACACCGAAAACCGCCGGCGCGGCCACGGACGTCCGGCCTGGCGTAGTCGCGGAAGGCGCACCGGAAGTTGCCGGAACGGCCGTCGTCCCCCGACCCGCCCCGCACCACACGCGAGCCGCCGGATGCTGGTGGGCCGACCGGATCGACACGCGGGGACTGTGCGTACGCATCCTTGTTGTAGGTATCCTGCACCCATTCCAAGACGTTGCCGCGCAAGTCGAACAGCCCCCACGCATTTGCCTTCCGTTGCGCCACCGGGTGCGTCTCGCCTCCGGAGTTGGCGCTCGTCCACGCCTCAGCGTCCAGGTTCGGGGAGACGTCCCGTTCCAAGCCGCCGGCTCGGCAGGCATACTCCCACTCCGCCTCAACGGGCAGGCGGTAGCGGGTGTCCTTCTCCTTCGCGTTGAGCCGGGCGATGAACGCCTGGGCATCGTCCCACGAGACATTCTCGACCGGCCGGGTGCCGCCCTTGAAGGAGCTGGGGTTGATTCCCATCACCGCCTCCCATTGGCCCTGGGTCACCTCGGTCGTCTGCAGGTAGAAGCCCGCTCCCACCGTCACCGTGTGGGCGGGCTTCTCGTCGCCTGAGCCGGTCTCGCTGCCGACACGAACGCTGCCGGGATCGATCAACACGAACTCCATGCCCACCGAATTCGTGACCCTGGCGGCCGGTGCCGTCACTACCGCGCCTGCCCCGCCCGACGACGCGACAGGAGCGCCTTGTGCAACGGTCGCTCGTGGAGAAACGTAGCAGGCGACGAGCACGGCCAGCAACAGCCCCGTCACCGGACGCCACGCCCGCGCGGCACCGGACGCCACCCCCACTCGGTACCGACCGGCGCGCCCACTCGGCATAAGCCGCCACGCCCACTTGGCACCCTCCGGGCGGCTGCCGACCCTACCAACACGTCCCGTCGTCTCTGGTGTCATCGGCATTCCTCCGGAAGCAGCCGCCGCAACGGCTCACTGTCCCCACGCCACATCCCACCGCCCGCCTCGACCCACCGCAACAGGAGCTGCCGGGTGATGGTGCGATTGAGTTGGCAGCGATCGCCGAACGCCAGGTCGGCGGCTCCATCAGGCGTCAGCGTCTTCGATGGGCAGTCGCCCGCACAGTGCCAGCAGCAGAAGCAGGTCGAACACGCACGCCGACGGTCGTCGATGCGCTCGATGAAGGCGCGGCGCGACGCCTCGTGGAACCGCGCGCCGTCCTGGTCGATCGTCCCGAATGAGAACCGGCTGACCAGTGGGTGGTCCGGCCCGCACACTTCGTAGCACGCCGTCAGCGCCCCTTCGGGCGTCACGACCATCGCGCTGTCGATCGCCTGGCAGAAGCGTGCGGTCGAGAGCCACGGGCGGGCGCCGGAGTAGTACACGTGGCGGCGGTGGGCCTCGGCCACATCGACGCCCTTGAAAAACGCGCGGGCGAAGCGTTCGTGGCGCGTGAGCGCGCGGTCGTCGTGCCGCGCCCGACCGTGCGGGAACGCGGGCTCCACTTGAAAGACCTGGCAGGCCGTCTCGCGGCACAGCCGCTCGAGCCCGGCCGGAAGCTCCTCGATCGCCTCGTCGGTGACGGTCAGCCGGATGCCGTACGCCACGCGCCGACGGTCCAGCGTCTGCGCGGCAGCAAGCGCCCGCCCGAAGGAGGACGACCCGTCGGCGAACGGACGCTGGCGGTTCTGCACCGCCTCGGCGCCGTCGAGCGACAGGCTCACCTCGTCGATGTTGTCGAGAAGCCAGTCTTCGTCGCGCTGGGACCAGCAGCCGTTACTGGCGGTGGAGATGCGGCACTGGAGCGACATGGCGCGGGCGTGCTCCACGAGCGCGCGCATCTCGCGCATGGCGAGCGTCGGCTCGCCGCCGCCATGAAAGACCAGGCCGAAATGCTCCTCACCCTTCCGGCGCGCGTTCCGACACGCCGTCTCGATCGCCAGCCGGCCCAGCTCGATCGGCAGGACGCGGGGCGAACCCTCTCCACCGCGGGCGTAGCAGTAGACACACCGGAGATTGCAGGCGGTGGTCAGGCAGAGCACCGCCACGGTGGGCCGGTAGGGATCGTTCGGCGTGGACGCCCCGGGAGGCGGAGGATCGGGATCGAGAAACCCGATGGCGCGGAGATAGTCGCAGGCCTCCCGCTCCTGCTCGGCGATGGGCGCGTCGGGATCGGCGGCCTTCCTGCTGGCCAGGTCCGCCATCGCCCGATTGGCCACAATCGCCAGGCGGGCGAGCGGCCGGTAGAGCAGCCACGCGTCCTGAAACGGAACCGCGAACAACTCCACAGGCACCTTCCGACGCGGCAGGAATGCCGTGCAGCACGGATGACCGCACGCGCCTGGACCAACCGGACGCCCCGGACACTGCGCCATTGTAGCCGCGAACGGGGCCACCCACGACCACCGAACCCACAAGCAATGGAGAGACGACCGCTTCGGAGGGCGGCGCCTTCCTCCGGCTCGCGTGATCAGCAGTGACTCAGGCTGATGGCTGACCGGGGCAACCAGGGCGATTGCTGTTGACAGGGCACGCCGGCTGCACTGACACTGGCCGCACGATTCGCGCGCCAGACGATCTTCCCATGACGACACGCCTGCCCGTCCTTCGTCGCTCGGCGGACATGAGGCGGCGCCATTTCTTCCGGTCGTTTCTGGCGGCCACGGCGTCCGCGGTCGAGCAGGTCAAGGGCCGGCCGCAGTTGGCGCTCGGTGAACTCGACCAGTTGCCCGACGCCGTGCTCGGCCTGATGCGCCCGGTCAGGCAGTCCCTTGGCCCCTATCGCGTGGAACACGCCTCACTCGTGCGGACCATCGCCGATGGAGGCGAACGCCGTCCCGTCCACACCTTCGAGCCGTGGGAACTCGACGTGCTCGATCGGTTCGATGGCCGTTCGACGCTCCACGACATCGCGCGTGCCCACGGCGCGGTGCACGGCGTGGACGCCGATGCCGCCTGGTGCGGGGCGAAGTCGCTGTTCATCGCGCTCTGCAGCTACCTGGTGTGTCACCCATCAGGGCCTCCCGAATCCGCCGCCTCTACGTCCCATGTGCCACAGACTTGAGGCGAGTGGGACACGTCCGGGAGACGAAGCCGGGCCCACGCAGGACCTCGTCCGCGCGATCCACCCGACGCTGTCGATCGTCGCCGTGCCGTTGTCTGGCCACAGGGCCGTCCTCTATACAGCCGGCCACTTCACGGTGGTCTCGAACGAGGAGTGCCTTGCTCTCGAGCGCCGATGGAACAGCCCGACACCGTCCACGCCTGACGCGGCTGATCCGAAGCACACGTGGATCGAGGCGATGGCGGCCAACGTCATGGCCGCGTGGCGGGAGCGACTTGCTGGCGACCTCGCACCAGAGTGCCTGACGGTTCATCCCGGCACGAGCTGCAATCTGGCCTGCGGCTATTGCCCGGTGAACCGCGAGGGGCCACACCGGTCGGCGCGACGGAGCGACCTTGATCTCGACGTGGTGCAACAGGCCGCCGCCCGCGTGGCGCAGACGTGCGCCGCGCGGCAGGTGCCGTTTCAGTTGGTGGTGCACGGCGGCGGCGAGCCGATGTTGCACATCGATCTGGTGGAGGAGATCTGCGGGCTGACGCGACGCCTCGCGTCCGAGCACGGCCTGGACTGGCACGGCTATGTCGCCACCAATGGCGTCCTCGACGATCGCGCGTCCCGCGCGCTGGCTGCGAATTTCGACCGGATCGGCCTGTCCTGCGACGGCCCGCCTGATATTCAGGACGCGAACCGCCCGCGCCGGGACGGCGGTCGTTCCTCGCCGATGGTCGAGCGGACATCGGCGATTCTGCGAGAGGCGGGGCGCCAGATCGAGGTCCGGGCCACCATCACGCCAGGCACCATGGGACGGCAGGTCGAGATCGTCGAATACCTCGTGGAGCGCCTGCACGCGTCGCACATCCGTTTCGAGCCCGCGTATCGGACCACCGCGCCAGGGTTTCTTCCGCGCGATGCCGTTCCCTTCGCCGCGGGATTCCTGGCCGCGCAAGCGCGCGCCGCCGAACTGTCGGCGAGCCTGGACTACGCCGGTGTCCGGCTCGACGAACTCCACGGCCCTCACTGCAACACGCTGAAGTCCGTGCTGCAGCTCGGGCCCGACGGCCGCGTCACGAGCTGCTTTCTGGGCGGCGATCCAAGCCCCATGTCGCGGTCAACCCTCGGCTGGCTCGAGACCGATGGCCGGCTCAGCATTGACGATGAAGGTCTGCGTGCACACGCGACGCGGGCGAGTCGGATTCCGGCGTTCTGTGAGCGCTGCCTGTGCCGGTGGCACTGCGCGAGAGGCTGTCCGGAGGTCTGCGTTGCCGACACGCCGCCTGAATGCGATCGGGAGATGCGCCTCAGCGGCGCCTTCCAGTTTCGGTGCGAGGTCAATCAGCGCCTGGCCGCGTCCTGGATCGCTCGGGCTGCCAGCGCGGTCGGAGACACGGCCCAGACGCCAGCGCCCCCGAAAGACCCGCCAGAGGATCCGGAATCCCGGCGTTGCCGAACGCTGCTGACATTGGTGCCGGCAGCGATCGATCGGGACGCCATCTTCCGTCAGTATCGACATCTTCTTCGGCACTGTGCCATCGCCGGCCGACACCAGCCGCAGCCGCTGTGGGCCCGAAGAGGCTTCGATGCCGACGGTGCGTCCGCGTGGGAGCAGGTGCGCCGGCAGGAGGCGCATGACGATTCCGCTCGGGCGATCTCCATCTACCTTCACGTGCCCTTCTGCGTCCGGCGATGCGGCTTCTGCGATTGTCTGGCGCGTCCGCTGTCAGCTGGCGCGAACGGCCTCGTGGATGAGTACGCCCAGCGGGTGTGCCAGGAGATCGACCTGTGGGCCTCCATCGACGGGATCCGCGGGCGGCCCGTGACGACGGTCCACTTCGGTGGCGGCACGCCAAACTGCCTGCCACGGCCGATGCTCGCCGCTATCGTCCGTCGGATCCGGGACACCTTCGCCGTACACGATCGGACCGAGTGGGCCCTCGAATCGACGAGCAGCCTGCTGACCGACGATCATCTGGCGCGGCTGAGGGAGTTGGGGTTCGATCGGCTGCACGTCGGCGTCCAGACCTTCACGGACGAGGTCCGCAGGCGGGTGGGCCGGCGCGACACGGCGACGATAGTCGCGCAGAAGCTGTCGTCCGCACTGGCGCACGGGTTTGTCACCTCGATCGACCTCGTCTACGGCCTGCCCGGCGAGACGATGACCGGCTGGACGGAAAGCGTGTCGCGTGCAGTCGCCCTCGGACTGCACGGCGTGTCGCTCTATCGCCTGAACGTCAGTGCCCGCAACCGCACCTTTCTCGAGCGATGCGGCGCCGAGCGACCGGGCGACATCGACACGTTCGTCTGCCTCCAGGTGGCGGAGCAGTTGCTGACCGGCCAGGGGTTCTCAAAGATCTTCTTCAACCACTTCGCGCGCGGCGACGACCGCTACCTGTACTACGGCTTCGTCGGGCGGCACGAGGATCTCGTGGCCATCGGCCCCAGTGCGGACGGCGTTGTCGGCGACGTGCTCTTCCGCCATCACGACCTCAACGGCTACATGCGGGAGGCCGCACCCGGTTTCGAGGGTGGGGTGACGAGGAGCGCTGTCGATCGGCAGGCCGCTTGGTGGGAGTCGGCGCTTCTCGCCGGCCGCCTGCCGCGCCAGGTGGCCGAGTCGTGCCGTGACGTTGTGGACAGATGGGAAGAGGCGGCGCTCGTCACCGCGGGAACGTCCGATGGCGCGCTGGTCCTCACGGCGAACGGATCGTGGGTGCTTGGCCAGATGCTGACTGACATCGGCGCCGCGTTGGCAGAGCGCGCGGCGCCGGACGCGCGGGGAACCGACCGCACGTGAGGCCGTGCCGATGACCATGGGAATCTTCGCGGTGCCCGTTGCCGGTCGGTGGCTGATCCATGCGCCGCTCCATGGTCTGAGTGCCGTGGTGAACCGGAGCGCGGCCGACGCCCTGGCCGCCGATCTGCGCCGGGCCTCAGAGGCGCCAGCCAGAAGCGACACCGCCGCCGACCTGGTCGAACCGAACGACCTGGGCGCGATGCTCGATACGCTCCGGGAGCCGGTTGAGGCGCCGAAGCCGCGAACGGGGCGCCTGGCACCGCAGTTTCTGGGGCTCGTGCCCACGCGCGGCTGCAACCTGCGCTGCGGCTATTGCGGTTTCGGCGCAACGCCCCACGCCGCGGTCATGACGCCAGCGCTCGCGGTCGCCGCGGTGAACTGGATGGCCACGCTCGTGCGGCGGGGCGCGAGGGACACGCTGGAGGTCCACTTCTTCGGCGGCGAACCGTTCGCGGCGTTCGAAACGGTGGAGGCTGCAGTCCTCCGCACGCAACTGCTGGCGTCACAGGATGGGGTGGCGTCGCGCCTCGAGGTCACGACCAACGGCGCCTACAGCGAAGAGCGCGCGCGGTTTGCCGGCGACCATTTCGACACCGTGGTGCTCTCCCTCGATGGCTTCGCGCGCCACCACGATCGGCACCGGCCGCGAGTCGATGGAACCGGCAGCTTCGCCACCGTCGTGAGAACGGCCGGCATCCTGAGCGCGTCCCCAACGGAACTCTGTCTCAGAGTCTGTGTGGCGGAGGACAACCTGGACGCGCTCCCCGAGATTGTCGACTGGTTCTGCGAGGCGTTCCGGCCGTCCGCGATTGATGTCGAAACCCTCCAGCAGACGCCCGAGGCCGAGGTCTCCGGACTGCGCCCTCCCGATCCCTACCGGTTCGCGCGCCAGTTCCTTGCGACCAGACGCGTGGGCGCGACGCACGCCGTGCACGTCGGGTACGCGGCGGCCGACCTGCGCCACGCCCGCACGAGCTTCTGCCCGCTTGGCCACGACGCGCTGATCGTCCATCCGGATGGGGGCGTCACCGGGTGCTATCTGCTCGACGCCGACTGGCGCGCCCGTGGCCTGGACCTGGCGCTCGGCGGCTACTCCGAGGAGCACGGTTTCCACATCGACACGGACGCCATCCAGCGTGTCCGCGCGTTGACCGGACTCAAACCAGGCTGCGCGCGCTGTTTCTGTCGGTGGTCATGTGCGGGCGGCTGTCACGTCCATCATTCGTACCCCGGGTGTGCCACCAGCTACGACGACTTCTGTCGCCAGACGCGTCTGATCACGGCGTGCCTCCTGCTCGACGAACTGGGCCTGGCGGCGCTGGGCGAGGATCTGATCGGCGACGCAATGGCCTGCGAGGCGCTGGCGCACTGGCCCGACGACCACGTCGATCCCGCGGCGCCTCACGGCCCGGACAGGAAGGAGGCATGATGAGACTTCGTCCTGCCGACCACGTCCGATGGGCGGTCAACAGATCTGGTGTGACGCTGGTCGACATGCGAAGCGGCCGTGCCTTCGTGCTCGCGTACCCTGACGCGGCCGTGTGGGATCTGCTGACTCGAGACGGCGACGCTGGGCGCCTCACGGCAAAGATCGCCCGCATCGCGGACATCGATGTCGAGCGGGCGTCGCGGCTGGTATCAGACCTCACCCAGAGACTGCGGGTCGAGGGCCTCCTGGCCAGCGAGAATCCGCATGGCTAACCTCTCGATCACGGCCGCCTGCAATCGGTCCTGCGCGTACTGCTTCGCGGGCAGGGAGCGCAGCGCCGAGGCCGGTCACATGCCCGAGGAGACGTTCGTCGCGGCCCTCGACTTCCTTGTGCGCTCGGACATAGACGAGGCGCGGTTGCTCGGCGGGGAGCCGACGCTGCATCCCGATTTCGTGCGGTTCGGGGATCTGGCTCTCGACCGCGGCCTGAAGGTTCTCGTGTTCTCAAACGGGCTCGCGCCAGAGCGTGCGCTGAGCTGGCTCGCGAACGCTCCGCAGGGACGGGTCTCCGTCCTGCTCAACGCCGATCCATCCGAATCGAGCCAACATCGGGCGATGGCCCGTCTCGGCCCGCGACTCGCACTCGGCGTCAACATCGACAGGCCCGCGTTCGCCCCGGAGTTGCTGCTCGATCTCGTTGGTCAGTATGGCCTGGCGCCGACCATCAGGTTCGGCCTCGCCCATCCCATCGTTGGCGGCCGCAACGCCCGGCTTCACCCCCGCCAGTTCACGAGCGTCGGGCATCGCCTGGCCGCGTTCGCGCCTCAAGCGCGCGCCTGCGGCGTGACGTTGTCCTTCGACTGCGGCTTCGTGCCGTGCATGTTCCCGTCCGGCTTCTTCACGGAGTTCGGCGAGTCGCGGGAGTGCCTGGGTCAGCGTTGCTCGCCGGTGCTCGACATCCTGCCGGACGAGAACGTGGTGGCCTGCTACCCGCTGGCCGCGCTTCATCGCGAGCGGCTGACTGCCGAGAGCACGGCCACTGATCTCCGGGCACGTTTCTCCGAGCACTTCCGCGGTTGGCGGGAGGTGGGGATCACGCCCGTCTGCGACGGGTGCGCGTGGCGCCGACGCGGCTCGTGCACCGGCGGCTGCATCGCCACCGCCATCCAACGGTCCAACGGCCTGCAGTCGCTTGAACAGTCCGAGGCGGTCGGCCTGGCGGCGGCAAGCAGGACATGGTCGCCGCGCGACACGTCGCACCACACGACGCACGAGGCGGCATCGCCCCGGCGTGATGCCACCCGACCAGTTCCCCCGGGCGAGACGGTGAAGGCTGGTCGCACATCCGGGAAACAGTGGTCGGTGCCGTACATCGATCAGCCGGTCGACTTCTGGGAACGGCTGCACGCCGAGTTCGGTGACGAGATTGGCGACGTCTACTTCCCCTTGCCGGCGTCCGTGATCGCATCAGGGCGCCCGCCCCAACCGTCTGCGTTCCTCGATGACTTCCTGCGACGCTGCACGTTGCCCCGCGCCGTCCTACTCAATCCGATTGTCCTGCCCCAGCGTGTGGACGCTCTCATCCCTCGCATCGTCGAGACGCTGCGGCGGCTGATGGGAGACTGCGGCGTCACGTCGGCCACCGTGTCGAGCTATCAGCTCGCGGTCGGCATCCGCGACCGGCTGCCGCAGTTGCCGCTCACGGCGTCCACGTTGATGGATGTGTCGCAGCCAAACCAGGCGATGCTCCTCGACGGCATCTGCGACACGCTCGTGCCGTCGAGCCGGGTCATGCGCGACCTGCCGGCGCTGCGGGCCCTGCGCGCGGCGTTTCGTGGGCGGATCCGGCTGATCGTCAACGAAGGCTGCCTCTCCGGTTGTCCCTTCCGAACGCAGCACTTCTACGAGATGACGTCGGGGACGGACTTCCCGGCGTCACTTTGCGACGATCTCCTTCGGCGCCATCCCTGGTTGAGACTGACCGGGTCCTGGGTGCTCCCCCAACATCTGCGCCTCCTCGAGAACGTCGTCGACGAGTGGAAACTGGCGGGCCGAGTGACGCTTCGCGACCCGGTGGTCTATCGACGAACGCTTCGGGCGTATGTGACGCGGACGCCGCTCGGACCCCACGAGATTGGCGGCGGCCCCGCGTCGCTGGTGGCGCCGATGCACATCGAGGAGGACTTCTTTCTCCGGACCCTCCACTGCGGCCGGCACTGCCATCGCTGCTCCGTGTGTCGTGACTACTGGCCATACTGACAAGCCAGTCGCCGGAACGCGCCGGGGCGGTCCTCATCGCGAGCCGCTGCGCCAACGCGTGCTCCGGCAAGCGGAGCCGCGGGCCTGACTGCAGGCTGGCGGCCCGCGTACAGAACATCCTTCCGGTCCTCGGCCACGTTCGTGATGAAGAGGCCGTCCCTGAACCGATGGCGCATCAGCGGCAGGGCTGAAGAGCGGGGGTCTGCAGGCGCGTCAGTGATCCCCGGACGGATCGACGCCGTGGTGTTGCGACAGCCAGTCGATCACGTGGCGGATGTAGCGCGGCACGTCGACCAGCGCTGCGCGCGTGGCCTCGTGGAGCTTGGCGGGATCGAGATCGTCGTACTCGTGCGCGATGCGATTGCGCAGCCCCGCACACGTGGCGACCCGGCGTGAGAACTCCGCGTCGTAGACCCCCGCGGGACACAGTTCGAGGAAGGACTGATAGTAGTCCGCAGGCGGAGGATGGCCCGTCTCGGTCAACAGGTGGAAGTTGACGTCGATCATCCGGCCCACGAGGCGTTCGAGGTAACGCTCCGCCAGCACCTGATTGGCTGCGTTTGCGAGGAACGCGTCGAGTTCGAGGCGAGCAAGTGCCGCCAGACCCTCGAGGTCCTTCGTGATCAGCAACAGCTTCCGGTCGACGAGTTCCTGGTCGATCATCAGCCGGCCAGCCGGTCCAGCGCCGCCGTGACGTACCGGCGTTCGGTCGACAGAAACCGTCGATGATCCTGGTAACGCCGGAACGCGTACAGCCGCAGGCGCTGGAGCGCCTTCGGGTCGCCCGCAAGCAGCCTGGCGTGCTCCACCACGCGTTCGAGGAACAGCGGATCCGCGCGGTTCAGCACCGACACGTCGACCTCGTGTTCGGGAAACAGCGGCTGCAGATCCGCGGCGAGGTCGGTGAGCACGCCGAATGACACGTCGGCCCGCTCGAACCACGCCGCAATGTCCACGTCGCTGTGGGCATGGGTGTGCCCGGAGACGTGCGACCCGTGGAGCAGCAGGAGCCGCACGCCGTGACGCCGCGCGATCTCGGCAAATCGATCTTCTGGCATCTCGATGGCTGACGGCATTATACAGCCCGTGGTGGAAGTCCGGCTGCATTCGACGGCCGCGCGGGGGTCGCGGCGGCGAGCGACGGCGCGCGGCTGGGGACCGATGATGCCTCGGGGGGCCGCGAGAAACACCAGGTGAAGACCCGCTGCTCAGGAGACGATCCGGAACGCCACCAGCGCCTTCTCCAGCCTCGTGCCGAATCGCACCGTCACTTCGAGCAGGTAGTCGGCAGGCGCCAGCGGCGCCAGCGCGACCTCGGCGCTCGCCGCTCGCACCCCCGCCTCTCCCCCCTCGGTGGCCGTCACCGGAATGGCCAGCATCTGCCCCCTGCGATCGAGCAGGCGCGCCGCCACGGCGTCCGGAGGAACCCCGACCGCGATCTGCACACGCACACGCTCGGCCTTCCTGAACCGCAAATCGGCTGTCGGCTGAAACGCGGGCCCGGTGAACGGCCCGCGCCGGAACACCAGAGGATCACCCATGACGCGTGGCGTCGTGCTCTTCGCGTCCGGCACGGTGACGCGCAGGTGTTCGGTCACGTCCGCCAGGCTTCCGGATCGCCCCTGCAGGCGTGCGCGAAGCTGGTAGTCGCCGGGACCGACGATCGGCAACCGGACGAGCACGGTGCGCGACGCCGTACTGATCTTGGCCTGCTCCGTGCCGACGGCCTGGCCATCCGCCGCCGTCATGGTCACTGTCAACTGGGCGCCTTCGCTCCATTCGGGCTGACGCGCAGCAGCGAGATCGAGCTCCGCGACAAGCCAGAGGCCCGGCCCCGAGGCCGGAGCCCCGAGACTGGCCGGACACATGCAGCCGGCGGCAAGATGAAGCGCGCGATCTGGCGGCTGGCGCTCGAGCGATGCAAGCGCCGCCGCGCGCGCCACGCTCTCCGTGTCGCCCGCCGCCAGCGTCCGCGTGCGTGCGGCGACTTCCGCTTCGGTGAGCGCCCGGTAACCACGCCGCGCGCGCATCTCGACCCCAGACCGCTTCACGCGCACGGTGATCTTCCGGAACTTGCCGTCGAACTTCCCGTTAGACGAGTAGTACCCGAGCAGGTAGTAGCTGGCCGTGCCGTCCTGGATGCGCCGCAGGTTCGCGTCGAGATCGTTGCTATTGACGATCGCGAGGCCATCGGTGGACTCAGCCAGCGTCGTCAACGTCCCGATGCCATCGCGGAGCGTCGACAGGTCCCGCGCGTTGGACACCGGTTTCGACCGCGCCGACTGCGACGAGTCGAACACCGGGAGGCCCCGGGGATCGATCGTGTAGAAGCTCGCGTTCGCCCGGTTCGCCTCGTCGAGCAGGTCGCGGAAGTCCTTCGCCGGGTCCACTTGCGCGAGGGCCACGCGATCGCGCTCGCAGCCGACCTTCGGATCCGCGGCCCGCTCGTCTCGACCAATCCGGAGCTTCCCGTCCGGCCCGACCCCAACCGGCGGCGGGCCCGGCGGCGGCTGGCCAGGCATGGGCGTCGCCAGCCTGTCGTTTGGTCCAGCGAGCTGCCACCCCTCGCTCACGATCAGGATCGCCGTCCGCCCCTCACGCAAGGTGTCGAGGTGGCGAACGAGCTTGCGCAGCGACTCGAACACGAGCTGCTCGCGACGGCGGTCGATCATCTCGTTCAGGACGGCCTGGCCGTAACAGGCCTCCCACCGTCGCTCCACCTCGTCCAGATCGGCCCCGACGAATCGCCGCTGCCACGCCCCGGCGGTCTGGAGGAACGCCTCGAACGACGCGGGACGACGGGTGAAGGTGAGCGCCGTCACGGGCAGTTCCGGCCGCAACAGCCCGATCAGATCGTCGGGTCCAATCGTGCGCTCGAGTAACCGCGCCAGCGCATGCCCGATTGGGCTGTCCTGACTGCCCTTCGCCCCCGATTTGCTGCCCGCCAATCCGCCGCCCAACGAGATCGCCGTCCCGTCGATGCTCGTGTGATAGCTGTCGAGAAACAGGACGAACAGCCGAGTGCGCGGATCAGCGGCCGCGTCGTTCGATTCGGCGACGGTGCGCGGCTCCGCCCGCTCGACCGCGGAGCCGGGCGCGCGGCTGACGATCAATTCGAAGGTCTCGATGCGTTGCGGGACGCCGTCCTCGAGGATCTCGACATCCTCCTTCCTCAGATCCGTCACGGGCCGGCCCTTTGTCGCTGCTCGCTTGGGAAGCGCCTGGACTCGCTTGTCGTACTCAGCCTGGGCGCTCGCCAGGCCGACATGATGGAGTTCGTGCGCCACTGTATTGGCAAACTTCTGGCTGCTGACACCGGGGTCCAGATACAGGAATATCGCCGGATCGACCGACATATCCCAGACGAAGCTGTTGCTGTTTGGCTTGATGACGGGAAAGACCTTGGCCCGGATGACGGCCGAAGCAGGGAGATACCGAAGGACGCCCTGTGCGGCCTGCTGGAGATCAGCCTTCTTCCAGCGCTCGAGAGTGCTCCGGAGCTCAGCGGCTCGCTTCATCAGGTCCTCGGACGCCACAAACTTCCGGAAGTCCTCGTCGGTGAAGGCGACGCTGGGATCGTTGAAACGTTTGGCGATCGCTTGTTCACGTATCTTCAACCGTCGGTACGGCTCGGTGGCGAACAGCTGCTGCCATTGGGGCTCGTCGATCGGCTTGCCTGCCGCCCGGAGTGCGAAAATGGCCAGCACCTGATCGGCTTCGCTGGTATCGATCGTGAGCTGTACGCGGTTGTGCTGGGCTGCGACAGCGGGCACGCAGACCGCCAGGAGCCAGCTGGTCATGAGGCTTGTTGCGATCGGGCGAATCAAGAACGTCTTGCGACGAGAGAGGAGCAGTCCGGAAGACATGTCAAACTCCACCTCAGGGAAAGGCGCAGCCTGCCACACTGCTCCCAGTATCCGCGCGCCGTGGCACCTGTCAAGCGCGAGCAGGCTCACACCAAGGCTCAGCACGCTAGCGCGGCCGCTTACACAAAAAGGCCGCGCGGGACGTCCCGCGCGCCCTTCGAAGCCCCGCCCTGGGTCTCGGCACCCCAGCGCGGTTGCCGCGCTGGGGACCCCGCCTGAAGCCCCCGGGCCTACTAGAAGAAAAACGGCCAGGCCGAAGGTCTAGCCGTTTTTCTTCTCGAACTCCTGCATGAACGACACCAGCGCGTCCACGCCGTCCTCGGGGAAGGCGTTGTAGATCGAGGCGCGCATGCCGCCCACCGATCGGTGGCCCTTCAACCCGTCCAGGCCCACCGCCTTGGCGTCCTTCGCAAACCTCTCTTCCAGTTCCTCGCTCGGCAGCCGGAACGTCACGTTCATCAGCGACCGGCAGTCCTTCTCCGCGTGGCCGCGGTAGAAGCCGGTGCGGTCGATCTCGTCGTACAATTTCCCGGCCTTCCGCTCGTTGATCACCTTGATGGCGTCGAGGCCGCCCAGGCCGACAAGCCACTTCATGACGAGGCCGATGATGTAGATGCCGAAGCACGGCGGCGTGTTGTACAGCGACGGCTCCTTGAGCATCGTCGGGTAGTGCAGCATCGAAGGAATCGCGGAGGGCGCCTTGGCCGCCAGGTCCTCCCGGAGGATGACCACCGTCGCGCCGGCCGGCCCCATGTTCTTCTGCGCGCCGGCGTAGACGAGCGCGAACTTCGAGATGTCGATCGGCCCGGCGAACATGTCCGACGAGGTGTCGCACACCAGCGGCACGTCGCCGCTCTGCAGCGCCCACGTGTACTCGACGCCCTGGATCGTCTCGTTCGACGTCATGTGAACGTAGGCGGCGCCAGGCGTGAGCTTCAGCTCCTCCTGCTTCGACATCCGCTTGAAGTCGGGGCCGGTCGTGTGCGCGAGGTTCACGGCGCCCACCTTCTTCGCTTCCTTGATCGCCTTCTCGCCCCACGCGCCGTTGACGATGTAGTCGGCCCACTTGCCGGGGCCGAGCAGGTTCATCGGCACCATCGAGAACTGGGTGCTGGCGCCGCCCTGCAGGAACAGGATCTTGTACGTGTCCGGGATGCCGGCAAGCTTACGCATGTTCGCCTCGCAGGTGGCGAGGATGTTCTCGAACACCTTGCCGCGGTGGCTCAGCTCGAGGACCGACATGCCGACACCCGGCAGCGCGACGAGGTCCCGCTGCGCCTCTTCGAGGACGGGGAGCGGCAGGACGGCGGGGCCCGGCGAGAAGTTGTACACGCGAATCGTGGTCATGATGGCTCCAAGTCAGTAGTCAGAAATGTGGAATATGGAGTGTGGAATGTGGGGGGGAATGCGGGGATTCCCCATGTCCGACATCCGATATTCAACATTCAACATTCAACACCCGTCTCATACCGTCGCCACGTCGCCGAGCGGGACGAGCGAGATATCCAGGATGGCCGGGCACGCGGCCTTCATCGCCTCCACCACCTCGGCCGGCGGGGCCTTGTCGAGGTTGATGCGGGCGATGGCGGCCTCGGCGCCCTCGAAGACGATGTTCTCGGTCTCCTGCGCGTTGATGCCGGCCGCCCCGAGCTTGCCGAACACGCAGGCGAGCACGCCCGGCTGGTCCTTGTGACGGACGATCATCGAAAACGTGGCCGGCGTCTTCTTCGCCAGGTTGACGACGTTGGGCACCTGGCCGGTCTCCTTGAACGTCTTGACGATGCGCACCGTCTCGCCGGCAATGGCTTCCTGCGACTGGTCGGTGGACGCGCCGATGTGGTGCGTGCCGTACACGCCGGGCAGGCCGATGATGGCGGTCGTGAACTCCGCGGTGGCCCCGGCCGGCTCGCCGGGGTACACGTCCACGGCGGCGCGCAGGTTCTTCTCCTTGATGGCCTTGGCGAGCGCCTTGTAGTCGAGCACGTCGGCGCGCGAGGTGTTGATCACGTAGGCGCCCGGCTTCAGGCGCGAGATGACGTCCTCGTTGACGAGGTTCTTGGTGAGCGGGCCGGCGGCGACGTGGATGCTGACGATGTCGCTCTTCTCGGCCACTTCGGCGGCGGTGGCCGCCACGGTGATCCGCTGGGCCAGCAGGGCGGGCGACGCGGGCCGGAACTGCAGCAGGAGCGGCAGGTCCACCGGGAGGCCGTCGCGATCGACCTTGATGCCGATCTCGCTCCAGATGACCAGGTTCATGCCGCAGGCGAGCGCGCGGCGCGCCACTTCCTGGCCGATGCTGCCGAAGCCGAGGATGCCGAGCGTCTGGCCGTACAGCCCCCTGGCCTTCGACGAGTACTCCTTCTTGTTCCACTTGCCGAGGCGGAGCTCCGCCACGTTGTCCGGGATGCGGCGGTCGAGCGCGATGATGAGGCCGAGCGCCAGCTCGGCGACCGCGATGGAGTTCTTGCCCGGGCAGTTGGACACGTAGATGCCGCGGCGGCTGGCCGCCTTCACGTCGATGGTGTTGTAGCCCGCGCCGGCGCGCACGACGAGCGCCAGGCTGCCCGAGGCGAGCATCGCCTCGGTGACGGCGGTGGACCGGACCACCAGCACCTCGGCCCCGGTCCGCTTGAGGGCCTCGACCAGCGTGTCGTCCTTGAGGTCCGGCTCGAAGATGACCTCGCACCCGGCGGCCTGGAGCCCGTCGATCCCGCTCTTCTCGAACTTGTCCGCGATGAGCACTTTCATCGTTGCACCCGTGGGCGGGGCTGAAGGCCCGCCCTGCTAAATAAGATGACTCAGGAGACCGTCCCGCAGCTTGGGTTCGAACCACGTGGATTTGGGCGGCATGATCTCGCCGGCGTCCGCGATCTGCATCAGCTCGTCCACGCCGGTCGCGAACATCGAGAACGCCACCGCCGCCTTGCCCTGGTTGACGAGCCTCTCGAGCTCGCCTGTCCCGCGGATGCCGCCGACGAAATCGATGCGTTTGTCGGTGCGCGGATCGGCAGTCTTCAGCACGGGCGCCAGGAGGTTTTCCTGCAGCAGGCTCACGTCGAGCGTGCTGATGGCGCTGCTGCCCGCGGCCGCCCCACCCGCGTTCAGCGTCAGCGCGTACCACGTACCCTCCAGGTACATCGTCACTTCGCCGCGGCGGCGGGGCGACGGCGTGCCGCCGGTGACCGGGAAACGCCGTTTCACCTCGGCCAGGAACGCCTCCGGCGTGAGGCCGGCCAGGTCCCTGACGACGCGGTTGTAGGGCAGGATCTGGGTCTGGTTGTCAGGGAACGCCACGGCGTAGAAGCAGTTCGCTTCCTCGCTGGTCTGTCCCTGGTCGGCCAGCGCCTTGCGGGTGCGCGCGGCGCTCGCGGCGCGGTGATGGCCGTCGGCGATGTAGAGGCACGGCAGCGCGGCAAACGCCTGCACGACGGCGTCCAGGTCGGCGCCGGTGATGGGCCACACCGTGTGCCGCACGCCGTCGGGCGCGGTGAAATCGAAGAGCGGCGGGCACGCGGTGGCGCGCGCGGCCACCTGGTCGACCGCGGACGAGGCGCGGTAGGTGAGGAACACCGGGCCGGTCTGCGCCCGCAGCGTGGTGATGTGGCGCGTGCGGTCGTCTTCCTTGTCGCGGCGCGTGCGCTCGTGCTTCTTGATCAGGTCGCCTTCGTACTCGTCCACCGAGTAGCAGGCGGCAAGGCCTGTCTGCGCGTGCGAGCCCATGACGAGACGGTAGAAGTAGAGTGCCGGCTCGGCGTCCTCGACGAGTGGCGCCTCGCGGCGCAGCGTGGTGAACGCGTCCAGCGCTTTCGCGTACACGGCGTCGGCGTGAATGTCGGTGTCGGGCGGCAGATCGATCTCGGCGCGCGACACGTGCAGGAAGCTGAGCGGGTTGTCCTCGGCGAGGGCGCGCGCTTCCTCGGTGTTGACGACGTCGTAGGGGACGGCAGCGACACCGGCGGCATTTCCGGGAGTAGGCCGGAGTGCTCTGAACGGACGGATGATGGCCATCGAGATGACTCTGACTGGCGGCCGAACGGGCCGCGACAAAGATGACGTCGGAGGGGCTGTTCCGGCCCGCCTCCGCTCGCCTGCGAAGCCTGATGCCCGTTCCCGGCGAGCTGCGGCGTGGCCACGCCGTAGCGCCCCGAGGACTCGACTTCTTCCCGCAACGCGCGCGGAGGCGGGACGTTCGATTAGCCTAGTAGGGCTGGCAAACAGTGTCAACCGCCGGCTGCCGGCTGTGGCGCCGGCGGCCGGCGGAATTGAGAATTGTCAATTCAGAATTCAATTCTGAATTGTGAATTGTGAATTCCGAAGCCGGCTCAGTGAATCCCGGCCGGCTTTGGCAGGACGAGTCTGGCGAGCAGCCGGTCCCGCTCTGCCACGAACCGGGGCATCGCCCCGGCGGGAATCGGCTCCCCGGGCGGGAGGTTCCTGAGGATGCGCTGCGGATCCTGGAAAGCGTTGCCATTCTTGATACGGTAGTCGAGGTGCGGGCCGGTGGCCATGCCGGTCATTCCCACCTTGCCAATCACCTCGCCCTGGCCGACGCGCTCGCCCGCCCGGACACGGATGGCCGACAGGTGCATGTAGTAGGTCTCGAAACCCCTGGCGTGCCTCAGGCGTACCATGCGGCCGCCCTCGCCGCTCCATCCCGACGAGACCACCGTGCCGGATGCCGCCGCCACGACAGGCGTGCCCTGCGGGGCGGAGTAGTCCACGCCAAGGTGCGGCCGGTAGATCCGGAGGATGGGGTGGAGCCAGCTGCGCGAGAAGCGGGACGTGACGTGCAGGACGAACTTGAGCGGCGAGGCGAGGAAGAAGCGGCGCAGCGACCGGCCCTGCTCGTCGTAGTACCCGGGCTTGCCGCCAGGCGAGGTGAACAGGATGGCCCTGAGCCGGCGTCCCCCGTTCTCGAACTCGGCCGCGCGGATCGGGCCGTAGGCGACCATCTGGCCGTCGCGCAGCACGCGTTCGAAGACGACGCTGAAGGCATCACCGACCTGCAGGTCGCTGTTGAAGTCGATCTCGCCGCTGAAGACGTCGGCGAGCGCCAGCGTCAGGTCGGCCGTCTCGCCCGCGCGGTCCATCGCGGCAAACAGCGACGAGGCCTCGCGGTCGATCGCGCCCCTGATGGCCGTCTCCGCCCGCTCGATGTTGTACGGGAGGACCGCGGCGGTGATGGTGGAGTCCTCCTGCCCTGGCGTGGCGCTCACGCGCAGGAAGTGCTCGATGTCGAGCTCGAGCTCGAAACTGCGAATGCGGCCGTCGAGCGTGCGGACCATCTCGAAGTGATGCCCGGCGCGCAGCTTGCGCGGGTCCCACACCGTCCGCGTCCGGTCGATGGCGGTCTGGACGAGATCGCTGCGCACGTTCAGGCCGCGCAGCAGCGTGCCCATCGTCGCGCGCGCCGGGACCACGTCGGTCGTCGTGGCGGTGTCGGGTTCGAGCGTGATGTCGGCGCCGCGGACAGGCGGCGGCCCTTCAGTGGCGGGCGAACAGGAAAGGGATCCGAGGCAGGCGAGAAACAGCCCGGCAGTCACCCAGCAACGCATCGCCGGCAGTGTACCACGGCGCCCGGGCGGGATGACCCGGGCGCCGAATTCGGGGACATGCCAATCCCGAATTCCGAATTGCCCTCTGAATTCAGAATTCAGGTGCGAAGCTCACCCGATTCCGAGCCGAAGGTCCGGTTCAGTCTCCGCCCCTGCCGCGGCCGGCCTGGGCACGCTCGGTGGACGGCGGCACGAGGCCCTTGAGCCGCAGGTAGGTCACCAGGTTCCCGTAGTGCTCCCAGTCGTGCGTGAGGTTGCTCATCAGCCGGTTGAACGGCACGGTCGGGCGCGGGGCCGGCTGACCGGCGGCCGGAGGCGTCGCGGGCGCGGGCGGCGGCACGGGCTGCAGCAGCCTGGCGTCGGTCATCGACGCGTAGGCGGCCTTGCAGTAGTCGATGGAGTCGTTCAGCCCCTTCACCATGTCGGATTTCGCCGTGATCTTCTCGAAGTCCTGGGCGTCGGGCTTCTTCTCGCCCTTCACCGCCGCGCAGAGGCTGTAGTGGGTGTTGGCGATGTGGCCGAGTATCTCGCCGAACGAGCGCACGTCCTTGGTGGGCTTGAAGGCGAAGTCGGCCTCGGGCATCTTGGCGGCCGATTCCGAGACGTTGCGCGAAATGCCGTCGAAGCCGTTCTTGAGCGCGGTGGCGATGGGATCCGTGGGAGCCTGCGCACTGGCCGCAGGAGCCTGCGCGGCGGGCATCTGCGCGATGAGGGACGCGGACACGCCCACGAGCACGACCAGCAGAACGAGCCAGATCGATCGCTTCATGCGGTTCTCCTTGTGGAAAGGAGCATCGTAGCACTAGCCGGGCCCGACAGCCGAACGCGTTTGCGATCGCAGCTTCCACAGGGATTGTCCGGGGATTACACGGATTGCGGGGAGGTGGAGGCTTCGACAGCCGTCGCGTCGCGACGGCTGTCGAAGTCTCGGAAACACACAGACGGAATCTGCGGTCGCGATGACGCGCGACGAGGATGGCGGGCGGGCAGGGGAACGTCGTAAGTCGACCGGCCGGCGATTCCGCGTCATCCGTGTAGTCCCCGGATGATCTTCGCGCGAAGCGCGATTACCGGGAGCGTGTCGGGCATTACTCAGACACGCTTCTAGCGATCGACCTTGATCTGGATCATCTTGCGGTACTTGACCGGCTGGCCGTCGAGCGTGGCGGGCTTGTAGCGCCAGTTGACGGCGGCGGCCAGCAGCATCTGGTCGTAGATCGGGACGATCGACTGGCGGACGGTGGCCTGCTCGACGCGGCCCGTTTCGTTCACGACCACTTCGAGCGCGCCCGGGCGGCCGGTGGTGCCGGCCTGCTGCAGGATCGCGGGCCATGCCGGCACGTTCTGGCGCTGCGCGACCGGCGGGACCACAGCCGTGTCGCTTGCGTCGAACACCGTCTTGACGAGCGGTTGCACGACTTGCGCCTCCGGCGGCGGTTCCGGCTCGGACGGCTTGGGCGGCGCCGCGGCGGCGGCGGCCAGATCGAGGAAGCCGGCGGCGAGCATGCGCAGGTCGGCCAGCATCGGCATCCTGGGATCGATGTCCGGATCGCCGAGGAGGTCGATCACGCGGGCGAACTGTGCGGTCGCGGCCGCGTACTCCTTGCGTTCGTAGGCGGCCTTCGCCGCCGCGTAGCGCTGCGGCGCGATGGACGGGAGCAGGCGCTTGCGCACGCCGTGCACGAACGTCAGCACGCGGGGCGACACCTCGCGCTCGTCGGGCAGGAAGAACGGGTCCGCGGTGACGAGATCCTCGATCGCCTTCCCCGCGTCCGCGTCGCGGCCCAGCGCGAGCAGGCAGAACGCCCGGTACTCATCGAGGCTGCGGCCGTCGGCTGGCGGCGGCGAGCCGGACGCGCGGGCCCGGTCGATCGCCGTCAACGCCTCTTCGTACGCCGCCGAGGTGTAGAGCCCTTTCACGGTCCCAACCACGTCCTGCGCGTGCACGGCGGAGGACATCAGGAGCAGTAGAAGCGCCGTGGCCAGAAGGCCTGCCGCGAATCGTCGGTTGTTCATTTGCGTAAGTCGACGCTCACCCGGGCCGGCGCTCCCGCCTTCACCACGATCGCTTGCCGCTGCTCGCCGAACTGCGGGTGGCGGAACACGACCTCGTGCGGGCCGATCGAGAGCGACAGGTTCCCAAGCGGAGTCTCCCCCTTGCGTTCGCCGTCGATGAACACTTCAGCCCAGGGGATCGCGTTGACGTTCAGCGATCCGGTGGGCAACTGCACGCGAAGCGGCACCACCTTGCCCGGGCCCACCTGGACGCTCTGCCGGCCGCGGAAGTCGAGCGTCTCGTTGACGAGTTCGAGATCGTGGCGGCCGGCGGTCATCAGGATCCGTTCGGTCTGCGTGGTGCCGACCAGTTGTCCCCCCTCGAAGATCTGCAGGCCCACGGGCGAGGTCACGGCCACCCACCCGGACAGCGGCGCGTCCTTCGGCGTCACCGGCACGACGAGCGAACTGGTCGCGCCTGCGTTGATGGTCACCTCCTGCTGCACGGTGCCGGCATCCGACTGCAGTTCGATGCGGTGGCGTCCCGCCGGAAGGTCGGTCACGACCAGCGGCGCGATGCCCTTGCGTTCGCCGTCCACGATCACCGTGGCGCCTGGCGGCTCGCTGATCACCTGCAGGCGCCCGCTCACCGGCGCCGCCGTCGCCTCGATGTAGTGCGAGATCTGGCCGCCGGCGGTGACGTTGATCGGGATGAGGCGGGCCTCGCCCGCCGTCAGGAGTTCGAGGCGATGCGGGCCCGGCGGCAGCGCGATCTTCAGCGGCGTCACACCACGAGGCGTGCCGTCGATCGTCACCGGCACGCCCGCGGGGCGGGACTCGACGCTGAGCGTGCCGTCCGCGGGCGGGACCGCCGTGAAACTGGCGGCGCGGACGATCGCATAGCCGCCCGCGCCGAGCGCCACGAGGGCGAGGAGGCCGAGAACCAGCCGCAGGATCCGGCCGCCGGCGCGCGGTTCTTCGACGTTCGCCGGATCGTGATCGTCGGCACCCGGAACCGGCGCCGGCTCGTCGGGTTTTGTCGTCCCGCCGAACAGCGACTCGAAGGCGCCCGGGTACCCGTCGGTCACCGGTTCGGACTTCGCAGACAGGCCTGACAGCGACACGGGCTCCTCCTGGGCGGGCTGCGCCTGGCTGTTCGCACCGTCATCGATCGAGTCGATGCGCGCGATGATCTCGGCGAGATCGATGGCGGGAACGGTTGGCGGCAGCGGCGTCACCATGACGCGGGGCGCGGGCGTGTCGGGGTCGCGCGCCGGCTCAGTGGGGGCAGGCGGCGACGACTTCTGATACGACGCGAGGAAGGATTCGATCGCAATGGGCACCGCCACGTAGCACGGTTCCTCGCCGAGCAGGGCCTCAAGCGCCGACTCCGCCTCGAGCGCCGAGGAGAACGAGTGCCGGAGATCGAGCTGCAGCGCACGGGCGAGCCAGGTGCGCAGCGGCTTCGAAAGCGGCTGGCGGCCGCCGGTCGTGCGGTTCTCGGTGGCGGCGGCCAGCAGGTCCGCGATCTGGTGCGGGTACTCGTCGTCGGTGAGCGGACGGCCGAGGACCAGCGCGAGCGCGACGGCGCCAAGTTGCGTGACGTCGGCGCGATGGTCGAACCGCGTGCCGCCGGCGGCGGGCGGCACGGCCAGCCGGTAGTCGCGCCACAGCCGCTCGCGGGTCATCTCCAGGCGCTCGAACGCCGACCCCAGCACGTACTCGACAACGACCAGCCGCGCGTGGGTGGTGACGATGAGGCGTTCGGGCGCGAGGGCGCCGTGGGCGACGCCGCGGGCGTGGCGATGCAGGATGGCCACGGCGTGCACAAGCTGCCTCACGAGCGACAGTGCCGCGTTGACGTCGAGCTCGAGGCGCCGCGCGTGGGCCACCGACAGGATCTCGGCCAGCCGCCAGCCTGGAACGTGATCGGAGACGATCGCGAGCCGGCCGTCGGCGTGGCCGGCAGCCGTCGCACGGTCGCCGTCGGGCGGCGTCAGGCGATCAATCTGGCGCACGTGCGCGTACGAGGTGTGCCGGAAACTGGCGAGACGGGCGCACCGCTCGCGCAGGGCGAACTCGAAAGACGAAACGGCGGTCAGCTCGGGGCGCAGGTACAGGACGTTGACAAGTTCACCCTGACCGCCCGGGACGATCACCCGCTCACCCAGGCCGTCCCTGAACCCCGCCTCCGATGCTTCTCGCACCGAGCACGCGAGCGCGGCCTCTGTGGCATTTCCCATAGCAGACTCCCGGTCGGATGGTCACCTAGGAGCCCGTCCGAGTAGCCCTGGACGGGCTCCCAGCGAAGCGTTGCCTCAAACCGCCCAGCACGACGGCGGTTCACGCCGCTTCGCTGGGAGCGTTGTTGGCTGGCCCCGCGACACGCGG
>Ga0315273_10000443_pt1 | contig 42978 bp, 35 predicted proteins | sample YL17G02_0_MG_FD_205753 | JGI IMG/M metagenome (GOLD analysis project Ga0315273, IMG submission 205753) | Sediment microbial communities from Yellowstone Lake, YNP, Wyoming, USA - YL17G02_0 | ecosystem: Environmental > Aquatic > Freshwater > Lake > Sediment | place: USA: Wyoming | collected...
GGAGAGAAGTGAGGTTTCCGACCGTGCCCCTAAAAGTGGCTCTTTTCGATCGGAACGGTGGCTTTCTATTTTCGGAACGCTGGCTTTTTTAAAACGGAACGGTGGCTTTTTTGGATCGGATTATGCAACAGCTCTTGTTTACGGCCTGCCAGGGTGTCGCGGAATCTGGCCGAGGCACCCAGCGAAGAAGAGCCGATGGCTAGAATGCGTACGCTGGGATAGTGGTCGGCGGCGATTTTCAGGATCTCGGACGGATTCTGAAGGCGGTGAACCTCGTCCAGGATGAGCCTCCGGCCCTTTTGGGATTCCAGAAACGCTTCCGGGTCTTCGAGCGCCCTGCGCGCGCTGGGAAGCTATAGGATACTGCGCTTTTTCCAAAGGTTCTCAACTTGTTCGATCCAGAACCGCCTTGCTACTATATGCAACTAGTATTTCGTTTGGTCGAGGGCATCTCTTGTCTACTGGGCGACTAGTTTTCGCCGTGCCGCCGGTTGAGGAGCGCTTCCAGGTCGGATAGGAGCTCGGGCATCTCCAGGGCGCTGGCGAAGTCTTTTACCCATCGTACAATCCTGGCCACATCCAGCCTGGTATTGACTTCTACAAGCGACTCGATGTCCACCAGGTCCCGGCTCCGATGGGCGACTGCTTTCAGGATGATGAGGTCCTCAACGGTCGGCAGTGGGGCGCGCACGCCCCCCACGTCCATCAAAACGGCTCTGGCGATGAGCTCCTTCTCGAAGGGCAGGCTGCCGAAGGAGACATCGACGTCAATGCCGCTTTGTTCATGGCGAACCCACAGCACTCGGGTTTTTCGCGCGAACTCCAAGGCATCGGTGCGTCTGGGTTGAAATCCGAAGCTCGATCCGGAGGAAAGGAACTCGGGCCATGCTTCTTCTTCGACTAGAACGACGGCGTCTATATCGCGGGTAAACCGCGGGCGACCGAGGATCGAGGCGGCGACGCCCCCGATCACGGTGCCGGAGGTTCTGGTGTCCTGCAGCCACCGCGCAAGATCGCGCAGCGCTTCCAGTAGCGGCGCCAATGGCGCGGAATCACTTCCCCTTCGCTTTCCTGAGCGCATTCCACCTGTCCCGTACTTCTTCCTCCTGGGCGTCGGGCATTTCCATCCAACCCAGGCTTTTCGCCGATTCCATCAAGGCCCCAGTTTGACGGGCTTTTTCGCTCAGCGGCGTAGCGCGCAACTCCCGGAGCTCGGCAGCGTTCACCATCACCCAACGCTTTTTGAATTCGATTATATCATTCTTCAACGCGGGGCCTTGTTGATTACAAGTATACCAGGGAAGCGGTTGATGCGCTATTGCGGCGTCAGCTGCCCGCGACGAAGCGTTTCCTGCGGTCCGAGAGAAGCTGGACGTGGCGCTTCTCTTCCTCGACGATCGCCTTGGCCGCGTCGCGCGCCTTGGGAGGGGTGACGTTGAGCAGCTCGTAGAAGAACAGCAGGGTATCCTTCTCGAAGCCGATGGCGATGTCGATGGCCGCCACTGGTTCCTTCACGGTCTTGGCCAGGCTGATGGCCTTGTCCTCCCCGACGAAGAACCTGGAGTCGCTGGTGGCCTGGATGTAGGCGCTGGTCTGCTCCCACTCCTGGCCGTCCACCTCCAACTGCGGGTAGTCACGGGCGAGCTGGTCGAAGTAGCGGTAGTGCCGCAGCTCCTGCGCGGCCAGGTAGTCGAAGAGCTCCTTCAGGTCCTGGGATTGGGTGGACAAGGCGATCGTCCGATAGTAAGCCTGGCCGCTGTTCTCGATTTCCTTGGCCAGGCCGAAGATTTCCGCGCTGGACAGCATGATGCTCATGATCAGTACTCCGGAGGAAGTTTTTCCAGCTCCGCGAAGCTGAAGACCGGTCCGTCGGTGCAGACATATTTGGCCCCGACGTTGCACCGGCCGCACTTGCCGATGCCGCACTTCATGCGGCTCTCCAGGGACAGGATGATGTCCTCCTTGGCGAAGCCCAGCTCCTGGAGCACCGGGATCGTGAAGCGAATCATGATCGGAGGACCGCAGACCAGGGCGATGGCGTGTTTCGCCGAGGGCCCGAGCTCCCGTAGCACGTTGGGGACCAGCCCTACCTTGCCTTCCCAGGGCTCCCCGGGCTCCCGGTCCACGGCCAGGTGCAGGCGCAGGCCGGCGGCGGACTTCCAGGCGGCCAGCTCCTTCTTGTACAGCAACTCCCCGGGGCTGCGGGCGCCGTATAGGGCGAAGATGTCGCCGTACTTCCCCCGGTTGCTGGGGTCCAGCATGTAGGTGATCGCGGAGCGCAGGGTGGTGAAGGCGAAGCCTCCCGAAACAATGACGATGTCCCTGTCTTCCAGCCGCTGCCAGGGGAAGGTATTGCCCAGGGGGCCGCGCACACCGATCCGGCGGCCCGTTTCCGAAGCGTGCAGCTCCGCGGTCACCGAGCCGGTCAGCTTGACCGTGAACAGCAGGTACTCCTGCTCGGTGGGTGAGGAGGCGATGCCGAACGGCGACTCCCCCGTGCCCAGGACGGAGACCTCGGCAAACTGTCCGGGCAGGTACCGGAAGGCCTTCCGGTCCTCCTCGTTTTCGAAGACCAGCTTGAAGGTCTTAAGGTCTCGCGCCTCGTTCTCGATGGTGATGTCCGCGATCCGCACGGGGTAGGGGATATAGGGGTTGGCGGCGGTGATCACGGGCTTTTCTTCAACTGGCGATTTCACGGGTGGTTTCCTTCACAAAGCTTCGGATGACGTCGCGGATGTCCAGGTTCACCGGGCAGCCGGTGATGCAGCGGCCGCAGCCGACGCAAAGCACGGCCCCGGTGTTCTCCACCGCGTAGGAGAACTTATGCATGAAGCGCTGGCGCAGCCGCTCCCTCTTGGTCTTCCGTGGATTGTGGCCGGAAGCGTGCTTGGTGAACAGCGGGAACTGGCAGGAGTCCCAGGTGCGGATGCGCTGTCCCTTGTACAGCCGGGACTCGTCGGCGATGTCGAAGCAGTGGCAGGTGGGGCACAGGTAGGTGCAGGAGCCGCAGCCGACGCATGATGCGGTCAGCTCCTCCCAGCGCTCGTCGTCGAACAACGGATCCAGGTGCTTCTTCAAAGCGGACAGGTCCGCCCCGAGGTCCACGCCCAGGTCGTTGGCCTTGCGCACGGCGGCCGCGGCCGCGGCGCTGCTCGTCTTCGCCTCCTCCAGGACCTGAGGGCCGGCCTCCGTCAGGAGGCTGCCGTGAGACTTCAGGAAGTCGCGGCCCTTGTCGCTCAGGGCCTCCAGCAGCAGCGCCCCGCCGCTGGCCAACGAAGCCAGCTCGTGGGCGAGCAGGTCCGCTCCTTCGGTCCCGGCCGGCCCTCCCCCCATAGCCGTGCAGAAGCAGGTGGGGCATGGCGAGGCGCAGGCCAACGAGATCACCACCGAACTCTCCCGCCGCTTCAGGTAGTACGGGTCCGCGTAGCCCTTGTTCTCGGGGCCGAACACGGCGTCCAGCTGACTCAAGGCCCGGGCGTCGCAGGGCCGGCAGCCGAATACCAGGATCGGCTCCGCGGGTATCGAGACCTCGGTCACCTGGTCGAAATCGTAGGTGCACAACACCTCGGTCTGGGGCAGGAACAACTGCTTGAGCGGCACCCGGACGTTGGAAAAGTCGTAGACGATCTCCGCCGGGTTTTCGACCAGCTCGCAATATCCCTGTCCGGCAACGCGCCCCGGGGCGCAGCCCGGCGCGAAGCCCGGCGCGTAGAACCTGCCCCCGCCGGCCAGCTTGGGGATATCGGATTTTCGGATGATTCCGCGGTCCATGGTTACCCCTTCTCCTTGTCCGGGTCGGTGATGAAGAAATCCCCGTCCTTCTCGCCGAAGGTGGCCAGCGGCGGCAGTTCCTCCGCGTCGAACACCGGCAGGAATCCGAACACTTCCTCCACGTCCTTGACCATCTTCTTGGTATAGAGGCGCAGGTCGATGCCCATGGGGCAGGCCCGGTAGCAGGCGTCGCACTCCACGCAGCGTCCCGCCTGATGGAAAATGCGGATGATCTGGAAGAACATCTTATCCGAAGGGTCGGTCCCGGCGCCGATCCACTTGAGGTCTGTGTGTTCGGCGAAGCATTCCTTGCACCAGCAGGTTGGGCAGGCCTGCCGGCAGGCGTTGCAGCGGATGCAGCGGGAAAGCTCCGCGCGGAAGTGCTCCCAGCGCTCCTCCAGGGACTTGCTCTCGAACTCCCGGATCCGGCCGTATCCCCCGTCGCCGGGCGTTCTGGCCTCGCCCTGGACCAGTACGTCCGCTCCCTCGGGCAGGGGGTAGCGGCATTCCAGGCAGCAGTCCTGCAGGACCTGCTCCCGGGGCAGGGAGAGCGTCCCCGCTCCGCGGGTGGTCAGCTCGAGGGTCCCCCCTTCGCTTTCTTCGTAGCGCAGGATCTCCTGGGCGGTTACGGCGGCCTCGACCTTGCGCGTGTCGATCATCCCCCGGCAGGGCACACCGACGACGACCAGGCTTTCGCGCCGGACCTGGCGCTCCTTGGTGAGCGCGACGATCGAGCGCAGGTCGCAGGCCTTGGCGGCGATGCCGATCCGCGGGTAGGGTTTGTCCCGCTTCTTGGGACGGGCCGGCTGATTCTCGTAGTACTTCGGAAGGTAGGCGGCGAGGTTGTTGGCGCAGAAGGAATCCCAGATTAACCGGTCCACGGCCCCGGCCCCCTCGCGGGCCCGGATGAAGCAGGGCCTCGTCCTCAGGGGGAGCGTGCCCTGCTGGAAACCGAGGAACAGGTCGATCTTGCCTTCAGCGAAAAGGCTTTGCGCAATTTTTCGTATTTCGCTGGTGCGAGGGTCCATCATTGGCTCACCTCCTTCTTCAGCCGCTTGGCCGGCCCCACCCTGCGTACGTCGGCGATGACCCGGTTCATGAGGTCCGAGAACCTGCGGCCTTCGGAGGCGGAGACCCAGGAGAACTGCACCCGCTCGGGCTCTACCCCGACGAACTCCAGGAACTTTTTGGTCAGAGCGAACTTGCGCCGGGCCACGAGATTACCGCTGATGTAGTGGCAGTCCCCCGGGTGGCACCCCGACACCAGGACCCCGTCCACCCCGTTCTGCAGCGCCTTCATGATGAACTGGGGGTTGATGCGGGCCGAACAGGGCACCCGGACGATCCGGACGTTCGGACCGTACTGCAGGCGGCTGACCCCCGCCAGGTCGGCCCCGGCGTAGGAGCACCAGTTGCACAGGAAGGCCACGATGATCGGATGCCACTCGCCGCCTGCGAGCGTCGAAAGCTCCTGGGCGTGGATGGTCTTCACTACGGTTTCGCTCATCGCTTGAGTCTCCTACAAGGCGTTGATGACCGACAGGATCTGTTCGTCCTTGAACCCTTTGAGGTTGGGCGCCGAGCCCTTGCAGGTGGCGACGCAGGCGCCGCAGCCCTTGCAGAGGATCTCGTTGATGGCGGCCACCTCTTTTTCCTCGTCGATGGCGATCGCGTTATACGGGCACACGGTCACGCAGGCTCCGCAGGCGCTGCACCGGGCGGGGTTGATGTAGGCGGTCTTGCCCCCGGCCTCCACCGTGTCCTTGGCGAGCACCGTCGTGGCCCGGCTGGCCGCCGCCATGGCCTGAGAGGCCGACTCGTCCACGTCCTTCGGGTAGTGGGCAACCCCCGCCATGTACACGCCGTCGGTGGCGAACTCCACGGGCCTGAGCTTGGCGTGGGCTTCGAGGAAAAACCCGTCGGCGTTGAGCGGCACCTTGTAGAGTTGGCCCAGCCTCGTGTTTTCTAGATTTGGCTCGATCCTGGCGCTCAATACCAGCAGGTCGGCCTCGAGTTCTAAGTCGGCGTCCAGGATCTTGTCGTGAATGCCGACCACGATCGCGGGTTTCCCGTTGCCGCTGGCGGCTTCGCGGACCGCGGGCTTGGCCTGCGGGTCGTACTGGACGAAGATGATCCCCAACTCGCGGGCTTTGGCGTAGTGCTCCTCCCGGAAGCCGTAGGTGCGCATGTCCCGGTACAGGATGAAGATCCGCGCCTGCGGGTTTTTTTCCTTCATGCGGATCGCGTTCTTGACGGCCCCGGCGCAGCAGATCCTGGAGCAGTACTGGTGGTCCGGCTCCCGGCTGCCCACGCACTGGATGAAGACGACGCTGTCGGGCACCTTAAAGCCCCCGCGGTTGGCGAGCTCGCTCACCTCCAGCAGCGTTTTCACCCGCGGGTTCTGACCGTACAGGTATTCCTGGGGCACGGATTCGTGGCCGCCGGTTGCGAGGATGACCACCCCGTGCTCGATCTCCACGGGCCGGGCTTCGCTCCGGGCGCCGCCCCGGGCGCCGCCTTTGGCCGCCTTCACGGATACCTTGGACTTAAAGTTGCCCACGAAACCGTCCACCGACTCGAGGCGGGCGTTGGTGTAGACGGTGATCTGGTCGTGCGCCTTGACCCGCTTGATCAGGCCCCGGACGTGGCCGGCGATGTCCCTGCCGTCGAGGGTGAAGCCCGCGCGCAGGGCGTTGCCGCCCAGGGCGGGAGACTTCTCCACCAGGGTTACCGGGAAACCCTGGTCCCCCAGAGCCAGGGCCGCGGTCAGGCCCGCCACGCCGCCGCCCAGCACGAAGGCCGACTGCGTTACAGGCAGCGTGAGGGAACCGAGGGGCTCGATGAGGTTGGCCTTGGCCACGGCCATGCGCACCAGGTCCTTGGCCTTGACGGTCGCTTCCGCCTGCTCGTGCATATGCACCCAGGAGCATTGGTCGCGGATGTTGGCCATCTCGAAAAGATTCTGGTTCAGGCCGGCCTCGCGGATGGTCTGCTGGAACAACGGCTCGTGGGTGCGCGGCGAACAGGAGGCCACGATGACCCGGTTCAGGTGGTGCTCCTGTATTTTCGCCTTGATCGCCTCCTGAGTGTCGGAGGAGCAGGTGTAGATATTGTCGGTGGCAAAGACCACGCGCGGGAGCCTGCGGGCGTATTCGGCCACCGCAGGGACGTTGACCACACCCCCGATATTGCGCCCGCAGTGGCATACGAACACTCCGATCCGGGGGGGCTCCCCGGTGACGTCCCGCTCCGGGGACAGCTCGCGTTTGGCCACCAGGGTGCCCCGCGCGCCGGCCAGGGCGACCATTGCCCGGGCGGCGGCGCTGGAGGACTCCACGACGGTTTCGGGAATGTCTTTGGGCGCCGAGAATGGCCCGGCCACCAGCACCCCCTCGCGGGTGGTGGCCACGGGGTCGAAAGGACGCGTGGCGGCGAAGCCGTGCCGGTTCAACTGGATGCCGAAGGTTTTCGCCAGCTCCCGGGCGTCCGCCGGCGGCTCGAGCCCCACCGACAGGACCACCAGGTCGAATTCCTTGGTCCGGTAGCGCTGGTCGTCTTCGGCCACGTAGCCGATGCGCAGGGAGCGGCTGTCCTGGATTTCCTCGATCTGCGAGGGCCGACAGCGGGTGAAATGGATGCCCAGCTCCTTGGCCCGCTCATAGTAGGCGTCGAAGCCCTTGCCATGGGCCCGGATGTCCATGTAAAAGACCTCGCAGGCCAGTTCCGCCTCGTGTTCCTTGGCGATGATCGCCTCTTTGATGGCGTACATGCAGCACACCGAGGAGCAGAAGTTGTGCTCCTCGTCGCGGGAGCCCACGCACTGGATGAAGGCGATGCGCTGGGGCTTGCGGAAGTCCGAGGGGCGCAGGATGCGGCCCAGGTAGGGGCCGGAGGCCGAGAGGATGCGCTCGAACTGCAGGCTGCTCACTACGTTGGGAAAGGTGGAGTAGTGCAGCTCCGGCTTGCCGTTGGGGTCGTAGGCGCAGAAGCCCGGTGCCAGGATCACGGCGCCGGCTTCGATCTGTACGATCTGGTCGGTCTCGCTATAGTCAATGGCCTTGACCGGGCAGGCCTCGGCGCATATGCCGCAGGCCTCCACGCCCCGCTCGGCCTGGCGGAAGCGCACGCAGTTGGTGCGGTCGATGACCGGCGCGTTGGGCAGAGCCTGGGGGAAGGGGATGTAGATCGTGGGGCGCTTCCGCAAGGATTGGTCGAACTCGGACATCTGCAGCACGGGCGGCTTCTCATATACGGTTTTGAGGCGGATGGAGTGGGTGGGGCACACCGACTCGCAGGCCCCGCAGGCCAGGCAGACCTCGCTGCCGCGGTGGTAGGGGGTGTCCACCCTGATGTCCGCCCCACGGCCCACGAAGTCGGCCACGCCCACGCCCATGCGCTCGCGGCATATGCGCACGCACAGCCCGCACAGGATGCAGTCGTCCTTCTCCAGCGGGAAGCGCGGGGTCTTGACCCCGTACTTGCCGGCCAGGGTGCGGATCGACTCCACTTCCGGGCAGCGCGCGGCGAGCAGCTCCAGGGTCATCCGCCGGCTTTTATGCACGCGCTCCGAGTCGGTCTGGACTGCGAGGCCCTCGCGCACCTCGAAGTTGCAGGAGGTGACCAGGCGCTGGCGCTTGCCCTGGGCGATTTCCACCATGCACAGGCGGCAGCCGCCGTAGGCCTCCAGGGCGGGATGGTGGCAGAGGGTGGGGATCTCCACTCCCTTGACCCGGGCCATTTCTAATATCGTCTGGCCAGACTCGGCCTGCACTTGGGCGCCGTTCAGGGTGATGGTGACGGGTTGGCGCTCGCTCATGCGACCCTCTCCTTGATCCGGGCCTTCTGGATGGCCTCGTAGCGGCAAGCCTCGAAGCAGGCACCGCACTTGGTGCAGGTTTCCGGGTTGATGGCGTGGGGCGCCTTCTTTTCGCCCGTGATGGCGCCCACCGGGCAGCGCTTGGCGCAGACCTGGCAGCCCGTGCAGGTTTCCTCACTGATCACGTACTGGAACAGGGGCTTGCAGACCCCAGCGGCGCAGTAGCGCTCGCCGATGTGCGCCTCGTACTCGTGGCGGAAATACCTGAGGGTGGTCAGGACCGGGTTGGCCGCCGTGGAGCCCAGGGCGCACAGGGCGGTGTCCTGCAGGTAGGCGCCCACCTCCTCCAGGGTGTCCAGGTCCTCCAGGCGCCCTTCCCCGGCGGTGATGCGCTCCAGGATCTGCAGCATTCGTCGCACCCCTTCGCGGCAGGCCACGCACTTGCCGCAGGACTCCCCTTTGAGGAAGTTGAGGAAATAGCGGGCCACGTCCACCATGCAGGTGTCCTCGTCCATGACGATCATGCCGCCGGAGCCCATCATGGAGCCGGCCTTGGTGAGCTCGTCGTAGTCCACCGGGATATCCAGCAGGCTCTCGGGGATGCAGCCGCCGGAAGGCCCGCCGGTCTGCACCGCCTTGAACTTCTTGCCCCCCGGGATGCCGCCGCCGATGTCGAAGATGATCTCGCGCAGGGGGATGCCCATCGGCACCTCCACCAGCCCGGTGTTGTTGATCTTGCCCACCAAAGAGAAGATCTTGGTGCCCTTGGAGCCCGAGGTCCCGATGGAGGCGAACCAGGCGGCCCCCCGCTGGATGATCAGGGGCACGTTGGCCCAGGTCTCGACGTTGTTCAGATTGCTGGGGCGGTCGTACAAGCCCCGCTCCACGGTGTGCACGTACTTGGCGCGCGGCCGGCCCACCATGCCTTCCAGCGACTGCATCAGCGCGGTGGACTCGCCGCAGACGAAGGCCCCGGCGCCGCGCACCACCTTGATGCGGAAGTCGTGGGAGCTTCCCAGGATGTTCTCACCCAACAGGCCGTGCTCCTCGGCCTGCCGCAGGGCTAGGGCGAGGTGCTCCACGGCCAGCGGGTACTCGTTGCGCACGTAGACGTAGCCCTCGTGGCTGCCGATGGCGAAGGAGCCGATGATCAGGCCCTCGAGGACCGCGTGCGGGTTGGCTTCCAGCACGGAGCGGTCCATGTAGGCGCCGGGGTCCCCCTCGTCGGCGTTGCAGATGATGTAGCGCACGCCGTCCTCGCTCTCGGCGTTGCGGCAGGTTTCCCACTTGCGCCCGGTGGGGAAACCGCCGCCGCCCCGCCCCCGCAACCCCGAGGCCTTGATTTCCTCGATGATCGCTTCAGGCTTCATGGCCAGGGCCTTGGCCAGGCCAGAGTAGCCGCCGATGGCGATGTAGTCCTCGATGCGCACCGGCTCGATGCGCTCGTTGGCCCCCAGGATCAGGCGGTTCTGCTTTCCGTAGAAGGGCACCGCCTCGATGCGGGCTTGCTTCTGGCCGGTAGCCGGGTCCACGTACAAGAGGCGTTCGACGACCCGGCCGCCCAGCAGGCTCTCGCTGATGATCTCCGGCACGTCCTTGGGTTCTACGCGCTGGTAGAGGATGTCCCGGGCTTTGAGGATCACCATGGGCTCGATTTCGCAGAACCCCAGGCAGCCGGCCAGGCGCAGGTGGACCTTGTCGGCCAGTCCGGCTTTCTGGAGCTCGGTGCGGAAGGCCTCCGCTACGCCCTTGGCGCCGCGCAGGATGCAGCAGGTGGCGTCCGCGGAGATCACGATCTCGCTGCGGCCATTGGAGCTTGTGAGCTGCGAGCGCAGGCGCTCCAGGTCTTGCACGCGCTTGAGTTTCACGCCGATTCCTTTTTTGCGTAGTTGTCGACCAGCCGGGAAACCCGGGCCAGGTTCATGCTGCCATGGTACTCGCTGTCCACGACCACGATGGGACCCAGAGCGCAGGCCCCCAGGCAGTTGACGGTCTCCAGGGTGAACTTGCGGTCCTCGGTGGTCATGCCACTTTTCACGCTCAGGACGCGCTCGAACTCCTCCAGGATGCGCTGGGCCCCGCGCACGTGGCAGGCGGTGCCCACGCACACCTGGACCAGGTGCTCGCCGCGCGGCTCCAGGCTGAAGGCCTTGTAGAAGCTGGCCGTGCCGTACACCTCGGCGTAGGGCAGGCCAAGGCGCTCGGAGATCCGCAGCAGGGCGGCTTCCGGCAGGTAGTTGAAAGCCGCGTTCGCATCCTGCAGCACCATGATCAGGGAAGCCCGCTGCAGGGGGTAGCGGTCGATGAGCTCATCGGTGCGGGTAACCGTCTCGTCGGCCTCCACCGGGATGGGCTCCGGTACGCGGATGCGCTGCTCCACCGGGCAGGCCGCGACGCAGGCGCCGCAGCCGGTGCACTTGGCCAGGTCCACCGAGCGCGCTTTCTTGCGCACCTCAATCTTGAAGCGTCCCGCCTGGCCTTCGAACTTGTCCACCTCGGCGTAGGACAGCAGCTCGATGTTGTTGTGCCGGGCGGCTTCCACCAGCTTGGGGGACACGATGCACATGGAGCAGTCGTTGGTGGGGAAGGTCTTGTCCAGCATGGTCATCACCCCGCCGATCGAGGGGTTCTTCTCCACCAGGTAGACCTTGTAGCCGCTCTCGGCCAGGTCCAGCGAGCTCTGGATGCCGGCAATGCCCGCGCCGACCACCAGGACCGAGCCCAGGGGCTTGCCCTTCCCGTTGCCGCCCTCTGCAGCGGCGGGCCTGGTGGCCGGGCGGGGGCGCTTCGCGGCCGGCGCGGCCTTCCCGGACACCTTGGCTCTCTGGGCGCGTCCGGCGCCAGGCGCTCGCCTCGCCGCGGCCTTCGCGAGTGCTTTGGCCGGGCGGGCCGGCGCCCTGCTCTTCACGCTGGTCTTGGCCATGCCGCTCACCCCTTGACCGCGGCCAGCGTCTTGTCCACGTTGGCCTTCACCGTTTCGCTGTCCACCCCGCCTTCCCCGAGCAGCAGGTGGATGCAGTCCCGCCGGAACTCGTGCGCCGCGGTGCTGACCCGGTCGATCTTCTCGCGCAGGGTCGCGGGGGCGTAGCCCTCCTTCACCGCCAGGTCGCGCAGGGTGAACATGATGTCCGAGAAGTCCACGTCCTGGGGACAGTTGGCCGAGCAGGTGTAGCACTGGGAGCACAGCCAGATGGTCTTGGAGCTCAAGACCTGTTCGCGCATGCCCAGCAGGATCATGCGGATGATCCTGCGCGGGTTGTACTCGTGTTCCACGTGGAAGACCGGGCAGCCGGCGGTGCAGGTGCCGCAGGCGAAGCACTTCTTGAGGTTCTCACCGCCCGGGCGCGCGCTCAACTCGAATTTGAAGTTGGGATCCAGCTTCTTGCTGACAATGACCTTCTCCATTCTCGCTCCTTCGCTTAGTTCAAGACGGGACGGGGCAGCAGCCCCGCCTCCTCCACTATCTGCGGTACGAACTTTTCCCACTCGATGGCCATGAGGTGGATGCCGGCCACCCCCTCCACCTCGCGCAGGCGGCGGATCTGCTCCACGCAGATCTTGATGCCCTCGGCCGCCTTGTCCTTGGCCGCCTCCAGGCGCTGGATGTAGTAGTCCGGCACGCTCAGGCCGGCCACGCTGTCGCGCATGTACTTGGCCATGCCCGCGGACTTCAGGGGGGTCAGGCCGGCCAGGATGCTCACCTTCTGGTGCAGGCCGCGCGCGCGCACCTGGCGCATCCATTCCTCGAAGCGCTCCATGTCGTAGATGCACTGGGTCTGGATGAAGTCCACCCCGGCGGCGACCTTCTTGCCCAGGCGGATGGCCCGGAACTCCAGCGGGTCGCCGAAGGGGTTCTCCGCCGCCCCGATGTAGATGCGCGGCTCCATGACCGGCGCGGTCTTGGAGTTGCGGATTTCCTCGCCGCAGATGAACTTCTTGTCATCGCGCATGGTTTTCAGGGCGCCGATCAGCTGGATGGAGTCCAGGTCGTAGACGTTCTTGCAGCCGGAGTGGTTGCCGAAGCACTGGTGGTCGCCGCTCAGGCACAGGATGTTGCGTAGCCCCAGGGCATAGGCGCCCAGCACATCGCTCTGGATGGCGATGCGGTTGCGGTCGCGGCAGGTGATCTGGATCACCGGCTCCACGCCGGCCTTCAGGGCCAGCACCCCGGCGGCGATGGAGGACATGCGCACGATGGCCGTCTGGTTGTCGGTGATGTTCACCGCGTCCACCTTGCCCTTGAGGTAGCCGGCCTTGATGGCGATCACCTCCGTCTCCACGCTTTTGGGCGGCCCCAGCTCCGCGGTCACCGCGAAGTGCCCGGCGGCCAGGACCTTCTCGAGGTTCGATTCCGCTTTCATGACTCCAGCACCATGTCCTCCCTGACGATCTTGCCGGGGCCCCCGTCCCGGCCCGTGCTCCAGTCCCGTATCGGCTGGTTGTCTTCCAGCAGGTGCAGCAGCCCCAGGGTTTGCAGCCGGTCGTAGATGAGCTGCCAGCCGCACTGGATGTTCTTCTGGTCCACCTCGCACATCCCTTTCTGCGAGCCGCCGCAGGGCCCGTTCATCAGGCTCTTGGAACAGCGCGCCACTGGGCAGATCCCGCCGAAGCGGTCCAGCACGCAGTCGCCGCAGCCGGCGCAGCGCTCGCTCCACACGCCCTGCTGCTCGGTGGTGCCGTAGAAGCGGGTGTTCAGGCCAGGGAGCACCCGCTTGCCGGCGAACACCTCGCTGGCGAACTGCACGCCCACGCCGCAGGCCAGGGAGAGCACCGCGTCGGCGGCTTCCACCTTGTCCCGCACCGCATCGAAGAACTCCCGGTCACACTGCCGCTCGATGGTGTCCTCGACGATCTGCATGCGGATGCCCTTCTCCCGGTTGGCCAGGCGCAGGGTGGAGGCCAGGATGCCGGCCTCTTTCTCGCCGCCGGCCATGCAGACCGTGACGCAGGTGCCGCAGCCCAGCACCAGCAGGTTGGAGTGCCCCTGCACCATGGCCTGGATCTCGGCGAACGGTTTCTGGACAGCCGTGATCATACCTTGCCTCCTGTGGCGGCGGTGACGGCAGGCGCGCCGGCGGCTGGCAGCGCGGCCAGGCGCTCCTGCATGCCGCGCACGATCCCCGGGAGGCGATGCGCGTCCACCGACGAGACGAAATCCATGTGCACCCGCTCCTCGGCCAGGCCGGCCTCTTTCAACAGCTTGCGGGTGTACTGCAGGCGCTTGCGGGCGCGGGTGCTGCCGATCAGGAACTTGCAGTTGTCCACCGGGCAGCCCAGGACCAGCACCCCGGGGTGACCTTCCTCCAGGCACTTGAGCACCAGGCCGACCTCCGTCTTGCCCGTGCAGGGCAGGCGCACGAGCTCCAGCGCCTCCAGCACCGCCGGATCGCCCAGGGCCTCGACGGCCTTCAGGGCGGAGTTCTCGCAAGCGAAAGCGACGATCTTTTTTTCCATGTCACCTCACCTGGCTCAACACGGCCCCGTCCGACCAGGCCGGCAGCTCGATGGCCTTGGCCGGGCACTCCCCGGCGCAGATGCCGCACCTGCGGCAGGCCTCCGGGGCGCTGGCCGCGGCACCCTTGGCGTGGTCCACGTACATGGCCCCGTGCGGGCAGCTGCGCACGCAGGTCAGGCACAGGACGCACTTGTCCGCGTCCACCACCGGCTGGGCGAGCTCCACCTCCAGGACGCCCGGCGCGAGCAGCTGGTGCGCGGCCAGGGCTACGGCTCTGGCCTCGGCCCGCAGCTGCGGCAGGTGGAACTGCCCGCGGCAGGCCCCGGCCGCGTAGACCCCCGGGCGGTTGGTCTCGCCCGGGAACAGATGGATGTTGTTGGCCTGCATCTGCCCCAGCGCGTCGAGGCTCACCCCGAACAGGCGGGCCAACTCGGGATCCGCACCGCTGGCCACCCCGTAGGGGCTCACCCCGGCCAGCTCGCACTCCAGGCTCACCTGCTGCCCCAGGATCGCGTCCCGGTAGCCGATCGTTACCGCTTTTCCGGCGGCGCTCAGGGCCAGCTCCCCCTCGAACTTGACGATGTCCACGCCGGCCTCCCGGGCCCGGCCGTAGAGCTCCTCCAGCTCCATGGCCCCCACGCGGATGTCGCGGCAGAAGAGGTGCACCTGCAGCGTCTGTTCCTGCTGCAGCTTCAGGGCCAGCTCGAGCGCGCTCTGGCTAGAGGCCTTGGTCTCGTCGATACGCCAGTCCAGGACCACGGCCACGCAGCGCACGCCGCGGCGGCGGGGCAGACGCGCCACGGCCGCCTCCAGCTCAGCCATGGGCAGGACGGCCGCCCCGTTGAAGGGGGCGGTGCCGGCGGGGAGGTCCGCGGCGCCGGAGGCCAGCACCACCGCGCCGCAGCTCACCCGCTTGTCTCCCCGCGGGGTGCGCACACTCACCGTGAAGCCCCCCACCTGCCCCTCGACGCGCCGCACCCGGCTTGCGGCCAGCAGGGTGGCGCCCTTCAGCTCGAATGCCCCGCGCAGGACCCCGGCGCCCTCCGCTCGTTCCACGAGGGTGACCGGGTGTCCGAGCGCGCTCAGGGCGGCCGCCGCCTCCAGGCCCGCGGCGCCGCCGCCCACCACCAGCACGCCCGCCTCCAGGGCCAGGCGCCGGTGATCGACGCGCGGAGTCTCGGCCAGGGCGGCCAGGCCTTTTTCGATGGCCCGGACGGCGGAGGCCGCGCGGCTGCGCGAGGCCAGCGCCGGAGCCAGGTCCACGCCCGCCACCGCGCTGGCGGGCAGCCTGGCCCGCCGGGCCAGATCCTGCAGCAGCTCGCAGCCGCCCGCCGGGGCGATCCCGGCCAGCAGCACCTTGGCGAAGCCGCGCCTGGTTATTTTAGCCGCCAGCGCGGCGAGCTGCCACGGGGAGCCGAATGCCTCCTCGACCAGCAGGCCCGGCCCCAGCCGGGCCGCGATGCGCTCGCGCTCTTTGGCGGTGAAGCGGCCGCCGTCGGCCAGCACCACGCCGATGAGGTTCCCGGTCTTGCTCATGCGCTCCTCCCGGCCATCGCCAGCGCCGTCGCCCGCGCCGAGGCCATGCTGTCGGGGATGCTCTGCGGCTCCAGGCAGGTGCCGCAGGCCCAGACCTGCGCGGCGGGGGTCCCGGATGCCAGGAAGCCGTGCGCGTTGAGCGGCAGCCCGAGCATCCCGGCCAGGCGCGAGGTCTGCGGTTCGGGAGTCATTCCCACGGACAGGATCACCCGGTCGTGCTCGACCACCGTCTCCCGGCCGTCCGGGCTCTCGATGAAGAGCTCCAGCCGGCCGGAAGAACTCTGCTCCACGCGGAAGGGAATCCCCCGGATAAAGCGCACGCCGGAAGCCTGGAGCTCGGCGCGCAGCGGCGTGAAGGCCTTGTCGAAGTTCTGTAGATCTATGTAGTAGATGGAAATATCCGCCTTGGGGTCGCGGTGCTTGGCGAGGCGCGCCAGGCGCAGCGCGTAGGCGCAGCAGACGGCGGAGCAGTAGTTGTTGCCTTCCTTGGGGTCGCGGGAGCCCACGCACTGGACGAAGGCCACGCTGGGCCCGCCCAGGGACTCCTCGCGGGTGAGCAACTCCTCGGCCTCGGCGCCCGTCAGCACGCCGGGGAAGCGGCCGTAGCCCAGGCGGATCTTGCGGGCGGCGTCGTAGGGCCGGTGCCCGGTGGCCACCAGCACCGCGTCCGCCTTCAGGGAGAGGGAGCTTTCCGCGGGGCCGGCGGTGATCGCCCCGGCGGAACAGGCCTGGAGGCAGCGATCGCATTCCTTGCCCTGGTGCAGCCGGCAGCGCGCGAAGTCCACGGCGTATTGGACCAGCTCCGCCTTCTGGAACCGCGCGATGGCGCCCTGCGGGCAGGCCTTTACGCAGGCGCCGCAGTCCACGCAGCGGCCCGGGTCGATGCCGGGGTTGGAGCGCGTGGCCCGCACGGCGAAGCTGCCATTGTGCCGGATGGCCTGCACCGCGGAGCCGGCGATGATGCGCACGCGCTCCTGCCGGGCCGTGCGGGCGAGCTGGCTGGCGGCCACGCACACCCCGCAGCGGCTGCAGGAGTCCGTGGCCTTGCAGCAGTATTCGAGCAGCTTGCCGCCGAAGCGGTTGGCCTGCTCGAGGATGGTGACCTCGTGGCCGAGCCCGGCCAGCTCGCCGCCGGCCGTGCAGCCGCTGATCCCACCCCCCAGTACAAGGTATCTGCTCATGTACCTCCGCCTTCAGGGCGCCATTATAGCCGAGGAAAAAGGGAAAAATTGGTAATTTGGTCTATTTTTTTTGGAAAATTATACGGATTTTGACAGATTTGGTCAACTACGTGGCCGCCCGTTCTCAAATCCTGCGCGTCCTCAGATCCTGCCGGCGCGGACCGCGGAGATGTAGCTCATGCCGAACTGGTCCTCGCCGAGGAGGAAGGCGCGCGTCAGCTGGAACGGCACGGAGCTCTCGTCCAGCTTTCCCAGCGCGGAGTCGTTGATCTGCAGCGGGTCCACGATGCCGCCGTCCAGGCCGCGCTGCACGCCCAGTTTCGTGAACACCCGGTTGATCAGCTTGCGGTTGGGCATGCCGTAGGAGATGTTGCTGAGGCCGGGGGCGAAGTGGATGGCCGCGCCGTACTTTTTCCGCAGCTCCTCCACGCTGTCCAGGATCAGGCGCCCGTTGCCCGGATCCACCGACACGGGAAACACCAGGGGATCCAGGTAGATGTCCCCCGCGCTCAGGCCCTCTTTGGTCAGGAGAGCCATGAGGCGTTCGACGTTGGCCACCCGCTCTTCCCTGCTGGTGGGCATGGCGGCTTCCCCGCCGGCGGCAGCGATGACCGCCGCCTTGGCCGCCCCCGCGGCACGCACGGCCTCCTTGCGCTCCAGCGACACGGAGTTCACCAGGGGTTTGCCCTTGGACCGGCCGCAGGCATCCAGGCCGGCTTCCAGGATGTCCACGTTGGAGGAGTCGATGCTCAGCGGCACGGAGGCGACCTGCTGCAGCACCTTCGCCGCCCACTGCACCACCTTCCGGCGCTCCTCGACTTCGGTGCTGAACTCGTCCACGTTCAGGTCCAGGAAGTGCGCGCCGTGCGCCTCCTGGACGCGCACCATATGGTGCAGGTATTCCACGCCCGCCTTCTGCCCCGCGGCGTCCCCGTACAGTCCCTGCCAGATGCCGACGGCGGCGTGCTTGAGCTTGCCGGCGGCCCAGTCGCCGGAGTCCTGGAAGGCCTTGGGCACGGGCAGACGCTTCTGCGCGCCCCCGTCCTTGTACACGATGGCCCAGCCCTTGCCGGGTGATTCCTTGACGAACTCGCCGCCGACCTTGTAGATGCGCGTGCAGTGGATGTTTTCGCCTACCGCGATGAACTTGCCCTTTGCCATGCCGCCGATGTTAGCAGGGTTGGCTGATTTTAGCAAGATAAAAGCTTGCGCGCTCCGCCGGGAAAGGACAGAATGAGGGAACATCAACGGAAGCGGAGGATGCAAGGCATGGCAGCGCAGGTCATCGACGGGAACAAGATCGCGGCCCAGATCCGCGGCGAGCTGGAGCAGGAAATCAGGGGCCTAATCGCAAAGCACGGGGTCACCCCGGGGCTGGCGGTAGTCCTGGTGGGGGAGAATCCCGCCTCGCAGCAGTACGTGAAGAACAAAAACAAGGCCGCCCACGAAATCGGGGTCTACTCGGAGCAGCACAACCTGGCCAAGGACACCCCGGAGGCAGAGCTCCTCGCCCTGGTCGGAAAGCTCAACGCCGACCCGAAGATCGACGGGATCCTGGTGCAGTTGCCGCTGCCGAAGCACATCGACGAGAAGAAGGTGCTCAACCTCATCGACCCGAACAAGGACGTGGACGGCTTCCACCCCATGAACCTGGGGCGGATGATGGTGGGCGACCCGGGTTTCCTGCCGTGCACGCCCCACGGGGTGGTGAAGATGCTGGCCTACTCCGGCTTCAAGCCGGCCGGCAAGCACGTAGTGGTGGTGGGGCGCTCCAACATCGTGGGCAAGCCCGTGGCCAACATGCTGCTGCAGAAGGCCGAGAACGCCGACGCCACGGTCACCGTCTGTCACTCCCGCACTCCGGACCTGCCGGCCGTGACCCGGCAGGCGGACATCCTGATCGCGGCCATCGGCAAGCCGGAGTTCATCACCGCCGACATGGTGAAGCCCGGGGCGGTGGTCATCGACGTGGGGGTGAATCGGGTGGAGGACCCCGGGAGCCCCAAGGGCTTTCGCTGGGTGGGGGACGTCAAGTTCGACGAGGTGGCCGCCAAGGCTGCGGCCATCAGCCCCGTGCCGGGGGGGGTGGGGCCCATGACCATCACCATGCTGCTGTACAACACCGTGCAGTCCGCCAGGCGCCGGGCGTCGAAGTAGCCCTGCGGGCCGGTGTCTCAGATGCTTGATTCTTGGGCGTTACATGTCTACAGTCAAACTGTGACATTCGCCCAATTCGCACAAGCGTACCCGCCGAGGAAACCAGACAGGGCTCCCGCGAACGATGATGAGTGTCGGCTGTTGAGTTCCAAGGACGGTGTACAGCTACTGGCTGCGCCACCCATGACGATAGACGAACGGCATGTACCGCGCAGAAAAGGGGATCCCGGCTGCCACCTTTGGGTCATCATCTCCGCGGACTGTCCCTTCATCCTTGAGCGCGCGGTCGTAACACCCTCGCTTCAGTCGGGAAGCGTGAAACACTCCAACCTCACTGGTGGAGGCCCTGCGTCCTGCGGCGGCGAGATCTGGTTTGATCCCGCGGATGAGTCGCTGACCTATGTCAACGGGTGTTCTGGACGCTACGGACCGTGTACTACGCGGGAGCTAGAAGATGCCGTCGACGCTATTCGTTTTCTCGGGTATCAGGCGGAGTCCTTTGGCTGGGATGACCAGGCGAACAAGCCAGCGATGGTCTTGAGGAAATGAGACGATGAAACCAGATGAATTCGCTCGAGCACTCGCCAAGGCAGAGTCAGACGAAGAGGCGGCCAATCTCGCCAAAAAATCAGATCGTATGTTTGTCCGCAGCCTGGATCAGCTGGCTGAGGACAGCCCTGCCGCAAGGGGCCGTAGACTGACGGCCTTCGAAGCCGTGGTCGCTTATGGAAGAGATGTTCTTCTTGAGGCTATGGCCGAGGGCGCAGCTCTCCTTTGCGAATCGCCCGCGGCCGCGGGGCAGGTTCTTCGAGAACGGCGAGAACTGCTCAGCCTTTCTCCTGGCCAGGCTGCTGCGCGTGCGAACGTGCAGGTGCGCGTGGTCGAGGAGGCCGAGAAGTCTAGAAGACTACCTATTCGGGACTACGAAAGAATAGCTCGCGTGCTAGGTTTGGACGAACGGTATGTTTCGGTGAGGGCGGAGCCGGATGTCGCCAATCGGGAGCTTGCGGTTCGCTTGCGTCGGATTGGAGACGATTACCCCAGGATGACCGCTCTGGCAGTGTCTGCAATTGCTGAGGCGGCATGGGTCGCGCTCACGCAGATCCGACTGGAAGAACAGCTTGGCCTCGGTCCACCTCATACAGGGATCGAACCTTCGTCCAACTACGGTTCCCCTGGGTATCCTGCGTATAAGCACGGCTACTTCCTGGCAAATGATGCCCGCGAACGCTTGGGGCTGGGAACGGGTCCCTTGCCGAGGTACTTACGCGAGCTTTGCGAGGACGTACTCGGCATCCCCCTGATCCAAGCGGAGCTCGGAGAGCATATCGCGGGTGTTACAGTGCAGGTCGGCGGACGGCGGGCGATTTTGGTAAATGTCACAGGACGCAACCGGCACGTCTACGTTCGCCGGTCGACGATTGCCCACGAATTGGGGCACCTTCTCTATGACATCGAGGCGGAACTGCGCGAATTGCAAGTCGATGATTACGACGAACTGGAGAAGCTGGCCGAGCAGCTGCCAGACCGCGTGGAGCAGCGCGCAAATGCCTTCGCTATCGAGTTCATCGCTCCGCAGAAAGCCGCCGTCGAATGCTACGAAAAAACTGGAGCAGACCCCGTCGGCGCCGTGATGGACACATTCGGCATCAGCTATACTGCCGCGCGCTATCAGCTGTGGAACGGACTGGATCGAAGATTAGGCCTTGAAGAGTTGATCAGCGAACGACGAAAGCCGGATCTCTCCTTCGAGAGCGGCGAAGCCTACACGGCGGACTACCACCCGATTCAGGGAATACCTGTTCCGCGTGCCGGACGGTTTAGTGCGGTCGTGTTGCATGCTGCTGAAAACAAACGCGTGTCCTGGCAGACCGCCGCCGACTACCTTGACTGCAAGGAAGCTCAGTTGCGCGTGGCCTCCAAAGGCATACGCGAACTCTTCCCGACGGTCTTCCGGCGACCAAGATAGATCGGCCGGCACGATTCGACGGAGCTCCCGGCCAGCGCTGACCCTTGGCAAACACCGCTGCTTCAGTGTGGACGGCGGGGATCGGCCTCTTTCCGGGCGGCCGATTCGACTCAGGGATTGGCAGAAGCGCAGCAAGGCCCCCAGAAGGACAAGGCTTTGTGCAAGCGCTACGGTACCACCGACTCCGGTCGCTCAGACCGCGGTCTGGGAGCCCGGGGAGCTAGTTTTCATACTGCTGTCAACGGCGTACGGTTTCGTCGAGGGTCGGCGCACCGCCTATCTCCGGCCGTCGCAGGAAAAAGACCACCCGTCGGTGGTCGAGCCTCCGCTCCAAAGGCCGACCGCGTGTGCCTACCGGTCGAACAGCTTCGCAAACTCCCGGCGGGGGCGCTTCTTCCAGTCGCCCTGGTGGTAAACCGCGCTGGCGATGAGGGGCAGAACGGTCGTGGCCTCGGCGAACACCATCTGCTCGTGCGCCGTGTCCACCTTGCCCCAGGAGCTGGCCTCCTTGAGCGTGGAGCTGGAGCAGGCCCCGTCGCGCACGTCGGCAACGGTGATCTGCACCGCGTACTTGTGCATGGGCACCTCCTGGCCCAGCACCTCGGCGCAGACCACGGTGTCCTGGGCGAAGTTTTTCGGCACCCCGCCGCCGATCATGAACAGGCCGGTGGTGTGGGCCTTGATCTTGAGCTGCGTGAGCTCGCGGAGGTCGCGCACCGAGTCGATGGCTACGTGGGCCTGGGGGCGTTCGCTTTGGTGCAGCACCAGCCCGAAGCCGGCGCTGGAGTCGGAAAAGGCCGGGCAGAAGACCGGCACCCCCAGCTCGTAGGCGGTCTGGACCAGGCTGCCCTTCTTCTGCGCGTGGCCGGAAGCCAGGTACCTGCCCATCTCCCGGATGAAGCCCCGGGAGGAGTACACCCCGGAGCCCAGGCCGTCGGCGATATCCTTGATCGCCCGGTCGCAGGCCTGCAGCTCCTCCTCGTCGATGTAGGTGTCGTAGATGCGGTCGATGTAGTTCCTGCGCAGCTCCCGGTCGTCGACGTGGGGGGTGCCCTGGTAGTGCCGGAAGCCCAGGGCTTCGAAGAAGTCCATGTCCACGACCGCCGCCCCCGTGGCCACCACCGCGTCGGCCAGGTTGAAGCGCAGCATGTCCGCGAACAGGGCCAGGCAGCCCGCCGCCCCGGCGGAGCCGGCGATGGTCAGGATGATGCTGCACTCCGGGTCGCGGATCATGGCGGACAGCACCTCCGCGGCGCGGGCCGCCTCCCTGGCGCTGAAGGACATGGCGCCCATGGCCTGGAGGATCGGCCTGGCGTCGAAGGAGGTGATGTCCACGTGCTCCACCGTGCTCGTGAGGGATTGCTTCTTGCTCATGGCGTTTCTCTTTGGAAGCGGTAGGCCAGCAGCTTGTAGACCAGCTTGGCCGCCAGGAAATCCGGCGCCCGGTTGGCCGACGGGGCGAGCTCCACCACGTCGAAGCCCACCAGCTCCCGTTCGCGGCAGAGGCGGGCGGCCAGCGCCAGGACCTGGTACCAGCCCAGGCCCCCGGGCTCCGGGGTGCCCGTGGAAGGCATGATCGCGGGGTCCAGGGCGTCCAGGTCCACGGTCAGGTAGACCCGGGGGCCCAGGCGGCGCACCACCTCCCGCTCCCACCCCCGGCGGCCGGCCAGCTGCTGGGCGAAGAACACGCGCCGGGGGTCCAGGCCCTTTTTTTCCGCGGCGTCCATGGAGCGGATGCCCACCTGCACGATGGGGGCCAGCTCCCGCACCCGGGCCATCACGCAGGCGTGGTTGAACCGGCTGCCCTCGTATTCCTCGCGCAGGTCGGCGTGCGCGTCCAGCTGCAGCACGCAGATCCCCTTGTAGCGGGCGGCCGCGGCGCGCACGGCCCCCACGGTGACCGAGTGCTCCCCGCCGAGCACTACCGGGAAGCGTCCGGCACGATAGTGGGCGGTGACCCGCTCCTCCACGGCCCGGACCATTCCCTCCGGGGAGGAGGCTTCGGTGACCGGCTCGTCGGTGAGGATGCCGTGACGGTAGGGCTCGCTGGAGGTCTCGAGGTCGTAGAGCTCCAGGTGAGAGGAGGCCTCCATGATCGCCTCAGGGCCGCGGTCCGCCCCCTTCAGCCAGGTGCTCGTGCCGTCATACGGGACCGGGACGACCGTGATGCGGGCGCGGTCAGGATCGCGGTAAGCCTCCGGCAGGTCGCCGAAGCCGCTCATGAGGGCAGAAACACGCCCCCAGACTCCAGCACGGGCCACAGGTAGCTGGTGAAGCACAGGCTGACCAGGGCCGTGCCGAAGCGCTTTTCGGGCACGAAGCTGCGCAGGAGCAGGCGCCTTCCCTCCAGCTCGTAGTCTTGCGTGTAGCCGTTGGTGTACAGCTCCTGGAGGCTTTCCTCCAGCTGGCTCTCCGCCTCAGGCTCGGCGAGCGAGCCGTTGTACTCGCACACCAGCCCGCCGTACCTGTCTCCCGTACATTTGTCGAATAACCAGCCCCAGATGATGCCGGCGGTCGCCCGGGTGCCCGCCTTGGCGGTGGCGGCGGCCATGATGGTCTCCATGACCGAACCGTGGGTGAGCCGTTGGGGCTTGGCGGTTTCGTTGGCTACGGCGGGAAGGATGGAGGAATAGGTCATGATGTTGCACATCTCTATCCCCGCATCCCGCAAGGCCAGGTGGTAGGAACCGGCGTGGACCGTGATGTCGCTCTGGCCGGTCCCCTCGGTTACGAAAAAATCTTTTGGAATTCTGTTTCCAAGAAGAATGCCTTCGGAAACAGGCTCCGGCAGAACCCGGCTCCTGCTCCCCGGGAGAATGAGGGTATTCTTCATTTCTTTCCGCTAGGAACCTCCTGTGTCTATTTTGGATTTCATAAAAGTTGCGAACAATATAGCTATTTCACCTTCATTGTCAACAGAAATCTCGGAATCTTTAAGGATTTTTGCGCGAGCCGCTGAACGGTTGGATGGGGTAGGAAGCCCGCGCGGCCGTGCCCCGCCGCCGGCGAGGTCCCCGGCCGCTTGTTGGAGGAGGAGTGCTAAAGCACCGCCGCCGGCCGCAATGCTGCGATCGAAGAGGGGAACGGCCGCGGCGGCGCCGAAGCGATGGAATGGCTTTTCCAACTCAGAAAATCCTCCTCGCTCGCAGGCCCGCTTCCGGCTTGACCGATCCGGGTCAAGCGCAAGTTAATCGGAAATATAAACCACGCGCCCCGGCAATGCAATACAATTCCCGGGGTTATTTTTCGCGCCGGAGTACCGGGCTTCGCGCTCAACCCAGGGGGACCCCCAGCTTGCCGAGCTGCTCCTTCAGCCCGTCGTACAGCCGGCGGTGCTCCGGGGTGGGGGTGAGCGACTCCACGTCGTACAGCCGCTCGAAGGCCTCGCCCTTGGGGGCCTTCTCCAGATCGATGTTGTCCTTGTACAGCTCGTACAGCCGGGCCACGATCTCCGCGGCCCGGGCGCGCGTGAGGCGCGAGGCGGCGTGGGCCACTTCGGCGAACAGCCGCCCCATGAGGGGGCTGACGTTGTTGAAGCCCAGCGGCTCGGCGGGCCGGGGCCCGCTTACGTTGGAGCCGCTCGGCACGGAAGCCAGGGCCAGGGCCGAGAACTCGTGGGCGTACTGGGCCGAGCCCGGCCGTCCCGAGGTGGTGTGGCTGGTGGTGGCCACGATGTGGCTGCCCCGGGCCACCGCCTGGTTGGCCAGGCTGGACAGGAACAGGGAGTGCATGTTGGTCTGTTGCTTAAACTTGAGGTGCTGCGGGCCGATGTGCACGATTTCTCCGCCCAGCAGGACCGCCGCGATGAAGGAGGCGGCGGCCGCGATGGCCGTGCCCGCCGGCCCCCCGCCGTAGCCGCCGACAAGGGGGGTGAAGGCCAGGTAAATCGGGCAGCCGTAGGCCTGGTAGTAGGCCAGGCGGGTCAGGCTCACGTCGTCCACCTGCAGCTCCGAGATCATCACCATGGCCCGCGGGTCGCTCGCCCTCAGGCCCCAGGCCTCGTTGGTGCAGGCGATCTCGTTCAGGGCCATGACCGCGTGCCCCACGATCGCCAGGCCGGGCCGGCCGGCGCGGCGGACCGCCTCCCGCGCCCACTGCCCGTACAAAATCGCGGCGCGGCTCGCCAACCCCGAGGTCGGGCGGAACACCAGCCCGTCCAGCTTCTTGAGGTAGCCCGGGAAGAACAGGGCGTCGATGAGGCGCTCCTGGGCGAAGGCCTCGTTGAGCTTCACGAACATCTCCTCCGAGGTGTCCGCGTTGAACGGTCCGGAAAACACGAACGGGGCGCGCGGGTCCTCCACCCCGCGGTGGTGCGCGGTGGTGGTTTCCTTGCCCTGGCCCATCTGGACGCGATCCGGGACGAAGCGTAGGGCCTCCTCGATTTCCGTGGAGGAGAACTCGATTACCCGGCTGGAGTTCATGCTGAACAGCCCCGTGGCCAGGAGCAGCCTCTTTCCCGCCTGCCAGCAGCGGTCGGCGAGGGCATCGTCCAGGTTGACCAGGGTCTTGCCGTCCCAGCGCACCTCCAGCTCCTTCTCCAGCTTGAGCACGCCAGCCGAGACGCGCTTCAGGAGGAAGTCGTTGGCCTGCATGAGGGGGCCGGTCTCGGCCCGTCTGGCGATCTCCTTGAAGTTCACTTCGCCCACCTCCGCCGGTTGGCCTCCAGCATCTGCACCGCCTCGTAGGCCCCGCGGGCGTAGCCGTCCGCGCCGATCTGGGCGGCCCAGGCCTGGGTGACCGGGGCGCCGCCCACGGCCACGAAAAACTTCTCCTTCAGGCCCTTGCCGCGTAGCAGCTCCAGCACGTCGCGCTGGTAGAGCATGGTGGTGGACAGCAGCGCCGACAAACCGATCACGTCGGCCTTCTGGGCGGCCGCCGCTTCGAGGAAGCGCCCGGAGTGCACCTCCACGCCCAGGTCGTGCACTTCGTAGCCGTTGGCCGAGAGCAGGGCCGCCACCACGGTCTTGCCGATGTCGTGAATGTCCCCCTCCACCGTGCCGATCACCACCACGCCTTTGCTGGTCAATTTCCCGCCGGAGGCCCGGATGGCCTCGCCCAGCACGGCCATGCCGGCCTTCATGGCCTCGGCGCCCAGCATGAGCTGGGGCAGGAAGACCTCCATCCGGTCGAAGGCCTCGCCCAGCTCACGGATCGGCGTGGCGAAGCCCTTCTCCACCGCCTCCAGGAGGTTCACCCCGGAGGCCACCGCTTCCCTGGCCGCGGCCGTCGCCTCCTCCGCGTCGTAGTTCTCGATGCTCGCCCGCATTTTCGCCTGAATCTGTTCCGCGTTACCCATTCACGTTCTCCTTCTTATAGCAGGCTCAACCGCGTCCCGACGCCTTTTTGCTCGGCCAGGCGGTACACCCGGTAGGAAAGGCAGATGTCCTCGATGGCCATGCCGATGGGGGAGAAGAACACGCGCTGCCGCACGTCCGTTCGCCCCGGCTGCTCGCCGCAGAGAATCGCCCCCAGCTCCAGCACGCGTTCCCGCTGGAGCAGGCCCTGCTTGATCATCAGGGCGATCACGGGCGTCTCCCGGTGCAGCACGTGCTCCAGGCCGTCCACCACCACCAGGTCCGAGCGGCTCACCACCTCGAACTCCTCCTCCTGGTAGGAGCCCACGGCCGAGAAGAAGCTTCCGGGCTTCATCCAGGCGTTCTTGACGATGGGCTCGTCGGCCACGGTTACCGTCACCACCACGTCGGCGTCCCGCACCGCCGCCTCGGCGGACTCCACGGCCCGAACAGCCAGGCCGTACCGGGCGCGGGCCTCCTGGGCGAAGGCCTCGGCCGCCTCGCGGCGCACATCGAAGGCCCGTACCTCCCGCAATCCCGGCAGGACGGCCACGAGCGCCTCCAGCTGGGTGCGGGCCTGCACCCCCGCGCCGATCATGGCCACGCTGGCGGAGTCCGGCCGGGCCAAGGCCCTGGCGCCCACGCCGGTGACCGCGCCGGTGCGCAGGGCGCTCAGGAGGGTGCAGTCCATCACAGCCAGGGGCAGGCCCTTGTCCGCGTCGTTCAGGATGGTGAGCCCCGTGGCCCGCGGCAGCCCGAAGCGCGCCGGGTTGCCCGGGAAGCCGGCGATCCACTTGATGCCGAAGGCGTGGTAGTCGCCCCCGACGTAGCCGGGCATGGCGTTGCCGCGCCCGCGCTGGCGCTCGTCCATGTCCAGCACGGTCTTGTGCGGCAGGATCACCTCGCCGCGGTGGTGCAGCCGGAAGGCCTCCTCCACGGCCTGCAGGGCCGTGGACATGTCCACGCCGGTGGCCCGGACGTCCTTCTGGCTCAGGTACAGGAAGCTGATGTCGCTTGTTTTCTCCGCCATGTCAACCTCGTTTCGCTTCGCGGGCCTCGACCTCGCGGACGATGCGCTCCAGCTCCGCCTCGGCGGCGGGGGGCAAGGGGTCCGGGGAGTGCTCGGCCAGGATTTTCTCGACGGTCTCGTGCGCCTTGTCGGCCATGCTCCTGCCGCCGCTCTCCTGCCATTTCTCCCGTGTCTGGCGGTCGGCCAGGCGCGGCAGGAAGTGCTCGCCGGCCAGGAACTGCATGGTGTGGCGCTGTTTCAGGAAGTGCCCGCCCGGCCCCACCTGGTTCACCACGTCCACGGCCAGGGTGGCCTCCTCGACCCGGACCCCTTCCAGGATGCGGTAGACCGCGGCGGCGATTTCGTCGTCCAGCACCAACCCCTCCTTGCTGACCGTCAGGGCCCCCTCCATGGTTCCGGGGTAGAAGATCTTGTTCACCCCCCCCAGCGCGGCCATGGCCAGGATCAGGGTCTTCTCGTAGCCGGCTTGAAAGTCCAGGGTCTTGGAGTCGGTGGCCGAGGCGGTGCCCCGGCAGGGGATGCCGTAGAAGTGGGCCAACTGGGCGCTGGCCGCGTTGATCAGCCCCATCTCCGCCGCGCCGATGGCGATGCGCCCCACGCGCATGTCCATGATCGAGCCGCAGGTGCCGTACCACACGGGGTTGCCGGGGTTGGCCAGCTGGATGATGGCGATGCCGCTGGCCACGTCCGCGGTCTGCTGGGCCAGCAGGCCCGCCAGGGTCACCGGCGAGGTGGCGCCGGCCTGGGGCTCGCTCGCCACGTCGATGGGCAGACCCCACTTCGCGAACTCCAGGGCGCCCTCCATCTGGTCGCGGTCGTGGTGCAGCGGGGCCACCGGGTTGTCGGTGGTGAAGGTGTAGGCTTTTTTCTTCAGCTCCGACTCGCCGCCGGCGATCACGGCCACCATGCGCAGGCAGTCCTCGGCCATGACCCGCTCCCGCGAGGTGGCCTTGACCGGCTTGGAGGAGTTGCGCACCGATTCCAGGTAGCCGTACACGTGCGTGGCCCGGATGGGCACCCCGTCGATCTGCGGCATGATGGCGCCGGAGTGCAGCAGGTGGTAACTGGGCAGAGCGTCGGCCAGCTTCACCAGCTCGCCCACGTCCCGCAGGGTCGTGCGGTGGGTCTTGCCGGTTCCGTACTCATAGCAGTTGAGACGCCCGATCATCGGCTCGTAGTGCAGGTCCCGGGTGGTAACGCGCACGTCGTGCTTGGGGTTGCGGGCGTACACCGTGAACTCCGCGGGCGCCTTCTTCAGGGCCGTCTCGACCAGGTCGGCGGGGAGGCGGCAGATCAGGCTCGCTTCGTCCACGGCCGCCCCCGCCTTCCGCAGCAGCTCGCGGGCGGCCGGGGCCTTCACCAGGACGCCGGTCTTCCAGAGAATATCCAGGGCCGCGTGGTGGATGAGCTGGACCTGCTCGTCGGACAGCACACGAAGCCGGGGCGTGAAGGTCATAGGAGGCTCCTTGCGGAAACGCTTCAGGAATTGGGCCCCATAGTAGGGGCATTTCCGGAATTCTGCAATATGCGGTGTCTCACCCGCGATGGCTGCCGGCAGCATCCCGGCGCAGGCGGAGTAGGGCTCAGGCTGACGCGGCGGCTCCCTGGCGGAGGTACAGCTCGGCGGCGCGCTTGCGGCCCGCCGCGGTGAGGAACCTCTCCCGGATCAGGGCGTCCAGCTCGGCCCGTGAATGGTTCGCGGCCGACTCCCGAAGGTTCACCAGGCAGTCCGCGTCGTAGAGCACCCGGAAGTTCGCCGTTTCCTCCGCCCGCGGGCTGTGGTGGTGGCCGATGATGTCGCACACCTCGTCGATGTCGCGCAGCTGGAAACCCAGCCGCAGAAGCAACGCCCGGGCGAGCGGCGGGCCCTCCTGCTCCTGGTAGCGGGGCTCAGCGCTGCCGTACTTCTCCTCGGCCGTCGGGATGCCGATGTCGTGCAGGAGCGCCGCGGGCACGATGATGTGGCAGTCCGCCGCTTCGCTCCCCATCAGCCCCTCGGCCTCAACCAGCACCGCGCCGGCGTGCTCGATGCGGCGGCGGTCCTGCCCGAAGTGCTCCTCCAGGGCCGCCAACAGCTGCTGCTTCACCCCCACGGTCTTGTTCCGCGCCCAGCTTTCGTAGGTGGCTTCCCCGACGCATTCCTTGCCCATCTTGCACCACTCCAGACAGCTCATCCCGCCGGGGCGCAGCACCACCTTCCGGCAGCTCGGGCAGATCCGCTTGAGCTCATCGGTCCAGATCTCCACTTCCGTGCCGCAGTTGGGACAGGGGAACAGCTCGGGGGCCGGCTGGCGCAGGAGCTTGGAACCGGGGCAGAAGGCGTGGTCCATGGCCCGCCGCCTAGCGCTTGCGGATGGCCGCGATCCACTCCTCGGGGCCTTCCTTCTCGTAGCTCCACTCGAAGTGCCCACGCTGGGTGGCCTGGAACAGGTAGTACAGCGGCCTGGGCTCCCGGTCGTTGGTGAGGCGCAGCACGCCACCGGCGGGCAGCTGCCTCCAGGCGGACATGATCCGCCCCTGGCGCTGCAGAAGAGGGACGGAGCGCATGTCCAGCTCCACCGCCCGGGGCTCGGCCTGCCCCTCGGCAGCGAAGCGGCAGTAGCCCATCCTGTCGCACTCCTGTTTCACCTGCTCCCACTCCTCCCGATCGAACACCTGCAGAGCCATCTGGTAGAGGATGTTGTCTTCTTTAAGAATGTGGCTGGCCAGCTCGCGGTTCAAGTATTCGCCCAGCTCCACGACCTCGCGTCGCCAGTCGACGAAGACTGAGTCTGAGGACTGGCGCGCCGCTTCGGCAAGTAGCGCAAGGCGCACTTTGCGCCCGCGGAGCTCCACGTGGTCCGCCTTCATGATCGCCTGCGGCTCCTGGATTCCGTGTTTTTCCAGATGGAGGAAGATGACCTCTTCTGCCCGCTGGTGGTGGCTCTCGGCCGCCAGCAGGATCCGGGTCACTTCGGGAAGGAGCGCCACCTCCTCCCGGGCACCGGCGAAGGAGTCCTGCCCCCGGAGGCGCTCTACCAGGGAGCCCAGAGTGTCCAGGTTGTCCAGGATGACCCGATGCTCATCCATCAAGGTGTGCACCGGGTGCGGACTCGCCACTTCGATGCGCCGGGCGGCCAGGCTATCCCGCAGGACTTCCAGGTGAATATCGCGCAGGTGGGAGCGGATTTCCCCCTGGGTGATGCCCTCCCGGATCAACTCCTGCTCCAGGATGCCGAGCGTGGGGGCGTCCAGCACCTTCAGCAGCCCGCGCGCCTGTTCTCGGCCTGCGGGGCTGAGCCGCTCCTGCTTCAGCATGCGCACAAGCTCCTTCAGCTGCTCCCGCTTTTCGGCCGGCTGCGCGGTGCGGGTAAGCTCCAGGGACCACTCCTCGGGTCCCTCCTTCAGGTAGGCGATGTGAAACTCGCCTCCGAACTTGAGGGTGTAGACCAGGGGCAGGGGGTTGAACTCCAGGGTCACCTGAACGCTCTGTCCCGTGCCCAGCTCATCCAGCGCGCCGAAAAGCCGCTGCTCGCGTTCCTCGCTGGACAGGCCCTTCAGGTCGATCGTCTTCAACGCGGTCATACTTCGCCTCCTTCAGCCCTCAGGCCGTCACCTTGAGCCAGGAGTGCTCGCGGCGGTTCTCCGCGATTTCCCGGGCAAGCTCGGCAATCGTGGTGCCCTGCAGCACCTCGGCCATCTTCTCGCGCGCCGAGTCGAAGGCCTTGCGCACGGGACAGCTCAAAGCCAGCTCGCAGTTCCGGCGCAGGTGCAGGCAGCCGTACAGGGGCAGGGAGCCTTCTACCGCCTCCACGACGTCGCGCAGGGTGAGCTCCTCCGCCGGCCGGGCCAGGCGGTAGCCGCCCCCCGCGCCGCGCCGGCCCGTGACCAGCCGGCTCCTGGTCAGCATCTGAAAGATCTTGCGCATGTACTCCTTGGGGACCTTGATCCCCGAGGCGATGTCGCCCAGGAGCACGGCTTTTTCGCCGCCGGTGCGAGCCAGGAAGATCAGGCCGTGGATGGCGTACTCGATGCTGACGGAAAACTGCATGTTCTCTCCCCCGTCCCCGATTGAATTGGATAAAGAAGATCTTTAATATCCACAATACAGCAACAAGGGGCGACCTGTCAAGCCCTTTGCGGTGACCTGCCTGCGGTGCGCTGGAGCCGATCAGCCTTGCCCTTCGAGAATCCTGACGCGCGAAAGAGGGGGCACCGCAGCGCGGCCGTCTTCCACGGGAACCCGGGCGTCCCCGATGCGGACCTGCGGCGCGGTGAAGCCGCGCAGGTCCAGGCTCGCGGTGTCATAGGGCCAGGGGTACTCGCCCTCGCACGTCCAGTCGAGCGTATAGCCGCCCGGCGCCGGCTCCAGGCTGAAGCGGTCCACCCGGTGGGGCCCGAAGCCGTCCCCCGCGTCGCTGTACAGCACCCCGCCGCCGCCCGCGCCCGCCTCCGGGCGGAACACGGCCAGCTCCAACCCGCGGCTCCGCTCGTGGCTGCGCCCGCTGCCCCGCTCGCAGGGCAGCATGCTGCCGGCCTTGGCCAGCACGGGGACGCGGTCCAGCGGGGCCGCCAGCTCGGCGCGCCCGGGCCCGTGGAAGCTGCGCTCCCCCTCCAGCTCCCGCCACTCCCCCGGCGGCAGGGTGACCGTGCGGCGGGTAGCGCCCTCCCGCAGAACCGGCGCGACCAGCAGAACGTCCCCGAGCAGGAAGGCGTCGTCCGCCGCGCGCAACTCCGCGCTGCCGGGGTCGGTCCAGCACAGCGGGCGTACCGGGGGGGCGCCCGTGCGGCCGGCCTCCCAGGCCAGAGTGTACCAGTAGGGTAGGAGGCGGTAGCGTAGCTCCAGGGCTTTGCGCAGAATCGCCTCGACTTCGGGCCCGAACTCCCAGGGCTCACGACGCGGCAGGTACCAGGCGCTGTGGGTGCGGAAAAACGGCAGAAAGGAGGCGAGCTGGAACCAGCGGATGAACAGCTCCGGGGAAGGCGGCTCCCCGCTGAAGCCGCCCACATCCGGCCCGGCGAAGGGAAATCCGGAGAGCCCCAGGCCCAGCACGCTGGCCAGGCTCTGGCGCAGGTTGTCCCAGCTGCAGCGCATGTCCCCGGTCCAGGTCCAGGCGTAGCGTTGTCCGCCGGCCCAGCCCGAGCGCGACAGGATGAAGGGCCGCCGCTCCGGTTCGCGCGCCAGCAGGCCTTCGTAGGCCGCGCGGTTCATGCTCAAGCCGTACAGGTTGTGCGCCTCCCGGTGGTCCCCGCCGCGGCCTTCCAGCGCGTGGCGGGTGCACAGCGGGAGGGTGGCTTCGCCGCGGGCGGCGAACACGGCCGGCTCGTTCATGTCGTGCCAGAAGCCGTCGATGCCCAGCCTCCGCAGCCGGTCATACTGCCGCCCCCACCACTCCCGCGCGCGAGGGTCGCTGAAGTCGATCCAGGCCGCCCAGCCCGGCCAGCACACCCCCGGCATGGGTTTGCCGTCCGGACGGCGGCAGAACAGGCCCAGCCGCAGGGCTTCGTCGTACAGGTCGAATCCCCGCTCCCGTTTCACCCCCGGGTTCACGCTGGCCACCAGGTGCACGCCCCGCTCGCGCAGCTCCCGCGACCAGGAGGACAGCCCCGGGTAGCGCCGCAGGTCGGGGGTCAGGGTACGGTACCCGCGCAAGTAGTCCGCGTCCAGGTACAGGGCGCTGAGCGGCAGAGCACGCCGCCGGAACTCCTCGGCGATGCGCCGCATTTCCGACTGGCGGCGGTAGCCCCACTGCGACTGCTGGTAGCCCAGGGCCCAGCGCGGAGGCAGCGGGGGGCGGCCGGTCAGCGCGCTGTAGCGCTCCAGCACCCCGGCCAGGCTGCCGGCGGCCATGTACCAGCGCGCCGGTCCGTCCGAGAAATGGATCTCGGCCCGTTCGGCGAGGGCGATGCCGCCGTCCCAGGAGTTGTCATAGAAGGCCAGGCAGGCGCCGGTGGGGCCGAGCGTCACGTAAAGCGGGATGCACAAGTACAAGGGGTCCTCGCCGGGGCTGTACTTGCCGCCGGCGTCGCGGTTCCAGAAACGATAGGAGCCGGGCCGCAGGTCCAGAGGCGCGGCGCGTTCGCCCAACCCGGCCACGACCGCCTCCGGGTCAAGCTCCACCACCTGGCTCCAGCCCTGGCCCCGGCGCAACACGGCGTGTTCCCGCCGCAGGAGCCTGCCGGCCGTGTCGCGTAGCTCTAGCGTGCCGGCTTCGGCCAGGCGCAGCTGCAGGCAGGCGCTCGCCAGAACCCAACCGTCGGGCGCCGGAGCCAGGGAGGCGTTCACCTCCGGCCAGTCCAGGCCCACGACCGCTGGGGAGGGGGCCAGGACCGGACCGTCCCAGGCCAGGGCGAGGAAGTCGGGGGCCAGGAAGCGGACGGAGAGCTCCCCGCCGTCGTAGCGAAACAGGGCCCCGCTTGCGGAGCGCTCGGCGTAGCGCAGGCGGCCGCGCGGCCGCGGTTCCCCGGGCGGCTCCGGCGGGAGATGGCGGGCGTCCAACCGGTCGCGGAGGCGGGCGTAGCGGACCGCCCGCAGGGCGTTGGGCAGACCCGCCAGCCGGATGTCGTGCAGGGTCTCGCGGAGGCTGCGCATAGCCCATCATACCGCGTTTTCTTGCGCCCCGCAGCGGCCGTAACCGCCCCGCCGTCGGGGCACAAAAAAGGGGGGCTCACCGCCCCCCTTCGTGTTTTCAACGCATTGACCGGCAGCGCTGGCCGGCGGTGCGAGCTTTAAAACAGCCCCTGCACCTTCCCGGTCTTCACGTTCACGTCGATGTTGCGGAAGGCGGGGTCGGAGGCCGTGCCGGGCAACAGCTTGATGGCCCCGGCCACGGGCACCGCGAAGCCCGCGCCCTTGTACAGCAAAATGTCCCGGATGGGCAGGGTCCAGCCCTTGGGGCGGCCCTTGATCGAGGGGTCGTGGGTCAGGCTGAGGTGCGTCTTGACCATGCAGGTGCCCAGCTTGGAGAGCTCCGGGTCCTTCTCGATGTTCTTGGCCTTGGCCTCGGCGTCCGGCGAATAGCTAACCCCGTCGGCGCCGTAAACTTCCTTGGCGATGCGCGCCACCCGCTCCCGCAGAGGTACGGCGTCCTCGTACAGCAACTTGAAGTGGGGCTTCTCCTCGCAGGCTTCCAGCACCGCCTCGGCCAGCTCCCTGGCACCTTCGCCGCCCTTCTCCCAGTGCTTGCTCACGGCCACCCGGGCGCCGTGGGCTTCGGCCTCCTTGCGGATGATGTCCACCTCCTCCTGGGTGTCGGTAAAGAAGTGGTTGATGCACACCACGGGGGCAATGCCGCTCTTGCGCACCGTGTCCACGTGGGCCAACAGGTTCTCCACCCCCTTGGCCACCAGCGCGGTGTCCTTTTCCGTGTACGCCTTGTGCAGCGGCTGCCCCGGCGCCACTTTCGGCCCCCCGCCGTGCATCTTCAGGGCCCGCACGGTGCAGACGATGACCGAGGCGTGGGGAATGAGGCCGCTGAAGCGGCACTTCAGGTTCCAGAACTTCTCGAAGCCGATGTCGGCGCCGAAGCCGCTCTCGGTGACGTGGTAGTCGGCCAGCTTCAGGGCCAGGCGATCGGCGATGATCGAGGACTGGCCGATGGCGATGTTGGCAAATGGCCCGGCGTGCACCAGCACCGGCTGTCCCTCCACCGTCTGCATCAGGTTGGGGTTGATGGCCTTGGTCATGAGGGCGGTCATGGCGCCGGCCACCTCCAGGTCCGAGGTGGTCACGGGCTTGCCGGACTTGTCGTAGGCCACGACGATCCGCCCCATGCGCTCGCGCATGTCCGCCAGGTCGCGGGCCAGGGCCAGGATGGCCATGATCTCCGAGCTGACGGTGATCTGGAAGCCGCTCTTCATCATGAAGCCGTCCATCTTCCCGCCAACGCCGATGATGATCTCGCGCAAAGCCTGGGCGCAGAAGTCGATGCACCAGTTCATGGCGATGTTGCGGGGGTCGATGTCCAGGCGCTTGAGGTTCTTCGCCTTGAGCTCCTCGTCGTCGTAGTTGAACTCGTGCTGCAGCCGGCTGGTCAGGGCCACCATGGCCAGGTTGTGGGCATTGGTGATGGCGTCGATGTCGCCGGTCAAGCCCAGGCTGAAGTCGCTCAGGGGGATGCACTGGGCGAGGCCCCCGCCGGCGGCCGAGCCCTTGATGTTGAAGGTGGGCCCGCCGGAGGGCTGCCGGATGGCGCCCATGACCTTTTTCCCCATCTTTCCCAGGCCTTCCACCAGGCCCATGGAGGTGGTGGTCTTGCCCTCGCCCAGGGGGGTGGGGGTGATGGCCGTCACCTCGATGTACTTGCCGTCCTTCCTGTTCTTCAAGCGGTTGAGGATGCTCAGGTAGTCGAGCTTGGCCACGTGGTGGCCGTAGGGCAGGAGCTCCATCTTCTCCAGTCCCAGCTCCTCCGCCTGCTGGTACACGGTTTTCATGTCCTTTTCGGCGGCCTCCGCGATTTCCCAGTCCTTCATCTTGGTAGGATCCAGCTTCTGCATTATTACCTCCTCTTGCCAGGGCAAGTGGCACCAGAATAGGGGCACTCCCCGCCCGTGTCAAGAAAAAACGTGAATGCAATCGCTATCTGAGGGTCTTGCGGCGGCGATAGTCCTTGGGGCTGATGCCGTGGTAGCGGCGGAAGACCTTGCTGAAGTAGCTTTGGTCGCCGAAGCCGCACTCCAGGGCCACCTGGTTGATGTTCAGGCTGGTCTCGTCCATCAGCGTACAGGCTTTCTCTACCCGGAACTTGTTCAACAGATCCGTAAAGGTGTGGCCGGTTTTCTGGTGGAAGATCTTGGAGAAATAGCCGTATGACATATGGCAGGCGCGCGCCACCTCGTCGCGGGTGAGGGGCTCGCCCAGGTTGTTTTTCATGAACTCCAGGGCCAGCGCGATGGAATCCGGGGGGGCGGGGGCCACCTGGATCAGGCTGGAGGAGATGAAGTCCTCCAGCCAGCCGGTCAGCCAGTGCGAAAGCTCGATGTAGTCCTTGATGTCGTTGAACTCCTTGAGGTAAGAGCTGTTCACCCCCAGGAGCTCCCGCGGGTTGGCCCCCTTGTCCACCGCGGTGCGGTACATGAGCACCACCATCTCCAGCACCAGGGCCTTCAGCACGTCCAGGTCCTCGCCGCCGAGGGAGTAGATGCGGATCAGGATGCGGTTGATGATCGAGCGGGCCCGTTCCTTGTCCCCCTTGCGGATAGCCGCCAGCAGGGCGAACTCCTCCTGCAGGTACGCCTCGCGGGGGTTCTGGTAGAGGTTGCGCTTGACCGAGTGGATCGCTTCCGCCTTGGTGGCGCTGGCCCGGCCCTGCTCGCGGTTCTGGTGCATCAGGCTTTCGTTGCACAGGTTGGCGGCGCAGGCCAGCTCCAGCAGGCTCCAGGCGGCTTGAGCGATCAGCGGTCCGGTCTCCTCCTGGGCTTGTTCGGGGTGCACCGCGGAGAAGATCCCGCCCACGGCCTCGTTGTTCAGGCACAGCGGCACGCACCACACGTACAGACCGCTGGAATCCAGGGCGATGTTCGGCTCGCCCCAACGCAGGGACTCCTGGATCATCTGGGCTAGGTAGAGGCCGCGCTGCCGGGCCCGGCGCCAGGGGTAGTAGTTGCAGCGGTTGATAGCTACCCGCCCGCCGCTCGCCATGGCCGCGCCGAAGCGCCGCTCCTGCTGATACAGTTCCGCCATCCGGTTGAAGGCCTCGACCGGGGCCAAGCTCTTCCAGCCGTCACTGGACATGATCAGGGATGATACCTTCTTTTTTTCATTTGTAAAACACCAAAATACCGGAAAAAGAGCCCATTTTACAAAACAAGACGAAACCGATCCGGTATAGTAAAGCCCAAGATAACGCTACGACGGAGGAGGAATACGGTGGTTTCATTGAACGCGATTTCCGAAGCCCTGCAGAAAGGCAAAGCGGACGACGTCAAGAATATGGTCACCCAGGCGCTGGAGGAGAAGGTCGCTGCCAAGAAGGTCCTGGAGGAAGGCCTGATCGCCGGCATGGACATCATCGGTGGCCGTTTCAAGCGCAACGAGATCTACATCCCCGAGGTCCTGATCGCGGCGCGCGCTATGAACGCCGGCATGTCCGTGCTGGAGCCGATGCTGGTCAAGGCCGGCGTGAAGATGATCGGCAAGCTGGCCATCGGCACCGTAAAGGGCGACCTGCACGACATCGGCAAGAACCTGGTGGCCATGATGTACAAAGGCGCCGGCTTCACGGTGATGGACCTGGGCGTGGACGTTCCCGCGGACAAGTACGTGAAGGCGGCCACCGACGGCGCCGACATCATCGGCCTGTCGGCCCTGCTCACCACCACCATGGTGGGCATGAAGGGGGTCATCGAGAGCCTCAAGGAGAAGGGCGCCAAGACCAAGGTTATCATCGGCGGGGCCCCCCTCACCCAGAACTATGCGGACGAAATCGGCGCCAGCGGTTATGCCGCGGACGCGGCCAGCGCCGTGGAAATCGGCAAGAAGCTCCTGGCGAAGTAAGCTCACCCGGAGGCGAAGTTCGATTCCAGGAGGCGGTGCCCAGCGCACCGCTTCTTTTTTTTAGTGTTTCCCGCAACCCGAGGCCTCCGGCGGCGACGAATGAGATACACTAGGGGGAGCCCCCGAGGAGGTTCGCAGATGAGACGCATCGCCCTTGCCGCGCTGCTGCTGGGGCTGACCGCCGCCGCGGCGTTCAGCCAGGAAGAGGGGGACCGGCAGGTCTGGCGGAAGCTGGGCCTGGCCGAGGAGGAGATCGGCCGGATCGGGGCGATCTACGATCGCACCGAGAAGAGCATCCGCGAAGCCCGGGTGGAGATCGACGTGCTGAAGGCGGAGATCCGCAGGGTGCTGTACCGCGACCCGGTGGCCATGCCGGAGGTGGAGAAGCTGCTGCGCGGCAGCCTGGAGTGGGAGTACCGCCTGCGCCTGGCGCAGATCACCCGCCAGGTGGATCTGCGGCGGCTGCTGGGCGATGCGAAGTACACCCGGCTCATGGAAGCGGTGCGCATGCGCCGGCGCGCCGCCCGGGGCGACGATGGCGAGGGCAACGGATCTGGGCGGGACGAGCCTGGCCGAAAAGCCCCCCGCTGAGGAGGCGGATTTCGAGCTTGTCCGCCGGTACCTCGCCGGCAGGGACCCGCGCGCTTTCGAGAGCCTGGTCCGACGCCACCTGCCCATGCTCCGCCGGCTGCTCGCCGGCTTGATGCGCGGGACGCGCGAGGACCTGGAGGACGCGGAGCAGGAGGTGCTCCTGGCGGTAGCCGGGGGTCTGGCCGGGTTCCGCTTCCAGTCCTCGCTCGCGACCTGGCTCTACAGCCTGGCGCGCCGCCGCGCCCTGGACCTGCTCCGGCGCAGCCGCCGGCGGCTGCGCGGGGTGGAGCGGCTGCGGCTCCTGCCCCCCGACCCCCCCGCGGATCCGCTGGAGCCGTTGCTTGCCGGCGAGCGCTCGGCGCGGCTTCTGCGCGCGTTCAGGGGCCTGCCGGTGGGCGACCGGCAGCTCCTGCTCATGCGCGACGTGGAGGGTTTCTCCATGGAGGAGATCGCCGCCATGACCGCCGCACCAGTGGGTACCGCCAAGTCCCGCCTGCACCGGGCCCGGGCACGCCTGGCCCGGGTTTTGGAGGTCTGATATGGAAAAGCGCAACAGGGCGAGCTGTCGCCGCGTGCGGTCCTGGCTCCAGGAACGCCACGACCGAAGCGATACACCCCTCCAGGTCGAGCCCGGCACGGCCCCGGCCGGGTTCGCGTCCACGGCGGAGGCCCACCTGGCCCGCTGCCCGCGCTGTCGGCGCTTCCGGGAGTTCCTGTCCGGGTACGGCCGGGAGCTGTCCGCCTTGCTGGACGCCCTGTCGCAGGCGCTGCCCGACCCCGCCGTCGCCGGGGGGGTACTCCCGCGAAGCGCGGTACTCCCGCGAAGCGCCACTCGCCGCTCCCCAGCCCGGTGGGCCATCCCGGCCGCGGCCGCGGCGATCCTGACCGTCGTGGCCGGCATCGAGGCGCCGCGGCTGGCGGCCGAAGCCCGCACCGGCCGCAGGGTGCGTGCCGAGCTGGCCGCCCTGGTGGAAGACCTCTACGCCCGCCCGCTGGCCCAGGGGGTCGAAGGCGCCCTGACGGGGGATCGTCTTTTGGAGGACCTGGCCGAAGGTGACGGCCTGCAGAGCCTGGGCCAGGAGGAGGACCCCCTGGGGACCGGGGGCGATTTTTTTCCCGAGTAGCCCGCTGCGGGCGACTTGCGCGCGGAGGCGGTTCCCCGTACTCTGGGGCCATGAAGCGCCTGTGCCTCCTTTCCCTGGCGATGCCAATCGTGCTCGCCGCCTGCCTGGGCAACAGGCCGATGGGCGGCGACTCCGACCTGGCGGGGCGGGTGTTCCCGGAAGACGCCCCTCCACTCGAGGAGCTGCCGGAAGGCTCCCTGGCCGTGATGGAGCACGCCCCCACGGGGGAGGTCCCCTGGGAGAACCTGGAAGGGGGCGTGTGGGCGCTGTTCAACAAGCCCGTGGTGCCTCTGGCCCGGCTGGGCAAGCCCGCTGCGACCTCCGAGGCGATGAGTCTTCAGCCGGCGCTCGACGGCGTGTTCCGCTGGTACGGCTCGCGCCTCCTGGCCTTCGAGCCCCAGGGGCCGCTGGCCCCGGCCACCGAGTACACGGTGCTGCTCGACCCCAAGCTCAAATCCCTGGACGGCTCCAGCTTGGCCGGTATGGACGCCTTCCGTTTCCGCACCCCTCCGCTGGAGTTCCTGTCCCTGGAGCCCTCCGGCACCGACGTGGAGCCGGAGCGCTGCCGCACCCTGGAGCTGGCCTTCAACTACCCCGTGGACCCGGACACCATCCGCCCGGCGCTGGCCGTGGAGGCCGGCGGCCGGAGCTACCCCTTCGAGCTGCGCCGGCCGCAGGGGGAGGAGCGGCGGGTGCTGCTCCTCGAGCTGAAGCGGGAGCTGCCCTGGGATGCGGAGGTCACCGTCCGCCTGGCAGCCGGCGCCCGCCCCGCGCCCGCGACCTACGGCACCCCCGCGCAGCAGGCGCTGTCCTTCCACACCCTGGAGCCGCTCCGGGCGGACAACGCCGAGCTGTACGACTGGCTCGCCTCGGTGGAGGCCTCGATCCAGTTCAACCACCCACTTATTAAGGAGGGGGCGCTGGCCTTCCTGCGCGTGCAGCTCCCGGGCTACCGGGTGGAGGACAACGCGGAGGTGTCGGGCAACGCCATCGCCCTGCGCAACCTGCCCGTGGCCTTCGAGTCTTCCTTCACGGTCACGGTGCGGGCCGGCCTGCAGGACCTGTACGGGCAGAGCCTGCCCGCGGACCAGAGCTTCACCCTGGAGGCGGGCCCGGCGGCCAGCTACGTGAGCTACCGGGCCGCCGGGGACCGGATCCTCGAGAAAGGTTTCCCGCCCGTGGCCGTCGTGGAGTTCCAGAACGCGCTCGGCGGCGCCTTCGCCGCCGGCCGGCTGGAGCACCCCTTCCAGACGATCCCTTCTTGGCCGCTGGCATCCTACGGGGAGCTGCCGCGCAACACCCGCGCCTTCCGGGCCGTGGACCTGGGCCCATTCCTGAACGCCGGGGGCACGGGTAGCGCGTTTGCCCGCTGGCGCTTCCGGGTCCGCTCCTGGTGGTCGGAGGAGGTCGACGAGCAGAGCGCCGACCTGCGCCTGCAGGTCACCGGCCTGGGAGTGTCCACGCACCTGGCGCACAACCGCCTCCTCGCCTGGGTGACGAGCCTGGCCGAGGGCAGGCCGGAGGCCGGGGCGGAGGTGCTGCTGCGCTCTCCCGCCGGGGAGTGGAAGAGGGGAGTGACCGACGCGCGCGGCCTGGCCTCCTTCACCTTCCGGGTCGGGGAGCTGGCCTCGAGGGTCGGCGCCGACGAGAAGGGCCTGGAGCTGGAGGTGCGCCGGGGCGATGACCGGCTGGTGTACCGCCCGGGGGTTTCGCCCTCCTACTCCTGGAACTTTCACTCGGTGATGACCGCCTCCCGGCCGGTGCCCGTGACCTGGCTTGCCTCGGACCGGGGCATCTATCGCCCGGGGGAGAGCCTGTCGTTCCTCGGCATCGATCGCGACCAGGTGCTGGGCAGGCTCGAGCCTCACCGGGGCGCCTACTCCGTGGAGCTGTGGCAGGGGTACTCCGGGCAGAACGTGGTGGCCCGCACCGCGGGTCAGCTTTCCGCCTCCGGGCGCTTCTGGGGTTCGCTGGAGCTGCCCGCCGCCCTTGAGCCCGACGACTACCTGCTGGTCTTCCAGCGGGCCGGAGGCGAGCACCGGCAGGAGACGCCGGTGAAGATCGCCTTCTTCCGGCGGGTGGCTTTCGCCCTGGAGCTGGACCTGCCCCCGGGGCCGAAATACATGGGCGACAGCCTGGAGGCGCGCTTCGCCGGCAGCTACCTGGCCGGGGGAAACGTAAGCCGCGGCCGCTGGAGCTACTGGTGGGCCCGCCGCGAGCTCTCCTACCGCCCGCCGGACCCGGGAGGGCGGTACGAGGATTTCCGCTTCGGGGCGCGCAGCGGCGGCGATGAGAACTACGACGAATACTACGGGGACCAGTACGAGGGCTACTACGAGGACCTGGGCAGGGAGGAGGGCAGCCTGGGCGGGGACGGGACCGTGACGGCCCGGCAAAAGCTGGCCGAGGGCCGCCCCGGGCGCGTCTACCGCTACGAGCTCAACGCCACGGTCGAGGACGTGGATCGGCAGGCCGTGTCCAAGGCTGCCAGCCTGCCGGTGTTCACCTCGGAGCTGCTGATCGGCGCCCGGCTCACCGCCTCGCGGGAGGGGAAGGAGCCGCTTTACTTCGTTACCTCCGGCATCCCCTTCCTGGTATCGGCCACCGCGCTGGACCCCCTCGGCGCGCCTTACGCGGGCGCCAAGGAGCTGAAGGGGCGACTTCTGCGGGAAAACTGGAAGATGGTCCGCGAGAAGAGCGTCGGCGGCCGGCTGGACACGCGCTGGGTTCGGGAGGAGATCGAGGAGAAGAGCTTCGCGGTCGGCCTGCCCGGGCGCCGGGACGTGCAGGGACGGCAGCTGGCCTGGCAGGAGCTGGCCACCGCCGCCGTGGGGCTCTACTACCTGGAGCTCTCCGGCCAGGACCGGGCGGGGCGGGAAGCCCTGACCCGCCTGGAGTTCTACTCCACGGGGAGCGCGAACGTGCTGTGGCGCCGCTGGGACGAGAAGCGCATCGAACTGGTGCCCGACCGCCCTTCCTACGCCCCCGGGGACAAGGCGCGCCTGCTGGTGAAAAGCCCGCTGGAGCGGGGGCACTACCTGCTGACCGTGGAGCGTGAGGGGCTGGAGGAGGAGCGGGTCATCGAGCTTCAGGGCAGCACGGACACCGTGGAGGTCGAAATCCGGGAGGCTCACGTGCCGGTGGTGTACGTGACCCTCTCGGCGGTAACCGGGCGCACGTCGCCGCCGCCAGGTTCGCCGGACCTGCCCGACCTGGGCAAGCCTCGCGGCTGCTTCGGGATGCAGGCCCTGGCAGTGGACCCGGCCTCCCGTCGCATCGTGCTGGAGCTGGCCGCCGGTGAGGCCAGCTACCGGCCGGGGGAAGAGGCCGCCGTCACGGTGCGCGCCACCTGGCAGGGCAAGCCCCTGGCCGGCGCGGAGGTCGCGCTGGTGGCCGCGGACCGCGGTGTGCTGGACCTCATCGACTACCACCTACCGGACCCGCTGGGCTCTTTCTACAGCCATGCCCTGTACCCCGACCGGGTGCACCACGCCGACTCCCGGGACCTCTTGATCGACCCGGTGGTGTGGAAGGTGCGCGACCTGCCCGGCGGGGACAAGGAAGGGGAGGAGGCGGCTGC
>Ga0315273_10000444_pt1 | contig 42968 bp, 53 predicted proteins | sample YL17G02_0_MG_FD_205753 | JGI IMG/M metagenome (GOLD analysis project Ga0315273, IMG submission 205753) | Sediment microbial communities from Yellowstone Lake, YNP, Wyoming, USA - YL17G02_0 | ecosystem: Environmental > Aquatic > Freshwater > Lake > Sediment | place: USA: Wyoming | collected...
GCCAGATCTCCGTTAACAAAGTTTCCGCTTACGGCGGCCGAACCCGCTGCTCCCCGGGCTCCTGATAAGTAAATTTTCCAATTCGCTATTGTTCCGCTTCCACCGCTACTCTGAACATCTACCACAAGAGTCGTCCCTGTATAGCTTGTTACCTGGCCATGCATATAATTTGCGTTACTGGCGGCATCTACTATTAAGATAAATTGCCCAGCCGCAAATTGCTTGCCGGCTTGAGTAGTAAAAGTCTTTGCTCCTGTGCCTATAGCTACGCTTGAGGTTGAGGTTCCTTGTAGTGCTGCGGCATAGGTTTGAGCTAAATCTCTGGCCGCCTCAGCTGCGGTCTGGGCCGCCTCAGCGTTTGTCTCGGCTAATTCCGCATTCGTCTCAGCGGTTTCCGCATTTGTCTCGGCAAGTTCTGCGTTAGTCTCAGCGGTCTCAGCGTGAGTTTCGGCAAGTTCAGCTGCGGTCTGGGCTATTACGGCCGCATCTCTGGCGTTCTCTGCTGCTAATTGGGCCGCCTCTGCGTTAGTCTCAGCGAGCTCGGCATTTGTTTCGGCAGTTTCAGCGTTGGTTTCTGCCGTTTCAGCATTCGTCTCGGCAGTCTCGGCATGGGTCTCAGCAAGCTCTGCTGCGGTTTGCGCTGCTAAGGCTGCGGTTTTAGCTACATCTATAGCCGCTTTTATTACAGTTATCGTGTTTATAAAATCATCAAGTCCTGTTAGGGTCGGTGTTTTATCAACGGGATATTTCGGACAACGGCTTAGCTCTTCCGCATGTTGTTGAGTAATCATAGTTAGCTTATCGAGGGCCGCTTCTATTATATCGGCGTTGAACGAACCCTGAGTGATAAGGTCCAATAACTGAGTCAGAATCTCCACTCGCGTTATAGTCAACTTCATTCCCGTTGCAAGCGGAGCTCCCATGTTGGGGTAGGTCACTGTGGCTGCCCCTACATTTACCGTGTATTCGGTTGTTAGCAACGTGATTACTCCTGCAGCGTCGGTCAGGTATACCAGTATATCGCTTCCGTCGGTCGTGCTGATCGGAAATGTATACGGGAATACCGTGGCTGCATCCTTTCCGTTGTATACGTGCTTAATGGTAGTCGTAGATATGGCCATTTATTCCTCCTTTATTCTGATTCCTCTATCAGATTATTAATGTTATCTATAGCGCTTTGTATGCCCTTTAGCGGGGCTATATAGGTTTCCTCTATCCCTTTGTTTATTTCTATGTTGCTCGGCTCTTCTATGCCGGGTATGCGCAGATAGTTTGCGATCGCCTGTATTGAGTAGGCCAGTTCTTTCATTGTTGATAATACAGGATTATCTGTAATAGCATCTACTATCGGTCCAAGCGTGAATATCTCTATCATGTTCTGCACTACCTGCCCGGCTGATTCCGCTACTTTTGCCCATTTAGCGAGTCCTGCGCGGAAGAGCTGGAATGACAGGTATTCCGCTATGCCCCAGATTATAAACTCATAAGATATGATACGCATTGCTTTCTTGAAGCCCGCCTGATCCCCGGTTTTCTTGGCATTTACCGCATCCATTATGGTCCTGCGCAGGAGCATGGCGTTTGTTATCCTCCAGCGGATCATCTGGAGTATCATGCGTCCATACCAGGTCTGAGCGAACAGAGGGCTTTCCGCTCTCGAGAATATGCTCTGCGTCTTGGCGATATCGTTCTTGAATTTACGGTATCTTGCTGGGGATATAATTTCTGTATTCCATTCCTCTGGGGTGAGTTCGCTTACAAAGAGACAGGTCCTTATTTCTATCTCCCCGAGTTTCTGGTGTATCAGGTCGGCTCGAGTTATGGCCCGGAACATCTGCAGGGCTTTCTGCGCATAGTCAGCGTAGGTGCCTTCCAGTAAACCATGAGTCACTGCAAGCCTGTATGCTTTTTTGGGGTTCGATAAGAACCGTTGCTTGCCTGTCAGGTATTGCTTAAATCCTGTTAATATAAGGCTATTGGCTTCTCCTGCTATCAGGTTCTTCATGCCTGACCAGATACCTCCTGGGAGTCCGAGTAGCTTTAGGTATGATAAATCTATAATGTTATCTGCGAGTTTAGGAAGCCAGGCGGCACGTCCGGTCCGGAATGCGTGGTCTAAGCCTCTGCCTTTTAGGTTCTGCATATATCGTTTTATAAAGAGTGCGTTTTGCCCCTTCAATAGCGTGGTTGTCATCATCTGCCCGATCGGCAGGATTTGGTCAAGGGCTATTTTGGTCTCTAATAGTGAGGAGTATTCATGCAGTATCTTGCGCAGGTTAGTCGTCGGTTCTATACCGCCCTTGCGTTGAAGGGCGAAGCGGAAGAATTTTGTGCTGCCTATTACATTCTCGAGCTCTACCAGTATGTTGGTGTCAAGTTCTTCTTTAGCGGCCTGCTCTTTTATGTATTGCTGGATTGCCCCTATTATCCCGTGCTTTAGTATTTTCTCTGCCAGAGGTTGTTCAAGGTGAGTTACGTAGTTCATCCGATATTTCTTGAGTAGTCCTGGGCGCTCCTTTGCGGCTTCGAAGTAGTCTTGCAGATATTTTACCACATCTTTTTCTTCGGGGAGCAGATCCACGGCCTCTCCGCCTAATGCCTTGAATATTTCGTCATTGCCCCGGGTAAATGCACGGCGGATTCGTTCTGCTGTAGAAAGTAGTGCGTTGCGTGCTTTTTCGGCTATCTTTAATAGCTTGTCGAATGCGCTGTCTGTTCCCTGGACATTGGTATGCGCTTTGGATAGCGTGTCATCCGCCTCATTCATCAGATTCGCTACTATCGGGTTGCCTTCTTTTATATCTACCGCCGGTATAAATTCAAGAGGGATGTGCTTCATTATTCTACCGCCAAGAATATCTTTGTTTATCCCGAATTTTAGTATGGCTATGCGCTTAGGCATTACCTCTATGTCTTTGATGTCGCCCATAAGTTTCTTAAGCACGTTGATTTCGTTATCCGATAATAGCCTGTCTCCGCCTTTTAGTACCGATAGGTATTCTATTACCTTCTGCAGTGCGGGGATTCCGGTGTTCTTCATCTCCCTGATGCCGAGGAATTTCTTTATCCGGGATACGGTGATCTTGGATAGAGACATGGTGGAGCGTATTCGCTCTATCTTGGCGATCAGCTCTTGCTTCTTGATCTCTGCCTGGCGCTTTTCTTCTTCCTTCTTTAGCCACTCAGTAAATCGTTCACTTTGTCCTGTAACTCTTTCGGCCACGTAGAGCTCTCCTGGGCCAGTTGCTTTTTCTCCGGTGGGCTGAAGTGGTCCCATAGTCCATTCAGGACCAAGACTAAACCCGATAAGGCTGATAATTTCATCTCTTCCTCTCCTTTCGGCAACGGCTCTTACAGACTTCTCTATGTTATAGGGTAGTTTGTGGGCGCGCAGCCATTTTATCAATTCCGGTTCTGCGTTGTTGGTATATATAATCTTTACTCCTGTTTTTACCAGGGGCAGGAGGTGTGCTTCCAGGTTCTTCTTGTGACCTTCCCAAGTGTTGTCTTCGGAGCCTACAGTGTATGTGCCGGCTTCTTCTGTGGGATTCAGGTACTGTGGGTCTACGAGGACCACGGTTTCCTTAGCGTTTACTGTGCCTGCGTTCAAGTCTTGAACAAGCTTGTCCATTGCTTCCCAGGCGTCTTGTTGGGTGACCGGCATTCCTTGGTCGCGTTTTAGTTCTATATCAAATTTATCCTGCAGGTCTACCAGCCTACTTAAGATATCCTCGATGTAGGCGTGCCCTTTTTCTTTGCGCACTATTCCCTGAGCCTGATAGACATCAAAGGTTTCCAAGAAGAAGTACTTGGCGCTGGATTCAGGGGATACATACTTATCGGCTGCGGCCTCTGTCTTCAAGATATCCCAGAATTCCTCGATTACTTCCTTGGCGAAGTAGTACCTTTCACGCTGGAGCCCTAATTTCAGCCAGGTGTTCATCATCTCCAGGGCGTCTGCATCATCCTTGGCTTTCGGCAGACCGAAGGCGTTTTCCATAACAGCAGTGAAGTCGGTCATGATCTTGGCCAGTGCCGTCTTCATTACCTTCTGTTTCTCGGGGTCCTTTACATTCTTGGCGTAGTTATACCGCTCATCGGTTAGCTCGTTGAAGTTGTAGTCGACAGCTGGGATGCCCGGGAAGAGTCCTGCCCGGTACCCTTTGGCGCCTCCCCATAGGTCATATACCTTGGCTACCCCTAAGCGCAGGGCGTTCTTTAGCGCCTTAGTCAGCCGGGATAGCACTTCGGCCTTGTTGCCAAGTAGGGAGAACGGCATATTCCTGAATATGGCTGATCTCTCTTCGTAGTCTATATCTTCCTTTTCGGAGATGACAGAGCCGTTTCCAATGCCTGTTATTGCCCGCTCAGGCTTTGCTGGCTTCATTTTCTTGGGTTTGCCGAGCCCCAGCCCTCTCTTTTGGGCTTTTGACGGCGTACGGCCTGCGCGAGCCTCTATTTCGTCATTAAAATATGATTCTATCAGAGCTATTACATCGTTATCGTTTTCTATTGGGAATCCCATCCCATTTAATTCTGTTAGGGTATCTGGCGTTGTGCCTTCGCCCTCTTTAGCCCAGAGCCAGGGGAGGAATTTTAATTTGGAGTATTCTCCTTTTTGGCGTAATCCTGGCTTTAACTTACCAGTCAGGAACGATTTCAACGGCCTCTTTCTTCCTTGCTCTTCCTCATTTACAGCTTTTTCCATCTCTTCACGCATGTCATCGGCTATCTCCTGCAGGTGCGCGTATGTCCACATCTCGGTTTTCTTTACGTCCTCTATGTCTTCCCCGAGTTCTTTGGCGATCTGCGCCAGGGTCTTGCCTTCGTCAAGGTATTTCTTCAGGAATTCCCGTTCTGATTCTAAAAGCTGGCTGGTTATATCAGGGGTGTTTAGTAGCACCATCTCTTCTTTATGCTGCGCCTGGCGAGGCTTAGGAGTCTCTTCGCCTTCCGGTCCTGCGGCCACGGCGGTCTTGGGTGGCTTGGCTGGGGGCACCTTCCCCTCACCTGTGGGTATAAGTTTTGTTGGGCTCTCTTTAGCACTGGCTAATTCCATGTGTACATGCTTTGGAGTCAAGCTTGTATCTTCTACATTCAGTCCTACCTGTTGAGCTGCGGCCACAATATCTTCTTGAGATATTCCTGTTGCTCTCCAGTCTACATCCGCCGCCTTGCCCTGCAAGTGTACGCTCTTTTCTGCGGGGGTGTAGCCTCTTTTCTTAAGGTTTTTATTATACTTCTCTGTCCGGTATCCACTACTCACTGCAAGGCGAGTTTGCAAGATATCCTGCATCTCGTTCATTTTATCTATAAGTTCCTGGTCTACAAGTATCTGATCTTCCGGTAGCGGTTCCTCTTGCTGGTTAAAATCTGCCTTGGTAAGTGGGCGTGGATGCGTTAATCCGCCGGCTTTTGGTTGCTCTCCTTCTCCAAGCATCTTGCCCTTTAGCTTGGTTAGCTCTCCTGTATATACCGTCAGTTGCTTGCCGTCCTGCAGGCGCACCTTGTTGGGAACGAGGTTACCTTCGGAGTCATAGACAGGCAATACTCGATATTCCTTTCCCTTAGGAAGATTCACTATCTCGCCTCTGGTGTTAAATATATTGACAGCTTCGTCCATGCGGAATATCTTTATGCCCTTGAATTCTAACTGCGGGACGCCTGTTTCTTTTGTCATCTTCCCGAAGATAGGCTGACCTTCGCCAAGTAGGGCTTGCTTCATTCCGGGGGTTATGGTGAGGGATTGCTGGGTTTCTCTGCCGGATAGCTCTCTTTCATAAAAAGCCACTATTCTTTGTGCTCCCTCTATTACCCTCTTAGGAATACCTTGCCCTACATCCATCTCGTCTGCCAGAACCAGATCTCCGTTAGAATCATAAAACCCTATCGTATTTCCTTCAGGGGAGATCTCTGGTTCAAGATTGTATTTTCTTAATTCGTCAAACTCAAGATTGAACCTGGACCTTAAATCCTCTTTCGTTGGTTTATTAACAACGTTTATCTCTACCGCCTTCACCTGCGCCCCGAATTTCTTGGCGTAGTCGTTGAGCCAATTAGGTATCTGCTTATCATATAGGTTTATAGCCCAGAAACCGCCGACCTTGAGGTTCTCGCCTTCGATTACTCTTGTGTCTTCGTATTCTTTAGTAGTGCCATAATACTTTGGGAATTCTTTTCTGGTCATCTGCCTACCTTCATTGTTTCTTATTCTCTCTGCTATTTCTTTGCCGAAGTAGTCGTCGAGTTTTTTATCATTCATATCCTTAGACTCAAGTATCTGGTCATTTTTTATTATCTCTACTTCGGTATCGTCTACTCCGTGGCGTATGTAGTGGATTTTGTCTATATACTTCGCCAGGTTATAATGGTCTTGGGTCTGCGCTCCGGTTGCCCAGGAGACCATATCGTATCCGTTCTCTGCGGCATAGCGCAGGACACGCTTCAAGGCTATCTCAAGCCAGCGTTCTACGGCTGGATGATGCGGAGCTCTTGTTTGTCCTCTTCTTAGTGCCAGCATCCAGTCGCTTTGGAATTCCTCGACGAATAAAATCTTCTCTCCGTTGGGACCTATTCTGTCGGTCATGCGGACATGGGCGAAGACATTCTTTTCATCCCAGTGGCCGCCCGTAAATTCTATGGATGGCTTGGTTTGCTTGACCATTACTGTCGTGGTTCCCGGGCGATTCTGGTCATATTCAGGGATTACTGTCTGCTGGTCCGGCAATACCTCGGTGAGGGAATAGCCTTTTCCGTCAACATAAACTCTTGTTGATCCTGGCCCGGTTATCTGACCTGGATTTCGGACGTATTGATATGGCGCATGCATGCCTCCTGTTAGAGATTGGCCTACTCCGTTTACCACGAATTTCTGGGTGTGATGCGTGCCCATTCTCTGTACTTCATAGGGGAATACATAAGCCTCGGTCCATACCACATTCCTTGAGCCTTCAAGGAATTTTAGGGCATTGAATGTCTTTTGGGTTACTCTCTTGCTGAATTCTTCCCAGCTGAGCTTATACCCTACTCCCTCCCATTGTCCTTTTTTCCCTACTGGGCATCGGAGATATTCTCTTTCAAGCCCGGCGAAGTTATGCCGAGCGCCTCCTCCGACTTTTTTTGCGACCATTGTCGTCTGTAGCTTGCTGGGGAGTTGCAGGAGCATCTCGCGATAGTTCTTTCCTCCTGGCACGATCCACTTGCTGTATTTAGTAGGTTTCTTTGCAACTACTGCCTCGAGTTCTGCGCGCGATTTGGCAGATTCAAGGGTTGTCCAGAAATCCCCGGGAGAAAGACTCGATCCGTTTGGTTTAGTAATTATAAATTTACCTCCCTCCACGTTTTCTGATGGAATTTGGGTTATCTTCCAGCCTCCTGGTTCTATGATTGATTTGGCTCCCGCAACAGCGTATGGTCTCCAGTCAAGTTTCGGGGCCGTCTGTCCTTCCGGGAGTTCCATGCGTCTATATTTATCCTCTACGGATTTCATTGCAGCATAAATTCTTCCGCCTGGGTCTGTATATTCGCCCCTATCTATGAAAGCCTTTAATTCAACGGACGTCATCATGTCTCCAGTTTCAACATCTCTAAATAATATCGGGGAATATCCGGGACCTTCTTCGTCGTTAGTTTCTATGGTCCATCCACTCTCTTGAAGCACTTTTGCCTCGGGGTACTTGGTAACATCTATGGCTACGGGTTGCTCGCCCTTCATCGTCTCTTCTATAGTCAGGCGGTTTTCTTGAAGATAATCAAGGAGCTCTAATTTATTTACTTTGTCTTTTCCTTTAAAGAAGTCCTCTATGCCAGACCATTGTATCTCTTCTAAGGATATCTGGGCGTTCCTTATTATCCCGCGCACCTGCTCTACCGATGCGTTCTCCGGCATCTTCTCTGCCAGAGAGGCCGCCATCTTACTGTAGAATATAGGCTCCAGCTCGTAGGGATGCGTTATCCCGCCAGCCATTGGTTGCTCCCCTCTGTACAGGTGGGTCAGGGGTTCGACTATTGTGTGTCCATCTATATCTATGTGAGCGGTGTTGCCTACTATGTCTATGATCTCCCCTGTTTTTGTTATCCCTTCCTCATTGGTAAAGCTTATCGTCTCTCCGATATCAGGAATAGTCGAGGGAGCTGTTTTTCCGTTAGTGCGTAGAAAATAAATCCCTCCCTCTGCCTGGCGGTTTTTATAGTAGTATTCAGCTATGGCTTGGGTTGCTATTTCAGCCAGCCTATGTTTTTGCTCTATTCTCTCCGCTATCCTCCCAGGAGTATCGAGCGCCATGTATCCGGCTTGCGCCAGTCCGCCGAATGCGGTGATCCCCAGGGTCTCCGTAAGCAGGCGTTCTGTGCCCTCTGGTGTGAATAGTGGGGCTTTAAATGGCCTGCCTTCTATGGGGGCCTGGAATACCTCTGCGAGCTCTTCTTCGAATACTTCTCCTACGACACCGTTCCAGCCTGCAGTTTTAAATGCCTTAGCGAGCGCTCCTGGGGTCTTAAATCCATGTATGGCGGCCCACTTGGCAAGGGTGGATGCTTTCAGGAATTTCATCGGCTTGGTCAGTAGCCCTCCGGCGTATTCTGTCACATAGTCTACTACCGTGGTTCCTATGGCTTTGCTTAATGCTGTGGAGAACGATATATCTTTTTCGTCCGCCAATAGTTTAGTAATGTCTGGGTGCTCGAGTTGCTCTGCGTTAGGTATCAGATAGTCTGCCGTGCGCTCACCTATCTCGGGCAGGTTAGCCATGCCTTGGGCCGCAGCTCCTATTGATACGCTCACTACCTTGCTCAGGGTCCTATTCAAGCCTTGGCGCACGGTTTCGTATATCGGCTTTTGGATCGCCTGGCGTATGGGGTTTAGCATGACGAATTCGGCTATGAAGGTTGGCATCTCACCTACCATCTTCCCTACATTATACCCCATGCCTCGCTTGTCCTCTATGCTTTGAGCGCGGTATCTATCCAATAGAGCCTGCTCTCCTCCGCTCAAGGTTTCTCCGGCTTCAGCTTTATTAGCGGCGTTCATTGCGTCTACTAATTCTACGGTGGCTTTTATTGATCCTGAGAATGGGGCGAGCTTCTCCGGCTCACTTAGTACATCGCTTACTCCTGACCACAGTTCTTCCAGGAAGGCGGGTTCTTTTTCTAAGCGTTTGAGTGCGCCCTGGTATATGTTTATGCTTCGCTGAATGTTATCTTTCTGCTTCTCCCATTCTTCAGTGCGAGAGTAGGAGTCAGCCCGGTCGAAGTATCCCTGCTCTTCTACGGTCTGGAGTTCTTTCTGCAGGCGAGGTATTTCTTTTTGGGCTATAGTTTTGCGCAGTAGATTCCAGTCTGTCTTTACTGGTGCCGTTTGGGCGATGCCTGTGAGCTTGGTCATTTCGTTTTCTACTTCCTCAACGGTTGTGGGGCGGGCGGTAGCGAGGTCAAATTGAGGCAGTTCATATAGACCGTCTCTGTTTTTTATTACAGGAGTCGCTGTTTTTATGTTAAAGTCGCTCATTTCTTTTTCTCTTGGCCTTCCATGTACTTGGCGCCTTCTGATTTTTCACTCTCTACGTAAGGCTCTATCCTGCCGTCAGGATATCCCATTGCCAGATTACCTTCTGCGTCCATCAGCAGAGTTCCTTTTTCAGGAGCCGTGCTTAACTCGGGTATCTTGTTTATTGTAAAGTCCTGTATTGCTTTATGGCTTGCTTCTATGGGGTTGCCTCCCTTAGCGGCGGTCCCCAGCAGGTTCTTGATGTTTATTACCAGCTCCTCTTCGGTGGCGCCGATACCCTTCATCCTGGATACCATTATTTTTACTGCGGCTACCAGAGGCATCATGTTTGTCGTTACGTCCAGCACTGTTCCTATTGCACTCTGTGGCTGTTCTTTTTTACGGATGGTTTCTATTCCCTTTATGTTTTTCCTTAGCCCATTCAGCAGGGGAGCCTCATCCCTGTTTACTATCCCGTCTTTGTATGCATCTGCCAGTATCTCCATTGCATACAGGGCGTCTGTTTTGTCATCTACAAATGCGTTTATCAGGTTCAGGTACTCAGTTAGCTTCTTTGCGTTCTCGGTAAGAGTTAGTTTGCCTACGCCCTTCGTTCCCCAAGGGACGCCTTGGGTAGTCTGTTTTATATCCCGCTCTAAGTTGTTGCCTATCCTCTTTACGATACCTTCTTTATATTTCAGTAAGGTTTTTAGCGGAAGACGGCCTTGCTCCTCAGGAATCTCAATTTCTTTTTGTATGTCCGCTAAGGTTATTGTATGGTTGTTTATTTTGGATAAGATATCATCATTGCGAGCTTCCTGGAATTCCTTGTTCTGCTGGACTTGGATTTGGCTATTGTAGTATATCTTCTGTTGCGATTCCTTGATAGACTTGTTCAGTTCGGTGGTGGGGAGATATCCGAATATACCTTGCTTGCCTTTCTGCAGTTCTGCCATTACCTTAGAATCTTCCTGGCGTACGCTCCTGTCCTGGGCTATAGCCATGTCTACGGCGCGCTGGCCTATTTTATTGCTTAGGTCTGTATAGGTGGCTGGGGCTATCTTATCTTTTATTCCCTCAAGCATTGTCTTGGCCTGGAGGTAGTTGCCGGTCTGTTCTATGGCCGCAAGGATAGAGGATTCTGCTACCTCCTTGGCTACTTTCTCATTCTGTATCTCCTGGGTTGCCTTATCGTATCTTCTGTTATATGGCGCTATGGTTGCCCTTGCATCTTCTATGGCCATCACAAGTTGCTTGTCGTCTCTTATCAACGAGGCGTCCATTATCTTTTGCTTTATGTTAGATTCTGTGGCGTTCTTGAAGTCTTCGTCCAGCTGGTTAGCCTCATGGGTGATTACATTGTTGCGAGTGGACATATAATAATTGTCCATCGCTGGGCTTAGTTTGCTTGCTTGGTATTGGCTGAGACCGCCTAAGTATTGTTTTTTTATCTGGGTTTCGTAGGCCTGGTCCAGCTCTACAGTAGCTCCTTTTGCCTGGCCGAGAGGTCTTAGCAGTAAGCCTTTCTTGCGAGTTACATCCTGGCCGCCGATCTGTATGGTTTCATCTTCTGGGTTAGTTAGACGATTCTGCAGATCCATGCGGAACGATGTTTCTCTTTTTATCACTTCTTTATCTTGTGCATCAATAGCCATTTGCTTTATGTGCCCGGCTATCTTTCCTATCGCTGCGCCCATATTCTGGGTTGCTTCCCCTATATTCGCACCGAATGCGTCAGGAATTACTCTCGGCATGGTTACATTGGGAGTTTGAATCGGGTCTATGTGCGGAGTTCCTATTTTTACTCGTTCTTCATATGTAGGTACTTTCATAGTGAGTACTCCTTTATGAGGTTACTTTTAGCGCGCCCATGCCAGCCATTGAACCAGCGGTTGCGAGTAGAGTACCTGCCGTGTTTATATTGGCTGCCTTGCGCGCATTCTTAGCTGCTACTCCATAACCTACGGCTTCGGATTCTAATGACCAGGCTTTAAACTTGGTTTCTTCTCCGAGCGCCCATATTCCTTTTTTAGCACGGTCTTTTATTTCCCAGCTCCTCATGTCTGCGTTAAAGCGTATCGCTATCTCATCCATCTTGGATTTATCAAAGGTATCTGCGGCGATATCGGCAGCCGTTACTCCGCCTATTCCCAGCGTGCCTACGGTCGCTCTCTGTTGTCCTGCGATTTTGGCTACCTGCCGGAATAAAGCCTTGGATTCTTCAGCTGCGGCTCCCTGCACTCCAGTGATGTTGGCTACGGCTGTTTCTTCCAGCGACTTCTTCTGTTCCTCAGCGTATTTCCTGGTGATGGCGGCCTGTTGCTGGGACAGGTATTGCTGGTATTGATACATCTTGGCGGTCGCCTTGCCTTGCGCATATTGCCCGTAGGCAGTTACAGCGCCCGATACAGCGATCATAGATACTGCTACGATTACCCAGCTCATTTGGTCTCCTCTGTTATTTTAAATGCCTCTTTAAATAGTTTATCCATATGTTCTTGGTCAAATTCTGCGTATGATTTAGAGATGATCTCCTCTTCTATCTTTACCAGATCCGTCTCTTGAGTTACGTGTATGGTTACCCATATGGTGTCTTCATGGATATATAGCACTCGTTTTGTGCCGGCTTTGGTTACGCCGTAGTATGGGGCCTTGATCCTGACTATCCCCTCTTCTGTGAATACAGAGACATCGCCTTTCATCACAAAGTAGGGATGGGTTATTTTGTGTAGTTTAGATACTATCAGCATGCCTTTGGGCATAAATATTTCTCGGACATAAGCGCCGTCTACAAAGGTGTGCTTCAGAGGAAAGCAGTCTCCGCGCATAGCTCCTGGGATACTTTCTATGGCGGCCTGCATGGTAAGTATTTTTGTTCTTACCATCATAGGGTTAGGTTTTATTTTTAGGTCGTTCATCTTTTAAATGTGAAGTATTGAAAAGGTGCTTGTTCTATGCCGTATGGCACTACAGGTCCTATTTCTGCCCTGCACCACTTCAGCCATCTTATTGATTGAGTGTTGTTTATGTCCACGTAGTTCTCAAGTATCGGATAAAAGCTCAGCATCAGGTTTATAAAATATCTCGAGTGTTTTAAGAACGCTCTTTGTATCTGCTCTAAATCCGGGGATGCCAGGAGCCATATCGTAGCTGTGTTTCCGGTTATGGTGAGCGGCACTATACCGAACATCCCCACTGGCTTTTCGTTATGCTCTATGGTGAAGCAGAGGATGGAGTGCGTGAATTCGTATAGCAGGCCATCTTCCGGGGTCCTGTGGTGAGATTTCCATATTTCGTTTATATCGGATAGTCGGAGGTTGGGGGCGAGCTCAAATACATCTTCTACCTTGGCATCCCTGACTACCGCAAGTTTTGTCTTATAGTAGAGTTTGGTTGTCTGCATTATAATACTTTCGATGTGCCACCTATAGTCACGGTTGGTATCAGTGCTGCTATGGTTACAGGAAGAGGGTCGAGTTGACGGTAAAACATCCGTCCGCCGTCCGCATACCCTCCTGATAAACTTTCTGCATGATCGCCTGAGAATAACTCAAGCGGGTCGTCATATGTAGACCTTGTAGTTGCCGCTATCTCGAACAGGTCGTTTTCGTTTGGCCCTAACCAGCCGCCCCTTGAGTTTAGGAATCTTATTATTACGCTGGAGATTTTAACTTTTCTGCCTTGGGCTGTTCCGTCCGGCAAGTTTACCTCTACATTTAAGGTTTCCATATCTGCGATATAAGGCAGACCTACTTGCACTACGCTGTAATCTGCCCCGAGGGATATCGCTCCGCTAACCACTATTTTTCTGGCAAGTACATTACCGTCAGCTAATACAGATACAGTACAGCCTTCAAGATGATCCAACCCTATTATCGTGGCGGTAGGCGCTCCATCATAAGTTATACCGCAGTCTACGAAGAACTGATCCTCGGGCTCTGCGGATACCATGCGTTGAGCCATTCTTTCTATATAGCGATTACCGCCTCTGTTTACCGATACCCAGAGCTCATCATATCCGCTACCTCTTATTGTGCATAATGATTCGAAGCTGGCTTCTAAGGCTGTGGCTACCCAGTTGCCAGCCGCTAAGTCTACAGCAAAAGATGCGTCGGCTGTATGACCGATCTTACACAGATAAGTCGCATCTTCGTATTCTACCCAGTTTCCTGCTACATATGCGGTTCCTGTTACCCAGGGTAGTGCGTCGGAGCGATAGGTATCGTGCCAGGACCAGGCTATGATCTCCTGCTCGCGCATGTAGGTCATTGACAGCAACAGACCGTCGTTTCTTATTGCCCAGACTATCTTGTCCGGGTTCTGCTGGTATGCCATGTCTACTATGGTGTGTCCTGTGAATAGATGGTTTGAGAATATGGTCAGGTCTGCGCCTTCGAAGGTATCTGATGTCAGCACAAAACCAAGGTCTCTCATGATTGAGCCGGTGGATTGGATATATATTGCGCGGTTACCTACCAGGAGCGGCCTTATACCATAGGAACCTTCCCAGCCGTGCACTTTGTTGTACACGGATGTTGGGGATATCGGTCCGGAGCTTGAGCGGATACTGCACTCATTTGATAAGGTTAAGGCTACCAGTTCACCAAGAGGTACGAGTCCGTTTATGCCGTTTACTTTTCTTGATGGTAGAGGGCTTGATATCGCATCGGAGTCTACCAGAGGAGAGCTTCTTGAGAAATCCGTATAATCCCCTGTCTGGGTCATCCAGTATGTCTGGGGTTCATCGTAGGTATTGGCGAATACCAGGCGATCCTCGGGATGAAACTCTACCACTGCAGGCCAGCCCCGGTAGTCGCTCCAGCTGCCTTCAGCCCAGTCTATGGTGTCAGTTGTCGCTCCGCAGTTTCTTAGTACGTCTGCCGTTGCTGTTGCTCCACCTGCGGCTACTGCGGTTATCTTCACTATGCCGTTTTGGTAGTATGGGTCTGAGGTCAGGTTTGCATTACAGGTTCCGCTTGTATCTGCGGTACAGTTCAGCCTAACCAGGAATGGGTCGGCGTTATCAGACATATCTTCCGTTCCGTAGGTGTTGGCATTGAAGTCATCAGCAGAGGAGAATTCTCGAAGCATGGTCCAGGTTGAACCACCGTCTGTTGATTTTTCTATCCTTATGGTCATTGTCCAGGTACCGTGGGTTATTAGTCGCCAGGTTCCTCCGCAGGTTATTGAGCCTGTGGCTCCTGTTCCGGTTATACCTACAGTTAAGGCCTGCCCCTCGATGTAGTGGATGAGTTTCCATATAGAGCCGACATGGTAGGCATCAAAAGTAAATCCTGTGGCGGTGAGGGTTTTCCCTGTGCCGGTTACGGCGGATATCTTAAGAAGATTTGATTCATCAACGTTACCAAGCATAAATGGTCCGCCTTGGTAGTCATAGGCGTTCGCTTCCCAGTTTAGGTCGGCGTGCCTCTCTATTTGCATGGGGGCATGATCTGGATGAGTTACATATAGTACGTCTGCGGATTGGGTATAGTTTAGCTCTCTCAGCTCGTCTTCAGCGTAGGGAGTTGCTATTTCATACATAGCTTGGTTGGTCCAGTAGGTTGTTTCTGCCGGAGGAAAGTGGTTGGTGTTTTCTGCTGCTCCTGCTGATGCGAGTATGCAGGTATATAGTTTAGCGTTGGCGGTCAGGGCTGTGGCGCCCAGAGTTACGCCTGCTGTGGGCCTGGCTGCGGCGTAGGCGGCGTTCTCGGTTACATACCAGTCGTCAATAGAGGCGTTTGCGGCTCTTAGAGCTGCTTGGATCAGGGATGCCTTGTTTTTAGCGGCCGTGGCATTAGCCAGGCTTATGGTTATCAGTCCTGCCACATAAGTCACGGCCAGAGTATCACCTGCAGCTATCGCTACGGCTACAGTCTTTCCGGTTACGCTTTCTCCGTATGGAGCAGATACATGCAGTCTTTTTGTAGTTCCGCAGTTCAGGGATATATATGGGCCTACCTTTACGAAGTTTACCGCATCGGTTGTGTAGGAGGTTACTGGATTGAAATTTGCGGCATCGGTTGCCGTGTATAATATCGGGGCGCCGTTCTTGTAGAACCGGCAATAATATTCCCCGAATTCTATTACATAGGCTTGAGTGGTTGAGAATTCAAAGGGAATCACTCGGATCGCCTTGTTGGCGGTTTTCCCTGTGGCTATGTACTTAAAGCCCGGACGGTTAGAGATACCTCCATGGGGGTGGATTATGAAGTTCCTCAGCTTGCGGGCGCCTATGGCGTACTTGGCTAAGTCAACGCGCGAATATAGCGAAGGGGCGAATTCTCCTCCCGAGAACGACGGCTTTATTCCTGTGACTGGTTGCATGGGTTATGGGTCTCCTTTTAGAAGAAGTTAAGGGGCCATTCCTGGCCCCTTAACTTAAGTATCTTTAGACAGGTATCTCTTCCCAGGTTACTGAATAGCCCATAACCATCGCTGCCATTCCAAGTTACTACATCCCCGGGGACATAGATTATATTTGAATTATATGGTTCGTCAATATACAGCGCTTCCCTTAAACCTTCATCGCTTACAGTTTGTTCAAGGGTTACATTTCTCTGTAATAGAGTGCTGGTTGCACCTACGGTAGCTGTTCCTGAAACGGAGACAGCAGTCTGATGAGATAGCGGAGCAAATGAGGCAGTTAGCATTGCCTCTGCTTTACCTGTGGTCGCTGCTGTAAATACTACCTTAAAAAATATTATGCCGGCAACATTAGCGGTAAATATACCGACTGCAGTTGCAGAAACTACGGAAGCCGAAGTCGCTGCCAAATTCGCTTTACAGGTCCAGGCATACCAAGTTGCTCCGTCTATCGAAGCATAAAACGATACCGTCCCTGTCCATGTCCCCATAAGTTGTATCCCCACGACTCCATGTCCGTTGAGAGTAATCATTACTTCATCATTCGCCCTGCTCATTCTACCGTATACGATAGTCGGGGATGGAATAACCGATTCAACTCTTACTCTACCTTTATTGGTTAGATCCTGGCTCCCCAGAAGAGCATGGAGGAGGGTGTCGAAGGTTAGGATTTCTCTTACAGGATAATTCGGGGATTCTTTTTCGTGCTGTTGCAGAGGACCCTGATCACCACAAATTGAATTTCCTGGGTTGGTGTTTTTTGATAACTCTTCAATGCTGGATTTTATATCAGCTAAGTTACCGTCCTCTTTGGCGGGGTTGATGATCTCCCCAAGTGCATTCTTTAGGTATGATATTACTCCCTGAAGCGGATTCGGCATTTATACCTCTACGATGGTTGTCCTTAGGTTATCTACTCCTCCAGATATTGGTCCTCCGGCTGCCTCTAATATGCTTTTGCTCTTAGCCGCCTCAGTCTTTGCTACCTCTCCTTCTTTGGCCTCAAAGGTTATGCGCTGAGACCATTTTGTGTTTTCTATGCCGCAGACCCTGCCTTTTAGTTTTATCTCTACCTCGTCATCAAGGTCTAAGCCTAAGCCCTCTACTACCGACAGGGGCAGGCTCACCTCGGGGTATTTTATTTTGTTCTTCTGCGCTTCAGGGCTTGTCGGGCTGTCGTATATATTTTTATCTTTCTCACCTAAGCTTTTCATTTGGTCTCCTCTGTTTAGCCCCGGGAGTCTACGATATCAGACTTCTCGTTGGATTCGTGGGCTTTGTTACTTTCATATGAGCTGTGCCTGTGAGCCTCACTGCATAAGGTGTTAAATATCGTCAGCTGGTCTTTTGCCATGTCCTTGTCTCCGCTTAGGGGCATCGCCAGTTCTGCGGCCAGCCTGTGCGATAGGGTGGTTATAAAGAAGCTGTCGAATTTTGTTACATCAGCTACGAGGTAGGTGTACTCTGCATATGCGGTCTCGCAGTCTGTCACTATTATGTTCTGGTTGGTCGTAGGGTCATAGAGTACTTCAAATTTTTCTCCTACATCCTGGTCAAGAGTGCCGGCGTTGAATACCAGGCGCACGGCTACGCATTGGGCTGGCATAGCATAGGCGTATTCGTATATCAGCGGGGTGTAGGTGGCTACCTCCGCCAGGGCTACCTGCGTTTTGGCGAAGCCCCAGTTGTATCCTCGCAGGGTCTCTTTAAGTACGAAATCCCAGGCGCGCAGTGCGGCTTGGCATTGAACAGTTACCTCTACCAGAGATTGGATGGGCTTCGCTGCTACGTGCGATAGAGAAAGATTTATTATGCTTACTTGGGTTGGGGCAGACATGTTTTCTCCTTTATTTTTCGTTCACAGTAGGACAGGAATGCTATCCATATCAGCACTGTGTTCGCTACCCTTGTAGGAAAGTGAATGCTCATATCTATTGTTATCAATGACAGGCATATCAGCAGTAGCTTTTCTTTTCGTAAGCGATAGAATAAAAAGCCTAACGCGCCTATCATAAATACAAAGCCGGGGTATCCGCATTCAAATAATACCTGCAGGAAATCGTTGTGTGCGGTTACCCAGGACCAAGTCTTCAAGCCCGATAGAGGAAAGAATATATCTTTGTATGTGCCGATGCCCCAGCCCGCTATGGGGTGTTGGTTGGCAAGTTTAATTGTGATATCCCAGACTGGTAGCCTGCTGGCCAGGGGGTTATGGAGAATTGGGTCGGTGTAAATACATAGAATTAGGACGAGTGATAGAACCGACAGTAGGACGGCTTTCCAGCTTATTCCTTTTATCGCTATTATCAATGCCAGTGCTACCAGGAGAAAACTTTCCGTCTGCATTCGGCTTCCTATTACTCCGTGCGATATTATTGTCTTGCCGGCGGAGAAGTTTAGCAGGCTGTCCTTGCCTAAGAATTGCATGGCCATAAAGAATATATTGAAAGCTACGAGGGCGAGTACGGCCTTGAATATGATATTCCAGTCCTTGATCCTGGTGCATAGGATATAAAAATAACAGCAGGCCATCAGGTTTACGTAGGCGGTGAATGCTATGTAGGGGGCTCGGCTGATAAAACAGTTTATCAGGGCTCCGATGGCTATCGCTTTTATGAATAAGTTGGTCTTGAGGAAGAGTATGCAGAAACCAGCGAAGCTCGCCAGCACTGCCATCATTACCCAGAGGTGGAAGTTCGGGTTGGGTATATGAAATGGTATCGGCGGTATGAGTGCATAAAAAATTATCAGCGTAGCGACGCCGTAGGCCTTTATTTTATCCATTAGCAAAAGGGCCGCTTTTTAGGCGGCCCCTTACCTTTGTTATGCCTGTCCTACGACTACGCTATTGGTGCCTATCACTATCCAGCCTACACTGGTGTCAACAAATAACAGTGTCGCTGAATCTAACGCCGCATCAAAGTACAAGGTCGTGAATCCTGTCTTGGTCGCTGGTGTAAGCGTAAAGGTTCCTGATCCGCTTACCGCCGTTATGAATATAGTCAGGATTTGACCGGGCGTGCCGTTTGCCAGTGTGCCGGTGGTGAAGCCGGACGCATCGGTTATGGCTTTTCTTACCAGTGAATAGCTCGTAGGGATAGTCGTTACGCTGGTTGCTATGGATGTGGCTCCGCCAAAAGTGGTTCCAGCTGCCTGTAGGTAGCTTGGCACTACTTTCTTCAGCAGGCCGTATGTGTCTGTCTCACCCCAGTTATTCGCGTCGCAATAGCCTAAGGATACTATCGCCAGCATTATAACCAAGGTCAGTAGGAATGTTCTTCTCACTTATCCTCCTTTAGGATTAGGCGGGCTCATCGCCCGCCATTATCCTCTTGGTTATTTTATCAGGTCCATAGTCTTGGCAACATCCAAGACGATGTGCGCGTCCATTGCGCCTGAATCCATTGCTGCGCTGAAAGTATAATACACTCTCAGGTACCTATAGGCTCCCGAGGGTATGACGGCGTCAAGAAGAACAACGCCTACTGCCCCTGCGGCCGTGGCCGCTCCTGCCGCGATGGTGATCGTCGGTCCGGAGATCAAGGTCTTCAGGACCGTCGCAAACCCGGAGTCTGTGTCCGTCTCCAGCTTCGCTATGATCGTTCCGCCGCCTGCGTCTACATAGGCGGTTGCGATCCTTACTCTGATCCGTGCCCCGGGCGATATGGCATCACCTGCGGCGAGTGTGTCGATGAAGCTGGTCGATGCGCCGGTGTTCAGTATCGCTTGAGCTTCGCTTAGTGCTAAATATTTGTCAAGCATGTTATTTTCTCCTTCTTCGGTTGCGTTGCTTTGGGTTATGCTATTACTGCTTCAAGGTTATGAATCTGGTCAATACGGCGAATCGGTATATCCTGGAATGCGAGGGTCGGCCTCTTTAACCCGGAGATTGGGCTCAGCCAATCCTTCAGGGTTATGTAGGTATTCGACTTATTGAACAGCTTGACTCTGATCATAGCGCGAACCCTGTTATTGCAGTAGAACACTGGGCGCACGGTGCCGTTCGACGGTAGTTTGTCTATGGCGATGGACATCTGCTTCAGGAGATTGGTGGAGGTATCTGCTACGTCTCCTGCTGTTTCAAGGGCTGATATATCGATGTTGCAGATACGTACTACGTATCTCCAGTCCTTTACTGCGATACCGGCTTTCCACTGGAAGTGGGTCCTGTACGCCTGGAAGGGCTTGCCGTCGCTGTCATTGACGGTCTGCTCTCCGAGGTCTTGTACGTCTAAGCCGGCTTTGGAGCCCTTGGGGAATATCCCGGCTATGGTCGATGGTGACCATCCTACGAGCCACATCGAGGTGTTATCTGATCCTGCCCCGGCCGCTGAGATCACGTTCCCTGCGGTTGTGGTACCGGTCGTGGCATAGTACCTGGGAGCTAACCCGACGAATTCCTCCGGGTCTACTGAGGTATCGCCGTAGATCAAGGTCTTGGCGAATTCCTGGTTCATCGCCTCGATGTGCGCGATGTCTTCGGTGTACCTAAACTCAGCCGTGTTGCCGTTGAGTTTAGCCAGATCCTTGTCTATGGTGGAATAGGCTTCCATCATACCGCAGACTTCGGTGACCTGGTTGCTCTGGGATTTGGTCGAGGTAACGCCCTGGTTTAGAAGCCTCCAGGTCGGAGTAGGCAGCGATGCACGCACGGTCACCTTGTGTCCTGTGGGCAGGTTGCCTTCGATAAAGGTGATGTCATCGAGTATCTCGTTATACTCGTTGAGTGTTTCTACTACTGCGGCAATCTTGCCGTCTGGGTCTACCCTGCGCGCCCAATCTAAGAGCGTCAGTCTGTCAGATGATAATACAGGCATGTGTTTTCTCCTTTTTGGTTATGCTACGTTCTCCCTTGGTTAGGATATAAAATGTCCGCCTTGGGTTTTTCTCCTGCCGGTGTTGCCGGTGTTCCTGTCACTAACTTATCCTCCGATATCATCTTGCCGAGGTTGATCAGGTCTGTGATAAAAGCCTTATTGTTGGAGAGCCCTGATGCGTCAAGCAGTTCCCTGGTTTCCGCAGAGAGGCACTTGTCTCTTATCTTGGCGACGAATACAAGCTCTTCCTGGTATTTGGGACCAAGGGCTTTTACGGTTTCGTCGTAGTCCTTCTTCTGCATCTCCTTGAAAGCGGCAGCCTGGTTGTTCAGTTCCATGTTGCGTATCTCGATGAATTTGTCCACCAGCTTCTGCGCATTCCCTTGGGATAGCCCTACCTCTTTGAAGATAGGGGTCACCAGGTCAAGGGCGGCCTGGTTCAGGGTGACGCCTTCGGGTGCCTTGAATTCATACTTCTCGGGCACCTGCTTTGACTTGGCGTCAGCATCAGCTTTCACTTTTGCGTCCGCCTGCTCCTTTACCACTATGGCTTTCTTGGCCAGATCCTCCGCGGACAGTTGGTCCTCGGGTGTTTCAAGCAGGCGCTTATCTTCTGTTTCTTTGACCTGCTGCGCTGCTTTAGCGGCATCATCAAGGACGTTTGGTTCCCCTGGTGCTGGCGCGGCCTTGCCTGCTTCTGCAAGCAGGTTCGGGTCTGTCGGTTTTACTGCTGCTGCCCCTGGGATTGGAGTTGCAGGGGGTGTTACGATTGGTTCAGGCATCTTAATCCTCCTTGGCTTGGTTCTTAGAGTTTAAGGCGCTTAGGTACTCATTCTGCATCTTGGCGAAAGCGGTTATGTCAGCCTCGTTTATTTCTATCAGCAGGCTGAGCCCGACATTCCTTTGCCCTTCGCTAAAAGCAGTCTGGTTGGAGTTAAGGCTGAAGGAGTTATGAAATATCCCGCAGCGCCCTAACTGCCTCCAAAAATACCTGCGCCCCTCTGGCGTTTTTAATATCTTACGTAGGTCATCTATATCCTTCAGCCGTTCACGTTTCTGCTCGGCGGTTATTTTTTTAAGCTGGGCCTCTGATTCAAATACGTTCTCGTCTGGCATTATTTTCTCGTCCTCGTTGTGTTCTGCTCGATGCAGATCGCCGGGCGCTCTATCGTTCCCAGCCCATGGCTGGTTATCAGCACGCTCTCGGATGATAGAAAAGTCTTCTTGTATATCCTGCAGCGCTTATGCTGGGCGAGGGTGTTGAGTTCCTCCAGCTCTTCACAGCTGTCGCAGTATCCCGGGTTTCTTAGTATCAGTTCTGCCATGTTATTTCTGCTGCTCGTTGATTGCGCTTGTCAGTTTATCCAGGGCGCTTCCCGCGCCTACTGGGGCCTGGCTCATGCTCTTTACTGCTCCGGCGCCTTTGTTGGCGGCCTCTGCCATGGCCAGCATGCTTTCCTGTTTCTGGGCATTGGCGAGGGCATCCGCTTTCTGCTTCCTTAGGGCGGCTATCTTTTCCAGGGAGTTGATTATACTTGAGGGCACGCCCATGATCTCGGCTTTCTTTCGGTTCTTCTCGTCGAAGTTGATTATATCCAGAGAGTTGGGGTTGATGCTCGCCTCCTCCATAATGCCTGCGGCCCAGGCGTCTATGGCTTGAATCTCTATCATCTTCTGCGCTTGGGCGAGGACAGAGGTGTATTGTATCTTTATCTCCATGCCCGCTATCTCCTGCGGGGGCTCGGGGAACAACCCTTTGCGTACGCAGATAGCGAAGGTGCGCTCTATCAGGGATTTGATGAATTCGTCTCCCTGCCAGAGTTCCAGGAGCGGCCCTACCTTAGAGACTCTCTCGCTTTGTTTCTCGGCTATCTCGTAGGCAGTCACCGGCTGTCCGCTCTGCTCCGCGTTTATCATCATCAGGAACAGGTCGGCAAAGAAGAATTTCTTGATGGTCTGCTTGGTTTCGTTTATCGATGCGTCCAGGGCGGCGATGTCGAGGTTTACCTGGTAGGTTTCTTTTACGCCGGCGTTGGGAAGCTGTGCCGAGAAAGTCGTTATGCCTCCTGCCAGGGTATTCACGTCTCCTACTACGGAGGCGTCCCTCTGCAGGGGCGGATTGGTCTTTTTGTCCAGGGCTATCAGCAGGTTCTTCTTTTTCTTCTGCAGTTCCTTTACTGCGCCTAAGGCTTTCCAGCCGGAACCGCCTTTGCCGTAGGCGTCTGCGTTAGTGGTTATTTCCCAGCGGGGGGCCAGGATAGGCATCTCTTCGTATCCGCCGATGCGCAGGTAGTTGTTCCCGCCGTCTCCGTCTTCCCAGTATACCGAGCGATAGGGCATGTTTGAGTAGTCTATCATGAAGGGGATGCGGTCGTCGTTGGTCTCGATCATGTGGTTTACTTTGTGCCAGGTGTCGGGCGAGTTGCCCTGGTACTCCGCTTGCACTGTGGGCGAGCAGTTACCGATGCCGAACATCTCTACCATCTGCCCAGTCTTCATCCAGAACCTGTGGTAGAAGCCGTTCAGCCTGCCCTGGGCATCTCGGCTTAGGTAGTATTCGCCTGCGGTAAAGTTGTAGAGCCTGATTACGGTATGGGGGTCTTCTTCTACGTAGGCGCATGCCGTGCTGAATACCGACAGCTCTTTCCACATTGAGGTCAAGACGGGGTATGTGTTGGATTTCTGAAAGACGTCGCGCATGGTGTCGTGGCAGTCTTCAAGCCAGAGCCTGACGTCTTCGATTTCCATCACTGCGTCATCATCCAGGTATAGCCTGAACCACGGACGGGCTGGCGATGTGAAGCCGCTCTGCATGCCTGCCGCGAAGGTGTCTGTGTCAAGTGTTGCCTCTTCGTCTACCAGCGTCTTGTGGTCTATCTTGCTCCCCTGGTTGGGGGTTACCTCGTTGAAGAAGCCTTTTGTGGGGTATATGTAGGTTGCCAGCTCCTTCCAGGTCGGCTCCCAGCTTGCTCCCTCTGCTTTGATTGCGTTGGCGCGCTTTACCAGCTTAGTCTTATCAAGCTGTGTGTTGTAGAATTTCCCCGGGGTTATAGTCTTTACCTCTGCGTCTTTATTTACGAGTGCGCTTGGCATGGTTTAGCTCCCTAAGGTTACCTTCTTATCTCCGCTTCCCAGGTTAGGCATTAGGTCTATGCCTGTGCCTGCTACGCCTCTGGGTGAGGTCTTGACGGTTGACATATAGCCCGCCCTTATAGCTGCCAGCTTCTTGCGCTTATCAGCTGCCGCTACGGTTGTGGGCTCTGGCGACATGGGCGTGGGAAGAGGGTCTATCTTTGGCGCTGGTTCTACTGCCGGGGCTGCCGGGGTTGCCGGTGGTTCGTATTTGGGTGATCCTCCAAAGCACATGGAGCTCTCCTTTGTTAGTCTAATACGTTCTGGTTAATTTGGTCTGCTCCGACCGCCATCTCTGCTGTCTCTTGGCCGAGCTGATTTTTTTTTCTTACCGGAAAGGCAAAGGTCAGCGCCAGTGCGTCTGCGTTGCCTGGTGAGGCAAGCCCGCGCTTGCGCATGCTCTCTTTGCTTTCAAGGACGATCTGGCTCCTTAGGTTTAGGTGGCTCTCTGGGCCTGTCAGGTCGTCTATCAGTTGCTGATCCTTGGGCGTACAGCCTCCCTCTATCAGCCATTGCTTCATCAGGCCCCACATTTCTGCCCGCTTGTTAGCGAAGCCTGCCGTGTTGCTCTTGGCCCCGAAGGCTACCAGGGTCCACTTACGGTTTAGGGTCTTGCCGAATGAATATATGCCTGTGCCGTAGCCTTGGTCTATGAATACGCCGTCAGCTTTCTCTGCGTCTTCGTGCTTGGCGAGGGCGCCGGCTATCACGCTATCGTCATCGTTCTTTTGGAATTCTGCGAGCTTCTTGCTTACCAGGCCTTGGCGGAGATATATCACTATCTTGTCTCCTCCTGTCCAGGCTGGGTCAAGCCCGATTATCTTGGATGCGTAGTAGTAGCTGTGTTCGCCTATCTTGCGCCCGGAGGCTGCCTCGGCTATGTTTGTGGGTATGAATTGCAGGTCGCTTGCCTTGGGGAATTTACCGAATATATGGACCAGAACCCAGTCGCTCTCCAGCCCTAAGTCCTCGATCCACTGCCTTACCTCTTCCTGGTTGACGAGCTGGCTGGTGCGTATATCTATCTGCCAGGTCTGCCAGCGGTGGCGGAATTTGCCCCAGCATTCGCGGAAGCGCCCGGTGTTGCGGGTTGGGTTGCCGCTTACCAGCCATATTATCTCGGTGTCTTTGTCGGTTAGGGCGCCTTCTGCTACCTCCCATATCTTGTCCGGGATGGCCGAGGCTTCGTCAAATATCAGTATTATGCGCTTGCCTTTGTTGTGCAGGCCTGCAAAAGCCTCTACGTTCTCTTCGCTCCAGGGCACTTGGTCCATGCGCCAGGTGCGCTCGTGCTCCTTGTCTTTGGCGTATATGGCGGTGGCTGTCAGTACGAACCACGGCTTGGCTATGCAGAGCCGGAACCACTTGGCGAGCTCGCTCCATGTCTTGGTGCGCAGCTGGGTGTCTGTGTTTGCGGTCACTACGCCTCTGGTGTCTGCGGCTGTGGTCATGCCCCATAGCATAATCCAGGCTACCAGGGCGCTCTTGCCTGGCCCGTTGCCTGCGCTTATGGCTATTCTTAGTACTATGCTTACGGCTTGGGTTGGGGTGATCCTCCCTGCCTGGAGTTGGGTGGTCAGGTATTGCAGGACCTCGGTCTGCCAGGTATCGGGGCCTGTGTATTTTTCCAGCTCACTGCCCGGTTCGTTCCAGGGGAAGGCGTATTTTACCCAGCCTAAGGGGTCGCGTTTGAATTTTAGGAGGCTGTCTAAGACGTCTTCTTGGAGCTTGTTTATTGCGGCGGGGTCTACGATGCCTTTGGGGGATTGGTTGCCTGTGGGCATTATGGTTGTCCTCCGGGCGGCGCTTCTTTCATTCTTTCCTCTGCGGCCTTGTAGCGCGCTGCCAGCTCGCTTAGCCCGGGTACTTCGTGTATGTCTACGAACATTTTGAGGTAGCGGCCGAGCAGTTCATAGGCGCGGTGGGCGTCCATTAGTTTTATTTTTTTTGTGTAGCCAATTAGTTTTCTGTCTTTGCCTTGGCCATCCCATAGCTCCTCTGTGGTTATTTCGAGGATTGCTTTCTGTATGAGCTCGGGCATGTCGTGTATATTTTTTAGGGTGTTGGTTCCTGGATCGTAGGCGTCGGCTATGTTTGCTGCGGTGTTTTTTAGTAGGCCGTCTGTTATATATTTTATTTCTAATTTTACTCTGCTGAATTCCTCGAGGAGTAATTCATTGATGCGTGCCTTGATGTAATCATTCGTCATTAACCTTCCAGCATTCTGTCTTGCCCCGTCTTCGCTGTATCCCGCTCTGATATAAGCCTTTGTCTGGTTTCTGTCTTTAATATACTCTAAGCAGAACAGCTCTTGGTTGGGGTTTAGCTGATAGGTGGGTTCTTGATTTTCTGGTTTGGGTTCCATGTTAAAGGCTTAACATAAAAAAAGCCTTTTGTCAATAGTTTTCTTTTGTGGGGTTTGTGTGGTGGGGTAGGGTTGTTCTTTTAGTCCTTCTTTTGTTTAGGGGCTTTTAGGCTCTACCCCGACGGAGATTTTTATTGCTTATCCGGTAGGTTGCGCTGGTCATAAGCATCGGAAATACGCAGTGGCGGATTATGCCGTCGCTCCCTTGATGCCATCCGTAATTTTTCTTTGTGGTGTCGTAGGCCCTTTTGCATACCGTGCAGATTGGTCTTTTATCTTTCATGGTCCTGCCCCTTCTTTTTTAGTGATAGAGGTTTAGGGAGCGCGATATCTGTATCTCTTTGTGGTTGAGACGTTGCTCTTCCTTTACGTATCCGGCGTGTTCCGGAGTGCCCATGGCTGCTATCAGCAGCTGGAAGTTTTCTTCATATTTTTTTTTGACGGCTGTTAGGCTTGCTTGCGTGTATTTCTTTTTCATTGAGTATTTGCTCTTGCCCTTGCTGGCTTCGGTGGTCTTTTTCTCCTTTTTCACTTCTGCCTCCTTTGCTGGTCCTCAAAGAAAGCCTTGACCAGCTCTGCGGTCCTGGCGTGGTGGCTGCCTATGTGCCAGTCGGTTATCTTGAGGATCGGGGTGCCGGCTTGCCCTAAGTAGCGCGGTCCGTCCTTGTAGTTGTATATGGTGAAGGGTTCGCCTGCTATCAGTCCCTGCCACTCCACGTCTGTCTTGTGATCCTGGCTTGTTTCTTCCGTGTTTGTGTTGGGGGGGCCGAAGACTTGGCAGAGCTGGGCGTAGGTGGCGTTTAGCTCTCCCTGCTTGGAGGTGCCCCAGCGCTCTTTGCCTATGTCTTTTAGTTCTACCTCTACCCTTACTTTAAGTGTGGCTGTCTTCTTCATCGGTAGGCCTCCTTCTGGTCAATGTGTCAAATGCGTCAATGTGTCAAATGCGTCAATCTGGTTATGCCTTCTTCCTGCTTCCCCAGCCGGCTTTCCAGCGCTCCTGGGCTGCCTGCTGAATCACGGTTATCTCCTGGGGGCTGATGCTGTCTGCCAGGACCTTGGCCAGCTCTTCCTTGGTTAGTATCCTGAAATACTTGATGCCTCTCTTCTGCGCCTCTGTCATGAGGGCTGCCCGGGTGCCTTGTTTGGTGGTTTTGACCTGGGCATCTATGCCTAAGCCTGTATCAATCGCCTCACCTGGGGTCTCTGCTGGCGTAACTTTAGGTGCCTCAAGGGCTTTCAGTGCCTTCTTGTCCTTAATTACCTTCTTTACCTTGGCTTCCTGTTTAGCCCTGCGGCCCGGCTTTCCCTTGTAGTACTTGTCGTGGAGTTCGCTGATCTTCTGTTTCGCAGTCATGTCTTCTTCCTTTCTTTGGTTAGGGCGCGTATCCTGACGCCCGGTTTTAGCCATTGCCTCTTGACTCGTTCCTTACCCTTGTAGTTGTAGTAGTGGTCTACGACTACCGCCTCTCCTGCTGGGTTGAAGCCTATGCCTATGCCTCCCATGCTCCCTCCTTTAGTCTTTGTTGCTTTTGGTAAAAATGCTTGTTCCATCCCATTGGCCTAAAACTGGCTCGATGAATCTCTTTGTGGCAGGGGTGGCATAAATAAAGCAGGTTCCCTGGTTGGTTGTTAGTTTCATTGTAATCTAAGTGGTGTATTACCATCCGGCGTGGCCTCTCATCGTATTCTGCGCATCGATAACACCTCCTTCCTGCGCGGTTTATCACGCTTTCCCTTATTTTTTCAGGTACTCTTTTCTGTTCGTAAGTTCCTGTCATTGTCATTACAAATTCCTCCAAAATTTTTTAGCTCTTTCCGAATTTCCTGAATAGCCAAAGTATAAAAGCTGATACACTGTCAAATCCCTGGCTCTTAGCTTTAGCCTCAATTTCCTGCTTTTCCGTCGGCGTTATTCTTATCTGCAGGTATTCTTTTTTAGGTTCTCTGTCCATAGTTAAAGCATATCACATTGTATTAGCGTTGTCAAGTCTTTTTTTGCTTATTTTTGGTGGGCTGGCCGCTCCGTGTTTGTGGTTAAGCCAGCCTATCGGTCATTGGCTCCACTTTGGGTTCGCTAACAAGTCCCCGATGCGCTTCACCTGGTGCTCCCTGCTACGCCGTAGCCGGCGCGCTTGCCTTTTTTGATCTGGCGGTCCTGGCCGCGCTGGTATTACTCTTTATGTTTAGGGTTGCAGAATAGTTCGCCTGGTTTGCAGGGGAGGCCGCACTTCCAGCAGAAGCCGGTAGGCTCAAGGCTCATTTTGTCTCTTGCTTTTCTGGGGTTTTAGTGTCTGTTGCTTTTATCGCTCTCATTATCTCCGATGCCTGAGAATATGTCAAGGTGATTCATTGAGGCATCCTGGCCTGGGGCCGAGTATATGCACTATCATCTCCGCCTCGCATACTGTGAGTTCGTTGAAGGGCTTGCCGTAATAGGCTTTTGTGTAGTCATCTGCCGAGCCTATGAAGCCGGTGTCCATGATCACGGAGCAGACCTCAGCCATCAGTTTGGTTGAGAGCTGAGAGGGCTTTTCCTCTTGCTTAGCTTTCGCTTTTTCCTTGGTCATAGTCTTGGAGCTCCTTTATGGCGTAGAATACCGGGATGCTGTGTTCCTTGGCGTATTCTACCTCTTTGTCTGCCCCTGGGCTTTCTCCGCCTATGCGCAACAAGGCATCGCAACGGGCTAAGATCTCGAGGTCATATGCATACCAGAACTCCGGCGGATGCGGTTGTAGGAGGTGCCAGAGCAGGTTCAGGTGTGGTATCACTGGAGTGAATCCTAAGTCTACCAGGGCCTGCGCTGTCCATATGGCGAAGCCGGTGTTGGCCACGGGGTCTGGGTTGGTGTAGGGTGCGGCTATGTAGATTAGCTTTTTCAATGCGGCAGCCTCCTGGCTTCCGGCACCGGGCTTATCTTGCGCAGTGGAGCTACTATTACCCGGACGGCGCCCTCGGTAAATACCATATAGTCTTGGTGATTATAGGCAAAGGATATCGATGAGCTGGGGTCGAAGACCACCATGTCTCCGGCTTTTACGTTCAGGCAGTCTGGCCCTGCGAAGAGCACTACCAGCTCCAGCATTGGGATCGCCCTGGGGTCCTGGTTCTCCGGGCGTAGTATCACGGATTTTTTGCTCTCGTCTCTTTTTACTATCACGTAGTCGAATATCGGCATCAGTACTTCCTCTTTCATTTTACTGCCTCCCTTTCTTTTTGAAGAACCCTCTGAATAATCCCTTGAGCCCTTTTGGCTCTTGCTGGGGTGGTTGTTGCTTCTGTGTCATCCTGGGCTTACTTTGCAGCTTCATCTCTCCTATCTTCCTCCTTTTTATATTGCATTAGATTCGACAACCGCTATCTTCTTCTTTCTACCGCCTCTTGCACCGTAATATCTGGCTGAATAACAGGTCAAAATCTTCATAATATCTTCGGCTAATTCTTCCTCATATTTACGCTCTTTGGTGTCCATAATCTCAACTTTAACGCCTAAGTTTCTAAAGATAGAATCAAGATATTCATAGCCGAATCTTGCTATGCGGTCTTTGTATTCAATCAAAACTCTCTCTACTTTTCCTTGAAATGCAAGGTTAAGTAATTTATGCAGACCTTTTCTTTTCTCATTTATCCCGCTGGCTATTTCATCAATGACCATGTATTTATAGCTCTGGGTTTCGGCGTGTTTCGTTAGTCTATCTTTTTGTCGCTGGAGATTTTCTTTCTGTTTTGCAGTTGAACATCTGGCATAAACAACGGTTAGTTTTTCTGGCTTCACTGCGAGCCTGCCAGTGAACGAATCTAAATCTTCTTGCATAAAACGCCTATGCCCGCCAGTGGTTTTGAAAGATTTAATCTTCCCATTATTGGCAAGCGTCTTGATTGTGTTTATGCTTACGCCGATATACTTACTTGCTTCTGTTGATTTTAATATCATAATTACATAATTCTTTTAAAGCATTTTCATAGTTTTCTTTTACAACATTCAAATAATCTTCTTTTTCGTGGATTGGACAAGGCAACCAACCTTTCATGTTTCCACCAAGCCTTGCTTGTTTTGCATAATGTTTAGCGTTTATATAACACCTACATTTTTTTGTTTTACTCAAGTTATTTCTCCTTCGCTTTTGCTGGTCTAAATTTCATGCACGAACAATATTTTTGAATATCTGTAGGCGTCCTAAATTGTGAATAAAAACAACCAAAATCTGATTGAAATAGTTGTTTTTATCTTTCTGAGTTTATCCATTCTTCTTCTCCTATAAGTGCTGTATTAAAATCATTATATGATATTTCATTACCTACACTATTCTTACCCATAGTTGTAGAAAATAAAAAAGTTCTTTTTGCAATTATTTTGTTATTACCAATTTCCACTATTTTGCTTTTTCTATCACTATTTGTTAATTCTATTACACGGTTCTTCATTTCTTCTCCTTGTCAATCACGGAGGGCTCCGTGATTTGTTCTTTCTTCATTTTCTGTATCTCCCCAAGCAAAAACTTCTCATTCTCATTCATCAACTCTTGCAATTCAGAAACGGTCATCTCCTCATCTAACGGCTCGAAGAAATAAACCCGCTCTCCCTCGGTTTCAAAGTATGTTTTTGTTACTTTCGTTATCTTCATTTCCATGCCTCCAATTTACCATTTTTAGTCTAAAAAGTCAAGCTAATTTAATCGTATTTATACGGTTTTGGCGTGATTATGTTAGCAGTTACTAACCTCCTTCTTGGCTGGGTGGGGTTAACCTATTTTTTCCCCTTCTGCAAATTTCATCAAAAGCGTCAAAGATAATCTCAAGCCAGGGATTTAATTTTTTAATTAAAGGTATAAACTCATAATCCCTGCCTTTTGGCAAATTGTCGTAAGCATAAACCATATAGCGTTCTTCACACTCATCTACTTGGTTTAATAAATCTTTTAAATATTCCTTTTCGTCCTCATCTAATTCTTCTTCTTTTCCTGCAAGTCTTTCTTCAATTTCTTTTCTTGTTCTTTCTGGGTCATAGTCGCTTGGTTTTTGTGTTGACGCCATTCTTAACTTCTCGCACCAATAACTATCACTTACAAATCCTTCCGCAGAAGGATGAAATTCTCGGCAGAATATCCAATTACCATAATCACCAGTAATTGCCAATATTCCTTGTGTATTGATAAATTTAATTGAACCACAAACTGTATTGGGTTTAGCGAATATATGAATTAAAACCTCTGGGGTATCTATTATCTTTAATTCGTGTTTATCAAAATTTACATCCGTTCTCTTTGTCATCCTCCCCCTCCTATTTAGCCCTGCAAAGGTTTATAGCAACACCAATCACCTAACTTCGCCCCACAGTCACAATTTTTTCCACATCCAGCAAATGACCAAAGATAAACTTCAATTTCATCTTTACAAAAAGGACAAACAACGGTTTTAGTTGACCTACCAAATTCACTTCTCCCTTGATATGCAGGTAAACTTGCTCTAATTTCACATTTTACTCGCTTACCCTTTATTAAGATTTCTCTTGTTTCCATCATCCTTCTCCTTTTAGCCCTACCTAACCTAACCATACCTATTATTTAGTTTTTTTTCAAAGTCTTTTAGCTTGCGGTCTATCTCATCAGAGCTTGGTTTCATTAGGATCAGTAATAATACAAAGCAGGTTATCGCTCCTATTGTCACTACCATGCCAGTGTTCTCTGTGCAGTGGTAGATGATGCTGACCAGGGCTCTGTCTGCCAGTGCTTCCCACCAGATATCCCAACCGTTCAAAAAATCCGCTATCATCATGCCACTCCTTTCAAGTATTTCTCTGTCTCTTCCTCCAGGAATTTCCTGGCCTCCCAGAAATCCAGCTTGCCTGGTATTATGATTGCGTAGTATCCCCTGGCCAGGAGGTCGTCTCGCCATTGTTTTTGTTCCGGGCTGGGGTATGTCTTCACTTTTAGTTCTACAAACATGCCGTGGTATTTGCCTCTGGGTTCTAAGATAGCTATGTCAGGAAAGCCTGCCTTGTAGCCAGCGCGTTTCATGCGAATTGCGGCCATCTTGTTTGGGGTATGCATGCCTCCGCTCGAAGCGCAGAACAACACTCCTCGGCTGTATAGGTAAAACGTGTATTGCTCTTGGAGGGTTTGTTCGAGTTGCTTACTCACTTCATCACCTTAAATATCTCCGCCAGGCTCATTGCCGGCTGGCTCTTTATTTGCCTATGCTCTTCTATGTTCTTTATAGCGAAGTATTCCTCGCTGGCCTTGCGGATCGCTGTTTTAAACCATGCCCATTGGTCTTTTATGCCTGCTTTGTTTTTGGCGTAGGAGTCGCAGACCTTAAGCAATACCTCTTCTGGGAATAGCCTGCCGGGCTCCCATTTTAGCTCTTTCTTTAATCGTTCTAAGAGCTTATATATATTGAATCCGTCTTTATAGACTTTATCTAAGGCAGACTTCAGTTTTTCTGAAGGCTGTTCTTTATTCAACTCTACTCTACTCAACTCTACTCTACTCTGTGTGAGTGGTATGTGAGGGCTCAGTGAGGGCTCAGTGAGGAGTATAGTATAGAGCTCTTTTACTTGTTTGGGTGGGGCTGGGTAGGATCGCCTTGAGGGGTGCTGGATGTGCTGGTGTTTAAGTAGGGTGGGACACCAGAGCCAGTGTTTACCCTCGGCTTCAAAGGGAAATAGTCGACGAGCTTTAATGCACTCTTGTATTAAGTCTTCTACGTTAACATTGTCTGCTGGGAATATTTGCCCTTTAAGTAAAAATGTGTCGTAAGGCATTACGCCGTTGGCGTCGTCCATGTGGCACCAACTCATTATATAGAAATACCTGGCGGGTATGGTAAGCTGGGCGATCTCCTGCTCCAGCGGGTATATTGGGTCTATCTGTCGTTTTCTGGCCACCTATCCCTCCGTTTGCTCCGTGCTTGTGCCTTCCTGGGTACGGTCCAGGTATTGGATCGTGTCTATGGTTAGCTCTATTACTGAGTGTTTCTGCCCTGGCGGGGCTTCCCATGACCGGGTTGTCAGGCCGCCCTCTACGAATACCGCACTGCCTTTTTTGAGGTGCTCGTTGCAGTTTTCTGCGCGCTTGCCCCAGATTACGGCAGTTATGAACAGCTTGTCTTCCCGGTCTTCCTCTGCCTTGGTCTTGTAGATGCGCGAGGATGCCAAGCGCAGGTTGCAGACTGGGGTACCTTGGGGCGTGTAGCGCAGTTCCGGGTCCTTGGTCAGATTGGCTACGAGAATAAGTTTGTTTAGCATGGGTCTCCTTCTTAGAAGAAGTGTTGCTGTTGTTCTTTAGTCTCTGTTCTTTCGCGATAGATACGCACGGCCTCGGAGTGCGAGCATCGGTTATATTTTCTGTAGCCTTGGCAGTTGCAGGCGAGGCGACCGATCTGTTCCCTGATCGTGTACGGCGTTATGTTGTAGCCGGGGATAGGTAGCACCTGGTAGACGCCGTCAGCTATCTTTTTTATCAGCTCGAGCTCGAGAAGTTTTTTTACTTTATAGCTTACTGGCTGAGCGAACGTGCCTGTGCTTGCTTCGTAGTGTTGGATAACCATATCTTAGTACCTCAATTTTGATTGGAACAAGCCCCTCACTAAGTTTTGCAAGGCGGCTGAAGGCCAACTTCGAAAGGTCGACGGCTCTGCCTTTGGCGACGAGCCTTTTAGCTGGTCCTCGGTCTGTAACGAGTACCACAACAGAATTATTCCTCTTAGCAGAGCCCCGAACCTTCGTCTTCCGATGTGTAGCCTTATTAGGTTCAAGGCGAGTAATTCTAAGCAGAGTACCAAAAGGATAGCTTGGGTGAGCACATGTAAGTTCATTTTCGTTGAACCTCCTTCCTGAAGCGGTTGTGAAGTGAGGCCAGGGATCGCAGGTGTCTCCTTCCTGGCCATACCATGATGCGTATATGGGTGATTTGTCAGCCCTGCTTTCTTGGTGCACCAGCAGACCGCCGAGTGCCATGATAATTACGGGCCAGCACGGGATCGACCCGATTGTTTTTTTAAGGGAGTAGATAGTCCTGTGCTTTAACCTATCTACTATCAGTAAGAACGACGCCTTCATGGCGTATGCTGGCCCCATGGTTTATTTGTCCTTGCTGTCTGCGTAGGCTTTGCTTATCCTGCGCAGGAAGTCATTCGCTTGCTCTATGGTTTGGAGATCCGCTACCTCTCCGAGCCCCATCTCTTCGCCGAGTACCCTCATAAATAGCTTGTCGCCTACCTTCGTCTTGGTTATGGCGATATTGTTTATGATGTGTTGCGGCAGAGCGGATTTTTCTGTTGACTTCGGAGGTTCTTCTACTACCGTGCCTGCGGCCTCGATAGGTTCTTCCTGCCAGGTTGTGTTATCAGGTTGATCTAACATGCTGCCTACGCCTGGTCTGTACTCACGGCTGGTCTCATCGATAGAGAGGGCTTTCTGGGTTTCGATAGACAGAGGCAGGTTCTTGCTTAGCTGTAGCAGGCAGGTCTTCTTGCACATTGCGTCTTCATCGTCTGCCCAGGGGGTTCCTGGCATGAATTTCTCTGTCCTCTTATCGAAGACCTTGCTGTGTTTCTTGCCGTGGTCGATGCATTCCTCTTTGCTCATGACAAGGAACAGCATTGCGCCGTCTTTCATCTTAGCGAGAGCATAGTATTTTATGGTAGGTCCGCGTTCTCCCTCTGCCGGTTTGTGGCGCAGAAGGCTTTGCGTGCCGTATTCGTAGTCGAACCTATCTTTTTCGTGTACCTCATGGGCCTCTATGGTCAGTGCCGATTCGTGCCGATAGAAGAGGTCGGAGTATCCTTTGTAGCCTATGAGCGCCTGGACCTCGAGTTGTTTTTTCCATTCCTCCTTACCGTTTACCATGATCTTCCTGCTGTTCATGAAGGGCAGAAGATATGCCCTGCCGGCTACCGGCTCCAGGCCTACCTGCTCAAGCACGATCAGGCTGCCTACAAAACTCGCTGGGGTGCACTTAGCCAGCTTGGGGTTCAGTCTTATCGCTGTGGCCGCTACCCTGACCAGGTGTAGCGAGTTAAGCTTTACTTCTTTGGCGGCCTGAGATACTATATCTATCAGGCTCTGCGCCTCGGGTATTACCTCTAATGCTTTTACTACGTCCTCTTGTTTCGCCATCTTCCTACCTCCTTACTGATAGTCTTAATACTCTCTTCTCTTTTTCTGGTGTGTATTTTTCGTATAATCCAGGCTCTTCCCTCTTGAAGAGCTCTACGTCTATCCTCCTCTCGCTCTGGTTCTTCCAGGTTATTTTATATTTTGAGGTCATGCCTGTCTCATAAGTCTTCAGCATTGCCTTGAGCGTATTCTCCTGCTCTTCGATTTCTTTTTTGAGCACCTTATTATCCGCTTTCATAGAGTCCAGGTTCTCGCATATCTTGCTGGCCTCATCGTCCAGCTCTATCACGCTCTCTTCTGCGGCTTGGGGGAACAAGGCGTACAGGATGCCGGAGTCCTCTGAGGTTATCTGCATCGGCATGACCTTGGGCACTATGAAGGTATTCCAGAAGTAGACCTCTTTAGCTATCATATCGTCCAGGGTCTTGGGCTCTACTGGGATGATGTCTTTTTTGGAGATATGGGGTATCTCAGGAAAGGCATTCAGTGCATCGGTGCGCACGAATACTTTCCACAGGAACTTCATATTGCCTATCAATACAGCGATGTACCATATCGGCAGGCCTGTCACTGCCATGTAGTGCATGCATTGGATGGCGTATTCTGCCGGTATCTGCTCGTCTTCCCATTCGCTGGCTTTGAATTGGTTGGTGGTCTTGGCTTCAAAACCTGCGGCCTCATTGAGTACTCGACGGTCTATGTTCGCTCCGATGAAGGGGTACTTGGGGTGGAAGAGGGTTTTGTTTACCTTGACCAGCTCCTTGCCTGTGGCGTCCATGAAGAATTCCGAGACGGCTTGCTCGAGTTTGTTCCCGAGCTTTACAGCTACCACGTCATCGATGTCGGGTGGTACGATCTCTCCAGTCTTTATTGCCCAGACCTGCAGGGGTGTCTTGTACCGGGATATCCCAAGGATCGCTGCGGCGTCTGATCCGCCGATGTATTGCTTGCGTGCTTCTACTGCTTCTTTTGTCCAGTCCATAAGTTACGCTCCTCGTTTAGCATAATAGTGAGAAACGCGATTTGATATGCCAACCACATTTCTTCCATTATTATGTGCTCTTCTATCGGCAAGATCATTATCTCGTCTCCACCTTTAGTTCTCCGTCCGTTACGATCGTCACGAAGTATTGGTATTCTGTGTCTGCCTCTATCTGTGTCAGGAATTCCGCCCGGACCGTCTCGTCCAGGTGCTCTACCTTATCGATGCATATCAGTTTCAACGGGTTATCCTTGGCCATGGCTCTGGCGATATCCAGGCAGGTCCTGACCTGTTGCGCTGTGGATAGGTTCGACAGGGGCAGTCCGTTTATGGTCACGTTGCCCTTGCCGTCTACGCCCAGACCTTTTACCGGCAGTTCTACCGCCGTCAGTAGTTCGTGGGGTTTCGCCCTGGCTGCCTCTACGCATGCGTCGTAGCGCTGCGCTGCGGTTATCTCTGCGGCGTGGCGTTGCTCGAGTGATCCTACCTCTTTGGCCAGAGGGATGAACGACTTCATGTGCTCTACGTCCGTGGCCCGGGCAGTAAGAGGAGCAATATCGATGGGGCTGTGGGTTTCAAGGAAGAATTCCGCCTGGGTTTTATCGGTATCAAACTTCGCCAGCTCTCTCTTTTTCTGGTCTTCTATTGTAGCGAGGCGGTCCTTGGTGATCTGCGTGAGGGCGGATTTCCTCTCGGTCAGGGTTACTGCGTCCAGGTTCTTTAGGTTCTCCAGCATTACCGCCTTTTCTTTTTCGAGCGACTGGATCGTTTCTTCAGTTCTTTTTATAATATGCAGGAGTGCGCTCTTCTGTTTCTCAATATCAGACTTGGCTTTCTCGTACTCGGCGTTTTCGTTCTCCTGAGTCTCCTTTTCCTGCACGGTGTATTTAAGGGTAAGGTCGTTCCTGCTCTGGGGGTATTTTGCAATAAACTCCTTGCACTTCTCTATCTCCCTGTTAGCTTCCTGGGCGTCTTGAATCTCGGCGTATAGTTGCCCAAGGCTCATGTCTACCCAGTCATCTACTTTATAGTTATCCGGCAGGCGCTTGGCTACGGCTTCGCATTCGTTCTTTACGGCCTTTACCCTGGCGTTGGCTTCTGCCCGCGCTTCGTAGAACCACTGCTCGAGGTCTTTTAGTACCTGCAGGCCGTGCTTCTCGTAGTTTACCTTGGGGGCCTCGCCGAACCAGGCTTGGGCTTCCTGGGCGGTTACCCTGATAGGAAGAAGGCTCAGCAGGATATCAGTCTGCTCGGTATCTTTCTTCTGCATAAAATCTACTGGGTTGAAGGCGAACACGTCGCGCCCCTTCTTGCCGGTGATCCCGAATAGTTCCTTGAGGAACGTCTCGGGGGCCTTTACAGGTACGCCGTCTTTGGTTACCTTTACACTGCCTTCGTCCAGCCCTGCTTCGTCCTCTTTGACGGTCCGCTTGATGCTTAAGTTATCGTCAGTCTCGAGCTCTATGTATGCCTTCTCTGCGCCTGCTCGGACAAATTTCGCCCGGCGCTTGGTGTTGAACAGGGCTTTCTCTATGGTCTCAAGTATCGAGGTCTTGCCTTTTTCATTGCCTCCGGATATCACGTTTACTTTGCCTGGGGTGATGGCGAGTTCTTCGATACCCAGGCAGTCTTTTATTACGAGTCTCTTAATCATGGTCTTCCTCCTTTGTCTGCGCTTTTTCCATTAGCTCTAAGTATTTTTGCACCACTGGGGTTCTTATTGCTTCGTAGGTTACTTTATTTATGGGGTGGTATATAGGTATGTCTCTTCCTGGGGTTATTACTTTTGAGGGGAATACTAACCGGTATTCTCCTGGGGCGTTCAGGCAGGTATGTATCGCTATGTTTCCAAGATAGAATTGATCGTTAAGAAGACAGGAGGCAAAGGCTACGAGTCCGTCTTTGGGTTTAAGGGGTATGATTTGTACTTCGGAGATTTGTATTTCCCACATTTTTTTCTTGCTCTTTTAGCGTTTCGTCTTTTTGTTTGAGCGTATCTTTAGGTAGTTACTCAGTGCGCGGTTAATCAGGAAGTTTATTTTCTTGCCTTCCACGATCGCCATCTCTTTTATTTGGAAGTACAGTTCTGGATTTATCTTTACCGCTAAGTCTTTGTTTGTTTTTGGCATCTCTCGCTCCTGGTAAGAAGTTTACTACAAATTCCCACTTTGTCAAGTTTTATTTTCACTTAAAAAGGAGGGAGCCAGAGGTCGTTGCAGGTGGGCAGTCCGCTCGCTCTGGCTCGTCGGAAGAAGAGGCGCAGGTGTGTCCTCTTCGCTAATTTTATTTAATCAACAGTGATGAAAAAGGATAGGCATTGGTCATCAGGTACAACAGTGCGCACACAAAGACTTCTTCTGCGGGTGCGTACAGGGGGTTCTTTATTCCCAGATAGATACTCCAGGCGGCAACGCCTATGTTGGGAATAAAAATCCAAAGCATCTTGGGTCCGTATAAAAATATAAAAAGCAGGGCTACCGTAAGGTTCATTGCACAGTATACCAGCCTACGGAATAATTTACTTCCAGTGGTTTCTCCTCCATAGCCGAAAGAGAAACCTATCGCCACCAGTATATAGGTAAGTAGTAGCCAGGCATTCCATATTCCCATTATCCAGGCGCACAGGTTCGTGCTGGCTTCCTGGAATAGGGGTGCGATAAACCTACGGAGCCATTTGTTCTTCCGGCCGCCAAGCATATAAAATAAGCACATAAACGCCAGGGCGAATATAGCTCCGGTTGCCGCGTATCCTATAGTGTACTCATTCATGGATCTCGAATTCCCAGTGGCATTTTACTCTGGGAGCTGTGCCATCGCAGACCAGCTTGGCCTTCCTGATCTGCCCCGGCTTGGAGTTCTTGTTCTCTATCACCGTGTCTATGGTATGTATTTCTTCTGGTAGCTTCTTGTTGGTCCAGAACCAGAAGCCAAACTTCCAGCGCAGGAGCTTGAGTATAGCCTTGTATGCCAGGGACTCAAGTACCAGCGCCCAGATTAGTTTGGGAGAGTTACCTTCCCAGCCATCTTCTCAGATAGCCAGTACAAGCCTTTTTTAATAGCTGATGCTACTGCATCTACCTTGGGGATCAGCCAGTCGTCCTTCTTGGTAGGCGTTATAGATACTACGCCTGCGATCAGTTTAGCTATGGCCTCAACGATGCCCACCACTAAGGCCACATTCTTGACTATCCAGGCCAAGATGCCTAAGATAAAATGTATTACCACCATCTTTACCTCCTTTTAGTTAGTTCCACCCTCTTACTGTTAAATATCCGATATAGTTATTTACATAAAACCAGCTGGCCAGGTACGTGGATTCAAGCAAGATCTGCAGGTGTCCTGGGCTGTTGGCTGCTTTTTCATATAATAAGTACGCAATGGTATTGTCATCGCTTCCTCTATAACTGCATCCTCCTACTACCTCTGCTTTGTTTTCCCGGTAACACTCAGGGGCGTGCATGACCTCGTAGCTGTTCGCCATGTGCAGGCAGTGCGCCAGGCAATTCTCGTGCTCTTCCTGGTTCGCCGGGATCGCAGGAGATTTACCGTATTTAGCCCGGAATGTATTGATATGTTCGTCAAGCGTCATGGTTCGCTTTTTTAAGCAATGCGTCTACTCCAGCTTTTATATCAGGGATACATGCTACCTTAGCTTTTATCTCGGCTATGTTTTCATTTACCTGCTTGTGTACTAACTCGCAGAGCTTAGCATCTACCTTTTTGTCATCTAACTCTTTATTCCTTTCGTCAATCCTGGTGTATATCCTTGCCCTCTTACCAGCCTCGTCATTAGACACCTTGTACATAAAGTTAAGGAACCCGGCGCCTAATCCAAGTACGGTGATACCTAAACTACCAAATGCTATACCTTCCCCTGGGGTCATACGGCCTCCTTATTCTTTTGCTACTATATAAGCTTTGACGGTTAGAAGGTCATCTGCATCGGTGTTGGTTGCTGCGGTGGCCAGTCTTACGTATGGAACCACCAGGTCTTTATTGGTCCAGCAGTAGTAGCTCCCATCGGCTGAGATAGTCTCGGAGGTCTGCAGGGTTGCTCCGCCGGTATAGTCATAGAAAGATGCGGCCTGCCAAGTTATGTTGTCGTAGGATATCTCCATGGTTACTGCTGCCGATATAGCAGCGCCTACCTGGGTTTCATCGTAGGTGACAAAGAACGCCGTCTTTTCGTAGCCTGCTACGCTGGTTGCCGTAGAATTTACAGCGGTGGTTACGTCGTTGAACGTGGTATTCATTATCTGGGTGTTTAATACTGTTCCTGCCATTGCGATCCCTGACATTAAGACTAATGCCAGTAATACTAAACCGAACTTTTTGAGCATGTTCATGTATCCTCCTTTGTTATTCACTTGTATCTTCGTTAATATCAAGTTTACCCTCTACTTTTAATTGCTGTATGGCCTCGGCGCGGGCTATGGCTTCCTTCTTCTCAGCAATAAGCTGTTCCTTCCTCTGTTTCTTTTGAGCCTCTGCGGTCACTAACTTTTCAGCCTCAAGCTTTGCTATATCCGTAACGCTCATATCCTCTGCCGATAAGGTAGCCATAAAAGGTTGCCCTGTCCTAACATTGACTAAATCGCTATCAGAGAATCTCATCTTTGAGCCATTGTCATTGAGGTAATACCATCCCTTTGCATCCCTGACTATCTCCGTTGCCTTTTTATTGATAGTCACCGTTTCCGCAAAGCAAAGACTGATTAAAACCATCACCACCACTAACGCCAAAAATACAGGTATAAATCTTTTCATCTTTTCTCTCCTTTTTAGTTAAGGTTTAATTTCTCTAATACATAAAAAGTTCCGATGCCAAGAGCATTGGCATCCTCACTATTTATAACTAAACTTGTGATTTCATCTGCCGTGTTATTCCAAACACTACCATGCAATTCTATGGCAGTTATGGTAGTAGTCGCAACTCCTATAACTGACTCTATTATTGCTGTCCTTACATATCCAGATTTGGCATAGATGAGTGCTTCATAATAACCAATGTCTCCCGCTGTTACTGCATAACCTAACCACCAATGATACCCATAGGAAGTTGAACGATAGGCTGCTACAGTGGTGTCGCTACCATATAATCTTTGAATGCCATAATTAGCAGTTGTAGTATCCCCATTAGGTTCAAGAAATATAGAGGAGGAATTTACTCCTTCAACATGTCTAACCCTCAACCTATAAATCACATCAGTATTGCCCGTAAGATTGCTTATCGTTACCGAGGTTGCTGCACCCGTCAGCGTTCCCTTTGTCACTTCTTGCCAAACATTTTTAACCTTGCCTTTTATATTCATGGCCCCATATCGCTTACCGCTTGTGGCATCTACTTTTTTGAGTAGGATCATGCGAGAGCCGATACCTATACCATCGGCATCTAATGCCAATACATTTATTTCTGTGATATTATCTGCGGTGTTATTCCAAGAATCTCCCCACAACATTATATTGCTTACAGTAGTGGTATATATATTTTCAGCACTTTTAAGTATTACTGTCCTGACATACCCTGATTTGGCATAAATATGGGCAATTCCCAAGCAAGAGCTTCCAGTTATACTTGAACTGCCAAATCTATAAATGGCTCCTATACCTGTATTCCTTGCAGCACTTGCAGTGGTGTTACTTCCACTCAATACTTGAAAACCATAATTGGTAGCCCCAGAGTCGTTATTAAATCTCATAATAAAACTTGTTCCGTTATTTCCAGCTACACCATCTATTCCTCTCACTATCATTTCATATTCCTTATCAGTATTACCGTTAAGGTTATTTATCGTTACCGAAGTTGCCGCAGCCCCTAATTCTCCGCTATCCGACACTACCTGCATTAAGTCATTTATCTTGCCGTCTATACTGCCGTAGTCTTTTGCGAAACTGACTTGCGGTATGATTAAACTTAATGCCAATAAAAATAAAAGGATTATTTTTTTCATTGTTTATATTCCTTTCCCCAAAGACAGATGTATGTGCCGATGCCCAGACCACTTGCTTGGTCTGCACTAATAACCAAACTTGTTACTTCATCTGTGGTATTATTCCAAGATTGACCTACTAAGTAAAGTTGACCCACTGTAGTTGTAACAATATGGCTTATTCGCCCTTGAATACCAGTCCTTACATATCCTGATTTAGCGTGAATTAGAGTTTCGCTCAATGAAGTACTACCTAAAGCAGAAGCTGCCCCTACATACAGAAAAGCATCGGCATACCTGGAAGCAGTAACAGTAGTATTTATTGCGCGTAAATGTTGTATTCCATAATTAGCCCCGGTATCATTATTTATAGTTAACCCTGCGTAACAAGAGCCATCATACCCATTGACTACCTTTGTATTTAATCTATACTCCACCGTCGTATTCCCTGCGAGGTTGCTTATCGTGACCGAGGTGGCATTAGCCAAAAGGGTTGTTTCATATATCTTGGTAAAGCAATCCGAGCTAAAATTACCCTGCGGATAGACCTTGCCCATCTGCTTGTAGTTCGTGGCGAAGATGTCATCAACACAGCTGAATATCAATGCTCCGGCTATTATTAAATAGAGTAGTTTTTTCATTCCTGTTCTCCTTATAAGTAGCGGTATCCCCAAGTTCCCGATAGTGTAGCGTAATCAGTTAGGTCTATCGCAAAAGTATTCGTGGCAAAGGTAATCGGGCAGTCTACCTCCTTGCTGTTGTTATCTACTACCTTA
>Ga0315273_10000445_pt1 | contig 42956 bp, 39 predicted proteins | sample YL17G02_0_MG_FD_205753 | JGI IMG/M metagenome (GOLD analysis project Ga0315273, IMG submission 205753) | Sediment microbial communities from Yellowstone Lake, YNP, Wyoming, USA - YL17G02_0 | ecosystem: Environmental > Aquatic > Freshwater > Lake > Sediment | place: USA: Wyoming | collected...
GGGGTGGCCCCGGGGACGGTCGTGCGCTACCGCGTCACCGCGATCGACCGCGCGGACGCGCCGAACGAGAGCGGCCCGTCGTCCGAGGTGGAAGTGCGCGTCGTCGCCGATCCGGGGACGACGCCGGGGGTTCGATGAGCGCCGACGTCCACTTCACGAAGATGTCCGGAGCCGGGAACGACTTCGTAGTCCTCGATGCGCGCGCCTGGGAGGCGCTTCCGGGTGACCGCGCCGCGTGGGTGCGTGCGGTGTGCCGTCGCGGATTGTCGGTCGGCGCGGATGGGGTGCTCGTCGTCTCAGCCCGTGGGCCCGGCCGCGTGCGCGTGGTGTTTTTCAACCCCGATGGTGGCGAGGCGTTTTGCGGAAACGGGAGCCGCTGCGCCGCGCGCTACGCCGCGATGCGTGACGCGGCGCCGGGGGCGATGACGCTCCTGACTTCGGTCGGTGAGGTCCAAGCCGTCGTCGACGGCCCCGTCGTGAGCCTTACACTGCCCCCCCCAACAGACCTTGGCGAGATCGTTCTCGAGAACGACGCCGCCACATTTCGCGGTCGATGGGTCGTGGCGGGGGTCCCTCACGTCGTCCTCCCCGTCGTCGGACTGTCCGCCTACGCACTTGAACGCGTCGGCCCGTCGCTACGTCGTCATGGGACGCTCGGCCCGTCGGGCGCCAACGTGAATCTCGTCGAGACCGATGCGAGCGGGCGTGTTCATGTCCGCACATGGGAGCGCGGCGTCGAGAACGAGACTCTTTCTTGCGGCACCGGTGCCGTTGCCGCGGCGTTTGCCGCGCGACTGGCGGGGGCGCCCGAGACCGTCGTCGTCGTGCCGCGCAGCGGTTCGACGCTCACGGTGATGCTTCCCGGGGATAGGGCGCGCCCCGAGTGCGCACGTCTGATCGGGGACGCGCGCTTCGTCTTCGAGGGGTCGCTCGATCCGGAAGCGACGGTGGGCACCGCGTGACACAGGTCTCGCGCGCCCGCAAGGTCTTCGATTGGGTCGCGGGCCTCTCCCTGATCGTCTTGGGAATCGTCGGGTTGTTCCTCCCGGTGCTCCAAGGCGTCCTCTTCATCCTTGCGGGACTCGCGATCCTGAGCAGCCACAGTCCCCTGGCGCTCCGCATCCTGGAAGCGCTGAAGGCCCGGCTTCGACGGGTCCGCGATCGCGTAATGAAGCGCGAGTAAGGCGGAACGGGGGGCCAGTCCCCTTTTTCGCAACAGAGCGGTATCCGGGGAGCTTTGGAAGAAGAAGGGGACTGGCCCCCCGTTCCGCCTCACTCGGCTCCGAGGCCGTCGGGCCACGCGATGGCGTACATGCGAGCCCCCGCGAGCACGCGTTTGACGTAGAGGCGCGTCTCGGGGATTGGGATCCGCTCCACGAAGCGCTCGTCGTCGTCCGGGGGGCTCGCAACGCTCCAGCGCTCGACCCGTGACGGGCCCCCGTTGTAGGCGGCAAGCGCCCTCGGGATCGAACCGAACCGGCGCTGGTACTCGCGGAGGTGCTTGCATCCCAGCGTCGCGTTTGTCGTCGGGTCGAACAGATCGGACGGCTCGAACCGCGGAAGCCCCGCCATCCGCGCCAATTCCGCGCCGACCGCCGGCATGACTTGAAGCAGCCCTCGCGCCCCGGCCGACGAGACCGCGAGCGGATTGAAAGCGCTCTCCTGCAGGGCGACCGAGGCGGCGAGGTTCGGATCGAGCCCGGCCCCGCGGGCGGCGCCGGTCAGGGCCTCGGCGAACGCGGCCGGGTAGACAAGCCGCCACAGGCCGCGGGGGATCTCCTGGACGGGCGTGCGATCGCGATCCTGCGTTGCGTCTTGCGCGAAGCCTATGGCCTCGGAGAGGGCGGCTGCGTCGCGAGCATTGTCCGCGGCTTCGAGAGCCACCGCGGGGCCGAGGGCACCGGCGCCGCGGACCGCCAGGCGATAGCAGGGGGCCGCCTCGTCCCAGAGGCCGACCGAGACGAAGGCACGGGCCGCGGCAAACCACTTCGAGGAGCCTGGAAGCGTCGACGGATTGTCTATGCGCCTCGCGCCGGCAGGCGCCGTGGGGAGGGGACGTCCTAGCCGTTTCGCCGCGAGGGCGCCGTAGTAGTGATTCCCGAACGTGTCGGCGATCGTGCCGTAGCTCGCGCGAGCCTCAGCAGAGCGGCCCGCGGCGTCGGCGATGCGCGCCCTCCAGTACGTCGCCGTGACTCTGACGCCATCGGGTGCATCGGAGCGCGCGAGGGCCCGGGCGAACGCGGCGTCCGCCTCCGCAGACCGCCCGAGGTCGTAGGCCGCCCAACCCTCGCGGAGCAGCGCCAAGGGATCGGCGCGTTCACCGGCTGCGAGGCGGTAGCGCTGGTAAGCCTGAAGCGTCTTGGCGTTCGGCGCGCCTTCGCTGGCCCGCGCGAGGTCGAGCAGGGCGCGCTCGCGCCACGGAGACGCGGCGCGCCGCGTGAGCGCATTGAGCCCGGCGCGATAGGCGGCCAGATTTCCGGAAACCGCGGCGCGGCGGGCCTCCAGATAGCGTGCGCCGTCTCCGGAACCCGCGTCCGCCTGGCGAGCGCGGGCAAGAAACGCCCCCATCTCGGCAGCGCGCCCGAGCTTGAGCAAAGCCTCCGCTTCGACCAGGGCCTCAGCAGGCGTCGCGGCCGATGGCGCGCCGGCGGGACGGACGAGACGCAGCAGATCGAGGGCGGTTTTCGCGCGGCCCTCCTCGAGCCAGTGCCGAGCGCGTTCTGCAAGCCGCGGACGCTCGGAGGACGTCAGGCGCGCGCTCGGGTCGGGGAGCATCTCCTCGATGGCCTCCCGCAGCCGGTCAACGTCGTCGGTGGCGGTCGCGCCGAGGAGAGCGCCGACGATGCGGCGACGGGCGCCTTCGCGCTCGCCGTGCCTCGCGGCGATGTGTCCGGCCTCGATCGTGGCCGTTGCGCTGTGCGCCGCGTCGAGGGCGAGCAGCGCTTGGGCCCATGCTCCGCCCGCCTCGAGCGCTTGCGCGTGTGTCCATCGCGCTTCCCCGGCCGCCGGAAAACCGGGAGACGATGCCGCGCGAGCGGCGAGGTCGGTGGCCCGATCGGTCGCGCCGCGCGCGAACCAGCCGCGCGCCCGCAAGAGCATCGCGTGCGTCGCGAGCGGGTCGTCCGGCGAGAGGTCCTTCGGGAGGACGTCGATGATCTCGCGATCCCGTCCATCGCGCGCCAAGTGCGTGGCGGCCAAGACCCGCGCGCGAGCCTCCCAGGCCGGGGCGCGGTAGCGCCGGAGCAACTCGCGGACCGATTCGAGCCCGTCGGCGGCATCGCCCTTGGCGTAGGCGCGCACGGCGGCGGAAAGCGGCGGCGGCATCGTCCGCGCGTCATTCCACCGGACCGTGCGTTTCGCGAACCAGACCGCACCGATCCCTGCTCCGGCGAGCACGAGGAGCGCGGCGGTGAGGGCGACGGTGCGACGCATGCGGTGTCCAGTTCCGGGACGGCGACGGCCGTCTAGATCAGCGAGGAGTCGCCTCCGGCGAGGACGTGCACGTATGCGTCATCGAGCAGCTTCATTCCGTCGGGCCCGAGATCCGGAAAGCGGTGAGTGAACGCATCACGGCCTCGCTGGAGCTGCTCGCCGAGACGGCGGGCCAGATCGCGTTCGCGCCTTCCGACGACGACCGCCTCTTCGTTGTAGAGGCGGATGTCGGTGGCGACCAGGCGAGCGTAACGGCGCGCCTCCTCTCGGCGCGGATCGGCGTCGGCTGTGCCCGCAGCCACCCCGCTCCAGGGCGCGATCTCGGTCGCGGTCGCGGTCGCGGCCGCGGCCGGCGCGGCGGACGGGGCCGCTTCGGGGTCGCTCACAAGCGGCGTCCTCACGGCCGTCTTTGGCGTAGGGGCTCCCGAGGCGGCGGCCGTGGCCGCCTGAGTCTTGAGGCGGCGCCAAGCCAGATCGAGCTCGAGTCGCAGCCGGGCGGCCTGGCAGAGAATCGCCAGCGCCGCGGGCGACCAGGGCTCCTCGGCGGCGCGGCGCTCGGCGATGAGGATCGCGACCGCTTTGCCTCCGACCCGAACCGGCAGGCCGACCGCTTCGACCTCGTGGGGCTGACCGAAGTCCGGAACGCTCTCGCCGGCCGCGAGCGACCGCCATCGCACGTCTTCCTCGGCAGCCAACGACGCCAACCAGCCGGAGTCGGCCGGAGCGGTTGTCTGCCGCTGGGATTGCTCCGCCTTCGCCGAATAGCCGATCGAGCTCCAGCCCTTGAAGCGCCCGTCTCGCAAGAGGAATACGGCCGCTCGTGGGGCTCCGACGACGGTGCCCTCCAGGAGGGCTCTGAAGATCTCGGATGGGGAGAGGAAGCTCGCCAGCTCGGCCATCCTGCGGTCGAGCGTCTCGAGCGTCGCAGTTTCGCGGCTCATCGTCGGTTACCTCGAGCGGGGGGTCACCCGCTAGTCGTCGGCCGTCAGAAGAAGAGGACTCTCGAGCAGCATCTGGAATTCCGCGAACCCCGGAAGAAGGCTGCGAATCTCGGGGGCTAGCTCGAGGGCTCGCGCCAGATGCAGAATCGCGCGGTCGTCCTCGCTTCCGCGCGCGAGCACCGAAGCGAGGTTCAACCGATAGGTCGCGTGGTCCGGGACCAGCTCGACCGCTTTCTCGTAAGCTGCTTGGGCTTCGACCAAGGCACCCAGTTCCTCGAGCACGTTGCCGAGGTTGTTCCAACTCAGGTCGTAAGCCGGGTTGAGTGCGAGCGCGCGGCGAAAACACTCGCCCGCTTCGACGACGCGCTGCAACTGCACGAGCGCGTTGCCGAGGTTGTTCCAAACGTCGTAATCGCCGTCGTTGTGGTCAAGGGCGGTTCGGTACGCGGCGGCCGCTTCGTCGAGGCGGCCCAGGTCGAGATACGCGTTGCCGAGGTTGTACCAGGTCTCGTAATCGCCCGGGTTGAGCGCCGCGGCACGGCGGTAGGCGTCGGCTGCCGCGACCAGATCTCCCCGCCCGGCGCAGGTGAATCCGAGGTTGTACCAGGACTGATGAACATCCGGCTGGAGGTTGACGGCCGAGCGATAGCAGCGAGCCGACTCGTCGAGGTTGCTGAGGTCGGCATAAGCGGTGCCGAGATCGAACCAAGCCTCGGCGAGCGCCGGATCGAGCGAGACCGCCTGCGTCCAAGCGGCGATCGCGCCGCTGACGTCGCCGCCCCCGAAGCGAGCAACGCCCTCCTCGAGAAAGAGGGCGGCTTCGCCGGTCACCGCAACCTTGGCGGACGACGCGGGCACCTCGGCGGCGTTTTTCATGCGGCGAGGCACACGCTGTCCTGAGCGCCGGTGCGGCGGCTCGGGGAGGGGCGTATGGTCGTCGCGGCTCAAAATTTGTTGAACCCGGGCTCAGGCCACCCCGGAGAGTGCGCTCTTGTACCATGATGAAGACGATGCGGTCAACGGAGCGCCGATGAAAAAGAGACGAACCCTCGCTTCGGAGTGGGTCCTCGAGGGAGTCGGACTTCACACCGGGGTTCCCGTGCGTTTGCGCCTTCGTCCCGCGGCGCCGAACTCCGGGATCGTATTCGTGCGCGCCGATCTCGGCGGGATCAGGATTCCGGCGCTCATCGAGAACGCCGGGCCGAGCTTCTACGCCACGGTGCTCCAAAAAAACGGCGCCACGGTGAGCACGATCGAACACCTGATGGCGGCGCTGTACGCGATGCAAGTCGACGACCTCGAAATCGAGCTCGACGCCGCCGAGGCGCCGATCTTGGACGGCTCGGCGAAGCCGTTCGTCGAGGGGATCCTCGCGGCGGGATTTCGGGAGCATGACCTCGTCCGTCAGTACCTTCACATCACGAAGCCTTTGACCGTCACGCACGAGGACAAACGAATCTCGGTGCACCCCTGCACGGAGTACCGCGTCACCTACGCGATCGACTTCGATCACCCGGCCCTGGGCTACCAGGAGCTCACGGCGTCGTTGTGGCGGGCGGATCAGTTCGCGGAAAAACTAGCGCCCGCGAGGACATTTACGTTCGAGCACGAGATTGCGGCGCTCCGGGAGCGTGGGCTCGCCCTGGGAGGATCCCTCGACAACGCGGTTGTGATCGGAAAGGCGGGAGTCTTGAACCCGCCGCTCCGCTTCGCGGACGAATTCGTGCGCCACAAGATGCTCGACCTGACGGGCGATCTCTCCCTGCTGGGGCGGCCTCTACGTGGCCACGTCGTCGCCTACCGCGCGGGTCATGACCTGCACGCCCGTCTGGCCCGCATGATCGCCGACGCCAAGGATGCCTGGTACGTGGCACCCTGGGCCGACGCCGCGGCGGAGAGCCCTGCGCCGTGACGTGGACCACCGCTTGAGCCGGGTTCGGCGCACGCTTCAGTGGAGCGCCCTGGGCGTCCTCTCCTTGGGGGGGCTTTGGGGGTTCTATCGGTCGAGCATCCGCGTCGCGGAGGCCGGCCCGAGGATCGCGGCGAGCCCGCACCTCCTCACCGTGCTGACGCTCGCGATCATCGTCCTCGCTCTGGCTTTCGTCGGCATTCTCATCAGGAATCTCGTCCGGCTCATCGTCGATCGCAAGCGAGGTGTCCTCGGCGCGCGGCTCCGGACGAAGCTCGTCTTCTTCTTCCTGGCGCTCGTCCTCCTCCCTGCGTTTCTTCTGTCATTCGGTGCGGGTGCTTTCATCAAGACGACCGTGGAGGATTTGATCAAAACCCCCGTCGAAGAGGTTTCTCGGCTGGCCAAGGAGATCGCCAAGGAGGCGGGGAGGCGTGAAGAGTCGCGTCTGCTCGATCACGCCAGGTTCTTGGCCGCGGAGCTGGCCGCCGTTCCCGCAACCGCCTCGAACGACGCCCTCCGCGTCGCCACCATCCAGTGGCGCCAGAGCGAGGGGTTCGACGTCGCGGGTTTCGTCCTCGACGAGGGCGTCAGCTTCACCGACATCGCCGACGGCTCGGGCTCGACCGGCCTGACGCGAGAGGTGGTGCGCCGTGTGGTACGCCGCGCGGGCGCGGTGGCGGCGCGAACCGGAACTCCGGTCCTCGACCAGGAGCCCGCTGGCGCGGTCGTCTTGCTCGTCGGCGCGGCCCCGGTCGACGCGAGCGCTCCGGGGCGCGGGGCCGCGGTGACCGGGGTCGTCGTCCGGCCGGACCTCAAGACCCTGCTGGAGAAGATCGACGCTGCGGATACTGCGTCCGCCAAATTCCGTGCCGAGCGGCGCGAGGTGCTGCGCCTCTACTACTCGATCCTCGCCCTCGTCGGCCTCACGATCGTCTTCGTGGCGTCGTGGATCGGGTTTTATGTTTCGCGCCGGATCACGGTGCCGCTCGAGCAGATGGCGGCAGCCTCACGAGAAATCTCCGCCGGCAATCTCGGCGTGCGCGTTCTCACCAATGTCGGCGACGAAGTCGGCCAACTGGTCGACGCGTTCAACGAGATGGCGGGGCAGCTCCAGGAGAGCCGCGAGGTGATCACCCGCAGCACGGTGGATCTGCGTCGCACCAACCAGGCTCTCGACGAGCGGCGGCGGTACATCGAGACCCTGGTGGCGCAGCTCGGGACGGCGATTGTTTCCCTCGATCGCGAGGGCCGGGTCACCACCGTAAACCCCGCCGTCCTGTCCATGATGGGACTTCTCGTCAAGCCCGGAGAGGATCTCCGGTCGGCCCTCGAGGGCGCGGGTCTCGATCCCCTCGCGCGGCTGCTCGACGATGCGACGTCGCGCGGAGGACGCGACTTGCGGCGCGGGCTGGTTCTCGATCGCGGCGCGGCGTCGATTTCTGTTTCGGTGCACGTGTCGCCGCTGCGCGGCGCGCAGGGAGACGATCTCGGAACGCTCGTGATGGTCGAGGATCTCACCGATCTTTTAGAGGCCCAGCGCCTGGCGGCCTGGCGCGAGGTGGCGCGCCGGGTCGCGCACGAGATCAAGAACCCGCTCACGCCGATCCAGCTCGCCGCGCAGCGTCTCAGGAAGAAGTGGGACGAGCGGGCTGCGGACCTCGGCGAGGTCGTGCTCGACGCGACCGCGACGATCGAGCGGGAGGTGATGGGTCTGAAATCGCTCGTCGACGAGTTCTCCCTCTACGCCCGAATGCCCGCGCCCTCCCCCGCGCGGGTGGATTTCGGCGAGATCGTCCGGTCGGTGGTGGCGCTTTACGGCGTGCACCAGGGCGTGGTCTGGGACGTCCGTGTTGACGGAAGTTTGGGGGTCGTGCGCGTCGACGCGGACCAGATGCGCCGGGCGCTCATCAACCTGATCGACAACGCGGTGGCCGCCGTCCGTGGTGTCGGGACCCTCGAAATCGTAGCGCGTCCTTGGGCTGGGCCGGGGTCGCTTTGCGTGGAAGTGGCCGACTGCGGACCGGGAATCGAGGCGGCGCAACGCGAGAAAGTGTTCACGCCCTATTTCTCGACGAAACCGCGGGGGACCGGACTCGGACTCGCCATCGTGCAGCGCATCGTCGTCGAACACCAGGGGTCGATCCGCGTCGAGGACAATGCGGGTGGCGGCGCGAGGTTCATCATCGAGATCCCCGGCGACGGGACGTCGGGCGAGGCGCGGACCGAGGCGCCCCAGCAGACCGGAGGAAGCGATGAATCGTGAATCGATCCTGGTCGTCGACGACGAACCGGGAGTCCGCTCGATGCTCGAGGCGATCCTGAAGGACGAGGGGTACGGCGTGACGGCCGTCGGCACGGGAGAGGAAGGCGTGACCGCGGCATCCGCCCGCGCGTTCGACGCGCTGCTGCTCGATGTTTGGCTTCCCGGCATCGACGGCATCGAGACGTTGTCCCGGCTGAAGGCGCGAGGCGTCGACGCGGAGGTCGTGATGATCTCCGGTCACGGCACGATCGAAACCGCGGTGAAGGCGACGAAGCTCGGAGCGTTTGATTTCGTCGAGAAGCCGCTTTCGCTCGAAAAGACCCTCCTCGTGCTGCGGAACGCGCTCCGCCAGCGTCGTCTCGAGAAGCGCAACCGCTCGTTGCTCGACCAACTCGCACGGGACACCGAGATTCTGGGCGACAGCGAGGCCGCTCGCAGGGTGAGGCGCGAGGCGGACGCGGCGGCCGCGACGGAAGCGCCTGTTTTGGTCTGCGGCGAGGTGGGCTCGGGCCGGGAAACCGTCGCGCGCCATGTCCACTCCGCGAGTCGCCGCGCGGATCAGGCATTCGTTCACGTGGTCTGCGCAAGCCTGAGCGGCGCCGCGGGTGCCGCGGTGCTGTTCGGGTCGGAGGCGGGCCCCGGACGCCTCGCGCTCGCGGAGCGCGGCTCGGTCTTCCTGGAGGACGTCGATGCCTTGCCGGGGGTTCTTCAGGCGGCGATCGCCGCCTGGTTGTCGGACCATCCCGGCGTCCGATGGATCGCCACCGCCGCGGCGGACCCCGTGGGGCTTACATCTCCCCTCCGCGAACACCTCGATGTCGTCCGGATCGCGACCGCCCCGCTGCGCGTCCGGCGGGAGGACATCGCGCTGCTTGCGACGCGGTTCCAGCGCGACCTCGCGCGCGAGTATGGCCGCCCGGAGAAACGGTTTTCCAAAGACGCGCTCGCGGCGCTTTCTCGCCACGATTGGCCAGGCAACATACGCGCGCTTCGCAACGCGGTGGAACGCGCGCTGTTGCTCGCTCCGGCCGACGAAATCCAGGTCTCGGACCTGCCTCTGGATCTGGGCGGCGCGACGCACGCCGCGGAGGACCTCTACGGCTCGTTCCAAACGCTGGCAGACGGACTCGCGGCGTTCGAGCGGTACTTCTTGCGTCGCGCGTTGCGCGAAGAGAAGGGCGATATCGAGGCGGCCGCGCGGCGCGCGGGCGTCTCCGTGGCGACGCTGCGCGACCGCATCGGCTGACGGGGCCGAGTCAGGACGCGCGGGAGCCGGTGCGGGAAACCCAGGCGAGCGCGCCGGAAACCGTGAGCACGGTAGCCAAAGCGGCGAGCACGGCCGAGAGCGAGAGCGCTCCGATCGTCCATGCGCCCCAGGCTCCCGACGAGCCGGCCCAGGCGACCGACTGCGCGGTCATCCGAATCCACTGCGCGGCCAAGCCGATCACGGAGATCAGGCCGTCGGTGTCGTCCGGGGTGAACCGCGGCATCGCGGGCGCCGCCATGTCCAGGCGCAGGGACGGCAACACCCGCGCGGCGAGACCTCCGCCAAGCGCGGCAACCGCCCCCCACGCGGCGAGGCGGAGCCCGCGTCTCCGGCGCGTTTCTCGCGAGATCTCGACGGCGGGCCGCACGGGTCGGTCCGGAAGCGAGGCCATGACCGCCCCAAAAAACGACTCGTCGACGTTGAACGCGTCGGCCGCTCCGTCGAGCATCTCGGCGAGCCGCAATTCGCGGGCGAGCACGATGCGGCAGGCGGTGCACGTTGCGAGGTGCCGCGCCAGGCGAAGCGCCTCGCCGGGCTCCAGATCGCCGTCCACGGAGCGGACGACCCAGGGTCGGATGCGACGGCAGCCGGTCATCGCGGCGCCTCGGGGCCGAGGACATCGACCAGCCGCGCCCTGAGGATTTCGCGTGCCCGAAAAATGCGGTTCTTCACCGTTCCAAGCGGCAGCCCCGTGATCCGGGCGATCTCGTCATAGCGACAGCTCTGAGAGTGACGCAAGAGAATCAGCTGACGGTAGCTGGTGGGCAACGCTGCGATCGCCTTCTGGATCCGGCTCCCGAGCTCCCGTCCGCGAAGGACGTCATCGGGGGACGGGTCGGTTCCCGCGATCACCGGGGCGGCGGGGGCCTCGTCGGAGGAGGCGGGCTGGCTGAGCGAGAGCGCCCGCGGCTGCCTGCGGCGCAGGTGATCGATCGCCCTATTGGAGGCGATGCGGTAGAGCCACGTCGTGAACCGGTAGCGGGGATCGAAGGAATCAAGCGAGACGAAGACCTTGAGGAAGACCTCTTGCGAAAGGTCGGTCGCGGCATCGCGCGAACCCACGAGCCGAAAGATGTAGTTCACGAGCCCGCGTTGATGGCGAAGAACCAACGCCCCGAAAGCGTCGCGATCGCCGGCTAGGGTTTCGTCGACCAAGCGCTCGTCTGGAAAACCGGCCAGATCGGAGATCGTGCTTCGAACGGCGCCTCGAGCCGAGGAGGGGTTGCGCATCGGTTCCATCGTGCTCTTTGATACGCGCGGAGGCGCAAAAGGTTTTCATGCGCATGCGATTTTTCCGGAGCGACGGCCCCGGGGGGGGAGGCCTACCTCGCCCGACCTACCGCGTGTTACGATCCGCCGCGTGTCGTGCAGCCGTCGCGATGACGGGCAGGAGGGGGTCAGACTTGGAGGCGTCGCGGCTGGGGGACAGGGCCCGCGGCAAGTTGATGAGCCTCCTTTCGGACGACCATCCCGACCCCGGCCGGTGGGTCGGACGGCTCAGGTCCTTGAGCGACCTCGAAAACACCCCGGTATTCGCCAACGCGGTCCGGTTCCTGTTCCACCTCAAGGTCGACGATGCCGAGGCCGAGCTTCTCCTGGAGCGGGTTCTCGATCACCGCGGCGTCCTGGCCCGCGATCTGGGGCGCGACCCCGGCTTGAGGGTCGCCGCGATGGACTATCTCTCCAACATCGAGCGACGGTACGAGAACCCGAAGATCGTCGAGATGGATGAGTTCGAAGAGACGGAGAGGTCGGCTCGCACCGATGCCCTCACCGGGCTCGCGAACCGGCGCGTTTTTCACGAAACGTTGGACGCCGAAATCCGCCGTAGCCGCCGCTATCGCTGGCCGGTGACCGTCCTGATGCTCGACCTGGATCACTTCAAGGACGTCAACGACTCTTTCGGTCACATGCTCGGCGACCTCGTGCTCGAGAGGGTCGGGGGAATCGTACGCCACGCCGTTCGCGATGCCGATGCGGCGTGCCGGTTTGGCGGCGAGGAGTTGGCCGTCATTCTTCCGGAGACCGCGCGCGAGGGCGGATACGCTGTCGCCGAGCGAATCCGGCGCCGTGTGGAGAATGCGTTCCAAGGCCGCCCCATCGACGGGCACGACATCTCGATGACGATTTCCGCGGGGCTTGCGACGTTTCCCGAGGACGGCCTGCACGCGGACGAACTCCTCGCGCGAGCGGACGAGGCGCTGTACGGCGCGAAGCACGCGGGGAGGAATCGCGTTTGCGTTCACTTCCGCGAGAAGCGGGCGGCACTGCGCTTTCCCGTCAAGACGGGCACTGCGGTGCGCCTGGGAGGTGCGACCGGGGCCGGCGCGCTCGCCGTCAATCTCAGCCGGACCGGAGTGCTTCTCGATGCGGGATCGGGACTGTCGGTCGCGGATCGGGTCTGTCTCAACTTCGAGCGGTGCGGTGGTGCCGGCCTCGAGGAGGCTTTCGACCTTTCCGGCCGCGTCGTGCGCGTCGTCGCCGATCCAGCCCAGCCCACCCACGCGCACGTCGGTGTCGCGTTCGATGATCCGATCCCTGAGCCCCAGTTGGTGGCGCGTGTGTCGCTGTCGCGGACGGGAGCCGGCGGCCCGCGGGGAGCCGTTCGGTGATCACGCGCGAGGAGGCGTCCCGACTCAAAGACCAGCTTCTTCAGCTGCTGGCGGAGGACACACGGAACACCGAGCGCCTGTTCGCGCGACTCGACGCGATCTCGAAGGAGTCGGGAATCGAAGCGCACGCCGCGCTCATTCTCATCCTGACTCAGCTCGCCTTCGACGAGGCCGACGCTCGCGCGCACTGGGAAGGGATCCTGGCGCACCGTCACGCCCTCTCGCTCTCCCTCGGGCGCGACGCCGGCCTTCGGGTCGCGGTCCTCGACTACTTCATGAACGTCAACCGGCGACTGGTCAACCCGACCTTGATCGACGTCGCCATGGAAGAAGCCCCACCGCGGGTCGACGTCGATCCGTTGACGGGCCTCGCGGGGGATCGTCCCTTCCGCGTCGCCCTTCAGGGAGAGCTTCGCCGCGCGCGCCGCTATGGTCACGCGGTCGCCATCGCGATCTTCGATTTGGACCGATTCGGCGAGGTCAATCTGCGCCTCGGCCGGCTGGTCGCGGATCGCTTGCTGCGCGAGGCGGCGATGATCCTCGGCAACAAGATTCGCGACATCGACCTGGCCGCGCGCCCGGGAGAAGACGAATTGGCGATCCTGCTCCCGCAGACAGGCCGTAACGGCGCCTTTCTCGTCGCTGACCGGTTTCGCCGCGAGCTCGAGGCGCACTTCAGCAGGCGGGAGGCGGGGGGGAAGCCGGCGGATCTGACTGTGTCGGGAGGCGTCGCGGCCTATCCCGACGACGGTGTCGACGCCGAGGCCTTGGTTGCCCGCGCGGCCCAGGCCCTGTATCAGGCGAAAGGCTCCGGCAAGAACGCGGTCCTGGTGCACAGCCCCGAGCGCCGACGCTTCCTGCGCTTCGATCTCCAGACACGGCGCTGCGAGATCGAGGTTCTCGCTCCGGCAGACGTCGGAGCGGGGCGTGCGCGCAATCTGAGCCGGAACGGACTGCTCTTTGCCAGCCCCGAGCCCATCGAGGTGGGCGAGGATGTCGAGATCCGGCTCGAGAGCGGAGGCCTTGACGCGCCCTTGCGGATTCTGACGCTTCGCGGGCGCGTCGTGAGGCTCGAGGAGGCGCCCTCGGGTGAGCAGGACCGTTTCGAGGTCGGCGTCGCGTTCGATCTCGACGCGGGGAATGGCGAGCAAGACCTTTTCGAGTTTTTAGAGCACGCCGGACCGGAGCGTCCCGCCGAGCCGGTGTGATGCGCCTGCTCGCGATCGACGCCTCGACCTGGTGGGGCGGGGTTGCCTTGCTCGAGGTCCGCGAAGGAGTGCCGAGGCTCGTGGCCGAGATCGGCCTCGAGGTCGAGGGCTCGCACGCGGCGCGGTTGCTTCCGCTGGTGGAAGGACTGCTCGCGACCGCCGCTTGGCCGAAAAACTCGCTCGACGCGTACGCCGCGGTGCGCGGGCCGGGGTCGTTCACGGGGGTTCGCGTCGCCCTCGGGTTGATGAGCGGCTTCGCGCTCGTTGCCGGGCGTCCCTGCGTGGGCGTGGGAACGCTCCACGCCATGGCGGAAGCGCACGGTCCGGCCGCGGCCGATCGCGTGCCGCTTCTCGACGCAGGCCGGGGCGATGTGTACGGCGCGCGTTTCGATGCGGGGTCAAGCCCTCCCCTCGAACTGCGGTGCGCCTGGGTGGGAGATCCCACGCTCGCCATCGCGTCCGGCGTCACGGTCACCCTCTTCGGAGACGGTGCGCGCGTCCACGAAGCGCGCCTGCGCGAGGCGGGGTATGCCGGCCCGATCGGTCGCGCGGTGACATCCATCGCCGCCGCCGCGGGCCGCATCGCGCTCTCCCAGCTTGCAGCCGGGACCGTTGTCGTAGGCGATCTCGCCCCTCTGTACGTTCGGCCGGCGAGTACTACGGTCAGGCTGGGATGACGGACGGCCCGGTCGCCATCGAACCGATGACGGTTGCGGATCTGCCTCTGGTGCTGGCCATCGAGCGCCTGTCGTTCACGAGCCCGTGGACCGAAGCCAATTTTCGGCATGAGATCGAGGGCAATCCGTTGGCCTGGAATCTCGTCGTGCGGGCGGACGGGAAGGTCGTGGCCTTCGCCTGCGCGTACATCGTCGCCGACGAGCTGATGATCAACGATCTCGCCGTCGATTCCTCGCGGCGGCGGGTGGGGCTCGGACGCGGGCTGCTCAGGCATCTCCTCGACGGGGCGCGAGTCCGCGGATGCCGCCGCGCGACCCTCGAAGTGCGCCTGGGAAACGGGCCGGCCCGCGCTCTGTACGAGGCCTTCGGGTTCAGCGTCGTCGGGCGCCGCCCCGGGTACTACGCGGACACGGGGGAGGACGCGCTGTTGTTGACGTGCGCCCTCTCATCCGCGTGACGACACGTTGCCTCGGGGAGTCGGCGCGCCTACAGTTGCAGCGTCCGATCCCTCGATTCGCAGCAGGAGGAACCGCATGAACCAGAGCAAGGACGAGGTCAATTTGCATCGGCTCTCCCTCAAGCACCGCGAACTGGAAGAGCGGCTGGCCGTGCTGGCGGGCCGGCGGTTTCCGACCGAGCCGGAGCAACAGGAGGAATCGACGCTCAAGAAGATGAAGCTCAAGGTCAAAGATGAAATGGAGTCGATCTTGGTCCAGCGGCCGGAGCTCGCAGGCCGGCACGGATGACGTTGGATCGCGCGGGGTGGCCCTTCGTCTTGGGGCTCGGCGGGTTCACGCTCGCCGTCTTTTGGTTCGTGCCCCTGCTGGCGGCGGTCGGTGTCGTGCTCTTGGTGTTCACGCTGAACTTCTTCCGCGATCCGGAGCGGCGCGCCCCCGAGAACCACGAAGCCTTGATCAGCCCGGCGGATGGGAGAGTCATCCGGGCGGACAGTGGGCGCGTTTCGATCTTCATGAACGTGTTCGACGTCCACGTGTGTCGAAGTCCCGTCGCGGGGCGGGTGACGTCGGTCGAGCATGAGCCCGGCCGCTTTCTCGCCGCGATGAAGGCCGAGGCGTCGGAACAAAACGAGCGCACCACGATCATCGTTCAACCGATCTCGGGGGCGCCCGTGCGATTCGTGCTGGTTGCCGGTTTGGTCGCCCGCCGGATCGTCTGCCGCGTGGCCGCGGGGCGCGAGCTACTCGCCGGACAACGCGTCGGAATCATCCGTTTCGGCTCCCGCGTGGATCTCGACCTCCCCGCCGGTACGGCGCCGGCGGTGGGTGTCGGGGACCGCGTCGTCGCGGGAGAGACGGTCGTGGCGCGCCGGGTTTGACGGCCCGCGTAGAGCGCCCGTCCCTTCTCCGATATAGTGCCGGTCCAAAGCACGAGGACGATTCCATGGCCGGCCGACGGAAGCTTCGCCGAGGCATTTACCTGCTGCCCGCCGCGTTCACGACGGGGAGTTTGTGCTGTGGTTTCTACAGCCTCATCGAGTCCTCACGTGGACACTACAAGACCGCGGCGCTCCTCATCATCGTCGCCGGCGTGCTCGATGGTCTCGACGGACGCATCGCTCGGCTCACCGGGACGACGTCGGAGTTCGGTGTCGAATTCGACTCCATGGCCGACATCTCGTCGTTCGGAATCGCGCCCGCGTTTCTGGCTTACGAGTGGGCGCTGCAGTCGTTCCACCGCGTCGGCTGGCTGATCGCTTTTCTCTTCGTCGCTTGCGCGGCCACCCGGCTCGCGCGCTTCAACATCCAGCACGGATCGTCGGACAAGCGATTCTTCGCGGGGCTCCCCTCGCCTGCCGCGGCGGGGGTCATCGCAAGCGTCGCGTTCGCTTTCCCGAATTCGCCCACGCAACTCGGCCCGTCCGTGTTGGTCGGCGTGCTCGTCGCGGCCGCCGCGTTGCTCATGGTGTCGCACGTTCGTTATCGGTCGTTCAAGACCCTCGACCTGAGGAGCCCGCGGTCCTACCTCTCGGTCGTGGCGATCGCGCTCGTGTTCGTGGCCGTTCTCGTCCACCGACGGTCGCTGATGGTGATCGCCGGCCTCTATCTCTTGTGGGGGCCGGCGGCCTGGTTCGCGGGCTGGGTCACCAGGGGGCGCGGGGGGCCGCGCGCGGGGCTCGGCGTCTCGACCGAGGAGGCCGTCGATGACTCGCCCAATCGCTGATCCCGCCGGCGGACGAATCGCGGTCCTCGGCGCGGCGAGTCCCGCGGGAGCACACATGAAGGCCGCGCTCGCCGACCGCGGTATCCCGGGGGGGCGGGTGGCCCTGTTCGGGCTTCGACGCGAGGTCGCGGTTCTCTCCGAGTACGATGGCGAGGCGCGTCTGGTGCAGGCGGCGGCCGAGCTGGACGCAGCCGCCTACGACGCGATTTTCGTGTGTGAGCTCGGGCACGACGTCGCAAGCCTGACCCAGGCCGCAGCCTTAGGGACGCTCGTCGTCGACATGACCGGATCGATTCCGGGAGCGGTCTTGAAGGGAGCCTCCGGCGATTCGACGGAAGCCCGCCTCGTCGCCGTTCCGCACGCGGTGACCCTGTTGCTCGCCGGCCTGCTGGCGCCGATTCAGCGGGCGATCGGCGTGACGCGCGTTTCGGCCTTCGTCTTGCGCCCTGCGTCCGATTTCGGCGAGGGCGGCCTCGAGGAACTGCGCGAGCAGACCGTGCATCTTCTGCGTTTCGAGCCGACGCCGACCGAAGTTTTCGGGCGCCAGCTGGCGTTCAACGTGCTGCCGGAGCACCTCTTCCCCTTGGGCGAGGACGCCGCAGCGACGCGCGTGGTTCGAGAGACTCGGGCGATCCTTGGCACGCCGGACCTCCCGATCGCGGTGTCGCAGGCGCTCGTCCCGGTGTTCTTCGGACACGCGATCGCCGTGCACGTCGATCTCGTCCACCTCGGCGGCTCCGAGGCGCTCGCGGCGTGGCGCGAAGCAGCCGGCGTCGAGATCTCCTCGGACCCGGACACGGGCGCGACACTCGACGCGCCGGAGGGCTCGGGGATCCTGGTCTCCCGCGTCGATGCGATCGCCGGTTCGACGCTGCGCGTTTGGGCGCTGGGCTCCGAGGCGGGGGCGGCCGCGGCCGCGCGTGCCATCGCGGCCGGTGTTGACGCCGGTATCCTGTGAAACGGCCGTGAACGCGCCCTACGAGCTCCTCCTGGCCTTCCGCTATCTGCGGGTGCACCGCGGCCGAACGTTTCTCTCGGTGATCACGATGATCTCGGTTGGCGGCGTTGCCGTCGGCACCGCAGCCCTCGTCATCGCGCTCGCGCTGATGACGGGGTTCGAGGAGGACATGAGGCAGCGCATCCTCCGCGGAAGCGCCCACCTCCAGATCATCGAGCAAGCGGAGTCCGGCTTCGACGACGCGGACGGTGTGCTCCAGGCGGCCCGCGCGGTTCCCGGTGTCGCGGCGGCGTCCCCCGTCCTCTTCTCGCCGGCGATGATCATGAACGACGGTCTCGGATCGCCGGCGTACGCGGAGATCTACGGCGTCGACCCAGAGCTTCAGGGCCAAGTCGTCGATTTCGGCGCGGAGGCCGGGAAAGCTCCGCTGGCGGGGCTCGCACGCCGCAGCGAGAGCGGCCGCCCAGGGATCGTGTTGGGTGCCGATCTGGCGGCGCGCATGGCGGTGCGCCCGGGCGATTTGGTGCGCATGCTCGTCCCGAAGGTCCGGCTGACGCCGTTTGCCCCGATTCCGCGGAGCCTGGTCCTGGAAGTGGCCGGAGTCGTCAAGACCGATGCCTATCCGCAAGACGCCCAGCGGGCCTACATCGCCCTCGACGTCGCGCGTCGGCTTCTGGATGCGCCGGGGCGAGCGTCGTGGGTCGAGCTGCGCCTGACCGATCCGCGCGATCTCGGCGCGATGAAGCTCGTCGTCTCATCCGCGATGGGCGAGCGCTTCGTCGTGCTCGACCTCCTGGAGCAGAACAAGGAGATCTTCAAAGCGTTCGAGACGGAAAAGCTGTTCCTGTTCATCGCCATCGCGCTGATCGTGGTCGTGGCGTCGCTCAATATCGTCTCGACCCTGGTCCTGATGGTCAACGACAAGGTCCGGGAGATCGGAACGTTGACCGCGATGGGGGCCCGCCCCGTCGGGATCGCGGCGGTCTTCATGCTGCAGGGGATCGTGATCGGCCTGGTCGGGACCTCCGTCGGGCTGGCGCTTGGATCGGGGCTGGCGTATTGGCTCGATGCGTACCGCGTCATGAGGCTGAACCCTGACGTCTATTTCATCGCCTACGTGCCCTTCGCGAACCGGCCCGGTAACGTCGCGATCGTGGGGCTGTCGGCTCTGGTCATCGCCTTTTGCGCGACGATCTATCCGGCCTTCAAGGCCGCGCGACAGAAGCCGGTCGAGGCGATCCGCCATGAATGAGCCGGTGCTCGCCGCGCGTGGCCTGGTCAAGCGCTACCGGAGCGGGGAGCGGGTTCTCGAAGTCTTGGAAGGGCTCGACGTCGACGTGACCGCCGGGGAGTCCGTCGCGATCGTCGGCGATTCCGGGGTGGGGAAGTCGACCCTCCTGCACATTCTCGGCGGACTGGACCTTCCCGACGCGGGGGCCGTCGCCTTTTTGGGCCGCGAGATGGTCACCCCCCGGGGGGGCGACTTGTCCGAGTACCGCAATCGCCACGTGGGCTTTATATTCCAGTTCCACCACCTGCTTCCGGAGTTCACGGCACTCGAAAACGTCGAGATGCCGTTCCGGATCGGGAGGAGGCCGGGAGACCCCTCGGGCCCGGCCAGGGAGATGCTGATGCGGCTCGGCCTCGCGGATCGATTGACCCACCGCCCGGGGGCCCTCTCCGGAGGCGAGCAGCAGCGGGTCGCGATCGCGCGGGCGGTGGCCGCGGGACCCTCCGTGGTGCTCGCCGACGAGCCCACGGGCAATCTGGACCCGGCGACCGGTGCTTCGGTCTTCTCATTGTTGAGGGAACTCCAGCACGAGCGAGGGTTTGCGTTGATCGTCGCGACGCACAGCGGCCGAGTCGCCCACGGGTGCGATCGCGTGCTGCGACTCACCGAAGGGCGGCTGCGCCCGATGGCCGAGGGCGAGGCCCTGCGGTACTTCAGCGGCGGGGAAGCGAAAGAAACCGGCGTGCGGTAGAACTCAGGTTCCGGGGGTGCCCGGCGCGGGGTGACCGATGTTCGAGAAGTTCACCGAAAAGGCCAAGAGGATCCTCTTCCTGGCGCGGTACGAGGCCAGTCAGCAGGGGAGCAAGGTCATCGGGACCGAGCACATCTTGCTCGGCCTCCTGAAAGAAGGGGAAGAAACCACGCGCGAGCTGTTCACGCGCGCGAACGTCTCGATGGACCTCCTCCAGGCCGAGCTCGAGAGGCGGAACCCCCCGCGCGAGAAGCTGTCGACCTCCGTCGAGATCCCGTTCAGCGACGAAACGAAAAAGGCGCTCCAGTTCGCCGAAGAGGAAGCCGAGCGCCTGATGCACCCCCACATCGGGACGGAACACCTGCTCTTAGGCCTGCTCCGTCTCGAAGACTCGGTCGCCGGCCGGATGCTCGCGGAGCGCGGCATGCGCCTGTTCGCGGTGCGCGAGGACGCGGTCAACATCTACAAGCGTCGGGCTCTCCCGAAGAAAAAGAAGGAAACGCCGTTCCTCAACGAGTTCGCGCGCGACCTCTCCGAGATGGCGCAGCGCCGGGTCTTCGACCCCTTGATCGGCCGTGAGGTCGAGCTCGAACGCGTGGTCCAGATCCTCTCGCGCCGGCGGAAGAACAACCCGGTTCTTCTGGGCGAGCCGGGCGTCGGGAAGACCGCGATCGTCGAGGGCCTGGCGACGCGGATCGTGGACGGGGAAGTTCCGCCGTCGCTCCTGAACAAGCGCATCCTGGCGCTCGACCTGTCGCTCGTCGTCGCGGGAACCAAGTACCGCGGGCAGTTCGAGGAGCGCCTGAAGGGGATCATCTCCGAGCTGACGTCCGCGGACGACGTGATGATCTTCATCGACGAGATCCACTCGTTGATCGGCGCCGGCTCGGCGGAAGGCTCGCTCGACGCCGCGAACATCCTCAAGCCGACGCTCTCGCGGGGCGAAGTGCAGTGCATCGGCGCGACGACCCCGCGCGACTACCACAAGTACATCGAGAAGGACCGCGCGCTGGTCCGCCGCTTCCAGCCGATCACGATTCGTCCGCCGGACGAGATCGAGACGATGGCGATCCTCGAAGGGGTCAAAGAGCGTTACGAGCGCTTCCACGGGGTTCGCTTCGACGGGGAGGCGATCCGGGCTTCGGTGTATCAGTCGAACCGCTACATCACGGATCGGTTCTTGCCGGACAAGGCGATCGACGTGCTGGACGAGGCCGGCGCCCGCGTGAAGCTCGGCAAGCGGATATCCTACGGGGAGATCAAGAAGGTCGAGCAGGAGCTCAGGCGCGCGGTCGAGGGGATGAAAAACGCCCTCGCGCGGAAGGATTTCGACGAGGCGGTCGCGTACCACGACAAAGAGGTCACCCTGAGGCGGCGGCACGAAGAGCTCAAGCAACGCTACGAGGACGAGGCGAACCGAATCCTCGACGTGACCCGCGCGGACGTCGAAGAGGTCATCGCGCGCTGGACCGGCGTCCCGATTCAATCGGTGGCGCAAGAAGAGATGGACAAGCTCCTCCACATGGAGAAATACCTTCACGAGCGCATCGTCGGCCAGGAAGAATCGATCTCCGCGTTAGCACGGGCGATCCGGCGCTCGCGCGCCGGGCTCAAGAGCCCGAACCGGCCGATCGGCTCGTTCATCTTCTTGGGCCCCACGGGCGTGGGGAAAACGGAGGTCGCGCGAACGCTTGCGGAGTTTCTCTTCGGATCGGAAAAGTCGCTCTTGCGCTTTGACATGTCGGAGTACATGGAAAAGCACGCGATCGCCAAGATGATCGGCTCGCCGCCGGGGTACGTAGGCCACGAAGAGGGCGGCCAGCTCACCGAACGGATCAAGCGCAAGCCGTACAGCGTGATCCTCCTCGACGAGATCGAGAAGGCGCACCCCGACATCCTGAACATCCTCCTCCAGGTTCTGGAGGACGGCATGTTGACCGACGCCTACGGCGAGGTGGTGGACTTCAAGAACACCCTCGTGATCATGACCTCCAACATCGGGTCGGCGCACGTCGCACGGACGTCCGGAAAGCTCGGATTCCAGAGCGCGGAGAGGGACCAGCAGTTCAAGGACCGCCGCGAGCTGGTGATGGGAGAGGTGCGCAGGACGCTCTCGCCCGAATTCTTGAATCGCATCGACGAGGTGATCGTCTTCGATGCCCTGACCGAGGAGCAGCTTCAGAAAATCGTCCGCATCTTGCTGCGCGGCGTCAACGCGGCCCTCGTGGACCGGAAAGTCGAGCTCATCGTGGCGGAGGAGGTTTGCGAGTGGCTCGTCCGAACGACGTGCACCGACCGGTCCTACGGGGCCCGGCCGCTGCGGCGGGCGATCCAGCGCCATATCGAAGATCCTCTTTCGGAGGCTCTCATCCGGGGCACCGTCCAGTTGGGGTGTCCGATCGAGATCTTCATGGAGGGGGACCGGCCCGGGTTCCGCTCGGCCCTGCAGGCGGCAACCCCCTAGCGGTCTGAGGCGGCCATGCCGCGTCCTACGCCCCGCGTGATCCTCGCAGCGGCCGTCGGTCTGAGACGGGCGCGCACCTACCGCCCGAAGTAGAATACCGCGCCTTTTCGATCCGGTCTGCCGTCTGCGGTGCCGGAACATCGCCGAACGGGTCCGTGAGGGGCGGAGCGCCGACGACGGAATGAGTCTTCGCATCGTCAAGACCGCAATCGCCGCCGTCTGGATCGCTCTCGCGGTTTCGCTGGCCCACGGGCAAACGGAAACGGTCGAAAGCGTTCAGGTGCAGGGACTCGTCCGCATGACAAACGAGGCCTTCGCCCACGCGTTCGGAATTCGCGCGGGCGATCCCTACGACACCGCGCGCGTCAGGACGGCGTACAAGCGTCTCTGGGCGCTCGGTCTGTTCGACGACATCACGGTGGAAGTGGAAGCCGGACCCCAAGGGGGGAAGGTCCTCATCGTCAAGGTGAAGGAGCGTCCGAGCCTCGTCGCGGTTTCGTATCAGGACAACAAGGTCTTGACGCGGACGACGATCGAGGAGGGGTTCAAAGAAGCGAAGAACAAGATCGTGCTCGATATCGGCAAACCGCTGAACCTGAAGGTCGTTGCCGATGCCGAGAGCGAAATCCGAGTGATGCTCGGCCAGAAGGGCTTTCTCGACCCTGCGGTCGGGCACACGATCGAAACCCCGACGCAGTCGACGGTGTCGATCACATTCAAGATCAACCCCGGCGGCAAGACGAAAATCAAGAAGATCACGTTCGTCGGGAACAAGGTCTACAAGTCCAAGGTCCTGATGAAGCAGCTTCAGCTCACGGCGCCGTACCACTGGTGGAAGTTCTGGAGCCAGAAGGCCCTGTACCACCCAGCGAAGTGGGAGCTCGACTCGAGCCACATTCGCGACCTTTACTTGAACGGCGGATATCTCGACGTCGATCTGCGCCCGCCGGTCGTCGAGCTCAACGTTCTCAAACCGGGGAAGACCAAGAGCGCGAAAGCGCCGCCGCCGGCCCCCGAAGCCCCGCCCCCCACCCCGGTCCCCCCTAAGGATCCTGCGACGATGACCGCGAAGCAGAGGTTGAATGCCGACAAGGCGCAGATGAAGGCCGAGAAAGCGGCGCTCAAGACCGCGCCGACGGCCACCCGCTGGGCCTACCTCACCGTGCCGATCGTCGACGGTCCTCAGTACAAGCTCGGAGCGATGTCGGTGTCGGGCAGCACGGTGTTCACCGAAAAAGAGGTCCTCGCCGACGTCTTCCTCAAGCCGGGCTGGGTGGTCAACAACGCGTTGCTCGATCTCGGCGTCAAGCGCATGCAGCGGCGCTACGAAGACAAAGGGTACGCCTACGCCACGGTGCGTCGCGAGATCGATCGGCGTCCCGAGGAGCCGATTGCCGACGTCCGGTTCATCGTCAACGAGGACAAGCCCTACTACGTCGGCCGGATCGAGTTCAGCGGCAATACGGCGACGCAGGACAAGGTGTTGCGTCGCGAGTTCCGGCTGAACGAGGTCGACCTCTTCAGCCGGAGCGCGCTCGACCTATCGGTCGGCAAGGTCAACCAACTCGGCTACTACGAGGTCAAGCCCGAGGACGTCACCGTTCTGCCAGTCGAAGGGACGAACAAGGTCCAGATCAACGTGGCTGGCGAGGAAAAGGGGCGCAACGAGATCCAGGTCGGCGGCGGGTACAGCGGGAACGACGGGGCGTTCTTCACCGGGCTCTACGCCACGAAGAACTTCCTCGGCCGCGGACAGGTGCTGTCTTTGTCGCTTCAGTTGGGGGGGCGTCGCAACCTCTACCAGATCGCGTTCCAGGAACCGTGGTTTCTCAACCGTCCCTACACCTTGGGGTTTTCGATCTTCCGCGGCAATCAGGACTACGGAGCGGCGCAGCGCAGCCAGAGCCGCGGATTCGGCGTGATGCTCGGGCGACAGATCGGCTACTTCCAGTCGGTGCAGATCCGTTACGACTTTCAAAGGGTCCAGTCGAACGGTTTGGCACCGCAGGTCGGATTCGCGTCCATTCCCGGCACGCAGACGCAACTGACCCCAGTTGTCGCGACGAACACGATCTCAAAAGTTACCCCCTCCTGGTTCCGGAACAGCATCAACAACCCCTACCGGCCGAGCGCCGGCTGGTCGCTTCTGGCCGACCTGGAGATCGCCGGCGGGCCCTTGGGTGGGGACACGTCGTACTTGAGACCGCGGCTGGTCGGCAGCAAGTACGTGCACGCGTGGAAAAAGACGTTTTTCGCCTTCCACGGGGAAATCGGTGCCATCAAGACGTGGGCCGGTGGAAGCGTGCCGAGCGCCGCCAACGTGAACGGCGTGCCGCGCTTCAGCCGATTCTGGCTGGGAGGAGAGTCGTACGGACCTCGCGTGTTCCAGACCCGCAACGTGTCTCCGCTCCGGTACGTTCGTCTCAGTTCGGCCGGGGAGGTGATCGAGGCGACGAGCGATCCCGCGGGGCGGCCGGTGCGCGAGTTCGACCTCAACGGGGACGGGCTGCTCAACCGGAACGATCTCGTGGCGTTGGGCGGCGACAAGTACTGGCTCGCGATGGTCGAGTACACGATTCCGTTCAATTCACCCGTCGAGCTCGCCTTCTTCCTCGACACCGGGAACGCGCTCTACGAGGACACGCCTTGGGGCCTCGCCGACTACCGCGCGGCGGCGGGCATCGAGCTTCGGTTTTTTCTTCCCGTATTTCCCGTTCCGCTCCGTTTGATCTACGGTTGGCCTCTCCGGCAGTTGCCCGAAGACCGGACGGCCGCGTTTGCCTTCTCTATCGGGCGCAGTTTCTAATGGAACATCACACCTGTGAAAGGAGAACCATGAAAAGCATTTCCATCATTCTCGCAACGATCCTCGTGGCCGCGACCGCCCCCACGTCGGCCCAAACCACCCCCGCGCTCAAGATCGGCGTCTTCGATGCGAACCGCGTGTCGGAAGAGACCGACGAGGGCAAGAAGATCGCCGCCAAGCTCTCGGCCTTCGGCGAGAAGAAGAAGGCCGAGCTCGCGGCCAAGGACAAGGAGATCAACGACCTCCGCGCGCAGCTGGATTCGCAGAACCTCTCCCTCTCACCCGAGAAGCTGCAGCAGATGCAAAAGGACGTCCAGAGAAAAGGACTCGAGCTCCAGCAGGCCCAGGAGGCCGCGCGGAGCGAATTCCAGATCGAAGTGAGCGAGGCGCAGAACAAGTTCCAGGAGCAGCTGATTCGCGTCATCAATCAGTTCGGCCGAGACGAGGGGTTCACCCTCGTGCTCGAGCGGTCGACCGGGGGCGTGGCCTTCGCCTCGGAGTCGATCGACGTCACAACCGCCATCGTCGACAAGTTCAACGAGATCGTGAAGCCGCCGGCGACCGATGCTCCCGCGGCCGCGAAGCCGCCGGCGAAGAAACCCTGATCCGGTCGGCGTGACGCGCGTGAACGACGGATGGCTGCTTTCGGATCTGGCCCGTGCGGTCGGTGGCCGTGTCGACGGAGACGCCAGCCGGCGCGTTTACCGTGTGGCCACACTCGAGGAGGCGGGCCCGGACGATCTGTCCTTCCTCACCAATCCGCGATATCGGGCGTTTCTGCAGCACTCCCGGGCGGGGGCGATTCTCGTCGGACCGGCCGCCGGGATCGAAGGACGCGATCTTCTCGTCGCCCCCGATCCGTACCTGGCCTTGGCCGAGATCCTCGACCGGATGCACCCCGCGCGGCGGCCGTCTCCCGGCGTCTCGGTGGACGCTCGCGTCTCCCCGGGGGCCACGGTCGGGGTCGATGTCGCGATCGGTCCCTTCGCCGTCATCGGGTCAGGAGCCCGTCTCGGTGACCGCGTCGTCGTCGGCGCGGGCGTCGTGATCGGGGAGGGATCGGCGGTCGGGGCGGACACGGTCCTCATGCCTCGCGCGGTGCTCTATCCGGGAACCACCGTCGGGGCCCGGTGCCTGATTCACGCCGGCGTCGTCCTCGGGGGCGACGGCTTCGGATTCGCCACAACGGCCGGGACGCACCGGAAGGTTCCCCAGCTCGGTCGCGTCGTCATCGAGGACGACGTCGAGATCGGAGCGAACAGCACAGTCGATCGTGGCACGCTCGGCGAGACCAGGATCGGCCGCGGCACGAAGATCGACAACCTCGTGATGGTCGCGCACGGCGTGGTCATCGGGCCGTACGGTCTGCTCGCGGGGCAGGCGGGGGTCGCCGGGAGCACGCGCATCGGAAGCCACGTCACGATGGCCGGGCAGTCGGGGGCCGCGGGTCATTTGAGAATGGGGGATCGTGTCGTGGTCGCTGCGAAGACCGCCGTATTCACGGACGTCCCCGACCAGGCCTTTGTGGCGGGCATCCCCGCCGTCGACCATCGAGCCTGGAAGAAATCTCTCGCCCTCGTCAAGATGTTGCCGGAACTCCGGTCGAGACTCCGCGCGCTCGAGGAGCGCCTCGCGGCGCTCGAAGCCGGGGGAAAGGGAAACGCATGAGCACGCTCCAGATTCGCGAGATCATGGAACGGATTCCGCATCGGTATCCGTTCCTTCTCGTCGATCGCGTGATCGAACTGGTGCCGCAGCAGCGGATCGTCGCGATCAAAAACGTGACGATCAACGAGCCGTTCTTTCAGGGGCATTTCCCCGGCGCGCCGGTGATGCCGGGCGTGCTCATCATCGAGGCATTGGCCCAGGCGGGCGCCGTCTTGCTCTTGAGCGACATCCCCGACCGGACGTCGAAGCTCGTCTACTTCACGGGGATCGACGAGGCCCGATTCCGGCGCCCCGTCGTTCCCGGCGACCAGATTCGCCTCACCATGGACGTGCTGAAGCTCCGCTCCCGGACCTGCAAGATGCGCGGCACGGCCGAAGTCGCCGGCGAGCTCGTGGCCGAAGCCGTGATCATGTCGGCGCTCGTCGAGAGGTGATGCCTTGAGCGAGGCCTGGATCGACCCGCGCGCCGTCGTTCATCCGGACGCGAAGCTCGGCGAAGACGTCGTCGTCGGCCCCTTCTGCGTCGTCGGCTCCGAAGTCTCCATCGGGGACCGCACGCGGCTTGCGGCTCACGTCGTCGTCGACGGTCGCCTCAGTTTGGGACCGGACAACGTCGTTGCCCCGTTCGCGAGCCTAGGGGGACCGCCGCAAGACCTCAAGTACGCCGGAGAGCCGACGAGCGTCACGATCGGCGCCGGCAACCGGATCTGCGAGTACGTCACGGTCAGCCGGGGCACCGCGGGCGGTGGCGGGGTCACCCGGATCGGCGACAACAACCTGTTCATGGCGTACGCGCACATCGCTCACGATGCCAACGTCGGCAGCCGGATCGTCTTCGCCAACGCGGCCACGCTGGCCGGCCACGTGGAGGTCGGCGACGACTCCACGATCGGGGCGTTTTCCGGCGTGCATCAGTTCTGTCGGATTGCACGGCACGCGTTCGTCGGGGGCTACTCCGTCGTGACCCAAGACGCGCTCCCGTGGGTGCTCACCGTCGGCAACCGCGCCGTGAGCCACGGGGTGAACGTCGTCGGTCTGAAGCGCAAGGGCTATCCCCAAGAAACGGTCGATGCGATCAAGCGGTGCTATCTGACCCTCTTCCGTTCGAAGCTGCTCCTCGAAGATGCGATCGCGAAGGTCGAGGCGGAGTCCGGCTCGATCCCGGAGATCCGCTATTTCCTCGACTTCGTGAGGTCGAGCAAACGCGGGGTCGTTCGATGAGTACCTCCCTGGTTCGGGTCGGCGTCGTCGGGGTCGGCCACCTCGGACGCCACCACGCGCGCCTTTACGCGTCGCTCCCCGGGGCGACGCTGGTCGCGGTCGCCGATCGCGATTTCGACCGCGCGAAGACGATCGCCGCGGAGTACGGCTGCGAAGCGTTCCGCGACGCCTCGGACCTCGTCGGGCGCGTCACGGCGGCGAGTATCGCGACGCCGACGGTCGCGCACCGCGCGGCCGCCGAGACCCTGCTCGCGGGCGGCGCGGACGTGTTGATCGAGAAGCCGATCGCCCCTTCGCTCGACGATGCCGACGCGATCCTCGATGCCGCCCGCCGGGCGGACCGTCTCGTCATGGTGGGCCACACCGAACGCTTCAACCCGGCCATGGTGGCGCTCGCACGCGCCGTCGACGCACCGCTGTTCGTGGAGATTCACCGCCTGGCGGCGTTTTCGGCCCGCTCGACCGACGTCGACGTCATCCTCGACTTGATGATCCACGACCTCGACCTCTTGCTGTGGTTCGACGGGACCGAGCCGCGCAGCGTGGACGCGGTCGGGGTCGCGGCGCTCACCGACAAGATCGACATCGCCAACGCGCGGATCCGCTTCGCCTCGGGGTGTGTCGCGAACGTTACGGCGAGCCGGATTTCCGCGGAGGCCCTCCGCCGCATTCGGATCTTCCAGTCGCGCACGTATCTCGGCTGCGACACGGGCGAGAGGAAGGTCGAGCGCTTCCGGCTGGTGATCGGCTCGGACAAGAAGCCGACGATCCAGCACGAGCTGCTCCCGGTGGACGACGGCGAGCCCTTGGCCCTCGAGCTGGCCGCTTTCGTCCACGCGGTGCGCACGCGAACGTCCCCTCCGATCGACGGTCTCGCCGGGCGGCGCGCTCTGGAGCTTGCCTGTCGCGTCAGGGAGGCGATCGCGAGCTCGGGCCCCGCGTGATCGATGCCGCCGACCCGCTCGGCGCGTTTCTCGCCGCCGAGGTCCGCCGGGGAGCGATGCCCGGCGCCGCGTGGTGGGTCGGGGACGCCCGGGGCGCGATTGCGGCCGGCGCCAACGGACATGCGGCGATCGAGCCGGATTTCGTCCCGCTCACGAAGGACGCGCCCTTTGATCTAGCGTCACTGACGAAGCCGCTTGCGACCGCTCTGCTCGCGACGATTCTCGATCGGGAGGGCCGGCTCAGTCTTGAAACGCCGCTTGGCGCCGTCTTCCCAGAGTTGCGGGCCTCGCCATTCGGCGGAGAGACGCTTCGCGATGCCGCGGCTCATCGCGCAGGCTTCCCCGCGTGGGTCGCGCTCTACGTGGCGGAGACGACGCGCGACGGGTACTTGAAGGCCATCGCCTCGTGCGAGCGCCAGGGCGCGGCGCGCGAGACGCTCTACTCGGATCTCGGCTACATCCTCCTCGGCTTTGCCGTGGAGAAAGCGGCGGGCGTCCCGCTCGACCGGCTGTTCGCCGAGCGCATCGCACGCCCTCTAGGCCTCGCCCGGTGCGGCTTCTCCGGGCGAACCGGGTTGTTCACCGACGCCGCGGCCACCGAGCGCGGGAGCGCCTACGAACGGACTCTCGCCGGGCCCTCGGCGCGGGACGATCGATTCCGCGCGGAGATTCCGCGCGGCCAGGTCCACGACGGCAACGCCTGGGGGCTGGGAGGCATCGCCGGACACGCGGGACTGTTCGGCACGGCCGCCGACGTCGCCGCGATCGCCCTCGCGATCCTCGATCCAACGCGGATGGGGCTCGACGCGGGCGCCCTCGATCCGATGCTGCGTCCGGTTGCGGAGGGAACTGGGATTCGCTCGGTCGGCTTCGTCCGCGCGCAAGACGCCGAATCGGTGCGCGACATCTTGCCGGACGATGCCGTCGGACACTGGGGATTTACCGGAACGTCGCTCTGGATCGACGCGACGCGCCCGCGCGTCTACGTGCTGCTGACCAATCGCGTTCACCCACGGGTCCCCGAAGAGCCTCTCACGGCCACGCGGCGCGGGTTTCACAGTTTGGCCGTGGGCCTCTGAAAGGCGCCGCTCCGGACATCCCCCTACAATGGCTGGGCCCATGGAATCCCCCCGCACGACGATCGCGCTAGGCCCCCTCGAGATCTCGTTCCGGCGTCGAGAGGACGGGGCACCAGCCGGCGTGTTCGGATCCCTTGGCCTGCACGCCCTGGTGATCGCGCTTCTCCTGGTCATCAGCTCACGCCAGAAAACCCAGGTCGAGGCCGAGCTGAAGCGCCCCAAGGAGTCGCCGATTCCGATCACATTCGTCGACCCGTTGCCGAGGCCACCGAAGCCGCCACAGGACGAGATCGGCTCGCGCAGGCCGCCACCGCCGGCGCGGGCCAAGCCGCTGCGCATGCAACCCGCCCCCGAGACGATCGTCGCATTGAAGAACGCAACGAAGGAGCCGACCCCCAAAGAGGCCGGCCGCCGGGACAAGAACCCGGCGGGTGGCGAACAGGGCGGTCCACGGCCCGTGCCGACTCCCGGCACGCCTCCGCCGGAAAAAAGCGGGGCCGACCGCCAGACCATCGACGAAGTCGAGTCGAACATCAACGAATCGAAGGACATCCTCGGCCGGCTGCGCGAGTTCAAGAGGGCCGTCGAAGCCCCGCGTCCCTCGACGCCGCGCGGCCCGGAAGGGGGTGGCAAGGGGACCGGCGGCATCACGATGCCGGCGCTCCCTCCGACGGGATTCGGCATCGGCAACCTCGAATTCGAGGGCCGCGACTACGATTGGGAGAGCTACGGCCGGCAGATTCACGGGATCATCTGGAGGGCGTGGCACAACCGGCTGCTCACGACCTCCAGCGTGTTCGAGAGGTGGGCCGCCGAAAATCGGAACTGGATGCTGGATCACCGAAACGGCGTGCGGTTCACGATTCTCAAGACAGGCCAGGTCGTCGACGTGGCGATCGAGACGCCTTCGGGATGCTATCCGCTCGACGATTCGGCGACCGACGCGTTGAGGGAGGTCGTGCTGCCGCCGCTGCCGACGGACTTCCGGCGCGAGTCCGAAACCGTGCATGCCCGGTTCGTCGCCGAAGGAGAGATCCGCACGATGAAGGCTTTCCTGCAGCAGATGAAAAACGCCGGATATTTTTAGCGAACCGCCGTTTTGTCACGAACCCGTCGAGAGTCCCGCGTTGACGCCCCCGGGGCCGCCGACTACGATGCGGTGACCGCAAGAGGCCCTGCCATGCAAGACGAACTGATCCACGACTGGAACATCGACGACGGGACGCCGCCCCGCCCGAGCCAGGTCATGCTCGACGACGAGACCCTGCGCGACGGTTTGCAGTCCCCCTCCGTGACCGACCCCCCGATCGAGAAGAAGCGAGAACTGCTGCACCTCATGAACCGCCTGGGGATCGATACGGCCAACGTCGGGCTCCCGGGAGCGGGGCCGCGGGCCGAGGCGGACGTCGAGGCGCTCTGCCGGGAGATCGCCTCGGCGAAGCTGGCGATCGAGGCCAATTGCGCCGCGCGCACCATCGTGAAGGACATCGACCCGATCATCCGCGTCACGCAGAAGACCGGGGTCGCGATCGAGGCGTGCCTGTTCATCGGATCGTCGCCGATCCGCCAATACGCCGAAGGGTGGGACGAGGAGTTTCTCGTCCGTCAGTCGACGGAGGCGATCGCCTATGCCGTCAGGAACGGCCTCCGCGTCTTGTACGTCACCGAGGACACGACCCGCGCACGACCGGAGACCCTCTACCGCCTGTACACCGAGGCCGTAAGAGCGGGGGCTTCGCGCGTGTGCGTCGCGGACACGACCGGGCACGCGACACCCTATGGGACGCGGCGCGTCGTGGGGTTCGTACGCGGCGTGCTCGACGCGGCGGGCGGTTCCCACATCGGGATCGACTGGCACGGCCATCGCGACCGGGGCTTGGGGCTCGTGAACTGCCTGGCCGCCTTCGAGGCGGGTGCGACGCGGGTGCACGGCACGGCGCTCGGGATCGGCGAACGCTGCGGCAACGCGGAAATCGACCTGCTCCTCGTGAACCTCAAGCTCCTGGGTTGGATCAATCGCGACCTCACGGCCCTCGGCGCGTACTGTCGCGCGGCTTCGGAGGCGCTCTTGCGCCCCGTGCCGGACAACTACCCGGTCGTCGGGCGGGACGCCTTCGAGACCGCGACGGGCGTCCACGCGGCGGCCGTCATCAAGGCGTTCAAGAAGGGTGATGCCTGGCTTGCCGACAGAATCTACTCGGGTGTTCCTGCGGGCGATTTCGGATTCAGGCAGGTGATCCGGGTCGGGCCGATGAGCGGAAAATCCAACGTGATCTTCTGGCTCGAGAGTCACGGCATCGAGCCGACCGAGGCGCGCGTGGAACGCATCTTCGCCGCGGCAAAAGACTCGAACCGTCTGCTCGAAGATGGCGAGATCCAGGCTCTTTGCGGATGACGGATTCGTTCCGGCAGTTCGGTCTTCGCACGGAGCTCCAGCGCGCGCTGGACGAAGCCCGCTACACCCGCCCCACGCCCATCCAACTCCAAGCGATTCCATTGATCCTGGCCGGGCACGATCTCGTGGGGGTTGCGCAGACCGGAACCGGGAAGACGCTCGCCTACTTGCTCCCCATCCTGCAGGCGTTCAAGGCGGGAGGGGACGGACCGCATGCCGTCGTGGTCTGTCCCACGCGCGAGTTGGCGATCCAGGTCGCTGGCGAGGCGGAACGGTTCGGCAAGCACGTGGGTCTACGCACCGTGCTCGCCTACGGGGGAACCTCGAGCGGCGGGCAAAAATCGGAGTTGACGCAGGGTTGCGACCTGCTCGTGGCGACCCCAGGGCGTCTTCTCGATTTCCTCGGGCAGGGGTGGGTGTCGATGCGGCGCGTGCGCTTCCTCGTCCTCGACGAGGCGGACCGCATGCTCGACATGGGGTTCATCAACGACGTCGACGCCATCGTGCGGCGTATTCCGATGAGCCGGCAGACGCTGCTGTTTTCGGCCACCTTTCAACCCGAGATCAAGACTCTTTCCGAGCGTTACCTGATGCACCCCGAGACCGTGCGTATCGACACCTCCATCCGAGTCAAGGAGTCCGTTGAGCACGCCTTTCTCGAAGTGCCGAGCTGGCAAAAAGTGGACCTTCTCTTGACGGTACTCGACCGAGATCGGCCATCGAAGTGCCTCGTGTTCACAGCGACCCGTGAGATGACCTCCGAGCTGGCGCGGCGTCTGCGCACGAGGCATCACGAAGTCGTTTCGCTTTCGAGTCTGCTTTCGCAGGCCAACCGCGAGCGCGCGTTGACCGCGTTCAGGAACGGCGTGTTCGACGTGCTCGTCGCGACGGATGTCGCCGCTCGCGGCCTCGACATCGACGACATAGACCTCGTCGTCAATTTCGACGTGCCGATGCACGCCGAAGAGTACGTCCATCGTATCGGTCGCACGGGACGCGCGCATCGCGAAGGGAAGGCCCTCACGCTGGTCTGCGAGCTCGACGGGGCCCGCGCAGCGCAGATCGAGGAGATGCTCGGGCACGCGATTCGACGGGAGACCGTGGAGGGTTTCGCGTACGCACCGTCCCGGCGTGCCGACCGCTCCGCGGGGCACGGCGGACGTGGCGGGTCCGGCGGGCGCGGCGGATCGGGCGGACGGAGCGGCTCCGGTGGACGCGGTGGGTCCGGCGGCGGAAGCGGCGGGGGACGTCGCGGCGGCCGCCGACGCGCGGGCGGAGGCACCACCCCCGCGCCGGTGACTTGATCGCTTAGGCAATCAGAATGGGAACGATACGGATCGTCGCCGGTCGCTTGCGTGGACGACGTCTGAGCGTCCCATCCGACCCTAAGCTTCGTCCCACCTCGGACAAGGTGCGAGAAGCGCTCTTCAACATCCTCGGTCAGGATCTGACCGGTTTCGACGTCCTCGATCTCTACGCCGGGAGCGGCGCACTCGGGTTCGAGGCGCTCTCCCGCGGCGCGCGAAAGGTAGTCTTCGTCGAAGCCAACCCCAAGACGGCGGGGGCACTGCGGCGTTCTGCCGAAGAGCTGAGCCTCGAGCATGAGGCCCGGGTGATCGTCGGCCGGGTCGAGAATGTCCTCGACCGGGCTCGGCTCGGCGGCCCCTATCATGTGATCTTTGCCGATCCACCGTATGACGCTACGGCGGAGGCAGGACTGATCGATGGAGTTGATGCGGGTCGGTTGCTCGGGATGCACGGAACCCTGGTGGTGGAGCGCGAGAGCCGGATACCCGCGGACGTGGGCCCCTCGGGGCTCAAACTCGTCCGGACTGCCGAGTACGGCCGGACCGCCCTGGATTTCTTCAAATACTGATAGTTGACTGCTATCCTGCGAATGAGGGGATTGAAATTGAGTCGTCGCCGCTTATATTCGCATGTGGTTATCTTGGATCTCCGGATTTGGAAGCTCGTCTGTCCCGTGGGGCGGCGTCCGACCGGCTGGTCGCGGAGGAATCGCCGATGAGAATGACTTTGAGGGTTGCGGCGCTGACACTGACCGCCCTCGCGGCCGGTTCGCAGTTGGTTCTTGCAGCGGACGGGTCGACGGGGACGTCAACGCGCCCTCCGACAAACCTGAAGCAGGTCGGGGACCACTGGACTCCTTGGGAACCGCCGCAGCCGACAGCCGAGTCGTACGCCATTGAACGCGGCGACACGCTTTGGGACCTTGCGGGCAAGTGGCTGGGCGACCCGCACCTCTGGCCGCAGGTCTGGGACCAGAACCGCTACATCCTCGACAGTCACTGGATCTACCCCGGCGATCCGCTCGCGGTGCCGGGCAAACCGAACGTGGTCCCTCCCGAGGGTCCCACCCCCTCCGCAGAGGCCCAGCCGCCGGCGGGCGATCAGGGAGCGGAGACCGCGGCCGTCGCGCCGGACGATCGGGGAACGGGCGCGGTCGCGCCGGCCAGACCAGCGATGATGCAACTTGCCGACGAACACGATCTTTATTGCTCCGGCTGGGTCGAGAGCGACCACCAGCCCTCGACTCTTGCGATCGAGGCGGGCGAGGCCGAAAAACTCGAGCAGGCAACGGGCGACATCGTCTTCTTGAATCAAGGCCGGAATCAGGGAATCGCTGCCGGAGCCGAGTACTTGGTGGTGCGCGCCGATCATAAGGTGCTTCACCCTGCGACGAAGGAGCGGCTCGGGATGTACATGCAGCGGATGGGCCACGTGCGCGTGCTCTGCGCGCAAGAAAATACCGCGACCGCCGTCCTCGTAGGTTCCTGCGATGGCATGCGCGCCGGCGACGAGCTCCTCCCGTGGAAGGAGATGCCGAGTCCCATGCTGGAGAGCATTCCTCCCGTCGACGGCTGCACGGAGCCCTCCGGGCTCTCGCAGGGGTGGATTGTTGACGGGGGGCCCGACGAGTTGATCTCCGTCGCCGGAGGCAACGTCGTCAACACCGATCTCGGCAGCACGGCCGGAGTTCGCCCCGGGTCGCTCCTGACGATTTTCCGCGACAACGGAGAGTTGCCTCGCCTGGTGCTCGGGCAGGCCGTCGTCCTGACCGTGGACGGTGCGACGTCGACGGTCAAGGTCTTGCACTCCTCGCGCGAAGTGCGGATCGGCGATCGCGCGGAAGTGTTTCAGCAGTAGCGGGCGCTCGCGGGACTCAGATCTCGCGCAGTTTGTTCCGCAAGAGCAGCATCTCGAACGCGAGTCCGGCCTTGGCGGAGACACGCCGCATCAAGGGGATGTCGGGCTGCGGCAGAGGCGCATCGTCGCCGTCTAAGTAGAGCAGCGCGACGGTGCGTTCCTTGAGGACGATCGGTAGCAGCATGACGTTGGCGGGGAGCCTTCCACCCAGCGCGGTGTACAGGTCCCGGTTGGCGGGAAGCGCGGGGACGACGCCGAAATAAAAATCGCGGCTCTGAAGAGCCGTATCGAAAAGCGTCCCCGATCCCGCGGGCACGGTCAGCTTGCGCAGGGCATCATCGGTAAACGCTCGCCCGCGCCCGGCAATCCCGCGCACCGCGTCCTTTCCCACCGCGAAGAGCCCCGAGCGGCTCGATCGTCCCGCGCAAAACGCGAAGAGCGCCTCGGCCATGGCGTCTCGATCGGGGGCGGAGGCAAGGGCCTCGTCGAGGGAGTCGAGCGAACTCGGGTCGATGACCGCGCGAGGGCTCGATTGCGCGCGCGGGTAGTCGTCGAGCGAGGCCTCGGCATCGAGTGGGCGCCCGTCGAGACCCACCTCGACCTCCATGGACTGCGACTCGACCGATTGGTCTTCGGCGATTCGAGGACGATCGCGGGGACCGTCGCCGGGTCCCGGAGGGAGCACGATGCCCTTCGTGCCCGCAAAGCGCAGCCGGAAGTGACGATTGAGAGCCTGGTAGAGCCTCGGTTCGGTCGCAATCCACGGTTCGACGACGAGTCCCGTCGCGGCCTCGATCTCTCGCAGTGCCGCCGCCTCGCGGGGGACGAGCGTGGCCACTCGAAGTCGTCCCTCTTCGAGGCGGAACGGGCAGACGCGGTGCCGTTCGATCAGCCGGAGCGGAATCGCTTCGAGCGCCGACGGCGTCGCCGCGCGCAAGCGCTCCCAGGAGGCGAACGGGACGCCGGCAACCTCGGTGAGGGCCTCGCCAAGCACCGTCTCGCTCACGTAGCCGAGCTTCAGCAAATGTGTCTCGAGCCGGCCGCCGAAAAACCCCTGCGTGCGGCGAGCCTCCTCGACCTGGGAGGACGTGATCCACCCATGCTCGAGGAGGTATTCCGCCACCAGACGACCGAGCACCGGATGTCCGACCGCTGTCCGTCAGCGCGTCTGCGATCCCGAGCCGCCGCCGTGCCCCGGTCCGCCGCGCCCGCGACCCCCGCGGTCGCCACCCCGAGGACGGTCGGGCCCGTCCCGGCGTTCGCCGACGGCGGCCGGCTCCTCGGAAGTCTCACCGCGCTGCTCGCGCAGGATGGCCTTTCTCGAAAGGCGCACGCGCCCCTGGCCGTCGATGTCGATGACCTTGACCAAGACCTCCTGGCCTTCGTCGAGCACGTCGCGAACCTCGTTGATCCTCTGTTCGTCGATCTCCGAGATATGCAGCAACCCTTCGACGCCGGGAAGGACCTCGACGAACGCGCCGAAATTCACGACGCGAACCACCTTGCCGAGGTAGGTCCGGCCCAGCTCCGCCTCCGCGGTGAGCTCCTTGATGATCGCGACGGCCTTCTGCGCTGCGATCTCGTCGGACGAGGCGATGTCGACGCGACCGTCGTCGTGCACCTCGATCTTGCAGCCGGTGCGCTCGACGATGGAACGGATCGTCTTGCCGCCCTGACCGATGACGTCGCGGATCTTCTCTTTGTTGATTTGGATCGTGATGATGCGCGGCGCGTAGAGAGAGATGGCGGGCCGATGTGTCGCGATCGTTGCGTTCATCGTGTCGAGGATCGCAAGGCGCGCCGTGCGCGCCTGCTCCAGGGCCTTGTGCATGATCTCAGGTGTGATCCCGCCGATCTTGATGTCCATCTGGAGGCCCGTGATGCCGCTCGCCGAGCCGGCGACCTTGAAATCCATGTCGCCGTGATGGTCTTCCGCGCCGGCGATATCGGTCAGCACCGCCCACTTCTCGCCGATCATCACGAGGCCCATGGCGATTCCGGCCACGGGGGCCCTTTGCGGAACGCCGGCGTCGAGCAGGGCGAGCGACCCGCCGCAGATGGAGGCCATCGAAGACGATCCGTTCGATTCGAGGATGTCCGAGACGATGCGGATCGTATACGGCCACTGCTCTTCCGTCGGGACCAGCGGGAGGAGCGATCGCTCCGCGAGCGCGCCGTGGCCTATCTCTCGGCGGCCGGGGCCTCTGAGGAACTTGACCTCCCCCACGGAGAAGGGCGGGAAATTGTAGTGCAGCATGAAGCGCCGGAGCGACACGCCCTCGATCCAATCGAGCTTTTGGGCGTCGGCCGACGTGCCGAGCGTCACCGTGACGAGCGCCTGCGTTTCGCCGCGCGTGAACAGCGCGGAGCCGTGGGTGCGGGGCAGCACGCCGACCTCGCACGTGATCGGGCGAATCTGGTCGAATCGGCGGCCGTCCAGACGGACACCCCGCTCCAGGATCTCCTCGTGGAGGATCTGATCCTGCAATTCGTACCAGAGCCCGGAGGCGAAACGCTTTTCCGCCGCCTGGTCCGGACCGAAGCCGGCGAGCATCTCCTTCTTGAGCTCGTCGACCATCGCGTAGCTTTCGAGCTTCGTCTTGATGCGCATTGCGGAAGCAAGCTTGTCCTTCCAGGCTCCGCTGATCCGCTCGCGAACGTTTTCGGGCTCGACGGCCGGCGGAACGGTGCGCTTGGTCTTCGCAATCTCCCGCATCAGCTCGTTCTGCACGGCGACGATCTGTTTGATCGCCGCGTGGCCGTGGCCGATCGCCTCGAGGATTTCCGCCTCGGAAACTTCGTTGGCGCCGGCCTCGACCATGACGACGGCGTCGGCGGACCCAGCCACGATCAAGTCGAATCGGCTGGTCGTGAGCTCCGCGTAGGTCGGGTTGATCATGTAGCGGCCATCGGGCGAAAGACCCACGCGGACCGCCGCGATCGGATTCGGAAACGGGATGTCCGAGACGGCGAGCGCGAAGGACGCGCCCGTGAGCGCAAGGATGTCCGGGTCGTTTTCTTGGTCGGCGGAGAGCACGAGCGCGATGACCTGCGTTTCGCACGCCCAGCCCGTCGGAAACAGAGGGCGTAACGGCCGATCGATGAAACGGGAGGTCAACACCTCTTTCTCGTTGGGGCGCCCTTCTCGACGGAAGAACCCGCCCGGGATCTTCCCGGCGGCGTAGGTGTTCTCGCGGTAGTCGACGGTGAGCGGCAGGAAATCGACACCCTCCCTCGGGGTCTTCGCGGCGCACGCCGTCACAAGGACGACCGTGTCGCCGCACCGCACGGTGACGGATCCGTCGGCCTGCCGCGCAATTTTCCCAGTTTCTACGATGAGGGGCTTCCCTCCGACATGGATCTCTTTACGTCGTATCAACGCCGTGCCTCCTGCCGCGCCCGCGAAACGTCATCGCCGCGGGAGGGACTCCCTTGGTCCCTTGGTTCTCTTCGTCCCTGAGTTTGTTCCGGTGTCGAGGGGGCGTCATGCGGCCCCGAGTTCGCGCGGACGGCGAGCGAAAGCCTACTTGCGGATGCCGAGCCGGGCGATGATGCGCTGGTAACGTTCAAAGTTTTTGCGCTTCAGATAGTCCAACAGGCGGCGGCGTTTGCCGACCATCTTGATGAGTCCGAGGCGCGAGTGGAAGTCCTTGCTGTGCGACCGGAAGTGGCCGGTCAACTGCTCGACGCGCTTGGTGAGGATGGCGATCTGGACCTCAGGGGAGCCTGTGTCCGAATCGTGGGTTCGATAATCGTGGATGACGTCCGTTTTGCGAGCGAGATCGAGGGCCACTGGCATCCTCCTCCGAAGCCGTCGACGTACGCGATCGGCCCAGATGGGTAAACTCGATGATGGAACGACCAAAAATCGGGGCGACGCTACCACATCCTCCGGCCGGGCGACAACCCGCGTTCGGCCGCGGGTGTCAGGCCCCCCTCGGCAGGACCATCCGCGGCGCGAGGGTTCCTTCGCCCTTGCGGCCGACCCCAAGGAGCCTCCCCAGGCCGTCGCGCACCGCGGTGAGAGTCGAATCCCGCAGGTGAGCCGCGTCGATCGTGACGACGCCCCCGGCGACGAAACGCGTGGCGTCGAGAGGGGAGGCCAGCGCGATCGATGGGAGGTCGAGCGGCATGGCGTCGATCGGGATGAGTCGGCTTCGAACCGCATCGCGAAGTGAGGCCCTCTCGGCGGGGAGACAGAGCGCGTCGTCCACGCGCAAGGGGCCTATCGCCGTCCGGCGCAACGACGCCACGGCCGCGCCGCACCCCAAGACGAGGCCGAGATCGCGGACGATGGCCCTGACGTACGTTCCGGCCGAAACGACCATCTCGTAGGTCCAGAGGTCCGGGGCGTCCGTGGGCGCTAAGCCGAGTCGTTCCACCACGATCTCGGTGGCGGGCGCATCGACCACGACTCCGCGGCGCGCCAACCGGTACATGCGCGTGCCGCCCACCTGGCGTGCTGAAAACGCCGGAGGCACCTGAAGTTGCCGACCGAGGCGCAAGGCGGCGGCGGAGAGAACAGCCTCGGCGCAGGGAAGCGGTCCCTCGTGCCGGTGCACCACGTCCCCTGCGAGGTCGTCGGTCGTCGTCGTCACGCCGAGGGCGAGAACCCCCTGGTACGTCTTCGGTGCCTGGGGGACGAAACGAGCCAATCGCGTCGCGCGGCCGAGCACGAGCAGCAGCAGTCCGGTCGCCGACGGGTCGAGCGTTCCGGTGTGACCCACCCGTCGCGACCCGGTCGAGACACGAACCCGGGCCACGACGTCATGGCTCGTCGGCCCCGCGGGCTTGTCGATCGGAAGGAGTCCGTCCCAGTCTCCGCTCACCCGGCGTCTTCCGGATCGTCGCGCGAAGTCTCGTCGTCGGCCGCGTGGAGCTCCTTGATGATCGCTTCCACACGCGAGCCGCGCTCGATCGTCGCGTCGGAGACGAACCGTAGGGCCGGTGTGAACCGCAACCGCGCCCGCGTGGCCACCGCGTGGCGTAGGAAGGCGCAGGCGTGGTTGAGAGCGGACACGGCCGCGTCGCGATCGGCCTCGGTTCCGATGCGCGACACGTAGATGCGGGCCTGCCTGAGGTCGGGGGAGAGGTCCACCCCGGTGAGCGTGACGAATCCGACCAGGGGATCGCGCACCTCGCGGATCGCCTCGGCCAGCACGCCGCGGATTTCTTCGGCGACGCGTTCGTTGCGGCGATGCGTCACGAGATCTCCTCCTCCCATCCGCCCGGGCCGCCGTCCGCCCCTTCGAGAAACTCCCGTCCCGTCTCGACCAGATGCCCCGGAATTTGCCCCTCGATCTCACGGATGATCGTCTCGAAGAGATTTTCCAGAACGTCGCGGCGGGATGCCACTGAAACGACCGCGACGCTCGCGCGCTGCCAGGAATCTGCGCCGTCTTCGAGCTCGCTGACGGCCACGTTGTGTCGAGCGCGAAGACGGTCCTTGACGGAGCGGAGGACCTGGCGCTTGTCCTTCAGAGACCGCGATTGCGGCAGATGAATCTCGAAGGTCAAGAGCCCGATCGTCACGCCCTACAGGCTCTCCACCGCGACCTTCTCGACCATGAAGAACTCGAAGACGTCGCCTTCCTTGAGGTCGTTGAAGTTCGCGATGCCGATGCCGCACTCGAACCCCGACTTGACCTCGCTGGCGTCGTCCTTGAACCGGCGCAGCGATCCGACCTTGCCGGTGTAGATGACGACGTTGTCGCGGATGAGGCGCACCTCGGCGGTGCGCTTGACGGTTCCGTCGGTGACCATGCAGCCGGCGATGACGCCGATTTTCGGGACGCGGAAGAGCTGACGCGCCTCGGCCTGGCCGAGCACGGTTTCCTTCGTGGTGGGGTCGAGGCGCCCGATCATCGCCTGCTTGAGGTCGTTCACGACGTCGTAGATGACGTTGTACAGGCGGATCTCGACTTCTTCCCGCCGCGCGAGCTCGGCCGTCGCGCGGTCCGGACGGACGTTGAATCCGACGACGATGGCGCCCGACGCCAAGGCCAGAAGGACGTCGGCCTGAGTGATGGCGCCGGTCGATGCGCGCAGGATTCCGACTCGGATCTTTTCCGACGCGATCTCGGTGACCGCCTTTTGAAGCGCTTCGAGAGAGCCTTGCACGTCAGCCTTGATGAGCACCGGCAGCTCCTTGACGCTGCCTTCGGCGATTTCGCGCGAGAGGCTCTCGAGCGTTCGCCGCGACGATTTCGCGAGCGCGGCGACGCGCTGCTTTTCTTTGCGGAATCCAGCGATCTGGCGGGCCTTCCACTCGTCCGTCACGCTCTGGAAGAGATCTCCCGCCGTGGGCTCGCTCGCGAAGCCCATGACCTCGACGGGGGTCGACGGGCCGGCCACGCCGATGCGCCGGCCATGCTCGTCGGACATCGCGCGCACCTTGCCGAACGCGGATCCTGCGATGAAGGGGTCGCCGATTCGAAGGGTTCCGCTCTGCACGAGGATCGTGGCGACGATGCCACGCGCGCGGTCGAGCTTGGCTTCGAGCACGACGCCGTTCGCCGATTGATCGACTGCGGACTTGAGGTCGGCGATGTCTGCCACGAGGAGGATCATCTCGAGGAGTTCTTCGATTCCCGTGCGCTTCTTCGCGGAGATTTCGCACGCGACGACCTTGCCGCCGTACTCCTCGATCAGGATCTCGCGATCGGCGAGTTGTTGCTTGACGCGGTCGGGACGCGCATCCGCCTTGTCGATCTTGTTGATGGCGACGACGATCGGGACGCCCGCGGCCTTCGCGTGGTCGATGGCTTCGACCGTTTGCGGCTTGACGCCGTCGTCCGCCGCGACGACGAGCACCACGATGTCGGTGACGCGGACGCCGCGCGCCCGCATGAGCGTGAACGCCTCGTGGCCGGGGGTGTCGAGGAACGTGATCTTGCGCCCGCGCTCTTCGACCTGATAGGCCCCGATGTGCTGCGTAATCCCGCCGTGCTCGCCGCTGACGACGTTCGTTGAACGGATCGCGTCGAGCAGTGACGTTTTGCCGTGGTCGACGTGGCCCATCACGGTAACGATCGGCGGCCGGGGGACGGTGACGCCGGAGCCGCCGACGGCCATTTCGATGTCCGGAACGGCGTCTTGCCGCTGCTCGTCCTCGAACGAAATGATCACCGCGTCGGAACCGAATTCCTTCGCGACTTCGATCGCCATCTGCGGGTCGAGCGGCTGGTTGATGTTCGCGAACACGCCCCGGGTCAGAAGCTTCGCGATGACGTCCTTGGATTTCCTGTTCAGCTTCTCGGCGAGTTCCTTCACCGTCACCGACTCGGAGAGCTGAATCGACGCCGGCACCGGCGGGAGATCCGGTTTCGGTCTCGACGGCGGAGGCGGAATGTCGATGCCCTTCGCGCGTGCGCGGCGGGACTCGCGTTCCGCCGACGGCGTGGCGCGACCGGGAGCCGGGGGCCGGGTCGACCCCGGTACGGGCGGGCGACCGGCAACTCCCGGGGCCGCAGGTGCGGTCCTCGGAGGCAACGGGCCCAAACGTGCAAGATCCCCGGCGCGCGGGGGAGCAGGCGGGCGGCTCGGCGGGATATTGCGCTGCCCGTAGCCGCCGGCCGTCGTGGAGCGTGGCGGAACCATCTTGGGAACGAGCCGCTTGGCGGCAAAGAGTCGAGGTCGCGGCGGCCCGGGCGGCCCTGGAGGCCCCGGTGGGAGGGTCGTCGGCGACGGCGGCACAACGGGAGCTGCCTTCGGCGCCTCCGCGGTTGCCTCGGAGTCGCTCAGGTCGAGCGCAGTCGCGGCGGTCTCGATCTCGGATTCCGGC
>Ga0315273_10000447_pt1 | contig 42937 bp, 72 predicted proteins | sample YL17G02_0_MG_FD_205753 | JGI IMG/M metagenome (GOLD analysis project Ga0315273, IMG submission 205753) | Sediment microbial communities from Yellowstone Lake, YNP, Wyoming, USA - YL17G02_0 | ecosystem: Environmental > Aquatic > Freshwater > Lake > Sediment | place: USA: Wyoming | collected...
GCTACGTGCAGTCCACGCACCCGGTGCGTCCACCCTCGCGCGCCTCGCGCACGCACTCTACGCGTGGAAGAGGCACGCACCCGATGCTACCTTAAAGGCACGCTCCTGGTGCACGCCACAAAATTGATCCCGGTCCGTGACCCTTGTTAATCTCCGTGGAGATGGGTTATAATTATTATATAACAAGGATCTGAGTTCACAGATCTTAGGAGAGTGTCATGAGCAACCTAACTAAGAAGGATCTTATCGCCAAGGGCTGGTCACCGGCCTACATCGAGAAGTCTCTCAAGAGCGGCGATCTCAAAGGCACCCTGGTACCAGTGCCCGGTCGCGAAGCGACCAACCGCTGGGAAGTCACCCCAGAAGCCTACGACGCCTGGCGTGCAGGCAAGAGTGCCCGCGGAGTCTTCTCCGCCAGCCCTCGTGAGATGGAGCAGGTGCAGGCGTACCTAAAGGATCAGAAGCCTGCAGCGATCGCAGCCTTCAAAAAGAGCCTGGGCCTGGACAAGTAGCCAGTAGGCCACGGAGCCTGGGAAGGGGGACCAGGCTCTTCTCTTACCTCTCGTCCGCACCGTGCCTTTAATGGCCTCGGCTACCTGTGCCAGTGAATGGATACGCACCGTGATTCGACCCTTGTAAGATCCTAGGAGATATGTTATAATTATTATATAACGAGGATCCGTCGTACGCGGATCAAAGGAGAGGATCAAATGAGTAGGATCTATAGTAGAGTGCGAAGAGTACTTCATCGAGAACGGATTGCGGAGCCGATGATCGAGGAGTATATCGAAGGTATCCTCGATAGCAATACGGAGAGCGAGACGTCTCGGATGAAGGATCAAGAGATCGTAGCCGACTATCGACTCGCGGAACCGTTCCTCGAGGAGACTATCCTCGAGAGAAAGGATCCTTCATACGTCGCGAGACTGCGAGGGATGCCGGCTCCGGTAGTCGAGACGAGTATCTCATGAACCTGAATCCGATGCTCAGGATCGATCGTAAGATACGGAGGATCATGAGAGTGCTCCGAGGAAACGGGATCGACGAAGGGATCCTAGAGGAGTTCCTGAACTCCCTTCTCGACGCCGAGGATCGAGATTGGAATCTCGTAACGGATCTCGAGATCATCAAGATCGCGGCGGAGTGGTATGAGAACGTCTCCGACGCGGCGATCCTAAAGAAGATCCAAGGATAACCTCCAACGACCCCAGGTCTTAGGATCTGGGGTCTTATATACGTACGCCTCGCACCGTGCCTTCCACTTGTCAGCACCCAGCGAAAGCTCATCGCGCACGGTTCTCACGCCCGAGGGTAAAAGCACCCAGCAGACAATTTTTGAGTCCCCATCCGCCTACGCACGTAGCCAATCCACAAACGCGCGCCGTGCGTAGCCCCTTGTCAAGCGCGCGCACCCCGCATAGGTGTAGCACCAGGTGCCGACGCGCGCACGGAGCACAGGGCTTCGATACTCGCCCGAGTCGACCTATATACGCGCGCGCAGGCTACGCGCAGGCGCGGTGCCACGCTGTTGGCTACCGCCTATACGCACGTTCGGGCGACCAGGCGTCAAAAAGGCATTGCTTGGCTACCCGCCGCTAAAGCATACCTCAAACCTGCAACCCGTGGGCATCCGCATAGATACAGTCTGTGAAGTCCCTAAACTATCGATGTCGACGAAGCCTCGAAAGAATAATGATAATGATAATAATAATAAATCATCATTCTAACAACATAGTTCAAATGCATATTCATCAATAGAATCAGAAGAAGGAGAATCGCTAAATATATTATCTTCTTCGATATATATATATATCCCCTGTTTAGAAAATCTCCTAGAAAGCGCAAGTTGCTTATCAAATCATTATCAATCTCGGCCGCCAACCACCCTGCAGCCAACCCAGCCAACCCTGCCTGGCAAGCACTAGTCTTTGCCCCTTGTAGAATCCTAGGAGATATGTTATAATTAATCATGTATACAATTGCTCACCTATCAAAGCGGAGATCATATGAACAAGATTCAACAGAATCGTCCTAAGCTCTATGCTCCAGCTCAACGGTTCGACGGCACCAGAACCGATATCGCCGAGCCGAAAGGAGCGAAGAGACATATCCCGCCGGCCTGGTTCCGCGAACAGGCTCTTAAGGATGCAGCCGAAGCAGGTGTCCACGGCAGATTCCGATGCCCCTCTTGCGCTGCACACTTCCTTCTAGACTACGGTCGTTGGAGTCGAGATCATTGGCCCCACGAATATGAGCTCCATTGTATCGATTGCATCCATCAATATCACCTGGAGCTCCAGCGTCTGGGTACAGCGAGAGCGAAGCCAAAGCCTGTCGCCGCGACCTAGTCGTAGCTCATCATCATCTTTGTATCCAGGCTACCATACTGCCTGGAACCTATATAACGCATCAGCCGCCAAGCGACGGATGCAACGAAGGAGCCGAAATGCCACTCGCACCAGAAGCAGAAGCCAAGATGGAAGCTGCAGCAGCCATCGCAGCGAAAGAGTTCCAAGTAACCTGGAGCGCTGAAGAAGTCGCCAAGTGGTTCAATCGCAACCGTATGGCGAGCTACAAACGTCTCGTACGCATCCTCTACCAGGCGTTTGGTCTCAGCTAACCGCCGCATGACCGTGTAGCCCAGTCACGCAGCCAACAAGTTGGCTGGGCTACATCATCATGCCGTCGTTCAGCGGCAGTAGTAGGAGAGACGAAGCATGCTAGCACAGCGTATAAGAGACCGCAATACGGTCGCTCATCTGGCTCTCGAGCATCTGCTCGCGAACCTGACCGAAGAGCAGAGCGATATGTTCGACGTTCGTCTGCAACATCTGCGGATCGAAAGCGAACAGCCAGTGCACGAGGTGATCAACACCTGGAGCGCCGAGATCATCGACGTCGACGGCACCTTCGGCATCGAGTCGATGGATCATCGTGTCGAGAACTATATCGAAGGCACCGAAGCAACCGAAGCCGCTCTCGACATCGCGCCTCAAGTCGATATCGAGTGGGCCGGCGCTAAAGCAGGATGGGAGCTTATCAAGAACTGGGTCAACAAGCAACGAGAGATCGACGGTGACTCAGTGCAGGTTGATGAGATCCTAGAGGAGTGGCGCAATGGCCTCTCAGCCTCAGCATAAGTTCGTACGCATCGATCATCGACATGGCTACTGTGCGGGCGAAGTAGTTAGCGCCCATAACTATGGCACCGAGGCCGAGTCAGATTGGTACATCGAGTTCCGATGCCATAACTGTGGCGGTGGCTACTTGAAACAGATTATCGACGCACCACAGCATGGTCCCTTCAAGATCACGTTCTCCGACGCGGACGAGTTTCCGCGAGACTGGATACCAAATCTATGTCCCCCCTGCTAAAGCCTTTAGGCCAACTAGTGCGCGATAGCGAAGATGTCTCCGAAGCCGTTCAAGATGCTATCTCGGCCATCCTTGAGGAGCCTGGTATGCTGAACGCCGTCCTAGCCGCGATCCCGGATAAATGGCAGTACAGCGAGATGAGGATGGGCGGTGATTGTCCTACGAAGCACGTCATAGCGTGGTGGTATCTTTGGGAGCTAGTAGTCGGTCGCGTGCCGATCCCAGACTCAGCCACGTAGCGACGCGTGAATCGGCGGCTCAAGTATCAAAGCCCTGTGCTTGAGCCGCTCTTCATGGGCCGCTGGATGCTCGGACCCTTGTAAAAATCCAAGGAGCTATGTTATAATTATGCATCCTAAAATTCTTGGCTATACGTCTGCCAAGAACCTATATAAGGAGAGATCATGAGCGTCAGTGTACTAACCGTATGCGAACGTAAGTGCTTTGTCTGCGGTCAGCCTTTCAAGACAGCCGACAAGGTAGTCGCGGCCCTGCACACTGAAGTGTTCGAGGCCGAAGATCCTGATACGCGTGACGAGCTCGAGATGCGCGGCGATCAGATGTGCGTCGAGCAGGATTGGACCGGGCAGGAGATCATGCACGAAGCGTGCTATCAGAACCTCCTCAAGAAGGCGGTACTAGCATGAAGGTATCACTAATCACCCCTCGCGGGAAGCTCGAAGTTGAGATCCCAGCAGAAGCGGAAGTCATACGCATAGAGTTCTCGCACAACATCACCCATCCAGTCGTCGATGTAGCTGTCGATGCTACATGGCTCGAAGGACGCGATCAAGACGTACCAGTCGCGCAGCACTTAGTAAAGACCTGGATCGGTAATGGTGGTCTTGTATTTGGCATGGTACTCGATGGCGATTACCACGCTTGAAGAGCGTATCGAAGCCAATATGGCATTCGCCAACGGTCTCATAGCGAAGAAGCCAGAACGCTACGACGCGACGCGTCTAGAAGCGGCTCGTAAGTTGGCACTCGACCCGCAGCACTTCGCGGAGTCGATAGCCAAGTATGATACGACGATCTTCGACTGCAAGTGTCCTGATCGCGCGTATCGCCAAGCTACGTGCAAGCATATGCTCGCGTGTATGCTGGCAGGCTGTATATTCGCAGGAGGAGAAGGAATCCATGCTCAAGCTAGATGAGATAGATACCGCCATACTAGAGGATCTGGTCGAGAAGCATAGCCGAGAGTTCCTTGAAAGTTCGGTGGTCGAGAACGACTTCCTCGACGCGATCCAACTAGAGCGCATGCATGTCGCGCATGAAGTACTGCTCCAGGCTTTGCTCGCGCTTACGCCTCAGGAGCAAATAGATCGTGCCTTAGCTCTCGCGGTCTCGGAAGACTTCCTCTTGGAGACGCTTCGGGAACGCATAGGAGTGGATGATGATGTCGACGCAGACTGAAGTAGGTCATCGTCTTGTCTCCATCACCAGTAGCGATAAAGCAGAGGTTACACGCTTCGTCAAGCGTATGTTGCGTGAGGGCGCTACGCTCGCCTTGAGTCATGAGGCGTTCGCTGACTACGGTGCTTGGAGCGCACAACTGTGGTTGCCGCAGGAGTGCAAGCGGCTGATGTATCTGACGCTCCGACAGATGGCGCGGGATCGCGGATGTCTGATCTACCTAGACGTCTACAAGCGCCGGCAATACCTTCGCATCAAGGGCGAACATGCACACGATCTATCGCTCCAAGCGTTAGCGGAACGATTCGCCGGCCGCAATAACGTGCGCGTCTACGAAGCACATGCGGATATGCGACAGAGGTTCCCAGGCTACACGGGTCACGGACTCGCGATAACGCTAACTGGGATGGACATCATCCGTTCGCGGACGTAACGCTGAACCCACATTTCGAGCCCACAACTCCCGCCACATGGCGTTGTGGTCTCGCGAATGTAGCATTCGGCTACAGGTTATCGAAAGGAGAGCCATGGCAGAAACCGTAGTGATATGGGACGAAGGATTCGAGCCTTCTCCATGCGAGATAATCCGCAAGAAGTTCGGATCCCGCCCAGTGCGCGTTTATGGCACAGGGCCTTGGGTAGTGAGCGATGTTGAGCTCACAGTCGAGCAGGTCAAGACGGTGATCGAAGGCGAGGAGGTGTAAGGCGGATGGACACACTAACCCCGTATACCATCAAGCGGTTGGCGAACGCCGCGAAGACGTTCAAGAAGATGTACAACCAGTACCCGATCGCAGGTATTGGCGAGCAAGGCGTGCACATAACACACGGTGCGATACTCGCGTTGATGAAGCAGCCGAAAGGACCTGCGTACACCGTGCAGGCTTCGCACATCAAGGAGTACCCGATTGAGGTGCGCATAACGTTTCATGAGGTACTGTTCTATGCGATCATGACGTTCGGCGATCTACATAGTGCGGGCTTCGGTCGATGCGTTCCCACTCCATTGCGAATAGATTACGGACGGTTCCTGGTCGCGGAAGGGTTCAAGAAGTAAAATCGATCCGTATCTTGGACCCTTGTAAATCTCTTAGGAGATGTAGTATAATTATTGTATCCTGAAATCTTGGCAATCATACTGCCAAGAATCTATATATAGCAGCCGGTTCAACGACCGACGGCTACGCCGAAAGGCGGAAGGAGTACCATGTCCCCGAAACAGAACGAGAACGCATTCTTCACCATCATCACCGCTGCTGCACATCTGAAGCTGTCGCCTCAGTACGTGCGTAAAGCAGTCCGCGCGGGCGAGCTGAAGAGCACGCTCAAGCCGGTCGAAGGCCGTGACGTGAAACGCCACGAGATCTTGCCCGCTGACCTGGAAACCTGGCGCAAGGGAATCGGTGCACGGATCGGTCGCGCCGATGGTCGTAACAAGTTCGTGTTCTATGCGACGCCTGAAGAGCTTGTCGCTCTGAAGAAAGTCGCGCCGGATTTGGACGTGCAGAAGGCATTCAATGCCGAAGCCCACAAGGCTGCGAAAGCTCGCCGGGCTGCGAAATTGGCCACCGCTGCCGTCACGACCAAGTAACGGTACAACGATAAACGCAAACACGTTGTGCTCCGTCCACGTATCGGAAGCGGTAAAGGGGGAACCGCTTCTGGTACTACGAGGGCGCACCACAAAATGACTGGTGGCCTGAGAGACAGTTGGCCTCTCCTCCAGCTGTCTCTCTGTCCTTACTAGGAGCTAGAGAAGGAGGACACGTATGGAAGCCGTACACACAGTTCACGCCTTCTTGGTCAAGTGGCAATATCAGGTGCCACCCGAGAAGCGTAGCGAGTTCGTCGAAGAACTGCGACAAGCGTCTATCGCGTCGCAGGTTATCTTCAGGAACTCGCAGAAAGCTGGACGGTTCACTGATGGTACAGGTGACGCGTACCTGCACGGATCGGTCGCGTCTACCGTCGAACCGGTCGAGCCTAAACCTGGTGATGCGTACAAGGAGCAGTTGCTCGCCTTCCTAGACGAAGCTATCGAGAAAGGCATGGCCAAGGCTAAGGAAGTTGAGATGTGGCCGGAGATTGTTCAGCTCCGACTGTCGCTTGAAGGGTACCTGCCGGTATCACGACCTGCAACATTGGAAGAACCGGAAGAGCGTGGAGAGATGGCGATCGAATCCAATCTTACGCTTACCGAGCTTCTCGATCACACCTTCAAGGAAGAAGAGCGCGACGTCGCTACAGTCTTTCCGCTGTAGCCCATAAGGCTAAGGAGACTGATATGTCGATCCATTACGGTGACAGCCTAATCTCCATACGTAGAGACGAGGCTGAGATTGCTCGGGCTGTTATCCAGTCAATCCGCAACGATTGGGAGACTGGTCAGTCAGCCGATGATCCATTTATGAACGAGCCGGTTTGCGGTATGGTGGTTCGCGTCGCCGAGAAGTATCTCAACCGCAAGTGTAAGGGTGATGACGACGAAGAGTTCTACGCGCGCGAGACGCAGGTACAGAAAGATGTGCTTCGCTTCATCGAAGCCGGCATCAACGCACACGCCCAAACCTACGGCGTCTAATCAAAGGAGACCCCCCATGAAAATCCTGTTCTTCAACTCAGAGGACGGCGAGCTTATACCCCTCGCCGAGCCCGAATCAACTAAGGACGAGGTCGCTTCAGACGTGTCGACAACTAACTACGATCCCGGTAAGATAGCAAACGTAGATATCGACGAAGCCAGTGGTGCGATAACCCTCTACACCGAGGGTCTACGTTGGTACATAGTACTCGATGCTGCTGAGGTCGAGATGATACGTGCGGCGATCGTTGCCGAACGAATTCGTAAGACACTAGCTAGCAGCGGAAGTTGACACACCGCTAGGACCCTTGTGAACTTCAAGGATTTAGGTTATAATTATGTATCCTCAAATCTAGGCAATCATACTGCCTAGAACCTATATAAGGAGCGTATCATGGTAGCACCTGAACGCGAGTGTCAATTTTGTGGTAGCACGCGCGATCTCTTCCAGCTCGACCTTCCACAAGAAGACGGTACCACATGCTCGAAGCATGTCTGCGGCGGTTGTTGGGACACGATCTTCGAACTCGTGAAACGTGTACCCGCCATACTCAGTAAGCCATCGCCATCGCCGGTCAAGGCTACGCATACGCAGCATCTCATGGTGCACGTTCGCGTACCCATCAACATCGAAGTACCCAATGATATCGATCCTGCAATGCAGCAATGGGTCATCGACGGTACCATTCGAGAAGACATCCTGCAGAACCTCCCATTAGCCGCTTACGTAGAGCGTGTCACGCCACGCCTAGGATAGGCGCAGCACGCTGTCGCTAACCTCTATCCCCCTTAGACTGGGACACGTTAGCGACAGCTTGGTGCGGATAATCCGATCCGCTAACCTATCGCTAGACACAAGAGGAGAAGAGCGATGAAGGCTAAGAGTCTGATCCAAAGGTCCTACGACTGTCTGGTCAATAAGGGTGTACCAGACGCGCTTAGTGAAACCTGCGAGCGTTTCGTAGACCATGAGTTCAATCGTGCGTATCTACAGCGTAGGGTTTACGCAGCGTTACGCGAAACCTTTGGCGCGGAAAGGTACAAACGATGGCTACACCCCCAGCGAGGCGACAACGACGACGTGATGATGGATATCGCCTACGACGAGTTATGGAGGATGTTACGTGTCGCAGTGTACACGTATCTGACAACCCGTCTAGGTAGCTGCTCGATTACCGCAGTTATCGAAGAGCTGCAAGAGTATGCCTCGGAGGCCGCCAATGGTCCTGAATGATGATGAGGTCCACGTAGGGCGTCACGTTCACGTCTACGTACCAGACGGCTCCTATATTGGTCGCGTCGTTAGAGTACATCGCGTCAATGGTACGCTCAATGGCATCACGATAGACGATGCGGAAGAGGGCGAGACCACACTCTCACTGAAGCAATACCACTACGTTATCGACGACGCGAGTCAATGGCTTCGTAAGCATCCATTCGAGGACGGTGATTAAGATGCCATCTTCTACCCCTAAAGTCAAGACTAAGTACGATATCCAAGAAGCCGCTAAGAGGCTCAAGCTATCGCCTCAGTATGTACGCTCACTGATTCGCAGTGGTATGCTGAAGAGTGCTTTCGAGCCTATCGTTCCTGAGTCCCTTGTGAACAAGCATATGGTCACCGAAGCGGAGATCCAACGGTATCTAGCCATTCCGTCGTCCAAGACTCAACGCAAAGACCACCGCAACAAATACGTCATCTACATGACGATGGACGAGCGTCAGCGTGTAGCCGACGCATTGAAAGCAGCCGACTTAGCGGATGTCGAAAGTACCATTCGCACTGCTAACGTTCTCAAGCCAAGGAAGGAGACCGAAAATGCTGTGGACAGGCCGTAACTACGTTGTACTCTCTGACAACACGAGAGTATACAAAGACAAGATCCAAGCACACTCCATCACGGAGTTCGAGTTGTACGCGCCGACCTTCAATGCAAGCTTCGTCGAGTACATTATGCCCGAAGACAAGAAGGTCGCTATCGATGTCACGCTTCTCAATATGTGCATCCGACCATACCTCTGGCTTTGCGAACACGGTTTCGAACCTTGGCATGTTGATCCCGCAAGTAGGCAAGCCTGGTTCACCCGACCGCATAGCGAAGGTGATAAAGCGAAATGGAAGCACACGCGGATCAATCTCAAGTTCCTACGTGCTCTAGCCACGGTGGTAGGTATACAGGAGTTCCATCTGCATACCGCGTATCGCATCTACGACGCCCTATGTGCTCAGCATCCTGAAGATCCTGATACGCAATGGCGCTACATGAGTGTGCGTAACTATGTAGCCGCCGCCGTATACTTCAAGATACTCCAGCGGATTGAGCCTGGCTATTATGGCTTCCGCACCTACTTCATCGACGAGTTGCGCCATGCATCATGATCCCAACTTCAGGGTCTTCGACTCTGACCTAGACGAAGTATATACAGACGAGACACGTTATGCAATGGCCTACGAGCCTATGTGGCAAGCGCTACGTATGGACTGCAAAGGCCAGTGGGCTGAGATGACTACTGCGCGTATCGTGTGTGCACGTCTGGATATATATATCGCACACGCGACTAACGAATACAACCGTCAAGTGCGTGTATGGCGTGTCTGGAGTCTAGCCAATTCAATTCCTCGTAACTCTGTTACATCACAGGGCCTGCATGTAATCCCTTACGCCGTGGGAGATTACCTGACGGCATACGCGGATAAGATTAGGGAACTCAAACACGCAGTTGGGATGCCTAGCGAATGGGACTGGGCAACAACGCGTAGAGGGCTCATTGTCATGTACAAGACGAATGCCGAAACGATGTACCAGATGACCAAGGGACTTGCGGAGCGAGGGAGTACGTTGCGTAGATATGAACTGCGACATTTCCTACTCATGGCTCATGAGATTGAGAAGAGAGGAGCATCCGATGGCGATTGACGAAGTTGGTCTAGGCGACAAGTTCGCGATGGTAGGTACTGAAGAGTACAAAGGTCGTACGTACTTCTGCGTACGCTATCTGTATGAAAGTCGTACGGAAGGTGGTTGGAAGCCGAGTACCAATGGTATCAATGTACCAGTCGAAGACGCGGAACAGTTTCTTCAAGTCGCCCTCGAAGCGTACAACAAGCACTTCGGTACGAACTTAGTTATTGCTGATGCAAGTCCGACGGAGTAGGTTGAGGCCAAGGTAGGGTTCGAGTCCCTACCTCCGTCTTGAGTCAGTAATCCGACTGACCTTAGAAAGGAGACCACATGGATGACGAGAAAGAGACGCAGGCAGAGCCTGCTAAAGAGCCTGTTGATCCCTACCGCTACAAACCGAAGGGGGTCACGAGGAAAGCGTACCGGCGGATTAAAGCTACGAATAAAGCTAAAGATCGGTCGGTAGACGCCCCGCTCATCAAAAGCGACAAAGCCGAGAAGAAAGCGCGCAAGATGGCTGTGAAGAGCCAGAAGGCTAGTAGAGCTCACGCGAATAAGAAGCGGCGAAAGGTAAGGGCAAAGCATAAATGAACCTCCCGATCGCTATCGCCTTCGCCATAGCATATATTGCAGTAGCGACCTTATGGTTCACGAAGATGCTGGACGAGAGTATGACCGTAGGTGTAGTCATCATACTGATATTCATCTCAGTAGTACAGGTGATCACCACAGGGATTACCCTTCAGAAGCATCAGAAGGTTCTTGAATGGTTTGCCAATCATATCCACATGAACGCTGACGCGCTCGAGGACGAGTTCCCAGTAGAACTCAAGGACCTCGTCAGAAAGGAGGATGATACGACACCGTCGAACAAGCCCTAAATTCCTCTGAAAACCTCGTGCCTTTTTGACTTGCCGAGCGTAAAATATACATAAGATTCATTTTATTCACCAGCCGCGTTGGCTGGATATCACCCGAAGGAGTTTTGGTATGCCACTCGATCTTAGCACTGTCAAGTTCCCCGATCCGATGGACCTGCAGGAAGCCGCAATCTACCTGCAACTGTCCGACATGCGCATTCGTGCCTTGGCGCGCGAAGGCGACCTCAAAGGCATCAAAGATGTCGACGGCAAATGGTCGTTCAAGAAAGCCGACCTGGATGCCTTCAAGACCACCCCACGTGTTCGCAAAGCCGGCGGTGGCAAGAAAGTGGATGGCAAGGCTTGGGTCATCCACCTCAAGTTCGACCAGTACGAGAAGGTCAAGAGCTTCCTGGCCGCTCAGGGTATCAATCTTGAGCCTCGGTACAACCAGGATCCTGTCAAGCAGAAAGCCTATCGTGCCAAACGCGCCGCAGCCAAGAAAGCGGAAGCCAGAGCTGAAGCAGCGAAGGCCGCTCCTAAGAAATAACGCCAGTTCTCCCGCGTTGTTTCACCCCTGATCCCGCAGGCAGGTCCCAGATAATGATCACCGGACCTGCCTGCTTTCTCTGTAGGAGAGTGTAACATGTCGGATGAAGAAAAGAGCTACGACCTCATAGTCGAAGTTAGTATCCGCAAGTCAGGAACCTGGCGTCATGAAGAGCGCTACTCCAGCGAAGTTCTCCTAGTGGTACCACCCGAGCATCTTCGGGCATTCGCACTAGCAGACATAGTTGAAGCCTGTCGATCAAGTGCCTTTCGTAAGTTACGAGACGCCGAAAAAGCCGAAGCCGAAGCCGAAGCTGCCGAGACACACGATAAGGCAGTAGCCGATGGATAAGATAGTCGCTATCGATCCAGGAGGTACGACTGGCGTCTGCGCAATAGAAGAGACCGCCTCGCATGTCGAAGGCGTTCCCGACTTTCAGGTAGTAATGGTGGAAGAGATACTTTGGGAGAACAGACTAACGTTCTTCGAAGCCCTCTTCTACGGCAGACTTACCACTATCAATGGTGAGCCGCTGCTACCTGATGTCGTAGTAATAGAATCTTTCCGACTGCGTCCCGGAAGAGCAATGGAGCAAATAGGCTCCAATTTCCCATCTGTGCGCGTCATCGGAATCGTAGAGGCCTTCGTAGCCCTGTGCATCAACGAGCCTTTACTGGTGTTTCAGGAGCCAAGCATCATCGGTCGCTGTGAAATACTCGCGGAACATGCAAGTATGTTCCGAGGTCTTATTCACGCGGGTGACGCTTATCGTCACGCGCGATATTACCATCTTACGACTCGGAGGAAGCCATGACTGAACATTCGATTACGACGACTACAACCAAGTATGTCGGCCCCGACGCTGAAGAATGTGAGGTTCCTATTTGTGTCACCGCCTCAATTACTCCGCCGGACTTCTCAGTGGGTATTGACAATTACGGCTGGGAAGATGTAGTAGTTACAGACGCCGACGGTGGCGAGATCGACGTGAGCGAAGCTGAGTCCGACCGTTTAGGCGAGCTTGTTGTCGAAGCGTATATCAAAGATAAATTCGAGCAACCCCGAGGTACTCCGTCGGAATTCTACAGTTAGGAGGAAACCATGAGCGAAGACTTTCTGATGTCGATAACCAGAACCGAGATCTTTCGTCTCGGACAGGCACATGGCTCGTTTAGCCTTGGCTCATTAGACCAAGGTGTAGATATCGTTCTGCCTGTAACTAATGGCAACGGGATCCGCGAGAACGAGATCTTCCGTCCCCTATTCAATGACTACCTCAATCGCATCCAAGAGGAACTACCTCCAGTGATATGCAACGAAGTGTACATGGGTGCGATCGAGAAGTTCGCCCGCGACCGCGGACTTGATATCGGAAACACTTATCATATCGAAGTGTTCGAAAGGAACATATCATGAGTGCATTCGGCGATAAAAACGTTCTGCAAGACTTATACGAAGGTGCACCACACGAGGAGTATAGCTGATGGATAAGGCATACGAACACGACAACGCGATCTTGGCGGCTCGTATCGTCTTAGACAAGGACTACGTTGTCATAGACACCGAGACTACAGGGTTGCAGACCCCAGAAGTTTGCCAGCTCGCGATGGTACCTAAAGACAATAAGTCGTTCTGCACGCTGGTAAAGCCTATTGCGGCTATCGAAGCTAGTGCGACTGCAGTTCACGGTATCACGAATGAGATGGTAGCAGACTCTTCGTCGATCGACGCCTACTGGTATGGAGTAATAGGTGAGCTACGTACCACCCAAGTACTTATTGGATACAATGTATCGTACGATATCAAAGCACTATCGCGATCGTTGGAGCTAAAGGGCTTAGTCTTCAGACCCCCGCCACAAGTACTCTTCGATGTCATGTTATGCTACGCGGCATTTCGTGGCGAGATAAGTCCTGCACATGGAACGTTCCGATGGCATAAGCTCTCGGACGCTCTGTCGCATGTTGGCATTGAAATGGACGGAGACTTCCACAACGCGTTGACTGACGCCTACGCCACGCTCAATCTGCTATCATATATGTCCGGTCATCTAACTTCTTGGGAGCATGCGCTTAACGCTGCGGATGCCGCTCTCGTTGGAATTGACCGCGATCTTTACGACCAAGCGGTTTCTAAAATCACCTATAGGAGAGTGTAACATGGCTGGTGTAACTCAATGCTCTAAATGTATCTATTGTTATGATCCCGAACCTATGTCGTTGGACGCGTTGGATCGCCCGAAGATTGGTGTCTGTCGAAGGCATGCACCTCGTAACGTTATCTTCGCCGGCGGCAACACACTGACCTTGTGGCCAAACGTGAAGATCTACCACGACGGTTGTGGTGAGGGAGAGTTTGGTATCTCGACCTTAGTATCCGGCAACGGCCACAAATGAAGAAGCCTTATCCCTTCCAGCAGGAAGCGATAGCACAGGCTCTGAAGGTTCCCGGATTCTTGGTGGCAGATGAGTGCGGACTTGGCAAGACGCTAACGGCTATCGAGATTGCGAAACTGGTGCGATATGCGTATCCTTGGCGGTGTTTGGTTATTTGTCCGCCGTCGCTTATAGCTCAGTGGTGTGATGCAATCGGTGAGCAAACAATGGGTACCGAGGTGACGGTTGTAAACCGCCTTCCGCTAGACTTTCAGAATCTCAGCGGATGGTTTGTTATGAGCGTTTACGATCTGTCAGCGATACACGTTCGCTCAGCCTTATCGACTGTTATCTTCGATGTGGTTATCGTCGACGAAGCACATCGGATGAAGAACCGTAAGACCAAGACAGCCGAATGGATAAAGCATATCAATGTGCCAAGGCGTATCGCGCTTACAGGAACGCCAATGGAAAAGAATCCTGCTGACTTATGGTCGATACTCAACTGGCTCCAGCCGGACGTCTTTCCGGTATACTGGGGCTGGGTGATGGCTAACCTAGAAGTCACTGCAGGTTACTTTGAGAAGTACAAGGTCGGCGGTCCACAGGACCCTGTAGCGTTCGCTAAGATGCTTTCGCCGTATATGATTCGGCGTACCAAGGAACAGGTTGCTCCGCAACTGCCTGAGAAGATTGTAATTGAGCAACATGTATCGATGTCGCCGGAACAGCAAGAACTGCATGATGCGATTCGAACGCAGACGGATATCGAAGCGAAGGTTTGGGATAAGACCATACTCATACCGAACGCGTTGGCTATGCTGGTGCGTCTACAGCAGATCGCGTCCGACCCACATCTTCTAGGATTCGACGCACCATCTGGTAAGTTGCAATGGTTAGATGACTTTCTCAAGGATCACCCTGATGAGCCTACAGTCATCTTTACTCGCTTTCGCGACGTTGCAATCCACATTGCAGAGAAGTACTCCACAGATATTGTGATTGGTGGTCGTCGTAAGTATAATCCGGATGCCTGCAAATTGTTGGTAGGTACCATTGATGCTATGGGTGAAGGATTAAATCTGCAATGGGCTAATAATGCCATCTTCATCGATGCTCATTGGTCGACTATCAAGATGACACAGGCTATGGATCGTATCCATCGCATCGACATTAAAGAGCCCAAGAACATCTATCTGTTGTGGTCGTGTCACGAGGACCTGCTTGTACTGAAGGCAATCAACGAGAAGTGGACGGAGTCGGAACTAGTGTACTACTTCTTGAACAAGGTTGATGAAGTCCCTTAAAATCAGTCTGATAAGACCCTTGCGTTCTTTTTAGACTTCGGTTATAATTACTATCTACCTGGAGGACTAAATGGTTCGGTCAATACATATATCGGACATTCGAACGTTTCGTCAGTGTCGTCGCAAGTGGTTGTGGAGTTCACCCTTAGGTCGCAACCTCGAGCCGACAGTTCCCTACGTACCGTTCTTCACTGGTCGTGCTATCCATCATGCATTGGAAATGTTCTATTCACCCAAGCATGTACGGTTGGATAAGGCGCTCGACCAGTTTCTTATCGAAGAGAGTAAGGTAATCGAACAGCTCGGGCCATTATGGCCTATGGAGAAGGATGCCTTCGAAGCAGAAGTTACAATGATGCGTGGTATCTTAGACCACTATCATATGTGGACTGAGATAGACAACAAGATGTACTCGGATAAGAATCTCGAGTTCGTCTCACTCGAGACCGAGTTCGATGTACCTTTACCAACCGCATCCGGTAAGCCTTCCACAAGAGCACGTCTAGGTGGACGCTTTGACGGTGTTGTAAAGCACATCCCAACAGGTGCCTACTGGATATGGGAATGTAAGACAACTCGTTCGATCAAGGAACTAGTTCACTCTCTGGCGAACGATGAACAGTGTGGCGTATATATGTACGCGGCACAGAAGATGTTAGGCGTACCGATTGCAGGTGTATTGTATAACATCATCCGCAAGAAGGTACCTACGCGTCCGAAGGAATTGCAGAATGGGATGCTCTCACAGGCGGCTAACATTGACTGTACAGCGTTCTTCTATCGACAATGCGTCTCGGATATGTATCCTGATTGGACACCCGATACTATTCACGGATTCTATGGTCCACTCTTGGATACGTTGGTCTCGAAGGAACAAGAGTTCTTCATGCGGTTCCCGATATATCGTACGCCGTTGGAAATCAAGAACCTAATGAAGAACGTCTTCTATACCGCCGATGAGATGTTGAACGCACGGATACGGTTGTATCCAGCACCAAGCTGGTTGAATTGCACGATGTGCCACTTTCGCTCGCCTTGTCTTACGATGAACTCAGGTGGCGAGTATGAGATACTGCTTCGTGAAGAGTATCAACTACGTGAGTCTTCGCGCTCAATACGCGCGGAAGGGAGTAGCACGGATGAACAATAAATGGTTCTCGACGATATGTTTACTCGTTGCGGTAATACTTACTCTAGCCGTCGCCTTTTTCGGCGTGAGTATATGGAATCTCGCTCCGGCAGCTGTCTTTTTGCTGTGTGCTGCAGGAACAACTTCGAGGTATATAGGAGGACCCCGTGGCTAAACGTTTTGAAGAAACAGAAGAAGGCTTGAAGGGTCTCATCTACGGCCAGCCTGGCTGTGGTAAGACAACCCTTCTAGCAACTGCATGCGACGATAAAAGGTTCGGTCGCATCCTAGATTTGAATGCCTATGGCAATCCACAGGCTCTGCGTAAACGCCCAAACAAACCTGATATAATCACGATGGAACGTATGGAAGACTTCAACGAGCCGTACGAGTGGTTGGCTAATGGGCAGAACCCCAAAGCAAACTACGCCAAAGAGATGCAACTCGAACCGCCATACAAGACGATCTTCATCGATAGCACGACAGAAGTTCAGCGGTTCATTGCAGCCATTATCAATGGTTCACTCAATCAGAAACCCGGTGATATGGTCGGCGCACTCGGACGTCAAGGCTTCGGTCAGTTGTTTGGTACTATGATGCACTGGTCGAAAACGATGCTCGACTTGACTAAACCGCCACACGGTCTCAATGTGTTCTTCATGTGCCACGAAGCATACAAGCAGGACGAGAAGCAGCTCTTTCATTACGAGCCGCTTATCTGGGGTCAGTCAGGCTTAGAGTTATGCGGCTACGCGTTGCTCGTGATGCGTCTAACCGTACGCAATCGTACAGACCCTGATATTAAGGCCATGAGTGATGAAGTGATGGCTAAGAGTGTCTTCAACGTCGGTCAGATTCTCGCTACAACACAGACGTACGCTAAAGATCAGTACGCTTGTGGAGTATCGTATATTACCAATCCAACGATGAGTAAGCTTCTGGACTTGATTGAGCAGGGCAGCTAATCACCCACCAGACACCTTACACCTTACACCTTACACCTAATGAAAGGAAACCAGTACTATGAGTCCCGTGATTGATTTCTCCACCGTAAAAGGCCTTGAGCCTTTGCCAGTCGGCACTTACAATGCCACGATCGTGAAAGCCGAAGAAGGTACGTCCCAGAAGGGCAACACTAAGATCGACCTTCAGTGGCGCGTTGACGGCGGCGAGTATGACGGCCGCATTGTGTTCGATACCCTGACCTTCACGGAGAAGGCCATGTTTCGGGTCAAGAACACTCTTCTCGCCGTTGGGTTCAAGAAGAACTTCAAAGGCGATGTTGAAGCCGGCATGCTCGTTGGTAAATCCGCCAAACTGACCTTGGACATTCAGGCCGGTGAGGGTGTTGATGAAACCACCGGCGAGCCGTACGCTCCACGCAATCGTGTCAAGAAGATTGCGTCCCTGATCAAGTAAGCGTTCTACCGAGCTGCCCTGCTCATCCAAGTTTAGGAGTCACACTTTCATGGAAGCTCTCGAGTTCCTAAAGATGTTCGCGTTCGGTGGGTTGATGGCTGTCGCTATTGATAAGCCTTCAGCCCCTTTTACTAAGTATCATCCCGTCGAGACGGTAAGCGAACTCTTGATACCTATAGACAAGGACGTCTACTTTGGTCCTGCCATGCGTACGAAGGCAGGCGACAAAAAGGAAGACGTCCTTGGTTCTATTGCGTTGTGGATTGATGTAGATGATACAGTCAAGCCACAATGTACATTACCGCCAACGGCGATGGTATTTAGTGGTCATGGATGGCATTGTTATTGGCTTCTAGACGTCCCTGTGCTCGGGGTTGAAAACCTGGAAGCCCTGAATAAGGCCATGGTTGCAGATGTATCTACAGCCGATAACGCGTGTTGGAATGCAAACCGTGTGCTTCGCGTTCCTGGAACGCTAAACCGAAAGAAGGAGCCTTATGTCAACACCAGACTTGATTATGTACGACCCGATAGACGGTACACACAAGTCGATATTGCTGTGGTTACTAAGCTTGATAGCAAGACCCGACACAAGATTCGAACCGGAGACAGTCGCGGTTATAGGTCACGAAGTGAACGTGACTGGGCGATTGTTAGTGCCCTCGTTGCTAACGGCGCAGATGACGATCTCATTATGCGCCTCTTCCGAGATCAACCTTGTGGAGATAAGTCTAAAGAGAATGAACACTATCTCCCTCAAACCATCGAGCAAGTCCGAGCCAAAGGTCCAAGCGTGGCAGCAATTGAAGCTGCCTCAGCCCTTCTAGAGGAACCTGATGGATACTACGTTACTAGTAAACGCGGTCGTAAACGAGTTAGTACCTTTACCATTACACCGACCATTCTACTCGACGGTTCAAAGTTTGCCTCGGAAGATGCGATCGTGGGTAATGTCCACGCTAACGATTACACTTGGAAAGGAGTCACGTTCTCACGAACAGCGTTTACATCTGTCAGTAAGTTTGACAAAGAAGCGCCTGTGGCAGCGTGGCAGTTCCTTGGGCACGATGATGATATACGAGCGTTACTACCGTACCTGTTGGATCAACTCAGAGCGGCAGGACTTCCCAAGGTCGGTGCCACGCCGGTACTGGGTTTGCACAAGATACATGACGATTGGTTGTTCCTTGGCGACAAGGAAACGATTGGAGCTAAGGAAGTCTGGAAAGGTCACGAAGGTCCGATTGCATGGTTACCCTCGCATAAAGAACATCCGACCATGGGACTCATTCCAGATGTATCTAAAGCCGCTCTCAAATTTCTAGCGGAGACTGTTCCGCTTCTAAATCATCCGGAGACAATATGGCCAATGATTGGATGGTACGCTGCATCGTGCTTAAAGCCATGGTTGGAGGAACACCACTATCGCTTCCCGATACTAAATGTGGCTGGGACGAAAGGTTCGGGGAAGACTACCTTGATACAACGTGTATTCCTTCCCTTGTTAGGTCAGGTAGACCCAAAGACGTACGATGCCGGCACGACAAGGTTTGTAACACTTGCTTTACTAGGTTCGTCCAACGCAGTACCTATCGCATTCAGCGAGTTCCGTTATGAACTCGTCGAGCGACTTCTCCGAATCGTTCTACTCGCCTACGATACAGGTCACGATCCCCGCGGCAAGGGAGATCAAACGACTGTCGATTATCCTCTCTCTGCTCCGTTTAGCGTTGATGGAGAGGATCTCATTGAAGATCCGGCTGCTCGTGAACGGCTTGTCGTTGCACAACTACATCCAGATGCTATTGCTGAGGACTCGGCAGGCTACAAAGCCTTCCAACAGTTACGAGAACAAATGCCATCTGGTTTTGCAGGTTACTATATACAACGAGTTCTTCGGAAAATGGACCAACTCCCAGGAATGCTGGAGGATTCTCGCAAGGCTATGTTTGAAGCCTTCCCCATGAGACTTCCAGACCGTGTACGTAACAATCATACTGTCGCGTACTTCGGTATGATACTGTGGTGTAACATAGTAGGTAGCGAGTTACCGCCGGCGTCCGTATTGACACAAAGTATATCGTCGGTCTTTAACATCAAGTCAGGTCGTGCCGCAACGTTAGCGGATGCAATGGTAGAAGACCTGATAAATGCCATAGCACAGGGCTCTGCGAACTTCAATTGTGTCCTGCGTAACGAGGACAATACGATATGGTTCCAACTAGCCCCTGCGCATTCTTGGTGGGTTGCTTCCAGGCGTCGTTCTGGCCGAGGAGCATTAGAGCGGGATGCCATACGAGCTCAGCTCAAAGAGGCGCCATACTCGATGCCCCCTCAAGTCATGAACGACGCCTGGATGTATGGAATCGACTTACAGAAAGCAGTCGATAATGGACTAGACATACCTATAAAGGTACCAGATCGCGTCTTCATAGTGAGGTATTAGCCGATGCCTAATATTGACTTCGAAGCCGTCGATCGTCCTAAGTTTACACGACCTGAGTTGCTGCGTCATGGAACTATTCCACTACCGCTACTAGGGGTTTCGCCTCGTAGCATTGAAGGTTCAGTGTGGTGGGATACTATACGACGTAGAGTATACTCATGGAATAATATGCGATGCTTTGCATGTGGTGGACCTGGTCCTCTTGCGGCGCATGAGGTATACGATATCGACTATCGAAGAGGTCGTTCCATATTTGTTGAGGTCGTAGCACTATGTGAACCATGTCATGACTTCATTCATATAGGTCGACTGATTAGTTTACTTTCGCGTAGTGAGATATCGCTTAAGCGCTTCAAGAAGACCGTTATTCACGGATACGAAACGCTTCAAGCCGCAGGTCTTATGTGTCCTGCATCGACTCGACTGATTGCTAACACCGGTATGTACTTCAAGATGGACATGTCATGGACAAAACGAATCTTGAGTCATTGTGATACCTTCTCATCGGCAACACATGATGTACCGTGGGAAGACTGGCGATTAGTATATAACGGCAGAGAGTATCCACCCAAGTTCGCGTCTGCTGCAGAAGCGTCGCGACACTATCTTACGGAGGAGTAATATGGACACGAAGAACACCGTTTTGTTATTCTCGGGCGGTCTCGACAGTTCGACATTGTTAGGAATGCTTCTAGCCGAAGGACACAAAGTCCTGTGTGTATCGTTTCGTTACGGCTCGTTACATCAGCATGCCGAAACGAATGCTGCCGCTCGTATCGCGGTTTTCTATAAGACCGTACGTAAGGTGTTTGACATCTCACCTAGCATCTTTTTCGGTGGTAAGTCTGCGTTACTGGGTCAGTCAGAAATGCCCAATGCGGAATACGAGAAGGAAGGTCCTTCATCAACGGTCGTGCCGTTCCGCAACGCAATCATGCTAGCACAGGCTGTCGGTACTGCGGAGTCTCTTGGGTACAATTCGGTCGCGATCGCGAACCACGCAAACGACTTTTCACATTGGGCGTATCCAGATTGCAGTCCTGAGTTTATGGGCGCTTTCACGTCAGCTGTGTATGCAGGTACGCTTGGTAAAGTTCGACTCATTGCACCTTTTCAATGGATGACTAAGAAAGCCGTAGTACAAAAGGCTTTCGAACTTCAGGTTCCCGTATACCTGACATGGTCGTGTTATGAAGGCAATCACATTCACTGCGGCAAATGTCCTACATGTCTTGAACGCATAGCCGCATTCATGGATGCAGGTTTCATTGACCCTGTGATGTACAAGGTTGCTATCAAGTGGCCGTCTAACTGTGTTCACTTCACGGAGGACTAAGTATATGAATACGATATCACGTAGTTATACATTCTGTGCAGCACATCGAATTGAAGGTCATCCAAAATGTGGTCGTCTACATGGCCACAACTATGTAGTTACCGTTCAGCTTTACGGTATTCGCGACTCTGAGACAGGCATGGTGTTGGATTACGGATTGCTAGATGAAGTAGTCAAGCCGTTGATAGACTCCTTCGATCATAGGTATATAGTCTCGCAGAGTAACATAAGAAACATGGATCCGTATATCAATCCAGCGACGTTTCATGGTGACATAGCGCTTTCACCCGACCTAGCCGCATCGACTGCAGAATGTCTTTCGGACATGTTTGCAAAGTGGATCCTCCGAAGGCTTGTCGAAAAGCATGGTCACGCTGTAGCATTGTCAATAGTCGTAGACGTTCAGGAGACGGAAAAGAGTCACGCGTCCTGTGTGTTGGAGATACAATGATAGAGAAGACATGTACCAAATGTAAGCAGGTTCGAGATGCTGAGACGGAGTTTGCCAAGAACAAACGTAATGCTGATGGCCTAGACCGCCACTGTAAGTTCTGTCATAACCTGTACTATCAGGAGCATAAGAAAGAACACAAGCATTATGACCGAACTCATACCGCTCAACGTAGGGCTTCCAAGTTGAAGACGAATTACGGAATGACGCAGGAAGACTATAACAAGATGTTCGCAGAGCAAGATGGTAAGTGTGCCATATGCGAAATACCACAAGAACAGTGTAAGCGTGCATTCGCGGTTGATCACGACCACGTTACAGGTAAGCCTCGTGGATTGCTGTGTTATAACTGCAACCACGGTCTTGCAGATTTCAAAGATAGCCCGGCTTCATTAGAGAGGGCTATCAAGTATCTTAGAGAAAGGAGGTCATATGATGTAACCATTCCATAAACGTGAGGAGACGCATATGTCAATAAGAGAGCTAATAATATCACGTAACAAACAGTACGCCGAAGCCTGGCGTAGAACAGGCGAGATTACAAAACCGCTTGCAGACGAGATTGCAGTAATGCATCGCGTATTTCCCCAAGCAATGATTCCTTGGTGGACGATTCTATGCAAGCTCCTACGTATCTTAGGCGATCCGAAACACATTGACAGCTGGCGTGATCTAGCCGGCTATGCGACGCTAGTCGTCGATTATCTTGAAGGAGAATCGAAATGAAATTCATACAGGTCAATCCCGATGATATTGAAGCCTTTGGTAGTGATGGTGCCAGAGGTGGCGTGATCGCTCCGATTATCAAGGGCTTCCTTGATACTGGTTTCTACATGGTCGAGATCGATTGCGCTGAAATTGGCCGCAAGCCTGCTTCCGTTAGCGCCAGTGTTGCGGCCTACGCGAAGCATCACATCGCGGCCGTTCGTCCCATTCTGCGCGGCTCACATCTGTTCCTGTGTCGTCGTGACGTTACGAAAGACGGCGCGCCGATCGAGAACTGGAAGGATGCGCTGCTTGAGGACAAAGTTACCCGCAGTAGCCCGATGGGTGAAGGTGACTTCAAGGTCGAAGCGGTCCCGCTGAAGATCGTCAAGAAGTAATTCATGGGTCTGCGCCGTTCGTGACAGTCGTTCCTCTATATCAGCGACTACCTCCAGGTTGACGGCGGCGCGGACCCTCTAAGAAAAGGAAAAGGAATCATGCCTACTAAATACGGTGTTAACGAAACATTCAATACAGTACAAGGTGAAGGTATCCTTGTAGGACTACCTGCAACATTTATTCGGTTACAGGGATGCACTGTTGGTTGTCCGTGGTGCGATACAAAATATACTTGGAAAGCTGGCGGTATAGTAATAGATGCCCGCGACCTAGTTGCCAGTTTGGACTTGTTGCCTCATGTGGTTATTACCGGTGGCGAGCCTACACTCTACGACCTAGACGAACTAATTGTCATGTTACGGTATGTAGGACAGGCTAAATGGGGACACGACTTTCGAGTTCAAATCGAAACATCCGGTCAGAACGATTTCAGGGGTGAGATATCACCTGACTATGTAACGTGGTCGCCCAAGAAGAACTTGGACTACGACGCTAAGTCAGGAATCAAACAGGTCGTTACGGAAGTTAAATGGGTTGTGGATGATGAGCTAACAATCGACGATGTAAAGAATCGCATGCGAGAAGTAAACAGAATAGCCCGCAGGCATCCAGCATGCGTACTCATGCCAGAAGGTTGTCCGCCTTCCCAGGAACATGTTGATAAGACTTGGGAGTGGTTGATGGACACACCTACATGGCGTTTCAGTGATCGCCTCCAATGGCGCATAGGAGTAAAATAACATGGCATACAAAGACACAGTAATGTTCTTGGCCCAGGAACTGGAATCAATCTTCGGCACAGAATGTTGGGATGACTCGGCAAAGCGTACTGCAGAACGATGGTTCGCGGCGATGAAAGAGTTCACGCCCTCTGACGAGTTGCCGTTCAAATTTACGACGTTCCCAGCAATCGCGAATCAACTGATTGTGGTTGCAGACATCGAGTTCGCATCCCTGTGTGCACACCACTTATTTCCGTATTGGGGTAAGGTACACGTTGGTTACATTCCGAACGAGTTGCAAGTAGGAGTGAGTAAGATACCACGTCTTGTACATCATTACGCTAAGCGTCCCTCAGTACAAGAAAAGTTGACCCGAGATATTGCTTCATATATGAAGCACGAACTATCTGCAATGGGCGTGGCTGTCGTTATTGAAGCGACGCATACCTGCATGTCATGTCGTGGTGTAAATGAACATAATGCCACGATGAAAACATCCGAGATGCGTGGAGTGTTTCTGACAGCATCAGAAGCACGTCAGGAGTTTCTCTCCCTGGCAGGACTAACGTAATGGCCAATCCAAAGATTGTTACCGAACTTACCGACGAACAGCAGATCTTTGTCGGACAGGCTGTTGCAGATGTGTGGGCTCGTAAGGCCGATAAGGTTGAAAAAACCTTCGACAACTGCATTATAGTAGTCTACCGACTGCTAATGATCATCCGAGTAGATATCAAGTTACAAGGACCGCAAGTATGAAACTAGCGCTCATCGCTCCTCTATCTGGTTTCGACCTAGTACTATCGCTTAGACTATCTTACCACTTACTGTTAGCACAGTATGTGTTAACGGACTCCCTGTATAGTACTTTCTATCGAGGTCTTCATGACCAAGGCGACTTCATTATGCTCGACAACGGGGCCGCAGAGAAGACTGTAGGGATCGATATCCACATGTTAATGCAGGCTGCGGAGTTAGTTGGAGCCGATGAGATAGTTATGCCAGATGTACTAGATGAAGCAGCAGCATCGTTATCAATGGCTACTCGAAACTTACATTACGTACCGCGTCACAAACGCGCAATGGTACCTCAAGGACGTAGTTGGACTGAGTGGGAATATTGCGCCACGCATATGGTAAACATGGGATGCGCAACGATCTGCATCGCCAAACGGTATGAAGCATTACCAGGTGGTCGAGTAAAAGCGCTCCAGATTATCGAAGAGCACCAGTGGGAGTGGAGTCATCATATCCATTTACTTGGTTGCTACAATCGCCCACTACACGAAGCGAGTGCAGCATTTGCCGAGTACTCTAGTATCCGCGGTCTCGATACGAGCGCGCCAATCGCGTATGCACAGGCTGGGTTATCTATCGATTCCACTAGACGGGCTTCTTTGGTTTGGGAGGCTCCTTACAACCAGAAACTAGCGAAACGTAATGCAATATCGATGATGATAGCCTGTCAAGGAGATCCTAATGCACGTAATCCTAAAGAATCAGATAACTAAGGACGTCGAAGGCATTCTGTGCATAGAGCGTGAATCACAGTCTGCCATCATCCTTGAAGGCGATATCGAGCGTCTGGATGAACTCGTGTCTATAGCACTCGCATTGAAAGTTCCTGTCGTACGTTTGGTTGTCCCGGAAGCTGCAGTTGAACAATTAGAAGCCTTCGGTTGGAAACGTTCACCTAACCTTGTAGTACTATCAAAGGTCAAATAATGACACCGAAAGCCTCGTTTGCGCAATGCGACTTATGTACGTTGTCTCCAGAACCTTTTGTACCATCTTGCGGTAAGAAAAACGCGAAGATGGTATGTATAGGTGAAGCACCTGGAGCCGTTGAGGTTGAACAAGGTAAGCCTTTCGTAGGGCCTAGTGGTCAACTACTCGATGTCGCAATCGAACGTGCCGGCGGTGATCCTAAGGACACGTATCGTACTAATGCCGTTCTATGTCGCCCACCAGGTAACCGCACTCCACACGACAATGAGATAGTTGCTTGCCGTCAACGACTCTTTCACGAACTTCGTGGAACCACAGGCTCCATCCTAACGCTGGGCAAGATAGCCAGCGAAGCGATGGGTGTACCCTTTACACAGAAGAGTGCGTGGATTGAGTGGGACAAGACACATTGGCTGAAGCCTGCATGGCATCCTGCATATGTGTTACGCGATCCGGGAGAAGCTAACGTCTTCCTATCCGAGGTAGCATCTACGTTAGCGGGTCCTCAACTCCGGTTTATGTTTGAACCTAAAGTCCATGTCGCTAGGACTCTAGACGAGCTGATTGAGGAACTTGATAAATGCCCTGACAACGCTTGGGTAGCATTCGACATTGAAACCGACCAAGTACAGTGGTTCGATACTCCAAAGAAACCTAGAGATGCAATACTCATGCTCCAGTTATGTTGGGACTTAAAGTATGGTGTCGTAGTTGACGACGCGTTACTCTACGACAATCCGAAGGCTCCCAAAGTAATCAATGAGTTCTTCAAACGCGTACGATCCGTCGGACATAATGCTAAGTTCGACTGCGTGTTCCTCAAGTCACATCTTGGTATCGATATCAAGGTAGACTTCGATACAATGTTAGCCCAGTATATCATTGACGAGACAAATCCACTTGGCCTAAAGCAGATAGCCAAGTTAGAATTCGGTATTCCCGACTACGAAGAGGTCCTTATCAAAGAGTACCTCACTAGTCGTAACGACAAGTATTCTAAAGTACCTTTCGAACCGTTTGCCGAGTATGGTACTCTTGACGTCGCAGTTACGTTGAAGTTGCGAGAAATCTTTGAGACTCGATTGAGAGCGGAAAACCAGTACGATGAGCCTTTTATGTGTCCGATCATGGAAGCTTCACGAGAGTTCGTAGAAGTCGAGTTACGTGGCTTTCAAGTTGATGCCGATCGCCTAGATGCTATAGCGAAGGTGCTAGAAGCTCAAGCGGAGAAGGCTAAACAGGAACTCATTCGGATGTCTGGTAAGCCTAACCTAAATCCCGGCTCGCCGGCGCAAATGTCTGTTGTACTTTACGACGACCTGAAGCTCCCTATATACGAGAGTTATAAAATCAAGGCACGCTCCACAGGTTCAGAAGCACTGGATAAACTGAAAGGTAAACATCCCATTATCGCGGCTATCGGTGAGTGGCGTCGTGTCAACAAGCTACTCAAATCGTACGTAGAGAACGTTCGCGACGTTCGGGATAAGCAAGGCCGTGTGCATGGTACTATCTTGATTCACGGTACAGAAGTCGGACGTTTAGCGGTACGTAATCCAGCACTCCAAACAATTCCACGTCCAGATGATTACGCTGGTGCGCTTATTCGAAGTATGTATGTAGCAGGGCCTGACAGAGTGCTCATCGTTGCAGACTATTCCCAAGCGGAGTTACGCGTACTTGCGCACGAAAGTCAGGAGCCGTTTCTCATTGACGCCTACCAGAATAACCGAGACTTACACTCCGAGGTCGCAGTCGCGATGTATGGACCGGAATATACCAAAGCTCAAAGAGCCCTGTGCAAGATGTTCAACTTCTCATGGGTATACGGTGGCACGGAATATTCGTTTGCAAATGATGCTGGTCTACCGATTGAAGTCGCACGGAAGTTCGTGAAGGACTATAACCATAACATGCCCACCGCTTTAGCCTGGAAGCGTGCTCAGTTCCTAAAGATGAAGACCGATGGCTGGGTCGAGAACGTTTTTCATAGACGTCGTCATTACATCTTCATCACCCAGGAGAATCTAAAAGACGCCATGAAGGCCAGTGTGCATGCCGTTGTTGCTGGTACAGCGTCGGACTTGACGCTGAAGTCCCTTATTGAACTGCAAAGGGATTACGCCGTACCGATGGTACTTACAGTGCATGACAGTAACATTGCCGAGGTTCCTGGCAGCGTTACACAAAGCCCTGTAGATAACCCTAAGATGTTCAAGACTGCGGAAATCATGCAAAGAGTCATGGTCCAGATGGGTGAGAAGTATTTACCCAGTGTGCCTTGGAAGGTTGATGTAGAGATCCGTAAACAATGGCATGGTGGAGATTGTTGGGTACGCAATGGGACTGAATGGGTGTTCCATCCCGCGAAAGAAGAATGGGTAACCGAGTGGTAGCCAACGCATGTCGTATAGTACAAGAACGTGGAAGGGCTTACCTGTATAAAGGTAAGTACCCTCAACTGGTAGTCTTTACCAAAAGTATGGTAGAGGTGGATAAACTGATTCAGGAGTTTGGGGGACACTACTACAAGCATTGCACAGGGCTTGTATGGCAGCTCTCACGCCGAGTCGCGCTTGCCGCGCTTTTAGAAAAAATGAAGCCGTACCCTTCCAGGTACGGCTTCGAGTCCATTCTCCACAATGACGGCGGCGTTAAAACATAGTGCCACGTGTCTGTGAGAATAGGATTGATTACTTCGCGGTGCCGATGGGTCGGTACGATACACCGATACTTGCGGCACCAATCGCGGCAATCAATTCTTGGATGGAAGTTTCGCTCAGGAAGAATCCCGGTACGAAGGCACGGACGAATATAAATACCAGGGACACCACCAAGGCCCAGAAGCGAGGCTGCCCAAAGATCGCCCAACCAACACCCCCTCCTGTAGCAGTTTCAGCCACAATGAAAAGAGCAAGAGCGATAACCGCACTGGTTACATCGACCTGACTGAGGTTGGCAGCTAGTTCTGGCATCAATGCATACAGCATGACAAACACGATCGCCAGGAGAGCTGCCCATACGCGAGACGAACCTAAGATCTTATTCATAGTAGTACTCCTTTACTAGCAGATAGTGGATAGAACTAACGAATGAGATGGATCACCTCCTTCGCCCTATTTCTTTAGGGCGTTGATTAGCACGAGGGCTTTACCCAGTTCGTTGAATACCTTGATAATCAGGGCGGTTGATACGCTGGTGTAGATTGCAAATAATCCGCCTCCGATCGCAAAGAGCATCTTCATCTTACCTTCCTGAGTTACCATGCGGGCAAGCAAACCTGGTGTGCCATTGGTGCCCTTAATGGCACGAGTAATCTCGTCCAGTTGGTCAAATAAACGGTCCTTCTCATCAGCGGTGAAAGTTGCCATATGGCTCCTATACCTTTACGAACAGCGACAGTGAGACCCATCCTGACTTATCAGATAGGCGACCATACCCGCCGGTAACAGTTGTGATGGTGATGAGCGGGGTAGTCGTCCGCCATATATCCTTTACAATCGGATAGGCAGTCGCCGGACCGCTTCGTACGTGCGCGCCGTTGATCTGTACGCCGTTTACTATAGCCCACTTATAAACCGTTCCCATCGGAACAGGGGGTTGAACTGGGCTTAGATCTTGCAGCGGGATTTTCGTAATAACAGCGCCGTTGTTAGGATTACCATCCAAATAGCATTGACCCCAAGCCTGGAGCATGGTGGTCATTGGAATTTCAGTTCCGTACAAGTTCGTGGTGCGATACGGATCATTGATGTACACGAAGCGGATGTCCATACCGACCGCTACAACAAAGTGTGCACCTTTGAATCCTGTCCTTTCGGTTAGTCCCGCATCTACCAAGGGAGCGTAGTGGATAAGTAGGATCGCAGGCATCTTGTTGACCAGTGACTCGTATAAGTCCTTGAGTCGGAACTCAGGCTTCCATTCGCTTGGTATGCCCTTCTTGACAAGATAGTTCACCAGACTCGTTGCGGACAACGGAGCATCACCTGCCGGATAGATTTCGTTGTACACCTGATCGACGGTCTTATCCTTATCGAGGTTATATCCCTGTGTCACATCCAAAGCCGATGTGGCGCCACAGTCATTACCGTGCTGCAATGCGCCCGGTAGTATTTGAGAATTTCCTGGTACAGGTAATCCATTCATAGTTTCTCCTTATGGTGTGTGCGCGTAGGACGTGTAGTAGATGTAACCTCTATCGTTAGGCAACCTCGAATAGTAAGCTGCCTCATTAGCAAGATGTCCGTTGTATTCTCGTGTGCCATAAAAGTACATTATAGTTTGATCGTTTGCTAATCTTTCTGCGGGCCATACCTTATAGAAGTCAGTCGTATAGGTATCAGAGTTAGTCCATACCTGGTCTATTTCTACTACGTTGGTAATTAACCATACTCGTACCATTTCTTCAATCACATCGAATTGACGTTTGGAATAGAACATCTTTTCAACATGGGCTTCTTGAAAAGGTGTTGCCCAACAGTTCCATGCAGGGATGTGCCCATTGAGATTATAGGGACTGGACAAGATGAACATAGCAAGTGCTTGCCGCATTTCCACGCTGATGTCCTCATACGTGATATGATAAGGGTTCAATGCCTTCCATTTATCCGAGCACCCAGTTTCCAATGACCAGCAATCCCAGGCATTTCGCATGGTGTTATCCAAAACTTGAAGCATATCTACTGCTATTTGAAGACTCAATGATCCTGCCTCGTCGAAGATAGTAATAGCGATTGCCCGTTCCGGACTGGTACTTTCGTTGATGCAGTAGGTTTCAGGTGTCATCCGGCAGGAGTAGTAGAAAGGTGCGGGGATGAATGTTATGGGTTCACCCAACGGCCACTGCCCCGCGGTTGGCGTCGGCGGAACCCATTGGTATGTCGGTGTGAGGCTGGGCGAAGGTAGAATTGGTACTAATGTTGGGTTGGAGGTTGGGACGGGTATTGGTTCATACGTCATGGAATTTATTTGCGACCGTGTGCAACTTACCAGTATACAGAATAGGACAGTTACAATCCCTACAATAAACATATTCTCGGATAGATTGTCCTTCATTATTTTCCTTTCACTAAACCATCATAAAGGGGCTAAACGCTACCGGAGTGCCTACTTGGGGTTCGATAGCAAGGAATGCGACTACCGCCGACGCCTGTCGATCTCCAATGCATGTAAATCTACCCCAATAGTCCGGAGACCCTCTCCGAGAAGCCATCTCGTTAGCGATTACAACCGTTTGGCCGGATGCGGGTGTACGATTACCTGTACGACCCCAAATTCCCTCTAACGTTAGTTGTGACTTGTCAGCTACAAGCGTGACATCTCCATAAGCGTAAGTGGAATATACGTCTACATTAGAGGCGGTTGGAAGTGCGCGTCTAACGTTCAAGATAGATGCTGCCATAATCTTACATACCGTGCCACTTGAGCATGTTACCGCAATGTTATAAGTTCCAACTGGTGGTGATGGCAAGCACCAAATCTCTCCTAACCACATCCCATCGTTTTCCGATCGCAACTGTGTAAGTGCGACACTATTAAAAGTTACGCCAGTCACAACGGCTAAACTAGCCTCTCCATCGAATAACATTACCGCCAACATGTCCTCACTGTTATTGTTAAAAGATAACGGAGAGGAAGTGCCACTTCCCGAGTTTCCGACAGTTCCGATAGTTGGCCAGTCGTAGGTAGTACCATCATCAGGTTCAATCGAAACACCAATCTGTACTCCACGATTCTCTGTTAGACCTGACCAACTCATTGTAACTGTACCTGCTCCAGCTTCGGATGAACTGTAGAGAGCATACTCGGTAGATTGTCCTGCACCAGGTGTAGCAACTGTCCAAGCGCGACCCATAATGAAGTCGATGACTAAACAGCCAGACGCACTGGTTACATCTCTTGATGGAGTGGTGGATAAGAAACTATATCCGTTATGGTTTGTCGGAATTGCCGTCTTTGCATCAATTAGAGAGATGGCGATTCCACCACGAAATGTACCACTACCATGAAAACTCGATACGGCTATTGTGTAAGAACCCGAAGGAGCACCACGAACAATCCAGAGGTCTCCATACCAAAACCCATCACCGTACGTACAAACGAAATCGGCTTGACATCCTCCAAAGGTCACATCCGTATCGGTTGGCCCCGAAGATTCTCCAAAGCAGGTAAATACCAACAAGTTCCCGCCGTTGTTGTTATGAGACCAAGTACGCGTAGTAGAGTATGTCTTATTTCCAGTAGTAGGAGCCATTATCCAATCCTCGTATAGTTGATACGAACGAGTTTCAAGAGAGCCGCAACCGCAAGATTATCAGAACCGCTACCCAAACGATAGGCACGGAAGCGTACTGACTTGCCGGCTAATGGAGAGTTAGCAATCGTGATAGCTGCGGTAGCCGCACTCTTCCGATCGGTGTAGGCGGCCGATCCGTTCGCGTCGGTAACTTCGATGGCAGTACCCCAGGTACCATCGATCGCGTCGTTGTCTGCATATGCACGAGCTTGAATACCCCATACAACAGAGTTCGTTGAGGCCGAGTTTGCAGTCCAGAAGAACTCGGCAGTTATTGTACCTCCGTTGTAATCATCAGGCATGACGAAGTCCCACTCAATATACTTCTTCAGCGCCGTTGGGAACGATGGATAGAACAGATTCTGCTTGTTCGTAGCCATCTCTACTTTAGTAGGAGTGGACGCACCATCGGTTGTTGATAAGACGCCACTTGCGCCGAACAATAACATTTGCGCGCTGACTCTCTTGTAGGGATATGTAATGTTTCGTTCGTCGGTTACGTTGCCCGCAGTAATAGTAGATACACCTGCACCAACATAGACCTGTGCAAGTGATATCTCCCAAGTAGTACCTTCGGACTGTGTTAATGCAGGCGCTGAAGGGGAGCCTGCAGGCGTACCTGTAAGTACCTCGAGTGTAATCGTGTTACTAGTCCAACTGAGACGCAATATGACACGATCGATTCTGGGGTTAGTTGGATCGGACGCCGCGATTGATTTGATAACTTCTGCCGAGTTTGATACATAGTGACCTTTTATCCAGGCGATACCGGACTTGACCTTTACTTGCATACCCGAACTGTCACCATAGACTTCCCAAACGTTTAGCAGTCCATAACACGGACCGTCCTCACGCCACAGACGCGCCATTAGAGTCCACTGTGCTTCATACGAACTAGTCGAATCAAACGGAAATGATGTAATAGCCATAGTTTCTCCTGTTCCTACTTACGCCGCTCAAGGGATTGAACGTAACGACGAAATGGTGCACGAGTTAGTATATTCCAACTAGTACCGAACGATCCCACTTCAACACGCTCTTTCTGCTGGTCCTGATTGACTAGAATACCATGCTCCTGTACTTCGGCAATCAACCACATGCCGTCAATCTCAATGGCTACTCTATCGCCCAAGTAAAAGTCGGTACCGAATGCCATGTTGGGTAGTTCGATAACATCTATATGAGCCTGAACCTTCTCAAGAGACGATTCCATCCTACTAATAGCCTCTTGCTGCATAGTAGGTACATCTGTCGTATCCCGTCGGTCAGCGAAATCTTCCCACCGACCACAATTGATGATACTTGCACTATTGCCTATCTCTGTAAACGTACGCGATGTAAGATCGCCTCCACCACCAACAATAAAGTAGTTAGCCACCGCGATGTCGTTAGCATAGTGGAACAATTCGACGTTACCTAGACTCGGCGAAAACCTAACGCCCGCCGACTTGTCAGATGGTACGAATACTTTGAACTGGTCGCCAATCACTTGGAAACTAATCCCGCCCGCAAGAGCCAACTCCTGGCACAGAGCTAATAGATTGTCGAACCTTGCATTACCTTTTACAGACGTACCACGAGCGCCGTCGGTTTCGATTGTAAGCCAGCTGAAACGCCGAGCTGCTGTCGCGCTTGGACCGCAATTGTAATCCACGTATTGCTTGATAATAGTTTCCGCGATACCTGTTCGCGTATCATGTGCTGACGAGGTGTAAGGCGGTCCGCCAGGCACAGGGCTTGCTAACCTTCCTCCGAGGAAGTATACACCGTCTCGCACATTGAGTTCCACTTGATGCATGCGTCCATCAAATGTACGATCTGACGCGATAAGGCGTCCGGTAAATACTTCCACGCCATCTTTCGTAACCGATATCTTAGACTGGTAGTTAGCCAAGAAGTCCGCGGGTAGTTTATCAATATTGGCGGACATATGGATACGACTAGGAGCCATGTGTCTACGGACGAGCTCAAGACGCTCGAATGGAATTACTCCAACGAGTACATTGTCTTGATAACCGTAAGCAGTATAGACAGCTGTCATAGCGCGATATACTTCTTATAATACTGAAGGCTAACTTTCGAGCCACCGGTAGTACCAGCAAAGTCTAACGTGATACTGTTATTGCCGGGTTGAATACTAAACAATTCGGATCCCGCGTTGAGCAAGGAGAACTGATTCGTGCTGCCTTTCTCAATTGTCTTGTAGCCTGGACGAGTGTCAATGACCAGTAACTCGCCTGCCAATAGAGTAGCGCCTGATAATGTGAAGTATTTCCCAGTTGTCGTGTTATGTGCTCCCGGCCCTGTGCCGGGCCCTGTGAAAGTCCAGATTGGCCACGTTTCTGCATCGCCGTCGTTAGTTGCGACAATGTCGCTGAACAAACTACTGCTTGAGAGTACTAGCGGGAAGAATGGAAAGAATAATGTAGGGGTACCTGCTGCGTACTCGAAGAGTGTAACGTTCGTGGCACTCCAGAAAGGATCCGGGAATGTCATTGTAATAACGGCTTTCGCCCAAAGATCTCCAAACTCGCCTGTGCCGGTGTTACCTGATAGTCCTGATTTAACGATACCAAATAACTGTCTTTGAATAGCATCAGTGCGAGTCACTTTGAGTGTGCCAAGTTGACCTGATAATGGATTGAGCGACTGTGCCAACGTGCGAATAGCGGTCATTAAGGCTGCAGGTGTCGACTCTCGAATGAGTATGACTATATCCATCTCTCGAGGGCGTGCAAGCGCCTGTGCTAGGTACCAGTCATAGCCTCCCATCCTTCGCATATCTAAGTCATGCTCGGCTAGTGCCCAACCCTCAAAACCTGTGAGTAAGGTGTAGACGGTATCGTCGAACGTTATTGATGGGCCCGAAGCGGGCGTCCAGACCATAGGCCAGTTAGCCACTTAGCGCCTCCGCTCTGTTGATTGCACGAACAATCTGTTCTTCTGTAATCGCACTAGAACCACTGTTCGTAATGTTGACGTTGTATACTCGTGAGTTATCGGTACCGGAAATTCCTGATAGGGTACGATCCTGAATACTAGTTGATATACGACCGGCATCTATCGTTGCACCTAGACCTTGTGTAAGTCCTAAACCTATGTTCTTGCCGATACCAGTAGCCCATTTAGATGGTGAGTCTATACCGAGTAGTTCTTCGACACTATTTATTATACCTTCGACTACACCAACTACTCCGCTGATAGTAGCCAGAATACCATCGACGATAGACTGTCCAATATTCTTACCGACGTCCAGGAACTTCGATATGATACCGGTTAGCCAGTCAAGAATAGTATTGAACCAGGTGACAAACGTATTGTAGATGTCGGTAAGCATGTCAGTTACAATAGAGTGACCAACAAGCCTATCCCAAAGATTCTGGAAGAATCGTATAACACCTTCGACGAAGCCCGCTATGAACTGTATGATACCTCCAAGAGATACCATAACGATACCAACAATGGCGTTCCATACGCCTGAGAACATATCCTTGACACCTTGCCAGAGAGTCTCGAAGCCAACCCGAATCTTCTCACCATTGCCGGTGAAGATGCCTACGATTACCATCCAAGCGCCGGCTATATATTCTGAGATGCCTAAAACGAACTGCTGAATACCTTCCCAGAAGATAGTAACGCCTTGAATAACTGTTGTAATCATACGTACGATACCGGTAATAATTGAGGTAACGATACCGATGAAGACTACGATCGCGGCAACAACAAAAGCAACTACTGTCAAGATACCAGGTAGCATCAACTGGAAGGTTGATTGTAGTTGTTCAAAGAGCGGGCCAAGAGATGCCCATAAGCTTTCGAGTGCAGGCACAAGGGTGGCTACAATTGCATCCCAAATAGGAATGAGGAACGCACCTACGCCTTTCAGTATCTCGAAGATGCTACCCATATTCCCAAGGAAGCCCACAATCGATACAATAGCTCCTGGTAGAAATGTTATCACTGAGACGAAGAAGCCACCTAATGCTGCGAGAAGTGGTATAGGTATACCTGTTAGTGCTTTGCTTATTGTTGCGAACAGTTCAGCACCGCCACCACCTGTTCCTGTAAGAGCACCGGTGATAGCCAAGACCAACGGAGTAACTGCCCCTAGAAGTCCTGGCAGCCCTGCCAAAAATGCATCACCGCCTTTGGACGCTAGGAATGCAAGTCCGAGACCCGTGATCGCTAGGATGATAGGACCTATGTTGTCACCGATAGACTTACCGAACTCCTCAATCTTAGGAATCCATGTCTCTACTAAGTTATCGAAGAACTCTTTTACCTTCGGTAAGACATCGGTCTTTACAGTATCTGCAAAGGCCCGGAGATTCTCCATTATCGTTGGAGCGTTATCTAGAAGCGTCTGCGACAAGAGGACAATCTTATCACCAAGCCAACCCAGTATCGTTTGACCTTCAGCAGGAGGTCCTCCACCTTCCGCACCCATAGCAGTACCTACGATACTGTTAAACACATCGCCTAGGATCTGCATAATCGCGGGACCGTTCTCTTCGAAGAACGTCTTCACGTTTCCGAACGCCAACTTGAGATCGTCGAAGAAACCCAGGACGCTATCTCGGAAAGTGAGAATCCCTTGAACAACGTAACTTTCAGTAGCGAAGCCGAATATCTCCGCAGGATTGCCTGATATAATCATCGCAATAGTGTTATACAGGCTCGTGAAGAAGCTTATAGCGGTATCAATGATACCCATTACACCAGGACCAAAGGCGACGGTAATAGCTTCTCGTATCGAGCCACCTAAGTCAAGTGTCTTTGTAAAGGTCTCATAGAACACACTGCCGAATGTCTCGAAGGGCTTCTTGATACTCTCGGTTATACCAGAGACAAAATCTCCTATAGGACTTAGATTCTCCCTGAGATTCCACCAGCCCTCAATTACAGGAGTGTATAGTCTATCGACTAAGGCGAACGCATCCATACCGAATGCGACACCAACCGCATTACGAAAAGCAATGAAGATATTATCCGTTACGCCTAATCCCTCACCAAGAGCCTGTGCAAATGTAGCGATTGGACCTAACCACCCTTGTACCTTCTTTCGGATGTTTTCGCCGATGTTGTCGAGTATGGGTGATTGATACAACCACCCAAAAGCGTCTAACATACCGCTAACGGCAGTAGTAATTACTTCTAGTCCAGGACCTAGTATCTTCGGCATCGTCAGCATGAAGATGTCCTTCAGTGTCGATGAGATGCCGTACAACGTCTTTGCCATACGTTCGGAAGCACCTGCAAAATACGTATCGCTATACTCAGCAAAATACTTTACGAAGTCTGTCCACTGAATTTTACCGCTTGCGATAGCGTCATTAAAGTCCAAGTTATCCTTGATGTTGATCTTCATCTGCCGACCGATATAAACCAATACGGCATTCAGGTCAAGACCAGCCAAGGCTAACTGGCGTATGTCAAGTTTCGTTACTTTGCCCTGCAAACGTACCTGCGCAAGGTTATAAGCCATACGGTCTAACTGTTCGTTGTTAGCACCTAAACCTGCACCCATATTTAGCAGGCCTGTAGTCATCTCCATAGCCTGTGCTGTAGTAAAGCCAAAGGCCACATTCATTCGGTAAGTATTCTGAACTGTTGCTAATAGGTAAGGTGAAAATACAGCCAGCAGACCCAGTTTCTCCATTAGTTTGCCGGCAACAGGAATAGCCGCACCTATATACTGTGCAGCTGTATCCCCCGCTTTGCCCATGAGAGCCATCTCACGAGCAACTAAGGACTCGATATTAACGGTCATCATCTCGACCTGGGCGGCCGCGCTTATCGCCTTCTCAGCGAAGTTAAGAGCGGCCATACCCAAGGCTTCGAAGATACGAGCCGTAAGCATACCGAGAGCGGTTTCACCGATACGTCGTAGAGCACCTTCAACCTGATTGAAGATGCCACCAGTCTTATCGCGTCCTGTAATTGAGATTAAAAGGTCATATTCAGGCATGTTTGGCCTTCGATTTTAACTCGTGTACCTTTGACTCTGCGGTTAGACACGTAAGGTGTCGTTGAATTTGAGCTGCACTTTCTTCTCGTAACTGTGACGGACGACAGTGATAAACGTCTCTACATAATATCAATGTCACGAACTCTTGCGGCGGCTTCACCCCTTTCGTCCACAGATGACCTGTAACAGCCTGTGATAACGTAAGGGGTGTGCCGTCATCCGCCACAGCTACGTAGGGTTTGCGTCTTCGTTCAGAGCAGCCGAGATCGCTTCCGCAAACTTCGGGAGGTCTTTCAGTCTCACCGCACGAATATCACCTTTGGTGATTCCCTTCGTCAATGCGCCGATGCGATCACGAAGAGGCATCTTGTCGTCAGTTAGATCGAGAATGTCGCCGAGTGTATATAATGATACATCGACTTCAAACCCCATCTGCATGAGCGCGTTGGTGTCCTTCACTTTCTCTGCCATTTGAAACTCCTTATGACTTAGGCCAGCTAGGTCTAGGTCTTGGTGACAGTGGCGACCTTGATAGTTACTTCGACCGGGAGTGCATCGGAACTATCAGCCGCACCACTTGGATAAAGAGGCTTCGTGCAGTAGCCACCGCTGGATGTGAAAGTGAAACCACCAACTTTCGGCACCCATTTGATGTAGAGCAATGAGCCACCTTCGTAAGCCGTTATGGCCATAGCGTACGGATCTGTTCCTAACTCGGTGTAAACGGCTGCCAACGTGATTTCCAACGCTGACCGTTTACCTCTGGTAAGGATAGGCGTATCGCCGTCCACTGTGAAGAACTCAGATACCGCGCGTTCGCCGCCGCTTACCTTTACTGAGTTCGTGAATCCTGAGACATCTGTCCAGGCTGAGCCGTTTGCGCTGAGCGAGACTACACAGTTGGCCCAGCTAAAACCACCAGTTGTTTGTGCCATATACTACTCCTTTACTAGGCCAAGACTGACTTGGTAATCTTCGGGCACTTGAGAACGAGCTCGAAGGATAACGCGTCGGCACTATCTGCGGCGCCCTGCGGATAAGGCGGCTTCGTAAGATAACCACCGCCAGTAGTTAGGTACGAGAAGTTGGTTGGCGATCCACCTTTCGGTGACCACTTCAAGTAGATCTTCGTGGCCGCTTCGTAAGCCGCGCGGCAAACTTCGAAGGCTTCCGTCGCACCTTCGGTATAAACGATCTGCACCGTAATTTCAAGTGCTGAACGCTTACCATAGGTAACAATTGGAGTATCACCATCCGACGTAAAGAATTCCGAGACGGCTCTTTCACCGCTGGATACCTTCACGCTGTTGGACCATCCATCGATGTCCACATCATTAGCTGAGAAGTTATCGTTACTCAACTGGATATGGACATCCGACCAACTAAGTGCTCCCGTCGTCTGAGCCATAGATCACCTCCGCAATGACTCCGCCCATGTCAAGCAGCGGTTGTGCCTCTTCAGGCGTCAGCTGGAATATCCCACCAGGCTCGATAAGACCACACCGTCTGGAGTCAATATTGACCAGCGCACGATAGTCTTTCAGACCTTCGTCTTTCTTTTTGTTACTCACGGGTTACCTCCACTCTCAAAAAGATCGCCTCCATGATATAGGGGATACCTTGCTCCAAAAAGTGGTCGACTTGTGAGGGCTTATCGTATTCAACAGTGTTCCATACGCCGGCGAGACTCTTATTGGCAGAAAGAGTAGCACAAATTACAGCCTCGATGTCGTCTAACAAGTCGTCTGCTTTGGCCTCTGTCCATGCAGGCGTAGCAGTCGTATCAGACTGCCGTACAATAATAAGGACAGCCACGATGAATTTCGTGAACTTTCCTACAACGGTTAGAGGAGGACGATCGGCACTAATACTACGGATGTATACTCCTGGTGTTGCATTCAGGACACTAGGACGGTATGGTACTACTTCACCAACCATACTAGAGAGTGCCGTAGTTAGAATGCCTGTCGGTCCAGCTAAACCATCGCGAATAGTTTTACGTGAAACGGTCATTGTGGCAACCTTTTTATCATCTTTCTCATACCGTCTAGAAGTATAATATCAGCGTTCTCGTTGACGGTCCTTTGGAAGAACGCGTGTTCGCCACCACGCGCGTGCTCGTATACACCATATATATGTGCCCAATTATATGGTGAGTAGTTCCTCTGGTATTTAGGACGATTCGGTTTGATAAAGATTCTACCTCTAGTTCTATATGAATCGTATTCCCAACCGAATGAGTCTGCTAGGTTACCAGTTTCTTCGTGGGTAATGTCTGCCGCGTACTCGGCTAACGCTTCAAGCATATCGGGCATTGTATCACGAAACATACCACGATACTTCTCGCCGTCGATCAGAAAAGCCATAGCCTTACTAGCCTTAGCCCACTCAGCAACGTTCAGTTCGATTATGATTGCGTCAGGCATTTACAGGCATCTCCAGTATGACCTCATAGAACATCTCGCCGTGATCATACCACTCGCCAAGGCCTTTTACTACGTAATCACGACCACCATAAGTAATGATGTCACCCATAGCAATATCTTGGTCGGTAGTTGTATAGCAAACACGATGCTTTATCGGCACTTCGATCCCGAGTCGCAGAGCAAGCTCCTCGGTTACCGGATCGATCGGTGTAGTTTTCAAAGTAGCCAAGTACAGCACAGGGGCTGATTGAATCCCCGTGATTCCGACGGCAGGTCTTCGCTTGGTGCTAACAGTACAGCTCATCATCAAGCGCATCGCGGTACTAGGCATTGCTCGCCTCCGAGTAACCGTCTGTACGTTTGAGGTCTATCGCAAACGCCTTGGAGTCAATACCTAAGGTCGATCCAAGTGTCTCACCTTGCTTACGGAAGTTCTCGGCGATCTTGCTGAACGATTCTTTCCGAGGACCGACGGTGATATCAGTAACGCGCGACCAGGTGTTCGCCAAGGCCGTTAGGAAGTAATACGCTGTCAAATCGACGCTATCGTCTTTGAGCGTGAGGATCGCGTTGATTTCTTCGTCAGAGTAGTTCGCGCCGCCTGGGAGTACGCCTTCGCCCTGAACCTGATCGCCAATGGCTAATCGTACTCGAGAGATACTAGGCTGCGTGGAGTGGTCGTATGTGTAAGTCATTATCTCACTCCTTCATAAACGTTGAACGCACCGAATGTTGCTGCCTGTCCTGTACCGGTCGCGTAAATATGATATTGATAAAGGCCTACCACGCTTGCATTGACGTTGATGTGATAAATCCCTGTGCTATCCCTTATCACCGGATCGACACCGTAATGCATGATGATCACCGTATCTGCGGGATCGGTAAGTTCAAAGTAGACGTTTGCAGGATCTGCTAACGCTCCGATATTATTTCGGAAGGTACCATAAACAGATACTAACGAACCTACAGGATATATTTCAGTTGTCATAGGATGTTACCTCACTTGCTGCTTCGGATGGCTCGACTGTACTCTCAGATTCGTCAGAACCTTCTGCTAACGCTGCACGTACAGTAAGCGATGATATACTAGCAACCTGTTCACTTGCCATCAACGTATTCACCAAGTTAGTTGAAGTCGTTACGGACTTTAGGAATATCAAGATAAGAGTCGATATTCCAATTGCTTCAGCGCTCGGTATCCCTACGGCAACTAAACGTTTAGCGAGTAACGGTATGCCAATTGCTTCCGCACTAACAATACCGCCAGCACCTGTAATCCTTGGTGTTAGAGTAACCGTGCCAAGAGCTTCACTACTAGGAATACTACTTACAGAGACGTTAGGCTTTGTAGTGGGTACTCCATAAGCAGATACACTTGCTATACCTACAGGACGTAATATAGTAGTGGTATTAATGACAGGTACGCCGAACGCTTCAGCACTGCTTATTGAAACAGACGCTACACGTGCCTTCGTAGCAGGCGTTCCAATCGCTTCCGAACTTGTTATTGAAGTCGGTGCTACACGAACCTTCGCGGAAGGCGTACCGTAGGCAGCGGCACTAGCAAGGCCACCAGCATTAGTAAGAAGTGTTGTAGGTGTAACGGTAGGTACACCATATGCACTTGCAGATACGATACCCGCGGTAATAGTAAGCCCGGCTTTAGTAGACGGCGTACCGTAGGCTGCAGCACTTGTGATGCCTGTAGTGGATACGGTTACACGTAATGCAGGTGAGCCGTATGCTGCTACACTGGCCAATCCTGTAGCTGCGACTCGAGCACTCGTAGCGGGTGTACCGTACGCTGCCGCACTCACAATACCGCCTGCATTTGTAAGGTTTACCGGCGGAGTTACTACTGAGACTGTCGGTACGCCGAACGCTTCAGCACCTGCAATACCACCAGCATTGGTAAGGTTCTTTACGGCTGCATAGGTTAGAATTGCACCAGTACTGGCAAGGGAGAAACTACCAGTTGTAGTCTTTGTTAAGAGACGTCGTAGTAAGAGGGCATTATTGCCTGTCTCATTAAAGACGCCTGTAGCACTAAATAGTTTCTTACCGACACGTAGTATCGCGTTATTACCGGTCTCATTGAAGGTTCCGGTAGCGGTCTTGAGTAACCGCTTTATAAGTAGAAGAGCGTTATTACCTGTCTCACTAAATGTACCAGTGGCAGCACGTATCTGGTGCGTCCACTTCATAATCGCGTTATTACCAGTCTCTGCAAATGTTCCGGTAGCCGCTTTGAGTGGGTAGCTCTTGATTAGTTTAGCACCAGCGCCGGCTAGAGCGAACGAACCGGCTGCCGCAAATAACTTGCGCGCCAAGAGCATGAACGCGTTGGAACCTGACTCCGCAAACGTTCCCGTGGCGCACAGTAACGAATATCCCGAAGTCGGGACATACGCCACCTCTATCATCAGGTCAAGCCAGTATGGGTTCGGGTTTATGTCGCTTGAGTTACCGCAGCGAATCTTGCCTGCGATTATTGCTGCAGCGTCCCACCCGCCAGCGGTAACGGGTAGCACTACGCTCTT